>JAABUZ0100005474.1_pt1 | contig 16629 bp, 17 predicted proteins | sample 5562091 | NCBI WGS metagenome assembly JAABUZ01 (sample SAMN12813069, study PRJNA571459) | rock metagenome | isolation source: Antarctica rocks | place: Antarctica: Victoria Land, Linnaeus Terrace sud | collected 2015-12-21
CAGCCCCGCAAGGCCGGAGGCCGCGAAAATGATCAGCCCCGCAAGGCCGGAGGCCGCGAAAATGATCAGCCCCGCAAGGCCGGAGGCCGCGAAAATGATCAGCCCCGCAAGGCCGGAGGCCGCGAAAATGATCAGCCCCGCAAGGCCGGAGGCCGCGAAATGATTGTCGACATGCCGGCAACGACGACGGGCAACGTGAGCAGGCGCATCGTCGAGCTGCGCAAGAGCGGTGGCGCCGTCACCCTGGGCCGGGTGCTCACCCTGGTGATCGCCACCGACGACGACATGCAGACGGAAACGGTGATCGACGCCGCCAACGCGGCCAGCCGGGAGCATCCCTGCCGGGTGATCGTGCTGGCCAAGGGCGCCCGCAAGGCCGCCACCCGGCTGGACGCCCAGATTCGGGTCGGCGGTGACTCCGGGGCGTCGGAGGTGGTCGTGCTGCGGCTGTACGGCCCGCTGGCCGAGCACGCCGAAAGCGTCGCGGTCCCCTTTCTGCTGCCCGACACACCGGTGGTGGCCTGGTGGCCGGGCGAGCCGCCGGCGGATCCCGCGCGGGATCCCATCGGCATGCTCGCCGGGCGCCGGATCACCGATGCCGCCGCTTCCCGCAATCCGAGCAAGGCACTGACGCAACGGCAGCTCAGCTACACCGCAGGAGACACCGATCTAGCGTGGAGCCGGATCACTGCATGGCGGGCGCTGCTGGCCAGTGCCCTCGATCAACCGCCGTACGAGCACGTCGAGTCCGCGACCGTGACCGGTGGCGCCAACTCGCCGTCCTCGGATCTGTTGGCCGGCTGGCTCGCGGCCTACCTGGACGTTCCCGTCCGGCGGGTGCGGGCGGGTACGGGCCTCGGCTCGGTGGTGCTGGACCGCCCGTCCGGTTCGGTGGCGCTGGTCCGACCTGCCGGCGAGTCCGCGGTCCTCACCCAGCCCGGCCAGCCCGATCGCACGGTGGCGCTGAACCGCAGGCAGATCAAGGAGTGCCTGTCCGAGGAGATGCGCCGGCTGGATGCCGACGAGGTGTATGCCCAAGCGCTGCAAGGCTTGGCGCTAATCAAACGTTCCCGTGCTACCAGCGCCGACCGGGTGGTCGCCGCGTCCCGGACGCCGCGGTGAGCGCTCCGGAGGTGGTGGTACACGCCGACGCGGAGGTACTGGCGGCAGCGGTGGCCGCTCGGCTGGTGACCACGCTCGTCGATGCCCAGGCCAGCAGAGGCAGCGCCTCGGTGGTGCTGACTGGCGGCGGTACCGGCATCGCCGTGCTGGAACAGGTACGCGCCAGTTCTGCGGCCTCGGCGGTGGACTGGCGCCGGGTGAACGTCTTCTGGGGCGACGAGCGTTTCCTGCCCGCCGGACATCCCGACCGCAACGAGACCCAGGCCCGGGCGGCACTGCTGGACCACGTCGACATCGACCCGGCCCGGGTGTTTGCGATGGAGCCCTCCGACGGTGCGACGGGAGACGACCCTGATGCTGCCGCCGCCGTCTACGCCGGAAACCTGAGCGCACACAGCAGCCCGGGGGCCCACGAAATGGCCCCCCGCTTCGATGCGCTCCTGCTCGGGATGGGCGAGGAAGGCCATGTCGCTTCGTTGTTCCCCGACTCCCCCGGCGTGCACGAACAGCAGCGCGGCGTGGTCGCCGTGCGTGACTGCCCCAAGCCGCCACCGACCCGGATCAGCCTGACCCTGCCCGCCATCCGGAGCGCGGCGCAGGTATGGCTATGCGTGAGCGGAGAAGTCAAGGCGCAGGCCGTGCAGCTGGCCCTCGGCGGTGTCGGCGAGGTGGTGCTACCGGCGGCCGGAGCTCGCGGCCGGGACCGCACCCTATGGCTGCTGGACCGCTCCGCGGCGGGTCAGCTGCCACACGAGCTGTATGCACCGCTGGACTGACGGCCGAACCTATCCGGTTCGTCCATCCATGAAGCGCGCGGCGCCACCGCGCACCGAGCCACCCAGCCCGGCCACCTCGACCTAGGGAGCCCCGAGCCGTGACCGAACACCCGACGTCTTGGCCCCGGCCAAGCTCGGCCCCATCACGCTGCGCAACCGGATCATCAAGGCGGCAACGTTCGAGGGCGTAACCCCGGACGCATTGGTGAGCGATGAGCTCATCGAGTACCACCGACGCCCCGCGGCGGGTGGGGTCGGCATGACCACCGTCGCCTATTGCGCCGTCGCTCCGGAGGGGCGCACGGAACGGGGGCAGCTCTGGATGCGTCCCGAGGCGCTGCCGGGCCTGCGTAGGCTCACCGACGCGATTCACCGCGAAGGTGCGGCGGTATCCGCGCAGCTCGGTCACGCGGGGCCCGTCGCCAATGGGAAGTCGACCGGCCACCGTGCCCTCGCGCCTTCCAGACTGTTCAATCCGCTCAGCATGCGGCCGGTGCACCGTGCCTCGATCCAGGACATCGACCGCATCCGCCGAGCACACGGAACCGCGGCGGAACTGGCCGTCGAGGCCGGATTCGACGCTGTCGAAATCCATTTCGGGCACAACTACTTCGCGAGTTCATTCCTGAGTCCCAAGTTGAATCGCCGCAAGGACGATTACGGCGGATCCCTAAAAAATCGGGCCCGGATCGTCCTCGACACTGCTCGTACGGTGCGGGATGCGGTCGGGGGAAGGATCGCAGTCTTGGCCAAGCTGAATATGGATGACGGTGTCTCGGGTGGATTCCGGCTCGACGAGGCGACCCGGGTCGCGCAATGGCTGGAACAAGATGGCTCGCTCGACGCGCTCGAACTCACAATCGGCAGTTCCCTGCTGAATTCAATGCATCTGTTCAAGGGGGAAGCGCCCATTCGCGAGTTCGCGGCCGCCATGCCGCAACCGGTGCGGCTGGGCATCAAGTTGTTCGGAAACAAGTTCCTGCATACCTACCCGTATAAGGATCTGTTCATGCTCGAGCAGGCCCGGCAGATCCGCGCGGCGGTCGAGATGCCGCTGGTGCTGCTCGGCGGCGTCACCGACCGGCGCGGGATGGACACCGCGATGGCCGCAGGCTTCGAGTTCGTCGCGATGGCCCCCGCGCTGCTACGGGAGCCCGACCTGATCAACCGGATCGCCAAGGACGCAACGACCACGTCGCTGTGCATCCACTGCAACAGGTGCATGCCGACGATCTTCACCGGCACCCACTGTCCGCTGGTCGCACCGTAACGGCGGTGAGGAGGGCACCACCCACAACGCACCTCCGCCTGGTGGAGCCGCGCAGGTGCCCCGCCTTGATGGTCAGGCGGCGAAGGGTGGGTGGGGTTGCTGCCGGTTGTGGGCCGGCCTGGGTTTTCGCCGGGTGTCCATCAGCGCCGAGCAGGGAGACGTGTGAAGGTCCGGACGGTCGAGGTCGGCAGCTTGAATTAGGTGGACGCGCTGGACGGTGACCAGCTCATTGATGAAGTATCTTCTGGGCCATTGAGTACTCGGTTATTCGATCGCGCAGACCCGGCCGAGACGTTGACAGGTAAAGTTCACCGAGTTCTTCGGTTGCATCGCCTGATCGGACAATTCGTAAGATCGACGCTTTCGTTTCGGCGTCGATCACAGCCAGGCGCTGCGCGACTTCGCGAACAGCTTCGATCAGGTCATTATCGACATCGACCACCTGTGACAGTAACCCCATATTAAGGGCATCAGCCGCTGACACCTTCTCCTGCAGGAGGAGCAACCTGCAAGCGGAGTCTCCACCCACGAGACGTGTAAGCCGGTGTGTCCCTAGAATGACGCCGAACCGTGGGCCCGGAAACCGAAGTGTCACATTAGTAGTTCCTATCCTGAACGTGCACGCCACTACTAGATCAGCCCCTGCGCCGATCGCAGCACCATTAACGCATGCAATGATGGGAACAGGTGCATAGGCGATCTTTGCCAGTAGACGTTCAAGCTGCATAAACCTCAGGTTTAATACGCCGTCTTCGTCTGGTGCGAGGTCGAACCCTGAACAGAAGTGCTTGCCTTCGCCTCGGATGGTAACGTAGTGGACACCCCGTTCCACCGCCTCGTCAATCGCCACAGTTAGGCTTTCGACCATCGCGGGGCTTAACGCATTTGCCCGCTCGGGCCTCCGAAGCACAATATTCATGCATTCGTCGGTTGCCTCTACCGCAATCATCGGTACACGTCCCTAGTCGTGGCGTGCATGGCTTAACACTGCTTTTCCGACCAGATTGCGCAGCATTTCGGCCGTTCCTCCCGCAATGGTAAACATCCGTGCGTCCCTACATAGACGCTCCACGGGCAGTTCAGTATCGTATCCTCTAGCACCGAACACTTGAAGAGCGCCGTTTGTGACCCGGATCGCCATCTCGGCACACTTGATTTTTGCCATTGCTACCTCGACGGGGTCCGGGCTAAATCGATTCCCGGACCGGTCTGCATTATCTGCTACTCGTCTGAGGTAAGCAAGGGCCGTCTCGACGTCTATAGCCATGTCCGCTAGCATCCACCTCAGCCCCTGGTTATCGCCAATCGGGCGGCCAAACTGCCGCCTGGTGCGCGCGTACTCGACGGCCATGTTCAGTGCGCTTTCTGCAACGCTGCAGGCGACCATGGCAGCTCCCAAACGCTGGCTATTGTATATCTCCATACCTCGTTTGAACCCATCGCCCGGCTGAAGAATAACATCATCCTGCGATAAGCTGAGGTTATCAAAGGTAAGACTACCTTCAGGGAGCCCACGCATTCCCATCATCCGTGGGACGACGCCGAATTCGATACCTCGTTGTTCCTTACGCGCGAGCACTAGCCCGATGCCACGGGAGCCTGGTATCGCGTTGAAGCGAGCGAAGACTACATAGTGCCTTGACTCGGGTGCTCCAGTTATCCATTTTTTCTGTCCCGTCACGGATAAATTTCCAGTGGCGTCGCGGTGAACAGTCGTCGTGAGATCAGCGGCTGCGGACCCCGCGTCGGGTTCTGTAATCGCAATCGCAGGTTTGTCCCCATTCCGCGTCGCCGCTAGTACCTCATGTCGCATGGCCTCATTACCATACGTCGCAATCATGGCAGCGGGCCCCAGGTTTGAGTCTACGATGACTCGCCCCAAAACACCTGTGTGGAGCGAAGCGAGCCGAACCGCTTCGAGTACCTGCCGAAGCGAGGCACCTACACCGCCGTCCTGTACGGAGAAGGTCGCCCCCATCACGCCGGTGGAGGCGAGCTCACGGATCGCTTCCCGCGCGAAGCAATTTTCACGATCCCATTGTCGCGCTTGTGCGGCCCAGGAAATCAAACTCTCCCGACGCAGTAAAGCACTTAACGCGTCGGGGTCGTCCCCCAATGACGAAGCCACACGGTTCTCGTCGACGGACATCTTTTCATCACCTTTCGCTACTGAAATAGATTGCCGGAGAGTCGGGCAGCATATCCTTAAGCTGGGAACGCAGCCATCGCACACAGCACCCTGGTGCGGTATTTGTGGATGGCGGCTGGGTTGTTCACTGCTAGGACAGCGCTCGGCGATTCCGGATCGCCGAAGGCGCACAAGCATTTCCGCTGCGCCAGCGTTCCGTCTATGACGGTGACGTCATCGCCCTCCGCAGGGAGGCCGACGAGCTGTAGCTTTACGTCATACTGGTCGGACCAAAAAAACGGCACCGGCGCATACAATTCGGCGGCGTTTCCGTGTAATAGCGAAAGCGCCGCTGCCTCGCCTTGTAACACCGCGTTTTCCCAGTGTTCTAGACGAATACTCCCGAAAAACGGATGATCCCAACGTGCCACGTCACCAGCGGCTACAACCCTGTCCAGGCCTAACACTCTGCACCTGCTGTCGCATTCTACGCCGTTGTCGAAACGCAGGCCGCTTCGATCCAGCCAGGTCGTTTCCGGGACCACTCCGAGCCCCTCCACAACCATGTCGGCCGCGATCAGCCGCCCATCGGTTAATCGCACTCCGGTCACATGGCGATCACCTTCCAGTCCCGCCACTCCTACCCCCAGCAGAAGTCTTGTGCCGTGCTCGGAATGGAGCTCAGCGAGGAATCGCCCGATGCGGGCGCCCAGAACTCGTTGTAACGGCAATGCCAAAGGATCGATTACGGTGACCTGAAGACCCGCCTTACGACAACTCGCGGCCACCTCGCATCCGATGAATCCCGCCCCCACAACCACGACCTGGGGACGCTTATCTAGTTCGGCTCTGATCTGCTGAGCGTCGGCTATGGTCCGCAGGCAGTGTACGCCGGCGCGTTGTTCTGTTGCCTTAAGCCGCCGTGCGCGGGCCCCGGTGGCAATCACCAGACCATCGAATCCCATGCGCCAACCGTCAGAGGACAGTAAGTGGCGACTCCGAAAGTCAACCGAGTCGATGCGGCGTCCCGTCTCAACCTCAATCTCGAGGTCCGCAGGCACCCGCAGCGCAGGCGTTTTGGGAGTGGATGATTGCGAGAGGTATTGCTTAGACAGTGGGGGCCGTTGATAGGGTCCTAGCGGCTCGTCGCCAAGCAGCGACAGGCGCCCGTCGAAGCCTGCCCGGCGGAGTGCCCCGGCCGCCCTGATACCTGCGATTGACGCTCCGACAACCGCTATGCTCTTCACTGAGCGTCGCTTTCAGTCACGACTGTAGGTTCTTTCCTCAGTTTGGCAGGGCGTAGCCAGCCACGCTGACTGGGCACCCCAGTGAGGATTTGTACCAGTGACCAGATACCACGACCGGACAGAACAACCGCAATGATTACCGCCCCCCCGAAGATGACTTCCGCCAGGGAGCCGTTGGACACAGTGGCCTGCTTCAAGGCGGCGAGCAGGACAGCCCCTACCACGGAGCCCGCAAAGCACAGCGTGTAACGTCCGCTCCCTCCTACAATCAGAGCGGCCAGGAAGAATAGTGACAGGTCGAAGGGAAGGCTGCTGGGCGCGACCAGGCCAACGAAATAAGCGAGTAATCCCCCCGAAATGCCTGCCAGCAACGACGAAACACCAAACACTGATAATCGCGTACTGTAAACACTAATTCCGTTCGCTTTTGCCGCCAATTCGTCATCACGTACGGCCATCGCCTTCCGGCCCAAGGTGCTGAAGAGAAAGCGCTCTAAGAAGAGGAAGCAAATGGCAGCAACAATGAACACCACCACAAAGAGCTCAAACGGGTATGCACTGCTTAACCCGAAGAAGGTCGCCGCATCGACTACGACACCAGTATCCCCATTCGTCACGCTCGACGCGTTGAGCGCCAGCTGCGGAACCGCGAGCCCGAAGGCGAGGGTCACGAGAGTGAAGTAGTGCCCCTTTAGCCGCAGGGCGCAGAGGCCCAGCACCCCGCCGACCAAAACGGAGATTAGTCCGGCTGCTACCAGCGCCAAAACCATGGGCAGCGCATATTCCTTTTCCAAGAGGGCGACCGTATAAGCCCCGACGCCGACGAGTCCCGCCTGCCCGACCGAAAGTAGACCGGTAAAGCCCACCACAAGATCTAGTGATCCCACAGCAATACTGTAAATCAACGCCATTGTCAATACGCTCAAAAGAGTGACGTTGCCTGCCTGAGTTACCCCAATCACCAAGACCGCTAGCAACGCAACGGCTGTGCCCCATCCTCGTCGCCCCCGCCGTCGGGCGCTGGTGCGCCTATCCGCGGTTAACGCTTCGCTTTCCGCAGTGCGTCGCCGCTTCATGGAAGCGGTCGCGCTCATTCGTGTTGTCACTGCACTCACGCCCTTACGGTTTCAGCGCGGCCGAATATACCATTTGGACGCACGAACAATACTACAATTAGTACTGCGAAAACTACCGGCACCTGCAATGGGGAGGAGAGATAGCCGGAAACGAGGCTGCTGATAAAGCCAACGGCCAGGCCACCCACGAGACAACCTTTCAGCGAGCCGAAGCCGCCAATAATCGCGCCCGCAAAAGCGAATAGTACGCTGTTGTCCAACATATTCGGTGCAAGTCCGAGCGTCGAGGCGCCCATGATGCCAGCAACTCCCGTCAATACCGTTCCCGCAGCCCATGCCATCCCGACAACCCGTTGAGATGAGATCCCCATAAGTTCGGCGACTTCTGGATCTCGGCCGACTGCCCTAACAGCCTGTCCGAGACGAGTACGTAGAAGCACTGCCGAAATGATCCCTACGATGGCAATAGCGATAACAGTGTCGGTGACCTCTATCGCGGTGATTGAAACGCCTAAAACGTTAAGTGCGCTGTCCGATGCCAAGGCGTCCACCTTCTTTGGCGCGTAGCCCCAAATAGCGCCCATGACCCCAAGGCTTGCAAGCAGCAGACCGATAGTGGCGACTAACGAAGAGACCCCATCGTCTCGTCGAACTCTCTGAAGGACGAAAAAGTAGCAAAACCAACCGAGCAGAGCCCCGCCAATCACCGCTAGAGGCCATCCTAGTGCCGCGCCACCTCGTTCCAGACCCTCCCAGTAAACGAACGCGACAACCGTGCCGAGCGCGCCGAAAGCGAAATTGACTACACCGCTCGCGTTGAAGATAAGCATCATGCCCAGCGAAGCTAGCGAGTAAATTGATCCGAAAATCACGGATCCAACGAGCAACTGAAATAGCTGGCTCATCACCAAAGCCCCTGTTTCCTTAATGCGCCGGTAGCGCCGCTAACCTGTTAATTCCCTGACGACACTCGGTGCGTCCCTGAGATTTTAAGCACTTGCTGCTGCTTCAGGCCTGTGTGGTCGGTTTTGCTATACCTGAGGGGTCCACCAATAGTGGTCATTGATAGAGTGTTCAATGCATCGATATAGGCAGTACGTGTGATGTCGCCCTTAACGTTCTCAAGAGCAGTTACGGCCACCTGCGCAGACAGCCAGCCCCATGCCGCGTAGGCGTTTATGGGCTGCCCCGGCTCGTATTTATTCATGGCGTTCACAAACTCGGCAACCTGGGGGTTCGACAGGTCGGTCAGCGGCGGGATGAAGGCGCTAATGTAAGCGCCTTGAATGATAGGGCCGCTCGCCTCGATGCTGGCCCCGCTGGCCGACGTGCTGTCAAGCAGAAGCGTCGGAGTTATACCAACCGATGACAGCGAATGCAAGAAGCTGACCGTCGGCCCGACCAGACTGAACAGAAACAGTGTCGTGACGCCGGCACCCTTGAACTGCGCCGCAACGGGGCTGAAGTCGGACTGGCTCGCGTCATAACTAAGCTGGATGGCAGGCTTCACCCCGGAGTCTAGCAATCCGCTCAAGATACTCTTACCGAAGGAGTCGTTTTGGTACAGCACCCCGACGTGGGAAAGGTCGATACGGCCGCCCGATGCCTGCGCGAACTTGCCCAAAGCGTTGCCGTCTGCCGAGTATTTGGGGAAGGTGTAGAACACGTTAGGGTCGAGCGTGTTCTCGAGATCCTCGCCTCCGGTTTGGGGACCGACAACCGGAATATTCGCTTGCTTAGCGACAGACAATACGGCGGTAGTTTGAGGAGTTCCGTTCGGCCCCACTAACGCGAACACTTTGTCATTGGAGATAAGTTGCTTAGCATCGACGAGCGCCTGGGTCGGGCTGTAGTTGTCGTCGAGGCTCTTGAGCTCCAACTGGTGTCCTTGTACGCCACCCTTCGCGTTGGTTAGCTTGAAGTACGCATCCGTCCCCGGGGTCTCCGATGTCCCGAGAAGCGCAGAGGAGCCCGTCTTTGGGTTGGTCTGCCCAAACGTGATCGGTGCATTGGCGGCTATGGGAGCGTCTCCCGCTTTCGAGTTCGAAGCCCCGCAACCGGCACAGATAAGAGTAAGTGCGAAGACTGCGGAGGCTGCAGCTTGCCACTTCATGGACAACCAACTTTCGTCGTAGTAGGAATTGGACCTACTTCTCTGTACCGGGATACATCCCGAAATAGTTTGTCTAGTGGTCGACGCATTATTTGGATACCCCTGCGTAACCGCCGAGATCCCATGTGGTGTCTAATAGCTCCGCGCTGGTCCCCGAACGCCGTATTCTGCCGTTGAGAAGCACATATCCGTGCTGGGTCACCCGGAGGGCAGCGCGCGCATTCTGCTCCACGACGACCACAGAACTATCCGCCGATACGGTTCGCAACGAGCCAAGGACCTCCTGGGCAAGGCGCGGCGACAATCCCAGGGTCGGCTCGTCCAAGAGGAGCAGACGGGGTTCGGGCATCAGCGCTCTCGCGATGGCCAGCATCTGCTGCTCACCCCCTGATAGGTTCGCCGCATCCTGCGCGAGTCGCTTCTCCAGTGCGGGGAAAATCGACAGCACAGAGTCACGTCTTTGGTTAACGCGCTTCCCCTTGAGCCTGTGGCCACCCACGCTCAGGTTCTCAGCTACGCTCATGCCTGCGAACACGCGGCGTTGTTCGGGGCACAACGAGATACCAAGCCGGCTCCGCTGCCACGCACTCAACTTGTTAATTTTTTTGCCAAACCACACGACATTTCCGCGGCTGGTGGGCACAAGGCCCGCGATCACTTTCAGCAGAGAGGTCTTCCCGGCCCCGTTCGGCCCAACGATCGCGACCCGAGCACCGCTATCTACCTCCAGGTCCACTCCGACCAAAGCATGCGCGCCTTGGTACGACTGGTGTACGCCCTCCACCGCCAAGACTGTCTCAGGCATCGACGTCCTTCCCGAAGTAGGCGGCCGCGAGGCGCGCGTTATCCCGCACCATCTCAGGAGAACCGCTCGCGATGACACGACCAGAGTCGAGAGCGAACACGGTGCTGCTCAGCTCGAAAATGAACTCAACATCGTGGTCGACTACCATCACAGACGCATGGAAGTCGATAGGTACCTTGGCGACAATCTCGGCTATCATGCCGCGCTGGTCTTCAGGGATACCGGATGTGGGTTCGTCTAGTAGAAGCAACGTCGGATCGCCCATCAGTGCCCTACCGGTGTCGACTAGCTTGCGTTCCCCGAATGCCAACCCGTTGCAGAGCCGATGCAGTAACGAGCCGATCCCGAGAAATTCCGCCACCTCTAATGCGTCCTTTCGGATCGCACGATCATGCCGCCGCGCGGCAGGTGTCGCGACAAGCGAGCGCAATGCTCCAACCTTCCAGCGATAGATTTCACCCATCATTAAGTTGTCTAGCACCGTTAGTCCATCGAAGAGTCGTACGTTTTGAAAGCTCCGGGAGATTCCGAGCGCGCGCACCCGATGCGCCGGTACCTTGAGTACGTCATGTCCCTGGAAGGCAACGGTCCCCTGGGTCGCGGTATATAGACGGCTGATTACGTTAAGCAATGAGGTTTTACCCGACCCATTGGCTCCGATTATCCCGGTGATACTCTTACTGTCGGCAGTAAGAGTCACATCGGAAAGCGCGTGTACACCGCCAAAGCTGAGGCATAAGCCGTCAACCGACAGGCCGCTCGTCCGCGATGGGGTCGGTGAGGGGGTCACGATGGCTCACGCCTCACGGTTCCTCCAGTCGAAGCGCTTGGGTCGGGCAGAGCCGAACGGCCTGCTCAGCCTTGCCTACAAGTTCGTCCGGTATCAGCCCAGGCTCCGCCAAGAGTTCGCCTTCGTCGGTCAGTGCGAACAATTGAGGTGCTGCTGAGACGCATTGCCCGTTTGCCATACACAGGTCCTGGTCAACTTCAATCCGGCCGTTCACCGCACCGCCTCCCGACTGTTGGCGCCAGCACCTTGCGGCGTGGGGGCCGATCCGCCACCGTTCAAGGCGCTGTAAATATCCTCCTTTAGAACTGTAGGCGCCTTGAAGTAGTTCTCAGTGTTCTCACCTTCGGCTCGCTCCAGTGCGGCTAAGACCCTTCGAGCGCGAATTACCGCTATGTCGCTTCTCACATTTGTTTCCCGGTAGTCGACACCCATCGACAATTCAAACATTTCCTGCTGCTTGACTAGAGCCCACTCGTCTTGCGCGACCACCTCCGGAAATTCTTTCGCGATGAGGTCGACCAGCCGCTCGTCAGGCGCGGCTGGCGACGTCAGCCCGGCCTTGGTGGCCATGATCCAGTGCCACTCAAGGTTCGCCGCATCCACGCAGGTAGTCGTATGGTAGAGCACGTATCCTTTTTCGGATGGCGTGCCTAGTTCACCTGGAGGAGCGACTCGCAATTCAACACGGACCAGTCCTGGCCCCATCATCACGTGCGTGTGTTCCCGATCGACGACCTCGTATCCGAACCACCGCTGGTAGTAGGGCGGCAAGGTATAGTTTTGCACCGAGCGGGACGTCCCTACCTCCCGATTGCCAGCATTGAGTCTATCAATCAGGTTAACCGGTATTTCCGAGTTCTCACGATCGCCGATATTCCCTTCATGGAGGGGGAAGAAATGGGTAATGTCCAGCAGGTTCTCGATCAGGAGCCGCCAGTTCGCCCGAAGCGCAATCTTGTCGGAAACAACGGATTCGCACTCGGGATTCTGGCCCAGTTCGGGTGCCCTTGGTGCCGCCGTGGAGTGAGAGGCTGCCGCGTCCCCGGGCCATACCCAGACAAAGCCGTCCTGCTCCACGACCGGGTATGGTATAAGGTTCATCGCCGTCGAAAGGCGAACGTCGGTTTGAGAGGGAACCTCTGCACACACCCCGTCGGCTTTATAGCACCAACCATGATATGCACATCGAAGGTTGCCGGACTCAAGGAGCGTGCCTTCCCACAGTGGAAAGCGTTTGTGCGAACACCTTCCATCGAATGCCACAATGTCGCCATCATGGTTCCGCCACATAACCAGCGGAGTGCCCGTCAATATCCGCTTTTGGGGCTTTGTTGGGTTGGCAGGGAATTGATCTGACAGACCCGCTACATACCACGCATTTCGTATCATGAGATCTCCATCTCTGAGTGTTGGGTGGGTGGCGCATCACGGTGCAGCGCTATAGCGGCGGTAGGACATAGGCGCGCCGCGCGTTCCAATTGCCTATCCGTATCTGTGTGAGATAAAGCATCCGTCACGTCCAGTTCGCCGGTTTCCGATAGGTGAAAGGTACCGGGAGCTGCCGAGGCGCACTGACCATTGCTCAGACATTTACGGCGATCTACACGTACTAACATTACTTGCCTCCTTCTGGCGGCCCAGACGTAGAGTCATTGGCCGCGGCCACTGTTGGCTAGCCACTTTGAAATCACCGCCGCTCTATCCGCGCCGAGCTTGGGCACTGTGCCGTAGCTCCGGCCGACCGTGGCAGTAGGGAAATTTGACTTCACCGGGAATATCGGGCCCTCTCCTTTGCATCCACATTCCAGCGTGAACGGCACAATCAGGCCTCTCTCTGCGACGTGCGGGGTTTGCATAACTTCGGCAAAGGTGTTCACGGGCCCAGCTGGGACGCCTCTTCGAGAGAATTTTTCAAGCCAGGATGTCACGGGCTCCTGTCGGAACTGTTTGTTAAGCACCTCTTCAAGCGCCCGTTGGTTTGTCACCCGCGCCCCTTGAGTCGTGAAGCGCTCATCCTCTAGAAGAAGACCGTCGCCGAGAATTTCGCACACCTTCCTCCACAGCGTCTGGTTACCAGCCGCCAAAATGAAGGGACCGTCCTCTGCTTGAAACATCTGGTATGGCGCATTGCTGGGATGTGCGGTGCCCAGTGGGATCGGCGAGGATCCGTATCCGAAGAGTTGGGCGAGCTGCAAACCGGAGATGGCGAGCAAAGAATCCACCATAGAGCAGTCGAGATAAAGAGCCGCCCGCGCTGCACCTGCGGGTGTGGCGGTCCGGGCAGCTTCTCGGTCTTGGCGCCGCGTCGTACGGTCGGCAAGGGCTGCGACGACACTTAAGGCTGCGTAGAGACCTGCGACGGCGTCCGCTACAGGCAGGCCACACTTGACGGGATGCTCGGGATCCTCGCCGGTGACGCTCATCAGGCCGGAGTATCCCTGTACAACGATGTCGTAGGCGCCGCTACTAACTTCCGGCCCTGTCTGCCCGAAACCACTGATAGAGCAGTAAGTGATCGTTGGGTTGATCTTCGCGGCAACTTCAAAACCAATTCCAAGTCGTTCCATAGTGCCCGGACGAAAGTTCTCGAGCACAACGTCACATTCCGCGATGAGGTCGCGGGCCACAGCGGCGTCTTTGGGGTCTTTTAGGTCTAACAAGACGCTTTTCTTGCCGCGGTTCATGGTGGAAAAACTGAGGCTGACGGGCGCGTGGTCCGGATGCCGCGGATGGTTGTAAAGAAAGGGCGGCCACATCCGCATGCCGTCGCCGGATGGGGGCTCGATCTTGACCACCTCGGCGCCCAGGTCTGCAAGGACTAGCCCGGCCAACGGGCCGGCGTATATCTGCCCGAACTCGAGGATGCGGACCCCGGCTAATGGAAGCCAGCTGGTGTTTCCCTCGGAATCTTGTTTTGGGGTGGTCATACGGCGTCCTTCCCGCCCAAGTTCTCAAAAGACACACCGGGGACCGACGATCTAGCGAGTGCTGACTGTAGGGTCGCTGCTGCCTTCATTAGCGGTTCGCTTAGGGCCGCTTGGGGCTGGCGACCCAGTCGGTAAGCAGGCCCCGACAGACCCATACCGCCTACCAATTGACCGTCTCGGTTGAAGAGCGGCGCTCCTACGCCGACGACATCCACCCCGTACTCGCCCTTGTTGACCGAGTACCCCGTATCCCGCACCTCGCGAAGTTCCGCCCGGAGGACAGAAGGATCGGTGATGGTGTAGGCAGTGTACGGTTTTAAGCCTGCGGCACAGATACCATCAAGCGCCGGGGGCGGAGTATAAGCCAATTGTGCTTTGCCCGTAGCCGTGCAAAAGGCTGGCGCTCTAGCGCCAAGACGTGTGTAAGTAGCCACCGGTGCTGGACCGATGACACATTCGACGTACACGATCGAGCCGTTGGTATAGCGGCTGAGCAACGCCGTCTCCCCGGCTACCTGTGTGAGTTCGGTAAGGACCGGTAAAGCGACACTCCGCAGGTCGAGTGAATCGAGAAGTCTTGCCCCAAGTTCCCACGTGCGGAGGCCCAGAGAATACTGGCGCTTGACGGAGTCATAGTGCAGGTACTCGCGTTGCACCAGATTCGCTAAACTGGTGTGCGTGGCGGCCTTCGTGAGGCCACACGCTTCGGTAACCTCCGCCAATGTGTATGAACGCTTTTTCTCGCTGATGAATAGCTCGAGCATATCTAGGCTGTGATTGAGCGACTTCAGCATACGCATGTCTCTGGCCACTCCTCCCTGGCTCGGAAAGGTTTCCGCGCGTTGGCGAAGCCCGAAGACGATGGGCCACTTCGATCTCTACGCAAGTTGTCTGCTCCTCGCATACGATGTATGGTTCTCGCATATGCCTTGGCGTCGAGAGTGACAGTGCTCACGTCCGGTGTCAAGGGTTCGCGATGACTCATCGAATATGTGCACGTGCGGGTGGTCGCTGACTCACCCAGGAATGCGCGCGTGGGCGCGCCCACCGGGCTGGTTGCGGTCGGGCCGGTACGTGCTGGGTGATGGGACCGACGATGGGGCAGCGGCAAGCGGTGACCAAGGCGATCGCGACGCGGTGCAAGGTGCGGACAAGGCGGGTAAGGGCAGGATTCTGGATGAGTTGTGTGCCACGACGGGCTGGCATCGCAACGATGCCCATAAGGCACTCGGGCAGGCGTTGACGCCGAGGGGGATTGGGCCCCGGTCGCCGCGGCCACCGAGGTATGGGACGGAAGTGGTTGAAGCGCTGGCGTTGCTAGGCGGTGCTGGGGACGCCGACGGGTAAACGGCTGGCGCCCGTCATGGAGGAGCACCGTCATCGTCGGCGGCGGCTAGGTCCTGCGCGCGGATGAGCAGCGACAGGTGCGGGCGCTCACCCCCTTCGACCGGGCCGCCACCACTGTTCACAAGACGGCGCAGCAGCTCGGTGAACGCATCGGCCCGCCGCCGCGAGGCGGAGCGGGGATCGGGGGTGCCGTCCGCACTGGGGTGCGGTTTCGCCAACCCAGACAGCGCCGTCTGCAGCATCTCCATCGTTTCCGCATCCAGGTCGGCCTTCACCACCCCGCGCCCACCCAGGGTGGCGGCGAACAACTCGTTCAGCGCCGTGTTCTCCGCATCCGGTACCGCACCGTCCACCGGCTCCAACAGGTGCCGCAACGCCGCCGCCCGCCGCGCCAGCTCCATCTGAGTGTCCCCCGCCATCTTCACCAAGCTGCAGGTCGCCGACCGGGGCCAGGCGATCGTGCGGGCCCGCGACGCCGGTCGCGGCCGCGTCTAAGAGTGGGCTGCATCCGCGCGTCTTCGCTCACCAGTTGGTCAGCATCAGGTGCACGATGCCCAAGGCGAGCACCGCCTGAGCAGCCAGCCACCACCGCAGGAAACGGTTCGGGAGCATTGCCGGTGCGGCGAGTAGCCAGATGCCGAAGGGGAGCCAGATTCGTTCGGTCTCCGCCTTGCTGAGTCCGCTCAGATCGGCGATCACCACGGCCAGCGCGGCACCGGCCACCAGCATGGTGAGCCCCTCGCGCGCCCGCAGCCGGGCCGGTGCGAATACCCGATGCAGGGCGGCGACCGGAGCAACACCCACCGCACACAACAGGGAGGCGAAATTCGCCCAGCCCCAGTAACTGAACGGCCGCTCCGAGGCGATGCCCTGGTAGTAGCGCTGGACCACCAACTGGTACCCGTCGGCCCACCAGAAGCCTGCCGCGGTGAATGCCGCCGCGACGGCCAGTGCCCCGAGCACGGCCGGCACCAGTGGCCGCGCGGTGCGGGCGGCCAGCAGTACGCCCACAGCAGGCACGCCCATCA
>JAABUZ0100005477.1_pt1 | contig 16616 bp, 14 predicted proteins | sample 5562091 | NCBI WGS metagenome assembly JAABUZ01 (sample SAMN12813069, study PRJNA571459) | rock metagenome | isolation source: Antarctica rocks | place: Antarctica: Victoria Land, Linnaeus Terrace sud | collected 2015-12-21
CGCGGGCGCGCAGCCGGTCGAATACATCGGAAAGCTTGCCCGACAGCTTGTCGAACATGGCTGGCTCCGTCCAAATGGAAAGACGCCGCTGCGCGGGCACGCGGAGCGGCGTTTTGATCGAGCGGCGCACATACCGGCCGCTCGGCCCGATGTCAACCAATCGGCGAGCGCGGCGCCGTCGCTACACTTGGCGGAGCACGCGCATCGTCCTGTTCACGTCGACCCGGTCCTGCAGCGTCGGGCGCAGCGCCGGGTGGGGATTGAACGGCGGCGGCTTGGCCAGCTCCCGCTGCTGGACCTGCTTCTGCGTGGGGTCGGGGGGTGCTGCGGTCTTATTGGCCGTGGGCAGCACCGGCGAAATGGGGCCGATCTGCATTCCGTCACTCCTCTCAAATGTCCTGGATAGCAGTCAGGACCGGGTTAATGTTACTGTCCTGTTTTGGGATGTGAGCATGGAAAACACCGAACCGGTCTGGCGTCTGGTCGAAGCCAAGCAGGCCGACTTCATCGCCCTGGCGGATCGGGTCTGGGGCATGCCGGAACTGAATTTCCGGGAGACGAAGTCGGCGCGCGAGCATCTCGACATGCTGCAGGCGGAGGGCTTCCGGGTGACCGAAGGGCTCGCCGGCATCCCCACCGCGATCATGGGGGAGGCCGGCACCGGCGGCCCGGTGATCGCCATCCTCGGCGAATACGACGCGCTGCCGGGGTTGAGCCAGGAAGCGGGCGTGGCCGAGCATCGGCCGGTCGAAGCCGGCGGCGCCGGCCATGGCTGCGGCCACAACCTGCTCGGCGCCGGCGCCATGCTGGCCGCCGCCGCGGTCAAGGATTGGTTGGCCGAGCAGGGGATCGAAGGCAGGGTGCGCTATTACGGTTGCCCGGCTGAAGAAGGTGGCGCCGCCAAGACGTTCATGGTGCGCGACGGTCTGTTCGACGACGTCGACATCGCCATCTCGTGGCATCCGGCCGCCTTTGCCGGCGTCAACGAGGCCAACTCGCTCGCCATCCTGCAGGTGGACTACGCCTTCGTTGGCCGCGCCGCGCATGCGGCCGAGGCGCCCGAGCTCGGCCGCAGCGGGTTGGACGCCGCCGAGCTGATGAACATCGGCGTCAATTACTTGCGCGAGCACATGCCGTCCTCCGCGCGGATCCATTACGCCCATCTGGAGTCGGGCGGCGTGGCCCCGAACGTCGTGCAGGCGACCACGACGTTGCGCTACATCGTGCGCGCCGCCGACCTGCCTGCGTTGCAGACGCTCGCGCACCGGGTCGACCGGATCGCGGAAGGCGCGGCGTTGATGACGGAGACCACCGTCGCGCGCCGGGTCGTGAGCGGGATGAGCAACCTGCTGGGCAACGCGCCGCTCGAACGGGCGATGTTCGACAATCTGCGCCGGTTGGGTCCGCCGCCGTTCGACGCGGACGATCGCGCCTTTGCCGAGCAGATCCGCCAGACCGTGGACCGCGACGACATCGTCAGCGCCCATGCCCGCTGCGGCATGGTGCCGACCGACGCGCCGCTGTGCGACCGGATCGTGCCGCTCGAGGCGCGCGGGTCGGGCGGGGTCGGGTCCACCGATGTGGGTGACGTGAGCTGGGCGGTGCCGACGGTGCAGATGCGCGGCGCCACCTATGCCATCGGCACGCCCGGCCATTCCTGGCAGCTCACCGCGCAGGGCAAGAGCCCGCTGGCGCATAAAGGGATGGTGCATGCCGCCAAGACGATGGCGGGCACCGCGGTCGATGTGCTGCGGGACCGCGCCTTGCTCGAGCAGGCCAAGCAGGACCATCAGGCCCGGCTGCGCCGCACGCCATACGTTTCGCCGCTGCCCGAGGGGCTGGCGCCGGTGCTCGACATGGCGGATGCGGGATAGGAAGCTGCTCGGAAACGGAGACATGTCTCAATCGTGAGACAAAACGGTTAACGTTTTCTTAGTGGAGCCTATCTGTCTGTCAATCGTAGCTCAATGCGGCGATTTTTTGCGTAGGCCGCGGTCGTATCGGCCGGATCGAGCGGCTGATATTCGCCAAATCCAGTCGCGGCGAGCCGGTTCGGCGGGATGCCTTCGTCGGCCAGCAGCTTGACCACCGTGATCGCGCGTTGCGCCGACAGCTCCCAATTGCCAGCCCCGCGGCCGCGGGGCTGGCGGTCGGCGTGGCCGTCGACGCGGAGGATCCAGTTCAGGTCGGACGGGATCTCGCTGGCAAGTTGCTTGAGGGTGGCGGCCAGCGTCTTGATCTGGTCCTGGCCGGACGGGGTCAGATCTGCGCTGCCGACCGCGAACAGCACCTCGCTTTGGAACACGAAGCGATCGCCGACGATCTGGACGTCCTGCCGGTCCTGCAGCACGTCGCGCAAGCGGCCGAAGAACTCGCTGCGGTAGCGCTGCAGCTCCTCGACCTTGGAGGCGAGGGCGGCATTCAGGCGCGTGCTGAGATTGGTGATCTGCACGTCCTTGTCGCGGCCGCCCGTCTCGGCCAGGTCGAGTGCGGCCGAGACCTGGGCCATCTGCGCGCGCAACTCGGCCACTTGCTGCGTCAGCAGCGCGATCTGCGCCCTGGCCGTCTCGCCCAGTTTTTGCGACTCCGCCAGTTGTGCCGACAGCGCCGCATTGCGCTGCTGGTCCGTAGCGCTGCGAGCGGCGGCATCCTTGACCTGGCGCTCGAGCTCGTCGCGCAGCGCGGTGAGCGTCTTGATCTGCGCGTTCAAGCCGGCCAGGTCCGCCAGGCGCGCCTCCAGCGTGGCGCGGTCGGCCTTGACCGTCCGGTCCAGCTCGGCGCGGAGCTGGGCGAGTTGCCGGCGTCGCTCGGCGAGCTGGCCGGCGATCACCGCGGTCTCCTGCCCGGCGGCATCTGTGCGGCCGGCAGTGGCCGAGAGCTGGTCCTGCAGCTGCGCATTACGCGCCAGCGCCGATTGCGCCTGCAGCTCGGCATCGGCCAGCCGGGCCGACAACCGGTCCCGATCGGCGCGAAGCGCATCGCGCTCGGCCTGGCTGCGGGCCTGATCGGCGCGCAGCCCGGCCAGGTCGCGGCCCAGCTGCTCCCGCGCCGTGTTGGCCGTCTGCAGGTCGCGGTTGAGCGAGGCGGTCGACAGTTGCAGCTCGCCAGCCCGCCCGCGCTCGAGCGACAGCATCTCGGTCAGTTCCGCCACCTGGCGGTTGAGGCGGTCCAGCGCCCGGTCGCGCCCGGTCAACGCTACGGACAGGAACGCCTGGGCGAGCACGAACACCAGCAGCACGAAGATGATGACCATCAGCAGCGTGGACAGCGCGTCCACGTAGCCCGGCCACGGGTTCAGCTCGTCCGAGGCGCCGCGACGGCGGGACAGCGGCATCAGCTAGGCTGCCCGTCAGCCAGCGCGGCGATGGTGCGGGTGAGAATCCGGATGTCGTTGCGCAGCTCCGACGTCGACTGCACCCGGCCCTGCTCGCTCTCGCTCAGCAGCCGCTGCATGTAGAGTTCGATATTGCGCAGATGCGCCCGCGAGGCTTCCGTGTTCTCGTCCCGCTTGACCTCGCCGAGCTTCGCCAGCACCGGGGCGAGCTGGGCCTGCGTCTCGGCGATACGCAGCATGAGCTGCTGGCTGGTGCGCATGATCTCGGACAGGGTGGAAATCTTATCGGCCAGACTGATCGTCGCCTGGTTGGCCAGCATCCGGCCTTCCTCGCCGCGGCTGATCACCGATTGCAGGTTTTCCATGTTCTCGGCGGTCTGCTCGAGCAGCGCCTGGACGTAGAGCGGGATCGAGCCTTCGCCCTCCGCTCCGAGCGCACCGGACGACAGCCGCGTCAGCCCGGCCAGCCACTCTTCGAGCTCGTTGAAGAACCGGTTCTGCGCCTGGCCCGCCGTCAGGTCCAGGAAGCCGACCACCAGGGCGCCGGACAGGCCGAACATGCTCGACGAGAATGCCGTGCCCATGCCGCGCAGCGGTTTGGCGAGGCCGGATTTCAACTGCTCGAACAGCGCGTTGAGGTCGCCCGAGCCGACCGACATGGTGCCGATCACGTCGGAGACCGAGCTGACCGTCAGCAGCAGGCCCCAGAAGGTGCCGAGCAGGCCGAGGAAGATCAGCAACCCGGTGAGATAACGCGAGATCTCGCGGCCCTCGTTCAGCCGGCTGGCCAGGCTGTCGAGCAGGCTGCGCATCGCCGGCGCCGACAAGGTGAAGCGGTCCTGGCCGCTCTTGCCCTGGCGCGCCGTCAGCATGCTCGCCATCGGCGCCAGCAGGCGCGGCTGCGGCACCGTGGCAAGGCGTTCGCGCGCGGTCTGGAGCGTCACCAGCCAGCTGACCTCGGGCGCCAGCCGTGTCACCTGGGTGATGTTCCAGGCGACGCCGGCCAGCAGCACGAACAGGATGACGGTGTTCAGCAGGGGATTGCTGGCGAACGCGGTAATGAGCGCGCCGGAGAGCAGCACGGCGATCACGATCACCGCGATCAGGAACAGCGCCATGCGGACGAGATAGCTGTTGGGCCGGGTCATCCGGCGGTGTTCTTGCTGGCCGGTGCGGACGGCGCGCCGGTGAAGACGTCGACCCGGTCGGGGTCGATCTCGCCGCCCGCCGGGCCGAGCGCCCTTGGGTAGATGCGCGGACTGGCGATGCCCGCTTGCATCAACACGGCGCGCGCCGCCAGCGCCCGCGCGAGCGAGAGCCGCCGCGGGGTGGACGGGTCGTCTTGATTGCCGGCCGCGTAGGCGAAGACGTTGATGCTGCTGCCGCTCTGCTCGAGGGACTCACGGGCGAATGCGCGCAGTGCGGCGACGGTGGCCGGGTTGAGGTCGACGCGGTCCGGGCCGAAGGTGACGCGGACGCCGCGCTCGATCCGGCTGGCGTCGCCCGGAGCGTCGTCGGTCACCACCACGACCGGGTCGGGCGGCGGATGGGCCAGCGGCACGGCCACGGGCGGCGGCAGTGCCAGGATCGCGGGCGGCGTGACCGGCACGGCGGGCGGCTTGGCCGCAACGGCGGGCTTGGTCTCCGGCGCCGGAGCGGGCGGCGGCGAGGGTTTCGCGGTGCGCTGCGGCCGCGGCCGGGGTTGGGGCCGCCGCACCGGCGCGGCCGGGCGCTCCGGCTTGCCCAAGCCTTCGAGCGCGTCCGGATTTGTCGTCACTTGCGCCTGTGCGCCCGCGCACAGCCAGACCCCGGCCAAGATCACCGGGATCAGACGCATCAGGCGGCGCGGCCTTCGGCGGCGGACACTCCGTTGGCCACGACGTCCAGCAGCCGCGCGTGCAGATGCGGGTTGGCGGCGACGACGTCATTGCCGCCGCTCTCGCGCATGGCCGATTCCCGGCCCGCCGCATCCGTCACGAAGCCGCCGGCTTCCCGCACGATCAGCATCCCGGCGGCCATGTCCCACGGCTTGAGACCCAGCTCCCAGTAGCCGTCGTAGCGCCCGGCCGCGACCCAGGCCAGATCCAGCGCCGCGGCACCGAAGCGACGGATGCCTGCAACCTGCGGCATCAACACGCCGAGCGTGCGCGCAAACGCCAGCCGGTGCGGGGCGGAGACGGCGGCGAACGGGATGCCGGTGGCGAACAGCGCGTCCTTGATCTCGCGCCGCGCGGCGACCCGCAGCCGCCGCTCGTTGACATAGGCGCCGACGCCGCGCTCGGCCCAGAACATCTCGTCGACCACCGGGCTGTAGATCAGCCCGGCGACGACATCGGCCCCGCCATCGGCCCGGCGCTGCTCGAGGGCGATGGAGATGCACCAATGCGGCACGCCGTGCAGGAAATTGGTGGTGCCGTCGAGCGGGTCGACCACCCAGCGATGGGTCCAATCCGCCGCCCCCGAGGCGCCGCTCTCCTCCATCAGGAAGGCGTAGCCCGGGCGCGCCTTGGCCAGTTCCTCGCGGATGGTCTGCTCGGCGCGGATGTCGGCCTGGCTGACGAAGTCGGACGGCCCCTTGACGCTGACCTGCAGCTGCTCGACCTCGGCGAAATCGCGCAGCAACCGCCGGGCCGCCTTCTGCGCCGCGTTCTGCATGACCGTCATATGCGGCGAGTGACGGAGGGCCATCGTTGTATCCTTCTCGGAGGCGCCTTACGACTTGGCGCGCTCCACATAGCTTGCGTCTTCGGTGCGGACGACGATCCGCTCGCCGGCCTCGACGAACGGCGGCACGGCGGTCTTGACGCCGTTGCTCAGCTTGGCCGGCTTGTAGGAGCTGGTCGCGGTCTGGCCCTTGACCACCGGATCGGCCTCGATGACCTCGAGCACGACGGTGGACGGCAGCCGGATGCCGACAGGATCGGCTTCGACGAGATCGACCGTGACCTGCATGTTGTCCTGCAGGAACGGCGCGAGGTCGCCGAGCAAGCCGATCGGGATATGGGTCTGCTCGAAGCTCTCGGGGTCCATCAGGACGATGTTGTCGCCCTCGGTGTAAGAGTATGTGTACTCTTTCTCCGAGGTCTGCAGCCGCTCGACCGTGTCGGCGGTGCGCCAGCGCTCGTTGGTCTTGTTGCCGGTCTTGAGGTCGCGCATCTCGACCTGGATGAAGGCGCCGCCCTTGCCGGGGGTGATGATCTGCTGCTTCAGCACGGTCCAGCGGCGGCCGCCGTGGTCCAGCACCTGGCCGGCGCGAATGAGGTTGGCCTGCTGCTTCATGAAAAGAACCTGATCGTGAATCTATCGGGACGCGGGGTTTTAGACCGCCGCTCCAGGCCCGGCAAGCGTGTGTTCCCCGCCCCACGGGTCGCGCACCCCGTCGCCGTCGAGATAGTCGGGCCCGATCGGCACCTTGCCGTGCCCGCCGGCGATGTCGAGCACGTAGGTCGGCCAGGCCAGGCCGGTGATCCTCCCGCGCAGCGCGGCGAGCAGGCGACGACCTTCGGCGATCGGCACGTCGAAGCGCGCGGTGCCCGGCGCCGGGTCGAGTTGATGCAGGTAATAGGGTTTGACGCCCGCCCGCAGCATGGCGCGGAACAGCGCCTCGAGCGCCTCGGCCTCGTCGTTGACGCCGCGCAGCAGCACGCTCTGGCCGAGCAGGCCGACGCCGGCCCGCTGCAATCGGCGCAGGGCGTCATTGGCCGCCAGGGTGAACTCGCGCGCATGGTTGGCGTGGACCGCGAGCCAGACCGGCGTCTCGCGGTCCAGCGCTGCGACCAGTTCCGGCGTGACCCGGCCGGGCTCGACCACCGGCACGCGGGAATGCAGCCGCAGCAGCTCGACATGGCCGATCGCGGCGAGCCGGTCGAGCAGCGCGGCCAGCCGGCGCGGCGCCAGCATCAGCGGGTCGCCGCCGGTCAGGATCACCTCGCGGATGGCGGGCCGCGCGGCGATATAGGCCAGCGCGGCGTCGATCTGCGCTGGCGTCATTGCCCCGCCCCCGGGCCCGACATGCTCGCGGCGGAAGCAGAAGCGGCAATAGACCGGACAGACCAGCACCGGCTTGAGCAGCACCCGGTCGGGGTAGCGGTGCACCAGGCCGGGCAGGGAGGCGTGCGCCGCGTCGCCGATCGGGTCGGCCAACTCGTGCGCGCGGTGGTCGAGCTCGGCGGGGTCGGGGACGAACTGACGCGCGATCGGGTCGTCCGGCCGCTCGATCAGCGCCTGCATCGCCGGCGTGATGCCGATCGCGTAGCGCGCCGCCACCGCGTCCAGCCCGGCGCCCGGCGCGGCGAGCCCGGCGGCGACCAGACCATCGACATCCTTGATCACGCGGCAAACTCGGAGGCTTTGTAGCCCTGGATGAACAGCAGCGCCCGCAGATCCGAGTGGTCGACCCGTGCCGAGGCCGCCTCGGCCACGATCGGCTTGGCATGGAACGCCACGCCGAGCCCGGCCGCGCGGATCATCTCCAGGTCGTTGGCGCCGTCACCCACCGCCAGGCAGTCGTCGGCCCCGAGCCCATGGGCGGCGGCCAATGCGTGCATCGTCTGCAGCTTGGCGTCCCGATCCAGGATCGGCTCGCCGACCCGGCCGAGCAGCGCCTCGCCGTCGTCGAGCAGCGTGTTGGAGCGGTGCAGGTCGAAGCCGAGCGCGGCGGCGACGCGCGCGGTGAAGAAATCGAAGCCGCCGGAGACCAGCGCCGTCGCCGCGCCATTCGCCCGCATGGTCGCCACCAGAGTGTCGGCCCCGGGCGCGATCCGCGTCTGCGCCCAGGTCTGCTCCAGCGCTGCGAGCGGCAAGCCTTCGAGCAACGCGACGCGTTCGCGCAACGCCGCCTTGAAGTCGATCTCGCCGGCCATCGCCCGCCGCGTGATCGCCGCGACGCGCTCGCCGACACCGGCGAAGGCGGCGAGTTCGTCGAGCGTCTCGGAGGTGACGATGGTGCTGTCCATGTCGGCGATCAGCAGCCGCTTGCGCCGGTTGGCGGCCGACGTCACGACCGCGTCGACCGGCGCGGCGCCGATCGCGGCCTGCAGTAGCGCCGGGTCGGGCGAGGCGTTGCAGGTCAGCGCGGCGGCTTCGTCCGGCGCCAGCACGACGGCTGGCCCGGCGCCGACGGCGCGGCCGACCTGCTCGACCAGCGTGGACGGCAACGCGCCGGAGGCGGCGATCAAGGTGAGAACGAACGACATGCGAGCGCACATGGCAGGCGAGGGCGCATGCCACAAGCGCCGTTGATGCCGCCCGCTTTGATGATCGGCGGACCGACCTGCAGCGGCAAGTCGGCGCTCGCGGTGGCGCTGGCCGAGCGTCTGGGCGGCACGGTGATCAACGCCGACAGCATGCAGGTCTATCGCGAGCTGCGCATCATCACCGCGCGGCCGAGCCCGGAAGAGGAGGCGCTGGTGCCGCATCGTCTCTACGGCGTCCGCCCGGCCGCCGAGCCGGGCAGCGTCGCCTGGTGGCGCACGGAAGCCTTGAGCGCGATGCACGAAGCCCGGCTGCCGATCCTCTGCGGCGGCACCGGCCTCTATCTGCAATCGATGACCACTGGCCTGGCGGACATCCCCGATCCCGGACCGGCGCGGGAGGAAGCCCGCGCATTGCTGGCGCAGGACGGGGCGGCATCGTTGCACGCGAGGCTTGAAGCTGCCGACCCGGCGACCGCGGCCGGGCTGCGCCCGAGCGACGGGCAGCGCATCGCGCGCGCTTGGGAAGTGTGGCGAAGCACGGGGCGGGGGCTCTCGGAGTGGCAGCGCTCGGCCGCGCCAGCGGCGCCGTTCGCGTTCAAGCTGATCCTGCTCGACCCGCCGCGCGACGGGGTGCGCCGAGCGGCGGAAACCCGGTTCGATGCGATGTTGACGGCCGGTGCGCTGGACGAGGTGCGGGCGCTGCTGGCGCTGGAGCTCGACCCGGCCTTGCCGGCCATGCGCGCGCACGGCGTGCCGGAGCTGACGCCCTATCTGCGCGGCGAGTGCGACCTGGCGGCGGCGCGGACCCGGGCGGTGCAGGCGACGACGGCTTACATCAAGCGGCAGGCGACTTGGTTCCGCAATCGCGTTATTGCAGAGCAGACCCGCACTCGCATCATTCATGCGCGATTCGGAGAATGTAGGCAATTTTCAGAAAGAGAACAGGCAGAAATCATCGCATTCATTCGTGCTCCGGGTTGACGGCGCTTGCCGCGCCTGCCACATGGGCGCGACCATGACCTACATCGACCCCGAGACGAGCCAGCAGACTGGCGCCGAGATCCTCCTGCGCGCCTTGCGCGATCAGGGTGTGGACGTGATTTTCGGCTATCCCGGCGGCGCCGTGCTGCCGATCTACGACGCGTTGTATCAGCAGAACAGCATCCGCCACATCCTGGTGCGCCACGAGCAGGCGGCGGTGCATGCGGCCGAGGGCTATGCGCGCAGCACCGGCCGGGTCGGCGTCGTGCTGGTGACCAGCGGGCCGGGTGCGACCAATGCGGTCACCGGGCTGGTCGACGCGCTGATGGACAGCATCCCGATCGTGTGCCTGACCGGGCAGGTGCCGACGCACCTGATCGGCAACGACGCCTTCCAGGAGGCGGACACGACCGGGATCACTCGTCCGGCCACCAAGCACAACTATCTGGTCAAGCGCAGCGAGGACCTCGCCCGCGTGGTGCACGAGGCGTTCTACGTCGCCCGCAGCGGCCGGCCCGGCCCGGTGCTGATCGACCTGCCGAAGGACATCCTGATCGCCCCGGCCGCCTACGCCGCGCCGGCCGCCGGGCCGCACCGGTCGTACCGCCCCGTCACCGAGCCGGACCCGGCTGGGATCAAGGAGGCGGTCGCCCTTCTGCGCGGCGCCAAGCGCCCGATCGTCTATTCCGGCGGCGGCGTCATCAACGCCGGACCCGAGGCCGCCGAGGCGCTGATCGCCTTCGTGCGCGCCACCAACATGCCCTGCACGTCGACGCTGATGGGCCTGGGCGCCTACCCGTCCAACGATCCGCAATTCCTCGGCATGCTCGGCATGCACGGCACCTACGAAGCCAACATGACCATGCATGGCTGCGACGTCATGCTGAACATCGGTGCGCGGTTCGATGACCGCGTGACCGGGCGGCTGAACGCGTTCAGCCCCGGCAGCCGCAAGATCCATTGCGATATCGACGCGTCCAACATCAACAAGAACGTCATCATCGACGTCCCCGTGGTCGGCGACGCCGGCGCGATCATGCGCGCGATGCTGGCCGCCTGGAACGAGAGCACCGAGCCGGTGGACCGCCCGGCGCTGGCCGATTGGTGGCGCCAGATCGATACGTGGCGCGAGGTCCGCAGCCTCGACTTCCACCAGGACATGTCGCCCGGCGCGATCATCAAGCCGCAATATGCCGTCCAGCGCCTGTATGAGATTACCCGTGAGCTGGGCCGCGACACCTTCATCACGACCGAAGTCGGCCAGCACCAGATGTGGGCCGCGCAGCACTTCCGCTTCGACAAGCCGAACCGCTGGATGACCTCGGGCGGCCTCGGCACCATGGGCTACGGCCTGCCGGCCGCCATGGGCGTGCAGATCGCCCACCCCGACGCCCTGGTGATCGACATCGCCGGCGAGGCCAGCATCCTGATGAACATCCAGGAGATGGGCACGCTGGCGCAGTATCGCCTGCCGGTGAAGGTGTTCATCCTGAACAACGAATACATGGGCATGGTGCGCCAGTGGCAGGAGCTGCTGCATGGCGGCCGCTATTCGGAAAGCTACTCCGACGCGCTGCCGGACTTCGTCAAGCTGGCCGAGGCGTTCCACGCGACCGGGCTGCGGGCGCTTTCGGTCGACGACCTCGACCGGGTGATCCGCGAGATGATCCTCAGCGACAAGCCGGTGATCGCCGACATCGCGGTGGACCAGAAGGAGAATTGCTTCCCGATGATCCCGAGCGGGGCGGCGCACAACGAGATGATCCTCGGCCCCGGGCAGCAGGACCGCACCGCCGCGATCACCGACGAAGGCATGATGCTGGTCTAGCCGCCCGACGGCCCGAACGCGCCGCCTTCTTAGAAGCGAACTCAATGCAGCAACGCACCGCCACCATCTCCGTCCTCGTCGAGAACGAGGCCGGGGTCCTCGCCCGTGTCATCGGCCTGTTCGCCGGGCGCGGCTACAATATCGAGAGCCTGACCGTGGCCGCGGTCGAGGATGACGGCCACAAGAGCCGCATCAACGTCGTCACGACCGGCACCGACATGATCATCGACCAGATCAAGGCGCAGCTCGCCCGCCTCGTGCCGGTGCATCGCGTCGCCGATCTGAGCCTCGAGGGGCCACATCTCTCGCGCGAACTGGCCATGATCAAGGTGGTCAGCGCCGGCATCCAGCGCTCGGAGGCGCTGCGCATCGGCGACGCGTTCCGCGCCCGCGTGATCGACGCGACCATCGAGAGCTTCGTGTTCGAGCTGACCGGCAGCACCGAGAAGCTCGACGCCTTCATCGCCCTGATGCGCCCGCTCGGCCTGGCCGAAGTCAGCCGCTCGGGCGTAGCCGCGATCGCCCGCGGCACCCGCCTGCTCTAACGCCATCCATCAACCAGGAGTGTACTACAATGCGCGTCTATTACGACCGCGACGCCGACGTGAACCTGATCAAGGGCAAAAAGGTCGCGGTCATCGGCTACGGCAGCCAGGGTCACGCCCACGTCAACAACCTCAAGGACAGCGGCGCGACCGAGCTGATGGTCGGCCTGCGCGCCGGTTCGACCGGTGTCGCCAAGGCCGAAGCCGCCGGCCTCAAGGTCGCCGATCCTGCCGAGTGCGCCAAGTGGGCCGACGTCGTCATGGTGCTGACGCCCGACGAGGGCCAGGGCGACCTGTATCGCGACAAGCTGCACGCCAACATGAAGCCGGGCGCGGCACTCGCCTTCGCCCACGGCCTGAACATCCACTTCAACCTGCTCGACCCCCGCGCCGATATCGACGTGTTCATGATCGCGCCGAAGGGGCCGGGCCACACCGTCCGCTCCGAATACCAGCGCGGCGGCGGTGTGCCCTGCCTGGTCGCGGTGGCGCAGAACCCGAGCGGCAATGCGCTCGAGATCGCGCTCAGCTACGCCAGCGCGATCGGCGGCGGCCGGGCCGGCATCATCGAGACGACGTTCAAGGAAGAGTGCGAGACCGACCTGTTCGGCGAGCAGGTGGTGCTCTGCGGCGGCCTGGTCGAGCTGATCAAGGCTGGCTACGAGACGCTGGTGGAGGCCGGCTACGCGCCCGAGATGGCCTATTTCGAGTGCCTGCACGAGGTCAAGCTGATCGTCGACCTGATCTATGAGGGCGGCATCGCCAACATGAACTACTCGATCAGCAACACCGCCGAATACGGCGAGTACGTCACCGGGCCGCGCATCATCACCGGCGAGACCAAGGCGGAGATGAAGCGCGTGTTGGCTGACATCCAGACCGGCAAGTTCGCGCGCGACTGGATGCTCGAGAACAAGGTCAACCAGTCGAGCTTCAAGGCGACCCGCCGCCGGCTGTCGGAGCACCCGATCGAGCAGGTCGGCGAGCGCCTGCGCGGCATGATGCCGTGGATCGCCAAGAACGCGCTGGTCGACAAGGCGCGCAACTAAACGCGTTCGCGCGGTGCTCTAAGCAGAGAGCACCGCGCCGACCCGCTCCAGCAAGGCCGTGCGCGAATACGGCTTGGCCAACACCTCGAAGCGGGAATCGGCGCCGTAGCTGCTGAGCGCCTCGCCGCTATGGCCGCTAGTCAGCAAAACCATGAGGTCGGGCCGCAACGCGCGCGCGGCGGCCACCATTTTGACGCCATTGTCTCCGCCAGGCAGAGCCACGTCGGAAAACAGCAGGTCGACCCGGGCGGGCCCGCGCAAGATCGTCAACGCCGCTTCGCCGCTCTCCGCGGTGATGACGGTCAGCCCGGCATCGCCCAGCACTTCGGCGGAGATGTCGCGGATGTTGGCATCATCCTCGACCACGAGCACGGTCTTGCCCAGCGGCAACCGCACCGGCTCGGCCGCCGATGCCTTGGCCGGCATGGGCGTGAACGACGCCGGCACATACATGGTCACACACGTGCCATGCCCGTGCTGGCTTTCGAGCGTCACGTGTCCGCCAAGTTGTCGCACGAAGCCGAACACCTGGCTCAAGCCGAGGCCTGTGCCCTGGCCGATCTCCTTGGTGGTGAAGAACGGCTCGAACGCGCGGGCGCGGACCGCCGTTGTCATGCCAGCGCCGCTGTCGCGGACCGCGATGGCCAGGAAGCGTCCGGGCGCGGCCTCGTCGTTGCCGAGCAGATCGCTGTCGCGCAACGCGGCCTCACCGACCGTGATGCGGAGCCAGCCAGCCCGGTCGGCGCCCTCCGCCCGCGCCTGGCGGATGGCATCGCGGGCGTTGATCGCCAGGTTGAGCACCGCCGCCTCGAGCTGCCCCGCATCGGCGCTGGCCGGCGGCAGGTTGGGCGCAATCTCGAGCGTGAGCGCGACCTCGTCGCCCAGCGAGCGCTGCAACAGCGTCGCGCACTCGCCGAGCAGGATGGCCAGGTCGATCTGCTCGACTTGCAGCGCCTGGCGGCGGGAGAAGGCGAGCAGGCTCGCCGTCAGCCGGGCGCCGCGCTCGGCGGCATTCTCCACACCGGTCAGGTAGCGGATCGCGCGCGGGTCGTCGCCGAGCCGGCGGCGCAGCAGCGACAGGTTGCCGATGATGACGGTGAGCAGATTGTTGAAGTCGTGCGCCACGCCGCCGGTGAGCTGGCCGACGGCCTCGAGCCGTTGCGCATGGGCCAGGCGGCTTTCGATCCGCTTGCGCTCGGTCAGGTCGCGGGTGCCGCTGATGATGCGGACGACGTGCTCGCCGTCGGGATCGTACACGGGGACGAGGATGGTCTCGAGCTCGAGCGTTCCGGTCGGCAGCACGAGCGTGCGCTCGAGCGTGATCGGCTGGCCGCGCTCGCTCGCCGAGCGATATCCGGCCAGGACCTGGCTCGCCGTGTCCCCCGTCAGGACGTCGCCGACCGGGCGGCCGGCGATGTCGCCGGCGCGGAACCCGAACATCCGCTCGCTGGACGGGTTCATGGTTTCGTAGACGAACCGGTCTCCCTCGACGCTGATCACGATCAGCGCCTCGGAACTGTGCTCGAAATAGGTGCGGAACCGTTCTTCGCTCTGCGCCAGCTCCTCGGTGCGGGCGACGACCACGGCTTCCAGCCGGGCCTCGCTGGCCTCGGCGCGGGCCAGCGCCGCCTCGCGTTCGGCCCCGCGGCTGGCCAGTTGCAGGGAGGCCAGATGCAGCGCTTCCGCGGCCGCCTCGGCTTCGGCCAGGCCGCGCCCGGCGCGCGCGTCCGGCGGCTGGTTCGAGCCGAGCCGCTGGGCCTGCTGCGCCAGTCGGTTCAGCGGACGGGCGATGTTGCGTCCAATCAGCCACGCCACGCCGAGGCTGGCGGCCAGCACGCAGGCGCCGCCGGTCGCCAGCTCGGCGATCGAGCGCAGGGCCGGCCCGCGCACGAGACTGGCCGGCACGCCGACGCCGATCAGCCAGCCGGTGCGGTCCGACCGCGTGAACCCGACCAGCACTGATTCCTTCTGCCCGATCCGGGCCGCGCCGAACCCCTCCGCGCGATGCTGCACGAGCGCCGCCAACCCCTGCGGCAGCTCCCGGCCGATGACGGCATCCTCGTCAGCGGTCTCGTTGATGACCCGGCCGGTCCGATCGGCGATCACCTCGAACCAGCGCTCCGGCAATGTGTCCGGAGCCGCCCCGGCGGTGATCGCGGCCGCCGACAGCATCACCGAGATCGCGTAGCGGACGTGTCCGTCGCGCAGGACCGGCACTTGCACGGCCGTCTGCCACTGATGCGTGTAGGTACCCATGAAGAGATCGGAGACCTGGGGCTGGCCGGTCTCGAACACGCGGTGGGCTGCATCGGTGCCCAGCGTGATCCGCTCGACGTCCCGGGCTCCGCGAAGCGTGTGGGCGACGATCAGGCCAGTCTGATCGACCATGACCAGCGCGCTATCGAGCTCGGCGGCCGCCAGCGCCCGCCGCGCCGCGTCCTCGAGCTCGGACATGTCCGACAGCTCGCTGGCCGGCAATTGCGCCAGCGCCAGGCCGACCGCCTCGGCCCGGCTGATCTGCGCGTCGACCGCGACCGCGACCCGCCGCGCCGTGCCGATCGCGCTCTCCTCGATCAGCCCGATGCTGACCCGGTAGGCGCGTTGCAACAGCGCCGCCGAGAACGCGAGCATCGGCAGCGTGGCCACGAGGACCAGGAGCAGCAGCCGGGTGCGGATGGACGAGCCGAGGAGGCGCATCGATTCACCTTACCTGTATTTACGAGTTACCTGTATTGACGAGCGCTGCAGAGGGCTGGGCACGCACGGTTCATGGCTCAGTGTTGCAATCCGGTTGCACGCGGTCGGGAGCGCATTATTGTGGCACGATGCAAGTGAGTCATTTTCAACGTGCCTGGCTGCGGGGCGCGCTCGTCGCCGGCGGCGCCTTCGTCCCGCCGCTCGCGGTCGGCGGCCAGACCATGGACCCGGTGATGTCATCCCTGGTCCGTTTTGCCAACAAGTCCCGCGGCGAGGGCCCGATCAACCTGCCGGCGATGCGCAAGCGTTATGCGATGGCGCCGGCCATTACCGGGCTGCGGCCGGAGCGCTCGGTGCGGGTGACGACGCTCGATGCGGGCGGTCGGCCGGCGCGGCGTTACCAACCGACCGGCGAGACGGTCGCCAACCTGCTGTATTTCCACGGGGGCGGCTTCATCATGGGCAGTCTGGACACCCATGACCGGATCTGCCAACGGCTGGCCGCACGGGCGAAATTATGCGTGACGTCGGTGGATTACCGGCTCGCCCCGGAGCATCCGTTTCCGGCGGCTTACGATGACGCGGTCAACGCGTGGGCCTGGGCGCGCGAGACGTCGCCGGGTCCTTGGGTGATCGGCGGGGACAGCGCCGGTGCGAACCTGGCGGCGGCGCTGGCACGGGACGGCAGCGCGCGGATGCAGGTGCTGCTCTATCCGGCGGTCGACATGGTCTACCAGGACGGCCTCTACCCGAGCCTGATGCAATTCTTCGAGGGTTTTCTGCTCACGGCCGAAGGGATGCGCGAGTGTCTGCGGCTGCTGATCCCGGACGGGCAGGATCCGGCCGACCCTCGGCTGTCGCCGATCCGCGCCGATCTGTCTCGGGCGTCGCCGGCGCTGATCGTGGCTGCCGGGTTCGACCCGTTGCGCGATCAGGGGCGGGCCTACGCGATGGCGTTGGACAAAGCCGGAGCGCGCTCCCATCTGC
>JAABUZ0100005480.1_pt1 | contig 16609 bp, 15 predicted proteins | sample 5562091 | NCBI WGS metagenome assembly JAABUZ01 (sample SAMN12813069, study PRJNA571459) | rock metagenome | isolation source: Antarctica rocks | place: Antarctica: Victoria Land, Linnaeus Terrace sud | collected 2015-12-21
CCTGGATGAATCAAGTGGAACAGTGGTTCAGCATCCTGCAGCGTAAGCGGTTGCGCATTGTCGACTTTGCCTCGCTCGCACACCTCGAAGACCGCCTCCTCGCCTTCATCACCCACGGGAATGCCCGGGCCCATCCCTTCCACTGGTCGAGCAAGTCCGTCGCCAAAGTCATGGCCGCGTGCTCCAGCGATCAGCCGCTCGCTGCATGATTTCCATACCCCTCTTGCGTTGACGGGTACTAAGCAGCGCAAAGAGACCGTAACGCAGCGCCGCCGAGGCGACGTAGCCGAAGCGAATCACGCGCGTATCGCCATGCCAGCCCGCCGCGCGAAGTCCCTCGACGTAACCGTCGAAGACGAGCGAGTCGATCTCAGCCATCTGATCGGGCGCCGCGTCGAAGAACCAGACGCTCGCGGCCACCATCGGCGCGAGGTCCGCGCCGATCGGTGCGATTCCGGTGAAGGCCCAATCTACTGCTACCGTCTCCTCGACGCCACCTGGGCCAGTGCGCACCAGGAGGTTGCGCGGAAAGGCGTCCAGATGGCAGAAGGTCCTCGGGAGCCGGTCCAGAGCGGTCAGCATATGCTCCTTTTCTGACCATAAACCCAGAATCCGCTTCAGTAGAGTGGCGGGGCAGGACCGAGTCACGTACGGATGATCCCGCACGTCGGGAAGCCGTGCCATCCAAGGCGCCCAGGCCGTCATGAAAGACCGCAGAAAGTCACGCGTGAAACACGGAAGATCGGGCATTGCCCACTTGTGCAGGTAGGCGCCATTGAACTGCCCCAGGTGGTGAGCGGCGACGCGGTAGCGCTCCAATGGCCAGCGCGAGCCCATCGGATCGTGGACGTCCTCCAGCCAGAGCCAGGCCGATGTGTCGCTACGCTCGACGACGCCGAAACTGCGCGCCGCTTGCAGCCCCTGGAGGTTGTCGAGCAGCCCTGACTGGTAAAGGATGGCCTCGCGCTTCCAATAGTTGTAGTCTGTGGGATCAACCGTACCAATGTGGGATCTTACCGGATACTGAGCCACCTTCAGAATCATCGACCAGCGCACGAGCTCATCGCCGTCACGCCCTGTTCCCATGACTCGGTACACACCTCCGGTCGCCCAATTGAACGGTATGTGGATCGACGAGCACTCCCAGTCAACCACTTCAAGGGTGGGGCGTCCGGTGGCTTGCCGCACCGGAGCGGTCAGATCTGCCTGATCGAGCGAGTCGAGGCCGGGTGTGGCGTCCATGTAGCGTCCTCCTGCTTGTGTGCCCGACGGGCTACTGTGGCGCTGTTTTGAGCTTGAGCAGACGGTGGAAGCTAGGCGAGGATGCCGACCCGAGTGTAGCATGCGAGTGTGAAAGACCGAGGGCGAGCGGTCGGCGCGCGTAGCCCGCAAGCAGAAGCACGACCCGCCCGCCCGTTGCCGTTAGCAATCCGGCCAACAATCCGATGATCCAGTTGCTTTGTGGAGGCGCCGACTGCGTGCCGGTACACACGCTGGTTCCGACTGTTCACTGCGCGTGCGTCGGCATCAACGTGATGCGGACTGTTCGCCCAAAGGGCACCCGGCATCAAAGGGACTCCGACTGCGGTCGGTGCGTCCACTGGTTTTGAGCCCTAACGGTGGAAATCGCGTTGCACCTGGCCCCGTCACCGGTCACATAGCCGATGGTGCCGCTTTGCTGGAGACGACCGTTTGCCCGACTGACACCCTTTCATTTGACCACGCCGTCTGACAGGCTACGAAAGCTCGGGCACAACCGTGCGTGTAGTCTGCGCCCTGCAATCTACCAACAGTCGGTGGGCGTTCTAGACGTGTTACACCACGCATGTCTCGTGTGGTCGGTTTTTGCCACGGTCATCGATGGCGCATATACTTTGTTGTGTCCACCATGTCTACGCGTCTCTTTCATGTCTTGCGCGAACGAAGATTATCGGTATGACGCGTTGACGTTTGCACGGTGACAGTCGCGACGCCTTCGTTACTCAGGATCGTCATCTTTTTCCACCAGGATACGGAAAGGTACAGGTAGCTGATATGAGGTCGCTTCGCTCGCTGTGTCTGCTCGGACTTATGGTGCTTACACTGTGTGCGCCGGTATGGGCCCGTGCTCGTCCGTTACACGATCAAACGACCGAGGCTCCTACCCCGCTTACCGAGGGGGTCGCAACCGTACCCGTCGGCATCGGGCAGGGGAGCTTTGATCGGTACGCGTTGCCATCGAAGGGCGACGGACACACCGTCACGATCACGATCACGACGACCGCCCACGACGAAGCGACGACACGGCAGATTGGCTTTGATGTCTATGCGCCGAGCGGCGCACGTTCAACATCAAGTCCCGCACACGAGATGTACCATCCGTTTGATACGAGCAAACTTACGATCCAGCTCACGGAGAAGGGTACGTATCTTCTTCAAGTCTTTAATTACGGCGCTGGCGAGATCTTCAATTACTCACTCGTTGCTGTCGATCCAGCCGCGCCTCTCCCTCCCACACCGACACCCGGCAGCGCGGAACAGGCGACTGACCTGCATGGCGCAACAAGCGGCTACATCCACCCGGGTGTTCCCGAGTTCTATAAAGTCACGTCCGCGACATCAAGCAGACCGCTCACGCTTGATATACAGATTAACCCCGCGAATCCCGCCACTGCCGACGCGATCGGATTCGCCGTCTATGCTCCGTCCGGGATCAAGCTGGGGCGCAGCACCATCACGAACACGCCAGGTGCGCCGTTTGACCATCAGCGGTTCGTGATTACCGATCCCAAAGCTGGCGCGTACACTATCGAGGTGTTCAACTTTACGCCAGCTCAGTCGGCAAGTTTCCTCCTGACTGTCGTTCCCGAGGACACAGGTGCTCCCACGCCCACGGCCGCACCGCCTGGGTCTATCGGTCCCGACAGCAAGGGGAGCCTGGCTCCTGGAGAATTCGCCCACTACGTCGTTCCCTCAACCGGTACCGGTCGTACGGTCGTTATCACCATCAAGACAACGGCCCACGACGAGGCGACGACACGCCAGATTGGGTTCGATGTCTATGCTCCCAGAGACGGGAAAGACTTCCCATCGACGCCTGATCACGCGTCCGGACATCCGTTTGACACATCGTCGCTGACCCTACAGTTGACGGATGCGGGCGACTATCTGCTGCAGGTGTACAACTACGGCGGCGCCACCGGTGGGGAAGTGCTCGGATACGAGTTGAGCATCTCGTAGAACGTGCGGGATAGCCCGTGCGAGGGTCCCTTTCCCTGCACGGGCTATCCCTGAATGGCCTCGCTATCGGTATCGGCTCGGTGGGATACCCAGTGCGTCGCGGTATTTGGCAACTGTGCGGCGAGCAATATGGAGTTGACGGTTTGCTAGCTTGTCGGCGATTTGCTGATCGCTCAGCGGACCTTCCTCCGTCTCCTCTTTGATGAACTCCTTCATCGTGTCTTTAATCGAGAGGGAAGCGTCGAAAAAGTCATGAAACGGGATGGAGCGTCCGTTGGGAAGCATCACGAACTTGTCGGCGGTAGCACGGCTGATCGTGCTTTCATGGAGACCTACCAGGTCGGCCAGTTCGCTTCGTGTCAACGGCTTCAGGTGCCGGATGCCAAACAGCAGGAACTCACGTTGATACTCGACCAGACATTTGGTGATCTGGCGGAGCGTTTCCCATCGCTGCCTGATGCAATCAATGAAGAATCGAGCACGGGCGACGTGTTCCTTGATGTGCCCGCGGTCTTCGTCGGTCATGCCTCGAGCAGCGCCATCGTATCCATTTGACAGCGACCGATACGTGGAGTCAATACGAAGGTCGAACCTTGACGCTTCGATGACCTCGACCTCAAACCCATCACTCGTTCGTCGGATGATGACATCGGGTTTATAATTGCGAGATGTACGGCCGCTCGAGGGGAGGAAGCTATTCGCGGGAAATGGATTCAGGTACTGCTTGATAAACTTGAAACTCTCACGAATACTATACGGAGACGTTCCTAGGCGCGTAGCGACGTCCTGCCAGCGCCGTTCGGACACGGATTTCAGGTGGTCTCTCACAATGCTCTCTGCGTAGGCATCACAGATTCCCTGTTCCGCCAGTGCACGCAGTTGGATCAACATGCATTCCTGCACATTGCGGGCGCCTACGCCCGCTGGTTCTAAGCTCTGCAATACAGTGAGAACCGCTTCGACACGTTCTATCGACACGCCGAGTGCCAGCGCCGCCTCCTCGACCTCAACCTGAAGGTAACCTCGTTCGTCCAGGTTGCCCACCAGATATTCAACGATGCCAAAATCGTTCTCGTCAACAGTTGCGGCCAGGCCCAGCAGAAGGTGATCAACCAGAGTTTCCTCGGAGAGCACCCGCGCCATAGGATCGTACTCTTCGTCGGTCATGTTGGTGCTGCGATTGCTCAGCGGCTCGGCATAGTCCTGGCTGTCCCAGTCAGATCGCTCCGTGCTGCCATCATCCTGTTTTTCCGAGGAACTGCAGTTGCTACAGCGACCGTCTTCCAACATCTCGCCACAGTGAGGACACTGATCGATCTCTTCGACTTCAAGGGCGGGATTTTCGCGCGCTTCCTGGGAGATTGTCTGTGCGAGTTCCTGGGAGGAAAGGGCAAGAATTTTGATGGAGGCGATGAGCTTGGGCGATATCCGTGGACCGAAATCGAGCTGAATTGATTGGTCGAGTTCCAATGCCGCTGTCCTCTAGCTACCGCACGTATACGTCCAAGGCCGCATCGTCCGTTCCCTGAAAGCGCACATGAAGCAGGGAGACGGGTTCGTTGAAAATTCCACTCACCGCTTTAGCAAGTCCTGTGCCACTACACACCATCGTACGGCATTTGCTACACCTCTGCAACCCTGGCCACGAACGTTGGCGATAGGTACATCTGGCTCATGTGCTGTGCGGGACGCTCTGTGTGCCCGACAACACGGTCTTTCGTGTGGTTGAAGGAAGGGTACGGTTGGCCTGCCAGCCCATGCCCGGCGCCACGATACGACCGGGTGGGTGCCCGCTGGTCCTCTAAGAGACGGGCTTACGGGGACTGATGATGGCGTCGCCAAAAGAAAGGACCGTTCAGACCATGTGCCTGGTCGGTGAACGTGGATGTGGTTATGGTCGGCCAAAGGCGCTGTCACGTGGTCAGGCTTCGCTCCGACGTAACTGACGGTAGATCTCTGCAGGTATGCTCATTACAGAGTTGACAGTTCGCTGCACACGCGGCATACTGCTGCGGGGACGGCCCGATCGTGCCTGTGACGCCGGGTGCGCTGTTACGTTCTATGAGTGACGAGCACCAGCATCGCGAACATAGGAATGATCGTCGTTTCATAACGGTAGCTGGCCCGAACTGGAGCGTTGGGGGGATGGTGTAATTGCTTCAGTCCAATCTTCCCGGCCTTCGTCTCCGTGCTCGCGGCAAGGTGCGAGATATCTACGATGTAGGAGAGACCCTCCTGCTAGTGGCAACGGACCGGGTCTCCACGTTCGATGTCGTACTGCCGACTCCCATCCCTGGCAAGGGGGAAGTGCTGACGAGGCTGTCCGCATTCTGGTTTCGCACGAGCCGTCACATCTGGCAAAACCACTTCCTCACCAAGGACGTCGCTGAGTATCCACCGGAGCTGCATCGCCACGCCGAACAGTTGCGTGGGCGTTCGATGCTGTGCCTCAAAGCAGAAAAGTTCGCATACGAGTGCGTGGCGCGTGGTTATCTCACGGGTTCCATCTGGAACGAATATCGCTCCAACGGAACGGCGGCAGGCGAGCGATTGCCATCTGGCATGCGTGAGAACGAGCGTTTGCCGTCACCGATGTTCACTCCAGCAACGAAGGCCGAGTCAGGACACGATGAGAATATCAGTCGGGCAGAACTTGCAGCACGCATAGGAACGCAGCAAGCCGACGAACTTGCACGAGCAACCCTTGCCATGTATACCTACGTCGCCGATCACGCGGCACGACGCGGGATCATTGTGGCGGACACGAAGCTTGAGTTCGGGCGCTATCGTGACCAACTCATTGTGATCGATGAACTGGCGACACCCGATTCATCACGATTCTGGCCCGCCGACGCGTGGCGACCCGGCCATGCCGTTCCGAGCTTCGACAAACAGCCACTCCGCGATTACCTGGCGTCCACCGGATGGAACAAGGAGCCGCCAGCTCCCGAACTGCCCCCCGGGGTTGTGTCGGAGACGAGTGATCGGTATACCACCATTATGCACCGGCTGACGGAAAGCGACGATGCGTACCATTGACGTGAGCCGTCTCGAGGACGCTGACCTGGTGACACTGGCGAAAACGTACGGACTGAATCTGAACCCCCACGAGTTGCGGGAAGTCTGCCGCCTGCTCGACCGGGAACCAACCCTTACCGAGTTGCATATTTTTAACACGGAATGGAGCGAGCACTGCTCGTACAAGAGCAGCCGTTCGACCCTGTCGTTGCTTCCCACTGACGGGCCGAACGTCATTCAGGGTCCGCAGGAAGACGCGGGCATCATCGTCCTGACGGAACTGGATGGTGAACGGTACGGATTGGTGATCGGTCACGAGTCGCATAACCACCCATCCCAGGTGGTTCCCTACGAGGGTGCCGCCACAGGTGTTGGGGGCATTATCCGCGACGTCCTCTGCATGGGAGCACGCGTTGTCGCTGTGGCGAATTCGTTGCGCTTCGGCGATCCCTACGGAGCGCGAGCCCAGACGGTGCGCTACGTGGCCGATGGAGTGGTGTCCGGTATCGCGGGCTATGGAAATGCGGTCGGTATCCCGAACATCGCGGGCGAGGTGTACTGGAACGCCTCGTTTGACACCAACTGCCTGGTCAATGTGGTCGCTCTGGGGGTGGTGAAGGAACAGGAGATCATTCACAGCCGGGCGCCGAAAGGGGCCGTTGGCTGGGATGTGGTGCTCGCGGGCAAGGCCACCGATAACTCGGGCTTCGGCGGTGCGGCCTTTTCCTCGGTTGTGCTGGATGAAGAGGCGGGACAGGAGAACCGTGGCGCTGTCCAGGTCCCCGATCCGTTCCTGAAGTCGGTCCTCATACGAGCGACGGAAGCAGTGTTCGCTGAGGTGCGAACGCATGGACTTGCGGTAGGCTTCAAGGATCTGGGGGCCGGCGGGATCATGTGCGCATCCTCCGAACTGGCCGACTCTGGGGGTGTCGGTGTGACCGTTGACCTTGGCGCCGTCCACGTCTCATTGAGCGATCTTCCGCCGTTTGTGATCGCTTGCTCCGAAACGCAAGAGCGTATGATGTGGATCGTTCCACCACCGTTCACACCCCGCCTCCTCGAAATTTATAATGCAGACTTTGCTCTCGGGAGTGTGGCTGAGCGCGCGGGGGCGTCGGTCATTGGAACGACCACCGATGATGGCCAGTTTCGCATGCACCTGAGTAACGAAGCGGTTTGCGAAGCTCCCATTGATGCGGTGTGCCGGGGAATACGGTATGACCGCTCGGCACGCCAGCCAGAGCCCCGTGTCGTCGGCCCCGAGCCTCCCGAACCGGAGGATTGGTGCGCGGCGTTGCTGGCCGTGCTACGACATCCCAATGTTGCCTCGCGCTCGTCCGTGTACAGTCGATACGACCAGGAGGTGCAAGGCAACACCTGCCTGCGTCCGGGTGAGGGCGACGCCGGCGTCATCAAGCCGCTGGAACGCAGCACGGTGGGCGTTGCACTCACCGTGGACTGCAATCCCGCCCTGTGCCGATTGGATCCGTATCAGGGCGCGGCGATGGCGGTGGCGGAGGCTGCTCGCAACGTTGCCGCCGTAGGTGCGACCCCCGCAGCCATCACGGACTGCTTGAATATGGGTAATCCCGAGTCCCCCGATGCGTTCTGGGCGTTCCAGCAGAGCGTGCGCGGCATCGCTGATGCCTGCCACGCCCTGGGATTGAAGGAGCATCCCGAGGCGGCTTTACCCGTGGTTTCTGGCAACGTGAGCTTCTACAACGACTCCATCGAGGGAACGGCTGTCGATCCATCGCCGATCATTGCCTGCGTCGGTCTCATCGACGATGTGCATCAGGCGGTTGGCATGTACTCCGGTCTCGAATCTGGCCCGCTGTTTCTCATTGGACCGAGAGGATATGAACTCGGGGGTAGCGTCTACGGCCTCGTTTCCCGTTGTCCCAACGGCGCCTTGCCGCCACTGGACCTGGCCGGGGAGCGCGCGCGGCTGGAAGCCGTCATCGATGCGATCGGGCAGGGCCTCGTTGCCGCTTGCCACGATATCTCCGACGGAGGTCTGCTTGTTGCCTTGAGTGAAATGTTGCTCGGCGCCGATGGGAAGGGGAGCGTCGGCGCCACCATAAGCCGTGAGGCGGTCGGCCAGAATTGCGTCGGGTCGCTCTTCGGGGAGCACGGCGGCTTCCTTCTTCAGGCACAGCCCGGACGAGAGGCTGCCCTGGAGGAACTGTTTCGCCAGCGCGGCACCGCTCTCCAGCGCATCGGTGAACTCGTGGGTTCGTCATTAGTCGTGTGGTCGGGAGGACAGGAACTCTTCAGCGTGCCGCTGTCCGGGTTGCGGGATGCATGGACATCGGGCGTGGTGGAGGCTATGGCGTGAACGGGCCCGCGGCATGTATTGCAGTGGTACTTTTCCCCGGAACCAACTGTGAAAGTGAGACCGCGCGCGCTGTCGAGCATGCGGGTATGACAGCCCGTATCGTGCGATGGAACGAGCGAATTGATCCTGGCGTTTACAACGGATACATTCTGCCCGGTGGGTGGTCGTACGAAGACCGGATACGTGCGGGCGCGATTGCCGCACACGACGCAGTGATGAGCCTGGTGCGCGACGAGGTCGCCGCCGGCAAGCCGGTGCTCGGGATTTGCAACGGAGCGCAGATCCTGGCCGAAGCGAACCTGCTGCCGGGGAGTGGCACGGACGCACGCGTGGCACTTGCGCCAAATGCACACGGATACCGCTGCGCGTGGGTCTCCATGCGCCTACGCGTTGCACCCGAGTCCACGCCGTTCACGGGCGCCTTTCATCCCGATGACGTGGTGTTGCTTCCCGTGGCGCATGGAGAAGGTCGTTTTGAAACGGCTGATGAAGACGCGACGTGGGTTGACGAGCATACGGTGTTTCAATACTGTGATGAAGATGGGACTCCCGCGAGGGACTTTCCACAAAATCCCAATGGAAGCATGCGTGGCATCGCGGGCTTGCGTAACCAGGAGGGAAACGTGTTGGCGCTGATGCCACACCCAGAACGTGCCAGCTGGCGGTATCAGTTCCCTGCTCACCTGCGCTACAGAACGCCAGGGCCAAGCCTGACGACCGCGCGCAAGATCTTTGTGTCGTTACGTGATTGGCTGGAACGCGCGTCATGACGCCATGCTTCTCAGTGGAGTTACTCGTGCGCCTCACGATTCCTGACAGTACCGCGATGACCACGCGACAGACACTCCACAGACTTGGCATGACGACCGTGGCTCGCGTGTACCGTGCCGAACGCTGGCGGTTCACCTTTCGGGGCGATCACCAGACCTGGCAGGACGTCGCGAACCGGCTGCAGCAGGTGGATGTCCTTGTGAATGCGAACAAGCATCGATCCATGGTCGACCTTCTATCATCACCACATGATCGGCCCCGGCCAGCCCTGACACCGCTACCGGCTGCTGGAACCTTCCCGGCATGGGTATCAGTGCGTTCACGCTACGACACCCGTGCTCAGTCCGTCACAGCTGTCTTACGAACGCGCCTCGGCTTTGACCGTCTGGTCGGCTTCGAGCGGGACGATGTCTGGCGACTAGACGTGGCAGCTGCGTCGCCTGACGAAGCAGAGTCGGTGGCGGCAGCGGCCGCACATCGGCTTCTGGCGAACCCCCAGTTTCAGGAAGCGACGGTGTTTCGTGGATGAGCTGCCGCGCGCAGAGCATACGCTGCCTGGCCCGCTGACCCATTTCGATGAGCGGGGGAGGGCACGGATGGTCGATGTCGGGGAGAAGGACAACACGATTCGTGAGGCGACGGCCACGGCCCGTATCACCATGCAGCCAGCCACCCTTCAGCTCATCGTTGAGAAACAGATGGCCAAAGGCGATGTGCTCGGGGTGGCGCAACTGGCTGGCATACAGGCTGCGAAACGAACGTGGGAATTAATCCCGCTCTGTCACAACATCAGTCTCACGGGTGTTGATGTGCATCTTGACCCCATCGCTAACCTCCCCGGTATAGCCATTACCGCCCGCGTGCGTACGATCGGCAAGACGGGGGCCGAGATGGAGGCGCTGACCGCGGCGACGGTTGCCGCGTTAACGATTTATGACATGTGTAAGGCGGTCGACCGAGGGATGATCGTGCGCGATGTGCGCCTCGAACGGAAGTCCGGGGGCAAGAGCGGGGTCTGGGAAGCTTCCACGCCATGAAACGGGTGGGCGTGCTGACGGTGAGTGACCGCGCGTCACGGGGCGAAAGCGAAGACGTCAGCGGCAGAGTCCTGGCTGATATGGTGCGGCAGTCAGGAGCGGAGGTGGTTCACCGGCATCTTGTGCCAGACGAACGTGCCATCATCGCCGATATCCTCCGGCAGTGGTCCGATGAGAGCCAGGTCGATGTCATTTTCACCACGGGCGGTACCGGTCTCGCTCCGCGTGACGTGACTCCGGAGGCAACCCGATCGGTTCTTGCGTATGACGTACCAGGGATAGCCGAGGCGATGCGCTCGGTGAGCTTAGCGACGACGCCACTGGCGATGCTCAGTCGGGCCGTGGCGGGGGTCCGTGGCCGGACGCTCATTGTGAACCTTCCGGGCAGCCCGAATGCTGTGCGCGAGTGCCTTCAGGTCATCCTTCCGGTGCTTCCCCACGCGGTCGAACTGCTCCGAGGGGACGTGAGTCCCCATGTGGTACCGCTTCCTGATACAGGGCGTTGAACCGGCCGTGCGCGCCACCGCAACAGAGCGGTGCGACCCCTCCCTGGTAGCAATCGCACACGGCATCGCTTGACGCTGGTACACTGATATGTTCGTGACAGTGCCGATGTATCTTGTTCGAGAAGCGTGTGAATACAAAAGTCCTTGGCACCCTTGAGTTTACCCGCGTATTGCAGAAGCTCGCCGGACTGACGTCCTTCAGCGCGGGCCGTGATCTGGCGCTCGCGGTTGTTCCGGCCTCCGACCTTCCTGCGGTTCGGCGCATGCAGGAAGAGACGGCTCAGATGGAGCTGTTGCAGAATGAGCGGCCGGAATTCGGCATTCGCAGCGCCCACGATGTCCGCGATCAAGCGCGGCATGCGGCCCTCGGTGGTCTGCTGGATCCCGCGCTCCTCCTGGCGGTGCTGGACACAGTGCGCTCAGGGCAGTATGTGTCGGGCGCGATCGCGAAACTGGACGACCGCTTTCATCGTCTGCAGGATCTGGCCGTCGGCATCCAACCGCTTCGCACGGTCACCGCGGAAATTGAGCAGTGTCTGAACGATCAGGGAGACGTGCTTGACCGAGCAAGTCCGACGCTGGCCGGCGTGCGGGCGGAGCAAAAAGTGGCCCACAATCGCCTGATCGACCGCGTGAACAGTTACCTCACGAGCCACCGTGCGATGCTTCAGGACGCCATCGTCACCACCCGTGGCGACCGTTATGTCATCCCGGTGAAGGCCGAGTTCAAGAACCAGGTGAAGGGCATCGTCCACGATCAGTCGGGAAGCGGCGCTACATTTTTCATCGAGCCGCTGGAAATCATGGAACTCAATAACACGTGGCGTTCCCTGCAGGTGGCCGAGCAGCAGGAGATCGAGCGGATCCTTCGCGCGTTAAGTGACCTTGTTGGGCAGCACGCCGGGGCCATCGTGACGACGGTACAGAGTCTCGCGATGATCGACCTGGTGATGGCCAGGGTACGGCTCGCCGGTGAACAACACGCGACGCAACCGGTCTTGAATGAACGTGGTGACGTTCGCCTGGACAAAGCCCGCCATCCCCTCTTGACCGGCACGGTGGTACCCATCTCAGTTCACATGACGCGAGATGCATTCATGATGGTGATTACCGGGCCGAACACCGGCGGAAAGACGGTCGCACTGAAGACCATTGGACTATTGACGTTGATGGCGCAGGCAGGCATGCAGATTCCCGCATCGGCTGGCTCGGAAATCTCGATCTATCGGGAGGTGTGGGCCGACGTCGGCGACGAGCAGAGCATCGAGCAAAGTCTGTCTACCTTCTCGTCACATATGACCAACATTGTCCGCATCCTGCGCGAGGTGCGGGAGCGCGACCTGGTGCTGCTCGACGAACTTGGTGCGGGCACGGATCCGGCGGAAGGATCGGCGCTTGCCCGCTCCATCCTCGACTACCTGCGAGCGCGACGGATCAGTACCGTAGCGACAACCCACTATTCCGAGCTCAAGGCGTATGCGCACACGCAACAGGGCGTGTTGAACGCCTCCGTAGAGTTTGACCTCCAAACGCTGTCCCCAACGTATCGACTAATTGTTGGCCTGCCCGGCAAAAGTAATGCGCTAGCAATCGCGAGGCGGCTCGGCCTTCCGGACGAGATTGTTACGGGGGCCACCAATCTCCTCTCGCCGGATCAAGTGCAGGTGGAAAATTTACTCGAGAGTATTGCCGGTGAAGAACGGCAGGCAGAAGCGGCACGAAAGAAAGCCGAACGTCACGAGCGTGAGGTCTGGGCTTTGAAACGTCGCCTGGATGATGAACTGGCGGCACTCGAACGACGCAAAGACGCCGTGGTGGAGGAAGCATTCCGCCAGGCCGACGTGGAAATTCAGGCCACCCGTCGTCAACTTCAGCAACTCATGGATGAGCTTCAGCGATCGGGGGGCAATCGTCAACAGGCGCGCGAAGCCGACTTCGACGCGGCGGCCCTCCAGCGTCATCTGGCCGAACGGAAGAGCCGTACATGGCAGCGCCGAAGCACCGCAGAGGGGCCCACGACCGACGTTGAGCAACCTCTTGCGGTGGGTGACTGGGTGCGCGTGCGTTCGTTGAATCAGATTGCCCGTCTGCTCTCCTTGAACACCGAGCGCGGTGAGGCCGAGGTGCAGTTCGGGCAGATGAAGGCGAAGGTGAAACTCAGTGACGTGACGTCGGCATCACGTGCCGAGGCGGCAGACTCCGGGGCTGACGATGCCTTGCCGCGGGCGCAGCACTTTCCCACGCCGATGGTCTCGATAGAGATGGATATTCGTGGGCAGCGGCCGGACGACGTCGCCTCTGCAGTGGAGAGGTACATTGACGACGCGTCCCAGGCGGGGTTGCCCTTTGTGCGTCTCATCCACGGCAAGGGAACGGGCGCACTACGATCTGCTATTCGCGAGCAACTTGCCCGGCATCCGCTGGTGCAGCAGTTCCAGTCGGCGGACACCCGGCAAGGCGGGGATGGCGTCACCGTCGTCTCGTTTCGCGAGGGGTAACGCTTCAGCCCCAGGTTCCTGTGGACTTTCCGTCTCGCTTCTGCGCATACATCGCGCTGTCCGCATGATCAATAAGCTCGCGGGTCGTTGTGCCATCCTGTGGATACGAGGCTGCGCCGCCGGACAGCGACACGGAAAGTGATGCTCCTTTTGAGAGTGGTATCTGCAGGGCAGCCGCGCGTTCGACGATGCGAGCCCAGACCGATTGGGCCGATGCCAGGTCTGTATCTGGGAGCACCAGAAGGAATTCGTCACCGCCATACCGGCCCACCACGTCGCTGGCCCGACCTGCGGATCGGAGGATGTCTGCGACCGCATTGAGCGCTTTGTTGCCGATCAGGTGACCATGCGTATCATTGATGGCCTTGAAATCGTTGATGTCGGTCATCACGATGGTGAGCGGCCGACCCGTGCGTCTGGCGCGGCTGAGTTCAGACGACAGGCGCTCGGTCACGTGTCGGTAGTTTGCCAGGCCGGTCAACGCATCGACGGTTGCCATGGCACGAGCAGCGTCCAGCCGGCGCGCGTTCTGTATGGCCACGGCCGCCTCTTCGGCTACCAGCACCACAAACTCTGTGTCCTCGTCATCCGGCTAACGTTCGCTCTGCCATGCGGCCATTAACATACCGTTGGCACGTCCGTCTGCGGTCAGCGTTACGGTCCAGCGGACGTCGGGTGACGTCAGCGGAGCGCCACCAATCCGATGGTGAAGGACATCACCCGGGTGAAATACGCCTGGTTGGCCGCTACGGAGAATCGTGCTGATCGCATCGGCCGACCCGTCAGTGAGATCGACGGTCCAGATGGTGGCGTCGGCGTCTTTTGGCGCGTCGCATGTGCTCAATACCGGACGAAGTTCCGACGAGCCCTCATCGAGGAGGTACAGTGCCGCCCAGGAACACGTTGTAAGTTGTTCGAGTCCGCGCAGGGCGACGCGCAGCACATCATTGAGTTCAAGGGATGAGTGCATCAAAATGAAGATGTCGTGCGCAAGCCGCATCCGCGCAAGCCGACGCTGCGCCTGTTCGTACAACCGCGCGTTTTCGATGAGCAGCGCCGTGTCTGAGGCAAAGGTGGCAAGTGCCGCGACTGCTTCGGAGTCGAACGCGTCACTGCGCGAGGCGCTCGGCGTAATGGTGCCAAGACAACTCCAACGGGCGATGAGTGGCATAATGACGACCGATTTTACATCGGCCCCGGGTATGGGTGCGGCCAGTTCGCGGACGTAGAGGTCGGCCTGGATATCGGAAAGGATCACGGGTTGTTGTGCACGCACGGCTCGCCCCCATGCGTGGGACTCGTCCAAAGGAAACAGACGCCCCCGCCCGGTCTCAGTGCCATCGGATCGTACTTCCTGCATCGCGGCGAGCACAATGCCCCGGTCGGTGATGAGCTGAATCGCGCAGGCGAGGTCGCTGTCCGCGTCGGTTTGCCGCACCAGCGCCTCTACAATCTCATGTTCAGAGAGCCGTGATATCACGCTGGCCACCCGTTCATTCAGGCTGGCAAGCATATGGCGTCGGGAGGGCGCGGCATTCTTCGGCGCTGCCGACACCTGGTACTGATCGTTCCGGGTATCAACCATTGGGCCATCCTTGTAAGCATCATGCCAATGCCATGCGCTGTCGGCTGCATCTGGATACGAGACGATCGTCCCCGTGAACAAGGGCGGAGGGAATGGCAACTCGGCTGCGCCCAGTGTAGCACACGTGCGTTCACGGTTCGGTCCTTTTACTGAAGCAACACCTATCTCATTCGTCGTCCCTAGCGCAACATCTACGCAATGAGCATTTCGATCGTGCAACCGAGACGTTTCACATCGACCAATTTGTGGTTTCCGACAACGCCTATCTTGACGGGCGCGTCCTCCGGCAGCTAGCCTTACCGTGCTGGCAGACGTACACGCCCCGTGCTCCGGAGGTGCAGATATGGTTGTGGATGTGGTCGATTTGAGGAGCGACACAGTGACGCTGCCCACCCCTGAGATGCGCGACGCCATGTACCGTGCGGACGTGGGCGACGACGTGTTCTCGGAGGATCCGACGGTCAACGCGCTGGAAGCAAGAGCGGCGGAGATGACCGGGAAACAGGCGGCTATGCTGGTTCCCACGGGGACCATGGGCAACCTTATCTGCACGACGACAGACTGCCGTCCGGGAGACGAGATCATACTTGGCCAGTGGTCGCACATCTTCCAGAATGAGGTGGGCGGCGTCGCGGCGCTCGGCGGGCTGCTGACGCAGACTCTGCCGGATGCGACTGGATATATGGATCCTGATGCCATCGAAGACGGCATTCGTCCGGCATCGATGCATGCTCCCGGTGCGGCACTCCTCTGCATTGAGCAGACGCACAACCGGGCGGGTGGCGCCGTCATCCCTTTGCACGTGCTGGCCCGCTACCGGAATATTGCTGACCGGCACGGGTTGAAGGTACACATGGACGGCGCAAGGCTGTTCAACGCCGCGACCGCGCTCAACGTTCCGGCCGCAACCGTAGCAAACTACGTTGACTCATTGTCGTTCTGTCTGTCGAAGGGCCTCGCGGCTCCCGTGGGCTCCGTGGTCTGTGGCGATGCCGACTTCATCGCGAAGGCGCGGCGCAAACGTAAGATCTATGGTGGTGGCATGCGACAGGCGGGTGTGTTTGCCGCGGCCGGGCTTGTGGCGCTGAATCGCATGGTCGAGCGACTGGTGGAGGATCACGCCACGGCGGCGCAACTGGCCCAGGGTCTCTCGGAGATGCCAGGCGTGAAGATCGACCCGGCCAGCGTACGTACCAACATCGTCATATGCGAGCTGGATCCGGCCGTCTGTTCAGCAGCCGACCTGCCCGGGCGCCTCGAACACGAAGGCGTGCTCGCGCTTCACAACGGCAGTAACCGCGTCCGGTTCGTCACGCATCATGGCATATCCTCCGGGGAAATTGACCGCGTGTTGCTGGCACTGCGGCAGGTCCTGCGTTCACCGTCGCCCCTCGCGGCATCAGGGGCACAGCGAAGCGCGTATTAGCAGCATGTGGGCTGCTCTGAAAAGGGGCATCGACGGCTGGTTGATAATCTCCGCTTCGGTGGTCAGCGCGGCCAGCGACTGAAGTCGCGCCTGACACGGCAAAGTCCGCCTTCGCGTATCTGTTCAATAACTGGTGGAAGGGGTCAGGGGAGAGCAGGTGCGCGGGAGTGTTGGGGGATTTGGGAGGCCAGCGAGGGGAGGGTGCAGGATT
>JAABUZ0100005481.1_pt1 | contig 16608 bp, 15 predicted proteins | sample 5562091 | NCBI WGS metagenome assembly JAABUZ01 (sample SAMN12813069, study PRJNA571459) | rock metagenome | isolation source: Antarctica rocks | place: Antarctica: Victoria Land, Linnaeus Terrace sud | collected 2015-12-21
CTTGACCGTGCTCCTGCCCTGGCACTCCAGCACATCGGCAGCCCCGGTCTCCCCGATTCCACCGCCGTCGCTCGTGCGGCGTGACGACGCACAAGTTCCCTGGAAGGATTTAGCGGCTCTTCGCAAGTGCTCGTATTCACGTATCTCAAAATGCTACCGAGTGATCTACCGTTCCCTCATCTGAAAATACTGCTGAGGGAGCGACCGCTGCCGAAGTCGGGGCCGCCGGCGATGTCAGTACCGCCGTCGTCACCGCAGCCGGCTTCGACGTTCATCCGCGCCCGCAGGCGAACCTCCACGTGTGAGCGCTTCCTCGGCAGCATGCGCCGGGAATGCTTGAACCACCTGCTCGTCCTGGGCGAGCACCACCTGGCGCGCGCGTGCGGCAAGCGTAGGTCCCGGCCTCCACTAACGCCCGGCCGAACCAGGGGATGTGCCAGGCGATCTTCGCGCGATTCGCGTCTGCGGAACGACAACGCGTGGGCACGGGCCGCATCGTCGCGTTCCCGATCCTGAATGGCCTCCACCATGCACGACTGGCATCGCCTGGCATGCGCCGGCTCGAAGGCTCGCTCACACCCGATAGTTCGGCGTAGACCGATGTTCCGGTGCATGTGCCCGCCGCATCCGGAGTCAGCGAAAGTTGCACCCTGCTTCCTCCGAGCGCTCCGTGTATTCCTTCGGCATGCATCCAATACGTCAGTTCGTGGGTAGAACAGGAGATGGTCGACGTGGACGCCAGCTGGTGGAGGACGATGACGAGGATAGAGGGCTGGATAAGACGAGTCACACGCAGCGCCCGTGGCGGCGCCATCGCACTCGGGTTCGCAATCGCGTTGTCCGGCTGCGGTCCAGTTGGAGTGGCCGATGGCACGCACGGTCACCGGGCAGACACCCCGATGGCCGTCATCGCGCCGCCAGCGGTGACGCCTGTCGCGACGACCGTGGTTGTTGTCGAGAACTTTACATTCACACCGCCCGTTATCACGGTTCCGGTTGGAGCAACGGTGACATTTACCAACCAGGACATCGAGCAGCACACCGTGACCACCCGGGACAAGACGTTTGACTCTGGAGTGGTCGCGAATGGTGAGGCCTACACCTACACCTTCCCTCAGACTGGAACCTATGACTACATCTGCGTTATCCACCCCGAGGTGGTAGGGAGGGTGCTTGTCAGTGCGCCATGAGGCGCGCCCAGTGGTACCCGCGCCGACGAGGTTCCGTATCAAGAAGGAGAGCAATCATGGCACGATATATCGAACAGAACGAACAGCGGGATGGGGTCGACCGGCGCGGCTTTCTCAAGTGCATGGCATGGGCGGGGACCGGACTGGTGTGGACCGCCAGCGCGAGCGGCCTGCTATCGGCGTGCTCTCTTCCTGGCTCGGCATCCGCTCCGAAGGTGGAAGGGTTCAGTTTCGTGCAGTTGAGTGATAGCCACATCGGCTTTACTGCTGATGGGGTGAATACCGACGTCACGAAAACGCTGCAGCAGGTCGTCGACAGGGTCAATGCGCTGCCCCAGCGCCCCGCATTGGTGCTTCACACGGGCGATCTCACGCACCTCGCGAAACCCGAGCAGTTTGATACCGTGAATCAGATTATGGGCACCATCAAGACCGGCAGTGTGATGTACGTTGCCGGAGAGCACGACGTGATCGGTGACAATGGCAAGGCGTTCCGTCAGCGCTTCACCCCAAAGACGCCCGATCGGGGATGGTACAGCGAGGACTTCAAAGGGGTTCACTTCATCGGTCTCTTCAACGCAGGCCTAGAGGACTCTTTCGGTGTGCTCGGAAATGACCAGCTTAGCTGGATGAAGAAGGACCTGCAGGGCGTTCACCATGATACCCCCATAGTCGTGTTTGCCCACGTGCCGCTCTACGCGGTGTATCCGCAGTGGGGCTGGTACACCAAAGACTCCGCCCAGGCCATGGAACTCTTCAAGCCCTTTAGCTCGGTGACGGTCCTCAACGGCCATATCCATCAGATCCTGCATCAGGTCGAAGGGAACATCCGCTTCCACGTCGCCAACTCGACAGCCTTTCCGCAGCATCACCCTGGCGAGGACAAGCCGGGTGCGTACAAACTCCCCGGTGACGCCCTGCTGCGTTCGCTTGGCTATCGAGAGGCCACGGTGGTTCTTGGGAAGCATGAACTCGCCCTCATAGATACTTCACTCGCGTAACGCGCAGGGTGGAGCCAGCCATTGGCGGCTGGGAACCGCTATCATGCGTGCGACAGGCCGCTGTCTCGATCCGCCGCATGCTGACGATCAGACCGGGCGGCGTGGTGCTGAGGGGACGGTAGTGGATAGGGGCATCCCCGAGCGGCACACGGAATCGTCGGCGTCTGCTGACGCTGCCCTGGTGACGCGAGTTACCGGAGGCGACCGCAGCGCCCTAGCAGCCCTGTATGACCGGCACGCCCCGGCGGCGTACAGCCTGGCCTTCCACGTGCTCGGACCTACGGGCGCCGAGGATGCCGTCCACGATGCGTTTGTCACGCTGTTGCATCGGCCCGGTGCGTTCGACGCTTCCCGTGGCAGTTTTCGCACTTGGTTTCTGACGGTCGTTCACCACCGCTGCCTCAACCTGCTGAGGGTACAGGCGCGGCTTGCTGGCGAAGCGGGACTGGACACGCTGCCGGACGCGGCGAAAGAACCAGCGGACGTTGTGGTCCAGCGATTGCAGGATTCGACGGTGCGTGACGCACTGCAACGACTCCCGGCGGCGCAACAGGAGGTGCTGGTGCTGGCCTATTATGGTGGACTCAGTCAGTCGGCACTGGCCGAGCGTCTTACCGTGCCGCTCGGCACGGTGAAAGCGCGTATGAGGCGGGGGCTTTTGGCGCTTCGCGGCCTCCTGCACGGCGACGCACCAGATGCTATCGAGGAGGCTTGAGGTGACCCACGATGAAGCAGTGACCCTCCTGCCCGTCTATGCGCTCGGGGCGCTTGATGATGATGGCACGGCGCTCGAGACACACATCCGGCACTGTTCCCGTTGCACCGCGCTCCTGGCTTCGTATCTGGAGTCAACGGTCGCGCTGGGGCATGCGGTGGCGCAGGTCACACCACCGCCATCGTTACGTGCCGCCGTGCTCGCAAGCGTTCCTCCCGCCCGTATCCGCCGTGCGCCGCGCCTTCCCTGGGCAATGGGCGGCGTGGCGGGACGAGTCGCCGCTGTGTTGCTCGTGCTTAGTGTGGGTCTCACGGGAGGCGTGGTGGCGCAGAGCGTGCAACTTCGAGGTGCTCACGAGGAACTGGCGCTCGACACACAGGGACTGGCGCTCTTAACGAGCACGGAGACAACGGTCGAACGGCTTGCGCCAGTGTCGTCGGCTGAAGGGCAGGCGCACGGCCACTGGTATCACCATCGCGGTGTTCCCACGCAGGTACTGGTTATCGAATTCATGCTGCCGACTGGTTCATCCGAAGGGTATTACGGTTGGCTGCGACATGCTGATGGGACGGTGCGGGCGGCGGGTCGATTTGTCGTGGATAGCAGTGGGTATGGACGCATCATCCTGCCCGGCGATGACGGCAGTGACGTTCGGAGCGTCGATATTACCCGCCAGACACGCGCATCTGCCTCACCGGAAGGTCAACTTGTCCTGCGGTGGCCCAGCAGCTGAGCGGTAGGCCTCCACATCTCCCGTGCCTGGCCGACAAGGTACAGCGAGCCGGTGATACAGACGAGGTCGCGCGGCGATGCCATCGCGATCGCGGTTCGGACGCCGGCAACCGCGCCAGGCTCAACGTGTGCCGGCACGCCGCATACCTCGCTGTGTGATGGTGGCTCTTGCCGCCTTTCGATGATCCCCTCCCGCCCGTGTTGCGTATCGACGCGGGCCGATCCGCCGTCGCTGCCGCCACTGGAGCGCGGGCGTCGCCGGCCAGCAAGCCAGGCGACCGTGCAGGAAATGCCGCAGCCGGGTCATCGAATGTCGGTAAGAGTCGTGATGGTTAACACACACGTGCACTGAGGACGGCAGAAACGCAAATGCAACATGTCGTTCCGCGCAGAAGGAAGTACACCTGATGTGTGGTTTGCGGGTATCCCTGGCCTCCACGCGGAGGACGATCTATCTGACCGAGAAGGATTTTACGTCCGGATTTCTGCCATGGTCACTGCAAACATGTATCAAGCATCATGGGTCTTGCCGCCTTCCGGTGACGTAGGTCGGGTGTTGCGAAAACGCAGGATAAGGGGTTGCCCTCCCATGAGGGCAATGACGGCGGCATCTGCTGCCAGCCCTCGGCAATCGTCGTGGATGACATCTACGGATCATCGAAAGCCAGCAAGACCCAGCATCATATGGCGAGGTGTGCATCCTTGGGCCGGTGACGGGCCTTGTTCTCGTATGGCTCGGGGACTCTTCCCAGCAACTCCCGCAAATCGGCACGCACGTGTCCCGCTCAAAGCCACCGATCGAGCGGTAATCGCTGATCGATGGTGATCGGTAGCCACCGGCGAGTGCTTGGAGTCTGGGAAGCACCCACATTCCGACGAAGCTCACATACTGTCAAGTATGGTCTTGGCCGCAAATACACAACTTGTTTTTGTCCGGGATGCCGCACCAATGTCAGGCTTCAATAGTCCGCAGCAGGAGTATGGGTGTCGTTGTGCGAGACAGCAGGCGTGCTGTTGTGCTTCCGGCCCACACGGCCTGGAGTCCCGCCCGGCCATGAGTTGATGCAACCAGCAGGTCAATCCCGTGTTCTGCCGCCTCGCCAGCCAGTTGCTGTGCGGTATCACCCCGTCGCACCTCGGTCACTACATCCAGGCCTTCTGTCTGCAGACGCGCTGCCTGTGCGCGCAAATAGACGGCCGCTTGTTCCTGCTCAATGTCCAGCAGCGCGCGGGTTGCTGAGGGGAGCAAGGTAGCCACTGCGGCGCGATCTCCCCGCACGGTCTCCGGTGTCGCTACCACCATCATGAGGTGCAGTCGCGCCTCAAGCTTCGTCGCGAGGGTCGTGGCTGGACCCAGCGCCACCTCAGCTGCCGTGGTCCCATCGAGCGGAACAAGTATGGTGTGAGGATCAAATGCCGGAGTGGGTACACCCCGGGCAGGCGGCCGCACCAGTAAGACAGGAGTGGTGCCGCGCTGCAAGACTTGCTGCGCGATGCTGCCCGACAGCAAGCCTCGCACGCCACTACTGCCATGGGTGCACAGCACAATCAGGTCACAATGCTCTTCCGTCGCATGCAGAGCGATGCTTGCCGCCACGTCGCCTTCGGGTACATCATGGGTATGTACCGTCACCTGCACGCCACGCGCCCTAGACTGGTCTACAAGGACATGTAAATAGTGGTCGGATCCGGCGCGATCGGTGAAGTGCTGCTCGTCATGGACAGTCGTTCGTGCGCCGCGTTCCACCACGTGGAGCAGCATCATCACTGCGTCGAACGCGAGTGCCAGCCGCTCGGCCACGGGCAGCGCGGCTTCGGCCAACCGCGAACCATCGAGGGGTACGAGGAGACGGGTAAACATAGGGCTCCCTCTCTGCAACCACGATCACTGCTGATGGCTTCCCCGGCCAGCAACGTGGGGCATACCGACAACGGAGTGATACCGCTTAGCTCACACCGGGTAAGGTACCCCCGAAGGTGATATAGAGCAACAGGACGTTGAGTGACAGAATGACCACGGTGCAGGCGATAGCCGCAATGTTCGTCCATTGCCGGTTGACGAGGACTCCCATCAGATCCCGACGTCGTGTCAGCAAGATCAAGCTGATCACGGGCATTGGCAGGACGAAACTCAACGCCACCTGACTGATAACGAGCACGCGGGTTGGGTCAAGGCCCAGAGCGATGACGATGATGGCGGGAGCCATGGTGATAAGCCGACGGAGCCAGATCGGGATGGAAAAGTTGACGAAGCCTTGCATAATGACCTGGCCGGCCATCGTGCCCACGGACGATGACGACAGCCCGGATGCAAGCAGGGAGATGGCGAAGACGGTGCCGCTGATACCGCCCAGCAGTGGCGTGAGGGTCTGATATGCCTGCTCGATGCTGCCGACATCTTCGTGACCGCTGGTGTGAAAGACGCTCGCCGCCATATAGAGCATAGACATATTGATGAGACCAGCGAGCGTCATCGCGATGATTACATCGATGACTTCAAAGCCAAAAATCCGTCGTGCCTCAGCGTCGTTCCTCGGGACAATACGACGCTGCGTGAGCGCCGAATGTAAGTAGACGACGTGCGGCATCACCGTCGCGCCTACAATGCCCACAATGAGCAGCGCGCTATCGCCGCTCACCCAGGGCACCACCGAGTGGTAGGCGACCTGCCCCCAATCCGGCCGGGCCAGGAAGGTCTCGATGAGATAACTGATCGCGATCACGCCTACCAACACCGCGATCACCGCCTCGAGGAGCCGGAACCCGTAGCGCTCGAGGCTCAGAATCACGAGCGTGCAAACGCCCGTAAGAATCCCTGCCGGGAGGAGCGGTATATGGAACAGCAGGTTGAAGCCCACGGCCGCGCCAAGAAACTCCGCCAGGTCCGTTGCCATGGCTCCTATCTCTGCAACGACCCACATCCCGTACACTACGGGTCGGGGGAACTGCTGCCGACACGCCTCGGGAAGGTTGAGACCGGTCGCGATGCCGAGTTTTGCCGATAGCGTTTGCAGCAGCATGGCCATGATGTTCGCCAGCAGGATCACCCAGAGCAAGTTGTAGCCGAACTGTGCCCCACCAGAAATGTTCGTGGCGAAGTTGCCGGGGTCAATATAGGCGACGCACGCGATGAAGGCAGGGCCCAGAAATGGCAGAATCGCACGAATGCCTGTACTGCGCCCCTCCAGAGATGCCCTTGCCGCTCTGTCCGTCGCCGATGGCATCGGGAGATCGGCGACGGCCGTTGCCAGTCCATCCGCGGCTGCTACTTGTGATTTTAGGTTAGGCATGACTCTCCTTTTGAGCAGCATCTGCCGGATGCTTCTGTTCCAATTCCGCAACCAGGAGGTCCGATGCGAGCGTCGGCCCAAGACTCCGTTCTCCATCACCAATACGGATGCGTATCGGACCCCCGAACGGTGCGATCTCGAGTACCTCGAATTCCGCTCCCGGCACCAGACCGTTCACCATGAGATACCGCAGCTTTTCCGAATCAGAGGTAACCACACGGCTGATCACGCCTCGGATTCCCAGACCCAGCGCTTCGAACGGCACCAGGGATTGCGCCACAACCGCGCCATCACGCGTCGGTATCGGTTCCCCGTGGGGATCTGTTTGCGGGTTGCCGAGCAACTCGGCAAGCCGTTCTTCAAGTCGCTCAGAAATAGCGTGTTCCAGACGATCGGCTTCGTCGTGGACCTCGTCCCACCCGAACCCCAGGAACTCCTGCAAGTACCGTTCAAGCAGGCGGTGGTGACGGATCACTTCCAGCGCCACGCGCTCTCCGGCTATCGTCAGCCGTACGCCGTGATATCTGGTGTGTTCCACAATACCGATGCGCGCGAGGCTCTTCATCATGGAGGTCACGGACGAAGGGGCAACGCCCATCTCCACGGCAAGGCCGTTTGTGGACACCCGTTCCTCGCCAGCCTCCTGAAGCTTGTAAATGGTTTTGGCGTAATCCTCCATCGCCGGAGTCAGCGCCGCACGAAGATCTGTGACCACGTCACCTCCTTGCCGAACATACATCGATTCGTAGCATTGCGTACTCTCCCGCGATTGCCACCAATCGTTACAAATATGGCGTCACACATGCTCTAGACCAAAAGCCATACCGCTGTGATCAAACTGCCGCCCTGCAAGACCAGACGAACTGACTGCACCACCTCTAGCACAAACCGCGCGTACTTCACGGCCCTGACAGCATGTTTCACAGCCGCCCGCACCTTCCACATCCAGCTCATTATCGCGATCCATCCTCTCGACGTCGGTGAAGCCATGTTGCCCACAACCCGGGCCATTGGCCCGTCCACACCCACCACGCGTGGTATCCGTGAACACACTTGCACTTTAGGCATGCCTAAATATTATCATGCTGGTGTGATATATGCAAATGAGCAACTGGTCATATTGTTTTTTTTCACAAAGTTGGTGCTCGGTCCTACCGGCTGGGCCGTGCAATCAGACAAGACGGTCGTATCGACGCAAGCGACGAAGATGGCTAGAGTCGCTGCAACGCGGTTCTCGGCCTGCTGACACCGTTGGGTTTGATACTGGGTGATGAAGGAGATGAATTGGTAGCGCTTTATCTCTACTAACTCAGAGAGACTGCATATTCAGCCAGACACGGCTGAAATCTCAGGCAGCCAGTGCATCGTGCGCGACGCAGTAGTGCAGAACACCGCCACCGCCCCAACTCATCGGCGGCGATGTTCCTGAGTCCACCTGAAAGAGCAAGCGCCAGAGCTGTGCGGCTTCGCGTACCAGGCCTTAACGTATCGAAGGTCACAATTTCGGCAAAGTAGTGATGAACGACAATTAGTTCTACAACGAGTGATGTTACAGTAGAAACAGGAAGGTGAAGGGGAGGCGAAGGGGACCAGGAGGTCAGGCACATAGAGAATAAGGGAGTTACGGTCGATCTGACGGGGGAGGTACCAGGGCTGCGGCAGCTGACGGTGACGGATTTGGCGGGGCTGGTGGAAGAGTTGGCCGCCTACCATGCCCACTTTGCGCCGTTGTTCGGGCGATGGGAGCACCGGAGTTGGGCCAAGGTGTACCTGCGAGGGCTGCTGCTGGCCGATGTGCCCCGTAAGAACATCGAAGCCATGGTGCTGCAGCTGCTGGGGGCGGAGGAAGGCGTCGAGGCGCGGGTGCGAGCACTGCAGCAGTTCGTCGGGGAGGGGAGGTGGGAGGATGCTGCCATCGTGGCCGAGCACCAGCGCTTGGTGGACCAGACGCTCGGCGAGGACGATGGGGTGCTGATCGTGGACGGCAGTGATGTGGCCAAACAGGCAGCCATTCGGTGGGGGTGGCTCGCCAGTGGTGTGGGGGGTAACGAGCGCAGCGAGGGGGGGGAAGACCGACAACTGTCAGGCTGGGGTCTACCTGGGGTATGCCAGCCGCCACGGCTACACCTTGCTGGATCGTCGTCTGTACCTCCCGATGGAGTGGTTCGGGGTGGACCACCGGGAGCGGTGGGATGCCTGCCGCATTCCGGAGGGGACGCCGTTCCGCACCAAGTCGGAGCTCGCCGCCGAACTGGTCGAGGCAGTCGTCGCAGCACGGCGGGTCCGCACACGCTGGATCGTCTGTGATGAGTGGTTTGGGAGGAACTCGGGCTTCCTCGACCGGATCGCGGCGACGGGCCTGGACTACCTCGCGAATGTGCCAAAGGACACGGCGGTCTGGCCGCTGATGGAGCCGACGGACGGCACGACCCCACGGAGGCGGGCCACCACGGCAGTGCCGCCCCGAGCTGCCTCGGGCAAAGGACGCCCACCTACCAAAGAGCGCCTCCACCCGGACAGCCCGCCACCGCTGCGCGTCGACGAACTCGCCACCCACCTCAGTACGGACCAGTGGCACCGCTACCGCATCCTGGAAGGCAGCAACGGCCCCCTGGTCGCAGACTTTGCTGCGGTCCGGGCCGTGACGGTGCGCCACGGCTTGCCCGGTCCCGAGGTCTGGGTCGTCGTCCGCCGTGCGGTTCCCCCCAGCGGGGACGACGAGCAGCCCGTCGAGGTGACGTATGCCCTGAGCAGCGCGCCGCCGCTCACCCCTTTGGCCACGCTGGTCCGCATCAGTGGTATGCGCTGGCCCATCGAGGCGTGTTTTGAGGAAGGCAAAGGGGAGGTCGGGCTCGACCACTACGAACTGCGCTCGTGGCGGGGCTGGCACCACCATATGACCTTCGTCCTTCTGGCCCCGGGTACCCACGGAGTGGGTGTTCCTGGTCCGGATGCAGCGGCACCTGGACCAGAGAGGGGGGGAGCCACCAGCAGCCAGCCGACGTCTCCAGCCCGGTGCCCACGGATCCCGTGGTCTGCCTGGATGGGCTGCCCCCGCATGCACTGCCACAGGCGCTCCCACCCGCCCCTCTGCTCACGCTCACGCTGCCCCAGACCCGAAGACTGCTGGCCGCGGTCTTGCCCCTGCCGCGCTTTGACCCCGTCGCTGCGCTGGCCCTGCTTGCCTATCAGCAGCGCCACAATCTGGCTGCCTATCTCTCCCATCGGAAACGCAGGCTCCAGCATCTCGCCAAGCACGATCCGTAACATCCCTCGTTATAGAACTAATACTAGGCAATGTCCGAGTGACGAAAGGGTCTGTCTGGTCGCCACGGTGATTCGCGACGCCGAAGGACGCTTCCTGCTGATCAAGCAGGCGTATGGCCGTCTCAACTGGGAGCTGCCGGAGGCAGCGCGGACCCGGGCGAATCCCTCGTGGACGTGGTGCTGCGGGAAGTCCTGGAGGAAACAGGCCTTGAGGCGGTGGCGGATCATGTCGCCGCCTTGTACGACAAGCGGGATATCGACTTCCTGCACATCGTCTTCGCCTGCCACCTCACCGACGCGTCCGCAGCGCCGACCATCGATCCGTCTGCGGTCAGTGCCCGCGTCTTCTGGCCGGTCGAGGTGCTGCGCTGCCCGACCTGAACGCCGGGGGGCTGGAATGATGGAGTTGGGCAAAACCTCAAACTATTCTCGACGATCGTGCCACTACTACTGTGTAGGCGATTCACGCAGGAAGGCGACAGGTGGCGAGCGATCACGGCGGTGATCCGGACGTGGCCAGGCTGGTCTGCCGGGCGCAGGACGGGGATGGGACCGCCTTCACCAACTTGGTGGAGATCCACCAGGAGGGGCTGTTGCGCTTCTGCACGCGTCTCATGCGGCAAAGCGCTGCCGCGCAGGATCTGGCGCAGGAGACTCTGTGGCACGCGTCTCGGTCGCTCCCTGGGTTGGAGCAGCCGTCCCGCTTCAATGCCTGGCTGTTTGGCATCGCCGCGAACCTCGCCAAGCGTACCTGGCGCCGGGAGGCGCGCTGGACCCTGTCGCTCGAGGAGCTTGCGGACGAGTACCCGGACGTCCCATGGGAGGCGCTGCTGCCGGTGTCCCCACCGGCCGAACAACTCGTTGAGGAGGCGGAGCAGGAGCGTCGGCTGCTGGACGCCATCGTGTCGCTGCCGGCACCCCTCGGGCGGGTGGTCCTCTTGCACTACCTGCAGGGACTCAGCTATGCCGAGGTCGCCACCGCACTCGACCTGTCGGTCAGCACCGTCCGCAACCGGCTCTTCGTATCCCGCGCCCGCTTGCGCCGCGAGCTGGCGTCGGACTTCGCCGTCCCGCCGCCGCGGATCATCGCCCGTCCTCGTCGCGGCGGGCATGTACCATCGCAGAGAGGAGCGTCACCCATGGTCCATCCGGGAACCGAGGCAGGCCCCGGGCTCGTCCCCGTGCTCGTCGACGTCGTGAAGGTCTGGCCGCAGGAGCCGACGCCCCTGGCGGTGCGCCGGTGGTTAGAACAGTCCATCTACCGGGAAGGGCCGGATGAGCCGGTCTCGGACCTCACTGCACTCGCGGAGCGAGTCGCGCCGCTGCTGACTGCGTCCGACTTTCACCTGTCCGATGGCCCGCTCCTCGTCCTCAGCGAGCGGGACGGGGAGCGCCTGCTGACCATGCAGATCGGCCTGGGGGAGGCCTATGCGATCGCCTTGGAACTCCAGGGGAGAGCGTCACCGCGGCCCCTCACCCTCGATCTTGCACAGCGTCTGCTGACCGCCAGCGGCGTCGAGATCGTGCGGGTCGCCGTGGCCCGCCGTGAAGGCGATACCTTCTACGCCACGGTGACCATTCGCCAGCCCCAGGGCGATAGCACGGAGATTGACGCCCGCCCGAGCGACGCGATCGGCCTCGCCCTGCGTGTCGGCGCGCCGCTGTACGTCGCGTCGGACCTCCTGGCCGGGCCGGCTCCGGAGGGCGGCTGGGAGTCGGTCGATCCTACCGCCCGCTTCAGCGGCGGGGCGATCGGGGCGTTCGAGCGTGCAGAGGCGGAGGCTCGAGCCCATGGCCACTGGTATCTCGGGACCGAGCACCTCCTCATGGGCCTGGCGGGCGATGAGGACGAGCCGGCGGCGCACGTCCTCGCCGCCGCGGGCGCCGGCCTGTCGGAGCTGCGCGCGGCCTTCACGGAGAAGATCGGGCGGGGCGCGGGGCTGACGACGCCACTCAGGCTGGCGCCCCGCCTGCGCCGGTCGGTGGCGATGGCGGTTGCCGAGGCACGAGAGCGTGGGCAGCTCGTGGGAACCGGCCATCTGCTGCTGGGGCTGCTCGGGGAGGAGAATGGCTTGGCCGTCCTGCTGCTTCGTGACCTTGGCCTCGATGTCGCCCGGCTGCGGGGCGCGACGCGGCAGGTGATCACGGCCGATCCCTGAGCCAGTCGCACGGCGCTGTCGTGACGGACCGGCAGCCCGCCGGTCTGCAGGGGATGTTGTCCCGCTGTCGTTGCGGAACAATCCGTGGTGACCGTGTGACGGGCAAGCGCCCACCTACCGTGGCACGTACCCCTTATAAGGTCAGGCGTCGAAGATCTCGGCGCAGCGGAGCTCACGGTACACGCTAGTGAGGCACTGAAGCTTCGGCCACCAGTAGTGCTGACCGGCACCTGATGTCTGATACCAGACGGGATCAAAGATCAGGATGGAGTCATGGCTGATGACCAGGCCAAGCCGCTGCGCCAGGCGCACCCCGGCCCGAGCCAACTGTGTCGAACCGGCAGCCACCGTAGCCGCGTTATCTAGTGGCGAGATCCTTCCGCGTTGAGGAGAGCCAGGCAACGCCTGGACCGGCTTCTGAGCCTCTGTTCAACATACCCGGGACGGAGGTCGAGTTACGCTTCTGGCTCGACGTCGAGCCGACCGGTATTCCCTACCGCCCCGATGCTTGATGATGTAGTAGCGGCCGTCGCCTTCATGTCCAGCCGTACATTGCACATCATCGAGGAGGTGCCGGGATCCAATGGTGCCTTTCAACTTGTCGTAAGTCCGACGATTGCTCGTCAGTACCTCGCTGCGCTTGCGCACTTTGCCGATACCCAGCAGGCCAATGCAGGCAATCGCACTGGCGACACTGACATCTGTGCCTACTCACGCTGCCAGAATGCCCACCACGACCGCTGCTGAGGTGGTGGTGGTGTCTGCTGCATATCCTCGCCCATTGCATGTTGGGGGCAGGGAGGGTACGTTGCGCCTGTTGCAAGAGCACATGCAGCACTGACACTTCCCCTCTGCAACACCACGGCGGCCTGCACCCAGACCGTCCCCATCGCCGCCGCCGACACCTACCTGCTCGTTGTGCAGGCCTTCGGCCCGGGAGTCCGCTACACCCTGCACGCCGCCGTCCTGCCGCTGGCGGTCGCCCCTGACGTGGTGGACCTGGTCGGCACAGTGGCGAGCGACCTGCCGGGGACGCCGCTCCGCTTGGACACGACGGTCACCTCAGTGCTCGACGTGGCCACCAAACGGCGTGATGTCTACGCCGTGCAGCTCAGCGCCGGCCAGACGTTGCAGGTCACCACCGACGCCGACCGCTGGGCGTACAGCGTGCGGCTGCTGCCGCCGGGGGCAACGTCGGTTACCGCTGCAGGGAGCACGCTGCTCTGCACCACCGACCAGTCCTGCCACCAGACGACGGCCATCGCCGTCGGCGGCACCTACACCCCGGCCGTAGAAGCCACTGGGCCGGGCCTGCAGTACACCTTGCGGGCCACGGCGCGCTGACGACGAGGCCGACCACCAGCCTCCGTTCCCACCGGGCGCACCCAACGGCACAGTCGATCCCGCCCGCACGTGCGGGCGCGGATGGTATCATGCCGGGACGGTGACGCGGCAGTGCTCCACGGCGCGGGCAGGCCGCCGAGGAGCATAGGTCGGGGCGATGCGGGTGGGAAAGCAGCGGGCATGGGCCGATGACAGCAGCCCGGATGACCTCGTCGCCCGGTTAGCGGCGCATCGCACCGTCGCGGGGATCGTGCGCTACGGCGGGCCAACGGCCGTCGGCGATGGCGGCGATCTCGACCTGTTCCTCCTTGTTGACGCACGTCCAACGGCGTTGGAAAGTGTCCATTTCTACACGGGCGAGGTGCCGGTCGATCTGAGCGTGCGGACCTGGGCCGACCTGGAGCACGAGCCGCCGCTCACGCCGATTGATCGGGAGGCCTTTGCCGGGGAGGTGCTCTACGACCGCGACGGCAACCTGCCCGAGCGCCTGCGGGCGTCGGGGCGCCGCCTCCGGCCGCCCGTTGCGCTCGGCGAGCAGACGGCGGCCTTCCTGCGCTTCGGCGAGCGACACGCCCTGGACAAGCTGCGCGGTCGGCTCGACCGGGAGCCGGTGCTGTGCCGACTGCTGCTGGAGTCCACCCTCTACTGGCAGGTGCAGCACTACTTCCTGGTACGCGGGCTGGACTACCCGGGCGAGAAGGCCGCTCTGCGCCATCTCCGGGAGCACGAACCGGAGCTGTGGCGCGGCATCGAGCGCTTCTACGCGGCGGCCGACCTCAGGGAGCGCGCGGCCATCGCCGAGGAGGTGAGGGAGCGGGTGCTGGCACCGGTGGGCGGGCTGTGGCGGCGCGGGGAGGTGCTGGCGCTCGGGGCCGACCCGTCGGTCCGAGGACTCCAAAAGACCGGGCAGCGCTTCCTCGACGCCATCATGAGCGGAGAGCGCCGAGAGGACAAACCGTGCGAAAGCCGCTGACCTTCGGCCGGGTGCTCTGGAGTGTCGGAGCGCGCTGAGATCGGCGCGGGATAGAAGCGGATCTATAGCGGATGCCCGAACCACGATCAGGGCGGCGCCGGCAACGCCCGATGGCATCGGAACCATCGGTGGCTACCTAACCTACTGGCCACGAATCAGAGCTAACCGCTTCATCGTGAATATGCACCACGCGCCTGAGGCGCGAGAGACGGCGGCACGCGGACGTCGGGTCAACAATCCGCTGTCCCCATCGTGATTGGAGGAAGGAGGTCACGTGGATCCCGTCGCCCAACTGCGCGCCGTGGCCATCCCGCTGGCCGGCGCCGACCCCACCCTGCCCGAAGACGACCTCGCGCCGCTGCTGGAGCGCCTGGGCGATGCGCGCCTGATCGGGCTGGGCGAAGCGACGCACGGCGACCACGAGTCCTTCGCCTTCAAACGCCGGCTGATCCAGGCGCTGGTGCGCCGTGGCTGCTGCGATGTCGTCATCTTTGAGCGCAACGTCGCCGAGATGGACGTCTACGACCGCTACGTCACCGGCGCGACCGACGCATTCCCGATGGGCGAGGCGTTGTACCCGTGGCGCACCGAGGAGGTCCGCGCTCTCTTCCAGTGGCTGCGCGACTGGAACGGCCGGGGCGGCACGGTCCGCCTGGCCGGTATGGACATGTTCAGTCCGGCCGGGTTGGCGTTGGCGCTCGCCCTCCTGGACGAGGCGGGCATTCCGGCCCCGGCGGCCTGGCAGCAGCTCTCCACCGAGGCGGGCACGCTGCGGGCCCCGGACCCCTGGCACGTGACCGCCCTGGCTCGTTGGCAGATGGCCCAGCCGCCGTCCCTCGACCCGGCGGACTCGATCGAGCGCTGGGTCGCTCTGCTCACCGCCACCTTCCGCCAGTGGCTGGACTACGCCGTGCTCGCCCTCGACCCCGGGGGCAAGCCGTGGGAGTTGCGCGATCAGTCTATGGCCGAGAACGCGCTCGCCCAGCTCGACCGCTTCGGCCCAGCCACCAAAGCGGTGATCTGGGCGCACAACGGCCACGTCTACCACGAGCCGCCGGTCGCCGGGAGCCACCTACGCGCCCGGCTCGGGGCCGCGTACCGGTCGGTGTGCTGCGTCTTCGGGCACGGCAGCTTCAACGCTGGGAGCGGCAAGGTCCATGCCGAAACGAAACGGCCCGAGGGCCAGCCGGACTGGGCGCGGCGTCCCCAAGTGGCGGAGCCCCCCGTCGGCCGGGTGCATTGAGCATATCCTGGACCAGAGTGACCTTGCATGTTATGCTGTCGCGCCCGCCGACCTCGGGCCACTTCGGTGGAAAGTGCCGGTTGGGAATGTCGGGGCCGTCGTCTTCGAGGGACTCGGACAGTTCTCGCATGCCTGCGTGCCGGCCGATGTCTATGACTTGGTTGTGTACTTCCACGAAGTCCGGCCCTCATGCCTGCTCTGAACAGGGCGCATCGGAGCTGTCGGGCGCTCCGAGAAGTTCCGTCGGCCCACGTGGTGGACCCTCCTATCGTGGCGTGGTTGGGACAGCGGCGGGTGATGGCAGGGAGGAGAGACACGATGCACCAGGAACTCCACGACCTGTTCGTGCAGGATCAGGCCGGCCGCCAGGGCGGGATGCGCCCCGGAGTAGCCGAGTGTGACCGTCAGCGGCGTCGGCGCCTCACGGAACTCCTTGCCGCAGGAGCGTTGCAGGAAGCGACTGACTATTGGCACGCCGCCATGCTGTTGCAGCACGGCGACACCCTCGACGACTACTGGCAGGCCCACGACCTCGCCAAGCGCGGGGCGACACTGGGCCACGCCGGCTGTCGCTGGCTTGCTGCTGCCGCCTACGATCGCTGGCTCGTGAGCCAAGGCAAGCCGCAGAGGTTCGGCACGCAGTCCCGCACGGTCGACGGTCGCCTGGCGTTGTACCCGGTCGACCCGACGACGA
>JAABUZ0100005484.1_pt1 | contig 16604 bp, 16 predicted proteins | sample 5562091 | NCBI WGS metagenome assembly JAABUZ01 (sample SAMN12813069, study PRJNA571459) | rock metagenome | isolation source: Antarctica rocks | place: Antarctica: Victoria Land, Linnaeus Terrace sud | collected 2015-12-21
TGGCCGGCTACCCGATGGGCAGGACATCTGCCGCGACTGCGCCGGAATCACCACCAACCTGAACTGCACTACCTGCGGTCGCGAAGCCGAACGATTCCGCAATGGCAGCTGCATCACCTGCGTGCTGACCAGCGACCTCACCGCGATCCTCAAGCCCAACGACCCACCCGATCTCCGGCTCCACCGGTTGATCAAGGTCCTCACCGACGTCGACCGGCCCCAAAGTGTTTACACCTGGCTGTTCAAGGGCACCACGACCAAAGAAATGCTGCGCCGCATCGGCGAGCGGGAGCTGCAACTCACCCATGAAACGTTCGACGCCCTGCCCAGGTCCCACGCAGTGGAACACCTCCGGGCGATCCTGACGCACCACCACATGCTGCCACCACAAGAAGACCGACAACTCGCGGTGTTCGAACAATGGCTTGATGAGCGGCTCGAACAGCTAAAAGCGACACCGGAGGTTCACTCCCCAATCGAACGCTTCAGCCGATGGCACCACCTGCGCCGACTCAAAGGCGAGTCCTCTCGGACAAAAAATATGAACTACGCCACCCGCAGCGCGAAACAGGAAATCACCGAAGCCGGTAAGTTTCTGCTCTGGCTCAAAGGCGAACACGGCAAGACCGCAGCATCATTCAATCAGGCCCACGTTGACGAGTACCTCGCCGAAGGCCCATCGACGCGGCGGCACATCCGAAATTTCGTCCGATACCTCAAAAAAGAACGCACCATCGAAGGCGTCGACGTTCCTATTCGCTACGCCCGCACCACACCGATGATCACCCAACGACAGCGACTTGAGCACATGACAACACAGGCCGTCGAAATCAGCGACTCCACTCGAGTCGCAGGCCTGCTGTTCCTCCTCTACGGCATCCCCATCGGCCGGCTCTGCATGCTCACCACCAGCGCGGTCGAGGTCAAACCAACCGGCACAACCATCACACTAGGCAAGACACCGGCACCGATCCCAGAGCCGATCATCCCGCTGCTACTGGCCCACCTGAACAGCTGCGAAGGACAGCAAACCGTCAACACCGGCACCGACTGGCTCTTCCCCGGCCTCCGAGCAGGACGGCCCCGCTCCCCCAACACGCTCCTCCTGCAACTTCGCAACATCGGTATCAACATCCAAGGCGTCCGGAACACCACCATCCGCAGGCTCGTCGAGGAGATCGACCCCACATCGCTCGCACAAATGACCGGCTACGGCCGGAACACACTCGCCCGGCACGCAACCGCCGCTACAATCCCGTGGTCCACTTACGTCGTCGACAAAAACCCACATTTGGGAGTGGAACGTGGACATCAATGACCGAGTTGTAGCTTGGCTAAATACGATGTCACCGCCACATATTTACATATCGAGAGCCCGCAAGGACGCTAGTTGGGCGATCCACTCAGGGCCGGGAACATCGCCTATCGTCGCGTTTCAAGCATCTACAGAACCGTTACATGAACTGGATTTGATCTTGGACATGTTTCAAGACGTCATCATGTCTGACACCAAGGAGCGCTGGCCGGACACCGACCACGACACGTCGCCCGATATCCAGGCCCAAGACGACGGCTCGATCACAAAAGTTGGATACAGCTACGCTCCAGTTGAACGCGAACCAAGGGAGTGGGTGGCCTGGCTCGATCCCTCCCAATGACGCAACCTGCCGCTGCCCACACCCATCGAGGCGCAGGGGGGCGACGGATAGTGCCAAAGGCGATACCCCTGTTACCCAGTTAACCTCTGCGTATTCCAGCTGATGCAACACGCCTGCTTCTGCTACGGAGTTGCTTGCAGTTGTTGTTGGGGTCGCTGACCAGCGGTGAGGACTATCGTTCGACGGTTCCGTCACCCGGCCGTGGCACTGCGGATAATTGTCTTATGCAGTGGATTGGATGATGGATGACCGACTCCCGCGCAAGGGCCGTCGCCAGGAGACAAACCAGTGACCGGCAGCGTGCACCATCCGACGGACCCGAAGGTTACGGGTGGGACGTGACCGGATGTGTGGCAACAATGCTACGATGACGCACATGACGACCGTAGCTTCCCGGGATCTGCGTAACCACACTGCCGAGGTCCTGCGTCAGGTGTCGGACGGCACCCGGGTCACGATCACTGTGAACGGCAAGCCGGTCGCCGAGATCGGTCCGGTCCGGTCCGGTCGGCCTCAGTTTCTCGCCAAGGCTGACCTCCTCGCCGTGGTGGCGGGGCGTCAGGCCGACGCTGGGCTGACAGGGGATCTGGAGATACTCGCCGGCGACACCACCGACGAGATCGATGCGTGGTGAGCTCGCGTCCCGCCCTGCTTGACACGAGTGTCCTGATCGCGAGGGAGTCGGGCCGCGGCCTTGACACGGACCTGCTTCCTGACCAGACGGCGATCAGCGTCATCACCATCGCTGAACTACATGCGGGGGTATTGGCCGCCCCTGACATCGCGACGCGAGCCCGCCGCCTATCGACTTTGGAGGCGGTCTTTGCGGTCGAGGCCTTGCCGGTCACCGCGGAGGCCGCTCGTCGCTGGGCTGAATTGAGGGTGCGTCTGGCCGAGCAGGGTCGCCGCGCCAAAGTCAACGACCTATGGATCGCTGCGGTCGCCCAGGCCAACGGGATGGACGTTGTGACACAGGACGACGACTTCGACGTCATCGAGGAAGCCGGCGGACCGCCCGTCGTTCGGGTGTGACGGATGCACATGTCCGGCCAGGTCCAGCGTGACCATCGCTCGGCGGCGCAGCTGACAGCCCCCAGCAGGGTCAGCGGTTTTCCGGGGCGAGCGGCCGGGTCACGTCCTTGACCTCGATCTGCTCCTTGCGTACCTCGCCGGTGACATCGCGCTGTTCGGTGACCGTTTCGGTGCCCAGCCGGACCCGTTCCACCGGCAGCCTAGGCCGAGACGAAGGGCCGCTCAGCGTGCAGGATCACCTCGTGTTCGTCTTCGGTGATCTCACCGCCGGTCATCGCCTGGTCTGGGTTGGCGTCGGTGATCGGTTCCCGTTCCACCCGCACCTCCTCGTGGGAGACGGGCATGTTGACGGTCTGCTCCTTGGTGACGACGTACTTGCGTAACCGAGCCCGCCCGGCCTCCACCTGCTGGGTGCCGACGTTGAGGCGCTCCTCCGAGCGGGTCATCGCGTCGTCGGAGTTCGGGCCCGACGTGCCGTGCCCCGCCCCGCGGACGTTGGCCGGTGCCGGTGCCGGTGCCGGTGCCCCCACGGCCGTAGGCGGCGTCACCACCACCGCGCAGGTACCGCTCATCTGCAGAGCCAGGAATGTGAGTGCAGTGACGACTACCCCTCATGGCGAACTGCCACACCTCGACCAAATCGGTCGCGCCACCCTGCGGACGATCGCGGAACTCGCCGGTGTATCGCCGTCGACGGTGTCGCGGGTGCTCCATCCTGGGGCGAAGAGTACGGGGCGGTCGGCCGCCCCTAAGACGGTGGCCCGGATCCGCTCCGTCGCAGATCGCGTGGGTTACGTCGCCAATCCGCACGCGGCCGGTCTTCGTACCCAGCGCAGCAATCTGATCGGCGTGCTTGTTCCTCGATTGTCCGACCTGGTGCTGGCAACCGTCTATGAAGGCATCGATGATGCTGCCGGGGGGCCGGCTACCAGACGGTTGTCGCGAACAGCCATGACAATGAGGCAGAACAGCGGAGCCGAGCCGAGATGCTCCTGACCCGCCGCGTTGACGCGCTCATTCTCGGCGACATCCACTACGACGGCCGGTTCGCCGACGAGCTAGCCCGACGGGGTGTGCCGTTCCTGCTTGTCAGCCGACATGCCGGCAGTTATCCATCGGTGACCTGCGACGACGTGCTCGGCGGCCGGCTGGCGGCCGAACACCTGCTGAAACTCGGTCATCGGCGGGTGGCCGTCATCGCCGGGGAGCCGTTTGCGAGTACCGGTATCGATCGCACTGCGGGCTTTCTCGCGGCCTTCGCAGCGGCAGGTCATGCTATTTCCCACGATCGGGTCGTGCACTCACGATTCGATGTCAGCGGTGGGCGGGCGGCAGCCGAAATTTTGCTGGCCCAACCGAGACACCCACCGCCATTTTCGCCGTCAACGACTTCGCTGCGATTGGCACACTGGGCGCGATTCGGGACTCGGGTCTGGTCGCCGGCCGCGACGTTGCCGTGATCGGCTATAACGATGTCTCGGTCGCGGCCGAGCTGCCGATTCCGCTCACCACAATCCGCTCCCCGATGCACGCGATGGGCTACCGCTCGGTCGAACTTGTCCTCCGTTTGCTGGATGGCCAAACAGGCGGCGTCCGAGCGGCTCCCCCCCCGTCCTAGTGCCCCGGGCCTCCACACTGAACTGGGCCGACCAAGCCAGAGCAGCCCAGTAAAAATACTCCGTAGCACCCGTCAGGCCGCGGCGACAAGGTCGGGGCCAAGAATCAGGGGATGCGGGCTCCGGTGCTGGCGATGGGTGATGGGGCGTTGGGGTTCTGGGCGGCGTTGCGGGATGTGTTCCCGCAGACGAGGGAGCAGCGTTGCTGGTTCCACAAGTCGGCCAATGTGCTCGCGGCGCTGCCGAAGTCGGCTCACCCGGGGGCGATTCTGGCGATGCAGCAGATCTACAACGCCGAGGACCTGGACCACGCAAAGGTCGCGGCGAAGGCGTTCGCGATCGACTATGGCACGAAGTTCCCCAACGCCGTAGCCAATATCACCGAAGACCTGGATGTGCTGTTGGAGTTCTACCGCTACCCGGCCGAGCATTGGGTCCATCTGCGCACGACCAATCCGATCGAGTCGACCTTTGCGACCGCGCGGCACCGGACCAAGGTCACCAAAGGACCGGGCTCGCGGGTGGCCGGATTGGCGATGGCGTTCAAGCTCATCGAGGCTGCTCAGCAACGGGTGGCGTGCGGTAAACGCACCGCAGCTGGTGGCGCTGGTTCGGGCCGGCGCGAAGTTCCACCACGGCAAGCTCGTCGAACGATCAGACGATGAATGTGAGGTCTCGGCGGTGGCTTAAAAGATCTTGATCCACAGGTATTGAGAATATCTCGCCATACAGGGGCAATTCGTGGTCACAGACACTGGGCGACCCTGGCTCCGGCGCCGACCGCAGCGGTGGGGTAGCTTGACTGGACGAGAGTGACCCAGCTCATAGGTTTCCCTTGTGTCGCATCGTTCGGCTTGGACCAGCTGTTCACGACATGGGCCGTGGTCACTCCCCCGTCGAGACCCGGAGGTCAATAAATGACAAGCAACAAGGCTGTTGCGTACGTCGAACCAGGCAAGGTCGAGGTGCAGTCCATCGACTACCCGAAGCTGGAACTGCTGGACGGGCCGGGTGTGAACCCTGCGAATGTCGGCCGAAAACTCAATCATGGCGTCATCTTGAAAGTCGTCACGACCAACATCTGCGGCAGTGACCAGCACATGGTGCGTGGACGGACCACCGCGCCGCCGAACCTGGTGCTGGGTCACGAAATCTTGGGCGAGGTCGTGGAAGCCGGTCCTGACGTCGAATTCATCAAGGTCGGCGACGTATGCTCGGTGCCGTTCAACATCGCCTGCGGCCGTTGCCGAAACTGCAAGGAAGGCAAAACGGGGATCTGTTTGAATGTCAATCCGGCCCGTCCGGGTGCGGCCTACGGCTACGTCGACATGGGCGGCTGGGTCGGGGGGCAGGCCGAGTACGTGACAGTCCCCTATGCCGACTGGAACCTGCTGCGTTTCCCGGACCGCGACCAGGCGCTGGCGAAGGTGTTGGATCTGACGATGCTGTCGGATATCTTCCCGACAGGTTTCCACGGCGCTGTGACTGCCGGTGTCAAACCGGGTTCCACCGTGTACATCGCCGGCGCTGGTCCGGTCGGCCTGGCCGCTGCCGTCGGGGCGCAACTGCTCGGGGCCGCGGTGGTGATTGTCGCCGACCTGAACCAGGAGCGCCTTGCTCAGGCCCGCAGTTTCGGTTGCGAGACGGTGGATGTGTCGAAGGGAGCGCCGCAGGAGCAGATCGAGCAGATCCTTGGCGTTCCCGAAGTCGACGCAGCAGTGGACGCGGTGGGCTTCGAGGCCCGCGGTCACGGGGGCGACTCCGGCACAGAGGCTCCGGCGACCGTACTGAACTCGCTGATGGACGTGACCGCCGCCGGAGGCGCCATCGGTATCCCGGGACTGTATGTCACCGGCGATCCGGGCGGTATCGACGAAGCGGCAAAAGTCGGTGCGCTGTCGTTGAGCCTGGGCACCGGGTGGGCCAAGTCGATCTCTTTCACCACCGGCCAGTGCCCGGTGATGCGATACAACCTGGGCTTGATGAAAGCGATCCTCAACGACAGGGTGCAGATCGCAAAGGCAGTCAACGCCACGGTGATTTCTCTCGACGAAGCCCCCCAGGGTTACGCCGACTTCGACAAGGGCGCGGCCAAGAAGTACGTCATCGCACCCCACGGCGCGGTCGCCTGACCCGTTGGTCCGAGGCCGAGTTGCCCGTTTCCGGTGGCAGCTCGGCGCCGCGTCGAAACCAGTCTCTGGCTGCTCACCGCCGGATGCGCGCCGCGAACTGCCCGCCATCGCTCCGGCGGAGGGGTACTTGCTCGGGTTATGCGCACCGTAACCGGCACCGTCATCTCCAGCCTGCACCGCCGGCACCGCAGCATCGAATTCAAGAAATTCCTGAACAAGATCGACAAAGAAGTTCCCGAACACCTGGACATCCACCTCGTCTGCGACAACTACGGCACCCACAAAACCCCGACCGTCAACACCTGGCTCGCCGCCCACCCACGGTTCCACATGCACTTCACCCCAACATATTCCAGCTGGATCAACCAGGTCGAACGGTTCTTCGCCTACGTCACCGCCGACCTACTGCAACGCAGCGACCACCGCTCCGTCCAAGTACTAGAAGCCGACATCCGCAACTGGATCAAAGACTGGAACACCCACCCCAAACCATTCATCTGGACCAAGACAGCCGAACAGATCCTCACTCACTGCGCGACTATTGGAACGGACTACCGGCGCGGGACACTATTCGGGGATCGTGTGGTGGTTGGGCTGTTGCCGAGGTCAGAGTTCGGAGTTGTCGTTGATGTCGCGGACGTCTTTGACGGCGCGTTCCGGACGGCGCGGTCCTGGGCCAGGTCGCCGGCGATACCTCGTAGGTCGGCGGGGGGCGTGGTCCGCGCGGCCAACTGCGCCGCCTGGGCGCCCGGGTCGGGCAACCGTGCCGGGCGGAAGGAGTCGAACTCGTTCCAGGCCGACCAGATGTCGCGCCGCGTCGCATCGGCCAACGCCCGGGCAGCATGTTGGACCTCATCGGGTGGTTCCACGCCAGTTCCGGTCAAAAGGTCCCACAGCGCGTGGTGCATCGCGGCAGGAACCTGGTTGTGCCGGGTAGGCCGCGGCACCGGTGGCAGGCCGTACAGTTTCGCCTCCCGTTTCATCTGCACCTGGTAGGCGGCCAGCAACATCTGGGTGCGCATCAACGCCGCCAGCACGTTGCAAGCCGGCAAGAACATCTCATCGGTGGGGATCAGCCGGCGGGAGTCTTGACGGCGGCGGATCCGAGAGCGGCACCAACTGACCTGCGCGGCGACTCCCGCGCCCCCCAACCCAACCGTCAACAGCGCCTCGAGCAACCCCGGCCATTGCAGATCCCCGGCCACCGCGATGCCGGCGGCCACTCCGGCGGCGCCCGTCAACGCGACCCGGGCGGCGACGGGCAGTTCATCGTGCGTATCGGCCAACCCTTGAAGATCATGGCGGCCCGGCTGGACCACACCCACAGCGCTCAGCTGCGGGTCCGGTTCGTCCAGGTGCACGATGTAATCCACCCACCCCCACGGCGGCACCACAAACCGCACCCGGCGGTGACACGGCGCGATCCGGGTGCTCTGCTGCGCCTGCACCGCGCCGGCGGTCAGCTGCGAGCGGACCCGATCCATCCGGGCGGTGAACGCCGCCGGCGTCACCCCGACCAGCTCCGCCTGGCTGACGTCGGGGTCCGACTCATCCATGATCATCCGTCATCATCCAGCTTCCACCGTGGTCTTCCTCGCAGATGCGGCTTGGTGTTGACAGTTGTCAGGGGTGCGTGGCGGCGGCGACCGAATAAACGAATCCAGGTCTGTTGTCCCAGTGTGCGTCGCGGTCGCCGCGCCGGACACTGACCCACCACCCCGATGATTGTGTGCACCACCTTTCCGGACCGGCGCACCAACCAACATCAGCAGCACACCCGCCACGACGGTGGCCGCGCGGGCTGACCGTTGGTCTGCCCGTGCCCGGCCCCGGTCATACTCGAACCCGTGGTCGTTCATGCGGCCGCCGAACGCCGCAACTTGGAGGGATCGTGACCGAGCAGCCACCGACCGGCGTCACCGAGCTGGCCGCCGCCCGCACCAGAAAGGCCGCCGCGCCGGCCACCAACCAGGACCTGCGGGCGTGGGCCAAAGGCGTGCACACCACCGCGGCCGCGGTGGAGCTGCTCATCCGCGGCTTCTGCGGCCGGTTCGCCGCACCCGGTAACCCTTGGATCCAGCCGCGGGAACACGTCGGCCACTGGGCAGACCTGGAAGCGATCCCCGGGAACATCGGCACGCTGTCCAGCGGCGAACGGGCTTACCTGCTGATCACCGCATCCATCGGCCTGGGCGGCACGGACGGACCGGCGATCAACCTCGGGACCTGGTGAATCGGTCCGAGCTGGTGAACGCAGTCGCGGAGAAGACGGACACGCCTCGGACGCAGGTCGAGGCCGTGCTGGCGGCGACGTTGGATCAGATCATGGCCGCTACAGCGACCGGCGAGAAGGTCATCTTGGCGGGATCGGAACATTCGAGGCACGCAATCGAGCCGCACGAGACGGACGCAACCCGGCGACGGGCGAACCCCTGCAAATCGCGGCAAGCCGCGGGGTGGGCTTCAAAGCCGGGACGGCATTCAAGCAGCACGTCGCCGGCACCGTCGGATAACTGAATCTGTCACGCGGACCCTCGCCGTCATCCGGCGACAGTGACCGAGATCGGAAACCTGCTAGATCTGTACCGGTGGCCAATAGGTGGGTCAGGGATCGGCCGATTCGGTCAAGCTTTCCCAATGACCAGTGTGTCGCCGACCAGCAGTCGCTCGAGCAGGCGAGTGAGCTCCGGCCGGCCGGTAACGGCGCCGGTGGCCTGGTCGGTGAACGTACGAGCGCAGCCGGCTCGTTGCAGAGCGTCCAGGTGCGGCGCCGGGTCCTGCGCGCTGGTGAAGACCCCCGGTGTACCCGAAGGGCTACGCCGCGACATCGTCCATGTCCGAAACCCCCGACAGAGGGTTTGCGGACACCTCGACTTCCGGTCACGGATTTGGGACAGTTTCCACTCGGCGTGTCGCGATCGACCTCGGCGGTGTCCGAAAGGGATCGAATTCCAGGCCATTGTCGGTTTCCTCCAACTCGACGGTCAGATAGTGAGGTACCAGCTCCGTAGCGTCGAGAGGTGTGCATCCGGCCTGCGGTGGCGTCGTCGAGCGCGTGTGCGGCGTCGTTGTCCACGTCGGCGACGATGCGGCGTTCTGCGGCGCCCTGGCCGACGGTGTCGGTCAGGGCGACCGCGAAGTGGGTTTGCCTGAGGTCGATACCGATGACGTGCCCGTCGGGGTGGCGGCGCGCAGTAGCGCGGAGGGTCGACCGCGACCACCCGAAGGAATGGCCTGGACGGCACTGGGCATCTACAGTCGCAGGTGGTCTGGTCCATGTGTGATGGCCCTCGACGGGGCCGGGCTGCGACCCTGTCGAACCGCTGCCGAACGCATCGACCGCTGGTCAGCCACTCCGCTTTTGTCATCGACGACGAATGGAGCAGTACATGCACGATTGGTTAACGCCCGGACGGCGCCCACGGGCCCGTTGGATGGCGGTGGGTGCCGCGGCCGCGGTGTTCATGGCGATGGTGTCGCCGTTACCGGCGGCTGCGCAGGTCCAATCCGCACCGGCGAATGCATCGGTGGCGGCGGACGGTCCTGGGGCGGTGAGTCATCAGGACCAGTCCCGTAAGGACTGTGTCGGCACTGCCCGGAACACCGGCTCCAAGATTTGGTTCACCGTCGCGGGCGGTGTGTTGTCCGATGTGTACGCGCCGACCGTGGATGCGACCAACGTGCAGACGATGCAGTACCTGGTGACCGACGGATCGACGTTCACCGATCTGCAAAGCCGGGATACCACCTATTCCGCGACGTCGGATCTGACCGGGATGTTGTGCACGGTCACCTCGAGCGCCAAGAGCAAGGCCTACCAGCTGATCTCCACGTATCTGACTGATACCGCGCGGGACAGTGTGGTGGTGCACACCCGGTTCGTGCCGTTGATCGCCGCGGCCCGGAACTATCAGCTGCTGGTCCGGTTGGACGCCAATGCCGGCGGCAATGGCGGCGGCGGGGCCGCGAACGGCGGAGCCGACTCCGCGGTGGTGGACACCTCCGCCGGTTCGCCGGTGCCGGTCTCCTTCGACATCAACACCACCAGTCAGGCCAACCGCGCGTACGCTGTGCCCTCCTTCCTGGCATTGAAGGCTGACTTGCCGTTCTCCGCGGTGAGCAGCGGCTTCGTCGGCGCCGCCAGTGATGGTCTGACCCAACTTGACGCCACTCACCACCTGGGGCCGGTCACGGCCACCGCGACCGGCGGCAACGTGGAGCAGACCGCGGCGATCACCCGCGGCCGGGACGGCTCGACCACGCTGGCGTTGGGGTTCGGTACCACCCAAGCAGCCGCCGTCCAGACGGCCACCGCCACAGCTTCGACCCCGTTGCGACGGCTGTTCGCCCACTACCAGCAAGGCTGGTGGAAGTACGACCGCGGTTTGCGGCTACCGCTGCTGACGGTCGCGGGACTGACCGCCGCGCAGCGGGTCACCGCGTTCAAGGACTACTACCAGTCCGCGAACGTGGTCAAAGCCTCGGAGGACAAGACGTTCCCCGGTGCGATCGTGGCCGGTCTGGACGCGCCATGGGGACAGTCCATCCCCGCGAACAACCCGAACAACCTGTTCTCCACCGGGTACCGGGAAGTGTTCGGCCGGGATCTGTATGAGGCGTGGACCGCGCTCTACACCGACGGTGACATCACCACCGCCCGGGACACCGTCCGTTACCTGCTGCTCAAAAGCCAGCAGGCCGACGGTTCCCAGCCGCGGAACTCGCTGCTGGATGGCACCAAAGCCCCCGATGCGTTCAACATCCAACTCGATGAGGCCGCCTACCCGATCCTGATGGATCTGCAATCGGGTCTGGCCGGCGACAACACGCTGTGGCCGCACGTGAAAACGGCGGCGAATTTTCTGATCAGCCACGGTCCCAGCTACGGCGTCGAACGCTGGGAGGAGCAGACCGGTTACTCACCGTCCACCATCTCCGCCGAGATCGCCGGGCTGGTCGCCGCGGCCACCATCGCCCGCCGGCACGGCGACCCAGCCGATGCCCGGACCTGGCTGGCCACCGCCGATCAGTACCAGCGCAGCATCAAGACCTGGGGCGTGACCAGCACCGGCCCCCTGTCCAGGACGCCGTATTTTATCCGGTTGTCCAAGACCGGCGACCCGAACGCCGCGATCAGCTACGGCTTGGGCAACGGCGGCGCCACCGTCGACCAGCGCGACGTCGTCGACCTGGGTTTCCTGGAATACGTTCGGCTCGGTGAGCTACCGGCCACCGACCCGGTCATCGCCAATTCCCTGACCGTCATCGACGCCAACCTGGAAAAGCAGACCGCCAGCGGCCCCGGCTGGCTCCGCTACAACGGCGACGGCTACGGCGACTGCGTCGTCGGGCAGGGCACCAGCTGCCCAGTCACCGGCGCACCGTGGAACGGTGACGGCAGCTTCACCGGCCTCGGTCACCCCTGGCCCGTCCTGGGTGTGGAACGGGCCCAGCAATACCTAGCGCAAGGCCGAACCACCAGCGCCACCTCGGTACTGGCCACCGTGAACAAGGAGAACTCCGGACCCGGGTTGGTCCCGGAACAGGTGTGGAACTACCCGAACCTGCCCAAATCCCCGTACGGCACCGACCCCGCCGTCGCCTCCATCGGGTTCACCAACGGCCAAGCTGACGGATCGGCGTCTCCGCTGACCTGGGCCTCCGCCGCGCAGGTTCGGCTCACCGCGGATTTGTCCGCGGGCCGGAGCCTGGAACAACCCACCCAGGTCAAAGACCGGTACGTCACCCACACGCAGGGCAGCACCCCGCTGACCGTGACCAGCCCCGCCGACCTCACCGCAGCCGGCACCACGGTCACCGTCGCCGGCACCGCCCAACCGGGCGCCACCATCGACATCGCCGACGTGGCCACCGACAACAACAACACCACCACCCACACCAGCACCCGGGCCGGGTATGACGGTGCGTTCAGCGTCGCCATCCCCGTCGCCGCCCAAACCAACGTGCTGGTCATCTCCAGCACCGTCGGCAACGGCGGCACCGCGCAGATCGTGCGCACCGTCGTCAGCGACGTCGTCAACGGCGCGCTGCTCTACAGCACCGACGACCCCACCGGCGATGACCACGGACCTGGCAACTACGCCTACCCCCACGCCGGCGCCTTCCACCCAGGGGCGTTCGACCTGACCAAATACCAGGTCTACGACACCGGGACCACCGTGACCTTCCGGGTGCAAACCGCCGATCTGAGCAACACCTTCGGCTCGAACAACGGAGCACAACTGGTCGACGTCTACGTTCACAACCCGGCCGCGGCCGCCACCAGCACGACGTCGTCCTACCCGGGCATGAACTACAGCATCGCCCCGGCAGCAGCCTGGAGCCGCCTCATCGAAGTGCAGGGATTCGGCAACGACAAGTTCATCGACCCCACCGGCGCCAGCCTGGGCCCTGTCACCGTCAGCGCCAACTCCCGGTACACCACGTTCAGCGTCGCCAAGGCAGCGCTCGGCGGTACCCCGAGCCACGGGTGGGGCTTCACCGTGACCCTGACCGGTCAGGACGGAACCCACGGCGTTGACCAAACCCGGGCCTTCACCAGCACCCCAGGGGACTACTCCTTCGGGGTCTGCGCCACCAACGACGGCACCCCCCTGTGCACCGCGGACCCCAACACGGTGCCCAAGGTGATGGACCTACTGACCCCGCCCGGTGTTTCGCAATCCGACGAGCTCGACTACACCAAGCACCCGGTCCTTCTGCAGGACGTCACCATCCCGTAGCCGGGCCAGACCAGCCCCTCCAGACGGTGGGCCGCACACACCTGGTGCGGCCCATCGTCGTCCAACTCTGGGAACGCAGTCCGCAACACGAGCCTGCGCCGAAGGGGGCGGCCACCTTTCTGCGCACCGAACAGCATCTGCGATGCCCCTTCTACGACGGAACCTTCCACGGATCCGCCGAACATCACACCCCCACTGCACCGCTGACGGGCTACACAAGATCGACGTTTCCCAGCGCCGTCCGAAAGTCGTGTCCGGAACTAACCGGGCAAATCGGGCTCTGTTTTGAGCCGGAATTTCGGACAGTCGCAGTCACAGCCGCCGGGCTACTGTCCGAAAGGGATCGTATACGTTCCATTTGGGTTGCCTTGTAACGTATCTCGTGTACGGATGCGATTGGCGGTTACGTTACAACGTAATGCGTACACGAGTTGCGTTACAGATTCACTTCTGTGACCGATGCAGTTGTCCCACTGGATTCGGTCAGGCCGGCGCCCGTGGTCGGACGCCTCGACCTCTTCAAGTCGATGACGGCGTTGGACTCGTGGTCAGCGTGGACGGTTGCCGCCTAGGCCGGCGCTGCCGGCGCCGTGCCGCTGGTGTTTCTAGCAGCCACTCTTCCGGAGGAGAGCCTGTTACGGCTACTGGTGATAGTGGTCCCCACCGAGGTTTCGGGCTGGTCTGCCTCCTGATTCAGGTGTGCTCGGGCGGGGCGGCCTCGCTACAGCGCAAGCCTGAGGCGGCCTTGGTCAACATCGCGTGGAGCGAGGCTTGCTCGCCGACGGTGAGGATTCCGATGCTGTTGGCGAGGATGTCGTCGACGATGTCCGACCCGGCTTTGTAGGCTGCCTCTCCCTCGTCGGTCAGGCGGTGGCGGACAGCGCGGCCGGGACCGCTGACGCGGGACAACAAGCCGCGGTCGACCATCCGTTTGGCCAGCTCACCCATGGACTGGTCAGTCTGGAATGTCTGCACCGCCAGGTCGTGCAGAGATGCTTCGGGTTCGCGGCGCAGGTCACGCAACACGTCCCACTGAGCAAGAGACAGCCCGACCTGCACACGCAACCGGCGATTAGCCGCGCTGTGATGCCTCCACTGCAGGCGCTTGACGGCCAGGCCCACGTCCTGCATCGACAGTGTCATGGCTGCCATCGTAGGCAACTCAACGCTACGGCTCAAGGTCCTTAGCAACGGGTCCTTGCATAACCAAGGAACCTGGCCTAAGGTTCCTGTTATCGGCGGTCCAGCTAGCAATCGAACGCAGGTTCTTGTCGACCTGGGTTCGCTGTCCACCGACCCGTTTCGTCGGGTTCCGGCGCCTAGGGCCGCGTCACCACTACGAAGGGAAAACATCATGAGCAACACCGTCCCGGCCGGCAGCCTCCGACCCACCCGCATCACCACCGTCGCGGTCGGGGACGTCGAGGTCACTCTCGACGACCACGAACGGACGCGACCGTTTCTTCTGCTTCACGGCGGCGGCGGAGTCGCGACCGTGCGCGGCTTCGCCGACCTGCTCGCCGAACGCACGCACTCCCGGGTCCTGGTTCCAACCCACCCTGGTTTCGGCGGCACCGCACGGCCTGCTGGATTGACCTCGACCCGCGACCTCGCCGCCGCCTACATCGCGCTGCTCGACGAGCTCGACTTCACCGACGTCACCGTCATCGGCAACAGTTTCGGCGGCTGGGTCGCAGCGGAAATGGCGTTGCTCGACAGCCCGCGGGTCTCGGGCGCGGTGATCGTCGACGGCATCGGTATCGAGGTCGACGGCCACCCGATGACCAACGTCCGGGGCCTGGCCCCGGCCGATCTGGCGAAACTGTCGTTTCACGACCCGGCCAAGGCGCCGCGCCCACCAGCCGGTAGAAGCGGCCCGAGCCCTGACATCGCCACGCTCATCGCCTACGCCGGCCCGACCATGTCAGACCCCAGCCTGCTCGAACGGCTGACCCACCTCCAACTACCGGTCCACGTGATCTGGGGTGAGAGCGACGGCATCGTCGGCCCCGACTACGGCAAGGCCTACGCCGACGCCATCCCGATGTCCGCGTTCACCCTGCTGCCCGGCACCGGCCACCTGCCCCAACTAGAAACACCCGAAGAGCTTCTCGGCGCCATCAACGACCTCGGCCACTGACACCCCGTTCCGTTCCATCCCATTCCGATGAAAGGACAACCGTCATAGCCACGTCCCTGACCGTCACCCGCATAGCGCACGCCTGCCAGCTGATCGAGATCGGTGACCTACGCATCCTCACCGACCCCTGGTTCACCGAGACAGCCACCTACCACCACGGCGAACCAATCGCTTTCGACGTCGCCTCACTGGGTGACATCGACGCGCTGCTCATCAGCCACGAGCACTACGACCACTGCGATCTCGAAGCCCTCGTCGCGGACGGAATCGACCCGGCCACCCCGCTGTTCGGCCCCGGCACCGTCACCACCCTCGCTGCGGCCAAAGGCTTCACCAACCTGCACACGGTCGAGGCGTGGGAATCAGCGACGCTCGGCGAACTGACCGTCACCGCCACGCCCGCACAACACGGCGTGCACGAAGTCACCTTCGTCATCCAAGCCGGCGGCCGCACCGTGTTCTTCGGCGGCGACACGCTGCGCGTCCCGGAACTCGACGAGATCCCCGGACGCTTCGGAAAGATCGACCTCGCGATCCTGCCCGTCAACGGACTGTGCGTGCGCCAGGCCAACATGCTGCAGGTCGTTATGGACGCCCAACAGGCAGCAGCGCTGACCGCCGTACTCAATCCCACCGTCGCGCTACCGCACCACTACGCGTTTCACAGCGGACAGCTCGGCGACCGGATACTCACCAAGGGCGACCAAGACCCGCGGCACTACACCGACGCGCTCGCCCGACTCGCACCGCAGATCGCGACCCGGATTGTGATCCCAGGGACACCGGTCACTATCACCTAAACACACCTGAACCCAACCGCGAATCCTCGTCTTGTCTGATTCGCGTCCGCAACAGCCTGTTAGGCACGTTTGCGTTCGAGATCCTCGACCGGGACCCCGACGACCACAACAGCGTCGACCTTCCGCCGGGCGGGTCCCTGCGTGTCAAGAGCCCTGATGGGGGAGCAACTGTGCGGTCCGCAGCATCAAGGGCAAACCTGCAGCGTCGTTAGAAGCCTGCCCGTGAGGGTGGGGACAGAGGGAGCCGAGCCGCTGAATGCACGGCGAAAGCCTATGGACGCGGTGAAGAACCTGAAATCGCAGCCGCCAAGAACCCTCCGGCGTATGGGGCGTGGAACGAACAGAAGAGTGACGACGCGCTATCTGTCAAGTCAAGCGGGACACGGGTGTTGAGTTTATTCGGGTAGGGCTGGTTGGGGTTGGTTGATCCAGGCCTTGTCGGGCCGGGTCGGTGGGTGGGGTCGCTTGCCGAACCGCGCCGGG
>JAABUZ0100005486.1_pt1 | contig 16602 bp, 16 predicted proteins | sample 5562091 | NCBI WGS metagenome assembly JAABUZ01 (sample SAMN12813069, study PRJNA571459) | rock metagenome | isolation source: Antarctica rocks | place: Antarctica: Victoria Land, Linnaeus Terrace sud | collected 2015-12-21
CCGGTGATCGTCACGGTCGAGTCGCACCTCATGCGTCTGCCCCCGTCGGTCCTCGCCACCCCCGCACAGCACGATGTGGACGTGCGGATGGTCGGTGTTGTGATGTTCCACCGCGATCCAGTGCAGTGTCATCCCCTTCTCCTTTGCGAGTTCCGCCATCAGGTGGCGCGTTAACTCCCGCAGGTCCTCCGGCTGCTCGCCATCGGCGGGGCTGAGAATCAGGCGGTGCGCGAGGTAGCCGTGCGCCTGGTGTGTGTCCATGAGACGGTACGCCTCGTCGCGGCTCACCGCGCCCTCCTTGGTGAACAGGGACCGCAGCGGCTCACCTTCGCCGCGCGGGCGCATTTGGTAGTAGCGCAACCCCGCCCGTGCGGTGTCGCGGCTGCGCGTGTAGGTGTGGCGCAGGATCACCACATCCCCCTCATCCCCGTGCTCCCGGTGGACGCACGGTACTCCCCGACGGGGGGGCATTTGGGGATTCGTCGACGGTGCGGTTTTCGACGCGGTACCGGGCGCCTGCCTGCAGGCGTGCCTCTTCCGCCATGCGCGCGGCGCGGGCCGGATCGGCGAGCAGATGCCCCAGCACGGCCTCGGCGATCCGCGCCGCGCGGTGAGCATCATTCCCACTCTGCACAAGGAGCGCGGCGAGGCGCCCCGACTGCCGTTCGAGCAGCGCGCCCACCCCGTCTTGGATCTCGCGACGCGCGCTCTCCCGCACCGCCGCGAGGAGCGCCGGGGCGAGCAACTCCTCGGTACCCTCGTCGAGACTCCCGGCGAGGGCCCGCGCGAGCAGGTGATCGGCGGCATCCGAGCGCGAGCGGAAGCGCCCGCCGTGCCGCCCCCAGTAGTCGGTGAGGGCGGCGGCGGTCGCGATGCGCAGGTACAACACGGTGCGTTGGGTTTCCATCGGCGAATATCCCTCCTTTGTTCCCCATCGCGGAAATGCAGCGGTATCGGCGCGCCGCAGCGGGTGTCGGTGCACGCGTCGCAGCGCATGGCAATGGGGGGAACAGGTGTCCAGTGCACACGCGACCACACCGTGCGCGGGGTGTCGGTGCACGCGTCGCGTCGCGCGGGGATGCGCCAAAGCCCCCTTCGGTGCCCACCCCTTTATCTTGCCTTCGCGTGCAGCATGGGCGGGCACCGACTGTCGGGAGAGCGCCCCGCCTGTCGTACCCGCTCACGGCGTCGTCCTCCCCGCGTTGGCGGCGGGCGATGATTGCGCGCTCGTCGTCGCTGCGGACCCCGCGCTGGCACCCGCCGCGCCCCCGCCCGCGCCCCGCGTCACCACCGTCACCACCGCCCGCCCCGCCGTCCGCGCATGCTCCTCGAACGCTCCCGAATGCAGCAGGATCGGCGTCTTGACCATCACCAAGAGCATCCCCAGCGCGGCGAATGCGGCGAGCGTCTCCTGCCCCGCCGAGTCTGGCCGCAGGTAGAGCCCCTCCTTGAGGGCGTCGAAGAGGCGGAACTCGACCGCCCAAAGGACGGGCCAGAAGAGCAGCTTCGCCGTGTGCTTGCCCCACGCCACGCAGTAGCCGCTCGTCTCCGGCACGAGGCCCAAGGGGAGCATCAGTGGACCGAGGACGTAGGCGACAAGCAGGAAAGCAAAGCCGAGCATCCGCACGACGCCGAGCACAAGGAGGAAGGCGAGGGCGATCACCCCGGCGAGCGCCCAGAGGGGTGAGGTGCCGGGGATCGCCGCCAGCAGCGCGCCGAAGTCCGGGTGGGCGGCGTTCGTGCCGGCGTGGAGCACGCCCTCCGTCAGCGCGTTGCTGCCGCCGACCAGCCAGCCGACGAGCGGCCGGTAAAACCCCAAGGCGAAGAGCACGCCGAGCAACCGGACGAGCGAGGCCTGCGGCGCCTGCTCGCCGCCAAGCCAGAAGCGATAGACCGCGACGAGGAAGAGGACGATCACCAGCGAGAGGGAAGCGAGGCGCAGGGCATCCGCCATCCGCTGGACATTGCCCATCTGCCCCGCCGACGCGGTGAGGTCCGGATTGGCGAGCAGCCAGCCGACGATCTGGTCGCCATATTGCCCGATGACATCCACCCCGAGCGCCTTCCACAGCCCCTTGAGGAGCTTGCCGATCCAGTCGCCGAGGTCGATCGAGAAGCCGAAGGGTCCCTTGCCGACTCGGACGCTTGTCGCGGGGTCGCTGGTGTCCGGCACCTCGGTCGCCACGGGCGGTTCGCTCCCGTCGGTGCCCGGCGCGGGCATCGCGCTGGGTGTCGCGGCCGTTGTTACCATACCCGTCGGCGCGGGGGTCGACGTCGGGACCTGCGCGGTGACCGGGCGCGCGGATGCGAGCAGCAGCACGGCAATCAACGTCAGGAACAGGAGGGAGGCCGAACGGTTCACGATTTTCTCCTTACGCGAGGTGACAGGCCCATTCCTCGGGCGGCACCCATTGCCCGTGGGCATCAACGAGTTCGATGTGCAGGTGCGGCCCGGTCGAATATCCGGTGTTGCCGCTGTCGCCGATCCGTTGCCCCTGCTCGACCAATCCATGGGCAATCTGCGTGTCAAGGTGCAGCAGATTCCAGGTGTAGCCGTTGGTCATGTGCAGCGACTCGATCAGCGCGCCGCCATACGTGCGCGGCTCGGCGATCGCCGCAGCGGGAGCGTAGAGCGGCGTGTCCATCGGTGCGCCCCAGTCGATGCCGGTGTGGAAGTGGGGGTAGCTCAGGTAGGCGGGCTCACCGCTCAGGGGCGAAATGCCGTAACCTTGGGTGACGGGGAAGCGCTTGCCGCCGAAGACGATCGCCATGATCTCGGCGACTCCCGGCGTCGGCGTCAGATTCTCCGTCGCGCTCGTCACCGGCAGCCGGGGCACGCAATCGCCCGTCGCGGGGTCCGGCTTCCCCGGTGCCGGGAGGAGTGGCGTGACGGGCGACCCGGCGTGCTGTCGGACGAGACCGAGCAGCAGGCGCGCGTAGGCGTCGCCGCAGGAGAGCCCGGCGTTGCCCGGATCGCTGCATGGGTTGTAGATGCGCGCGTAATCGGCGAGATCGGCGGTCGCCTTGTAGAAGACGCCGACATAGTTGAACCAGATACCGAGGCCCGCCCCGACATCCGGGCACGCCGCCCACTGATGGCCGGTCGTCGACGGTCCCGGCGTGCAGCCATACCGATCCGCATACGGTTTCGCGGCGGCCCAGATCATGTTCCCACCGTTTCCGGGGCTATTGATGCCGACGGTGCCCATGTTGCTCTCTAACTGCCACTGGGCGATCAGGAGCGGATCAATGCCGAACTGCTGCCCGAGATGAAGGATCGTCTCCCCCTGGCCAACCAGCGGGCTCTGCGGATTGAGGGAGGCGATCAGGTGCTCGATCCGGGCGGCGTCGGAAGAACCAAAGCCGAGGTCGTGGATGGTCGGCGTCCCGCCCGTCGTGGCGTAGTAGACGGACCCGACCGCCTGGACGAAGGGGCCGAGCGGCCCACTCCCCGGCAAGCCGGGTAGGTGCCCCAGCGGGTTGAGCGTGCGCGCGAGGGCTGCCACTCCGGCAGCGACCACCGCGAGCAGCAGGAGCGGCACGAGCAGCACGGCGACGAGCGAGCCTACCGCCAGTTTCATGCCCGCCCCGCCACGATGCGGATCGGCCCTTCGACCGCCGCAGCCGATGGTCGCCCACCCCGCGCGAGTTCGCCCACCGCCGCCCAGACATCCCCGCCGTGGCGCGAGATCGCCGCCTGTCGCAGCTTGCGCTCCGCCGGCACCGAGGTGAAGAGCCAGTACTCCTCGGGCGTCACGTAGAGGCTGATCTCCCCGGAGTCCGCCCCTCGGCGCGAGTGGAGGTAGGCACCTGCCCGTACTTGCTTGACGGTTCGTAGCCGCCCGACCATCGCCCGCTCGTCTGCGGAGAGATGGAAGACCGACTGCACCTCCGGCAGCGCATGGTCCGACTGGGCGAGCAGCAGCGACACCGACGCATTGTCGATCACCGCCTGCCCGAGGGGGCCCTCGTAATCGGTGACCATCTGGCTGAGGTTGAGGGTAATGATGCCGTGGTGCCGCCCGGTCCGCGTCGCCTCCGCGACGAAGCGCGCCGATGCCGGGTTGTTCAGCAGGCTCCATCCCTCATCGAGCACGACAAGGGTCGGCCGCGTCGGGTCGGCGATCACGGACCAGATGTACTCGATCAGGGGCAGCATGGCGAGCGGCACGAGCCGGTCCGCGAGGCCCTTGAAGTTGAAGGTCTCGAGGAGCGCATCAGGGCGGACGGTGGTCGGCCCATCGAGCATGCCTGCGTAGGTGCCGCCGTGGACGTAGGGGACGAGCCGCTCGGCGAGCGCGCGGTAGTGTTGCCGACGCAGTGCGTCCCCCTGCTCGCTCGTCTCGTTGGTTTCGGCGCGGTGCAGCCACTCGAAGAGGTGCCGCTCGTACGGTCCCAGTGCGCCCGGCGATCCACGGCGATGCTCCTCATAGACCGCTCGGCACGCCCCTTCCAGCACCGCCCGCTCCTGTGCGGTGAGTACGGGTGTCCCGCCATGCAACTCGCCAACCATCAGCGTGTGCAGGTCGAGCAGGTATTCGAGTTTCGTCTGGCTCGGCTCGATTTGATGGCGGGGCAGTTCCCACGGGTTGATGCGGAAGCCGCTGTCCAGCAGCACCCGGTGGACGACCGCGCCGGGCACCGCCGCCACCAGGTCGTCCCAATGTCCCGTCGAGCGGTCGAGGACGATCACCCGGCCACCGCGCGCGATGTGCTTGAGGGCGAACGACTGCGCGAACATCGTCTTGCCCGAGCCGCTGATCCCCAGGCAGGTGAGGTTGCTGTTATCGAGGGACGGGTCGTACATGTCGAGCGTGACCACCTCGTGGCCGGGGTGCGAGAAGCCGATCAGCGCGCCCCCGCGCGTGCCCGCACGGTGGTGAAGGAAGGGGAGTGTGTCGGCGAGATTGGTCGTAACGGTGCGGTAGGTCATCCCGGCCGGGTTATGGGCGAGCGGTAGGGTGGCTCGCCAGACGACGTCCTGGTAGAGCTGGCAGCGATCGATCGCCGTGCCGCCCGCGTCTCCCAATGCCTTGCCGACCGCACGGGCCGCTGCGGCGACATCGTTGGGAGTGGTAGCGCGGACGGTAACGAAGATCGCGGTGCGGAAGGTACGCAGGTCGGTCGTGGCCATCGCCCGCAGCAGGTCCTGCGCCTCGTCGTAGGCCTCCTCCTGCTCGATGTCCGGGCTACTCCCCTGGTGCCGCCGCTCAGCGAGCACTGCGTGGCGCTGGCGCAGGGTGCGGGTAAGAGACTGCCGCTCTTTCTCCTTACTGAGCGCCTCGATATGCACGGCGAAGCGGCAGGCGACGCCGGTCGCCATCAGCGCGCGCAGCCAGCCGGGGAAGGTGCCGTCGGGCAGGGCACGCAGGGCCATCGTCGTCTCATAGCCGCGATCGAGGCAGAGCATGTCCGCGCGCCGCAGGAGACGACTCTGGCCGAGTCGGTCGCGCAGCGTGCGAAGATCGGCTGGAGAGGCCTCCCGGTAGGGCGCGACGACCTCCTGACTCCATGTTGGGTTGGCGCACTGCCAGAGGAGATCTAATAGCCCCTGTCGCCCGAGCGGCGTGGCGACGATCTCCAGTTCGGCGAGTGCATGACTGAGCTCGCTCGCCGCCTGCGTGAGGTCCGCCAGCGCTTCGCGGTGCCCGGCACGGTCGCGACGGAGCGTCCGCCTGCCGCCCTGACGTCCGGAGCCTGCACCGCGATGCTCCTTCGCACCGGGCAGGGAGAGGAGTGTATAGAAACGCAGATCGGGGATGTGCTGATCCGCCACCTCCCGTCGGTAGGCCGCAGCGAGCTGCGCGACGTAGGCGTCCAGCCCCGCCGGCGGCGCGTACTGCACGAGGTGGCGCGGCACCCACTCCTCGCCCCGCAGCGGCGTGTTGATCGCCAGGAGTTCGAGATGTGCGCCGAGCGGCAGGTAGTTGAGCGTGTCCGCGAAGAGCGCGGCGATCGTCGTCGCCGCTTCGTCCGACTGGATCGCCAGGTTGATCCCGGTGCAGGCGAGCGCCGCGCCGACGTGCCCATCGACGGTGACGAAGTGGTGCTCCTCGACCGCGAGCACCGACAGGAGGTCCGCGACCGCGCCCCTACGCATCCGGCTCCTCCTCCCGCGCGTCGCCCTCGATGAGGGTGAGGGCGAGCGGGCCACGACGGGGCGCACCGGCGAGGTACTCGGTGGACGTGACGAGGCTATGCCAGACGCGGCGTGGCAGCTCGAACACCGAGCGGGCGGTGCTCCCGGCGAAGGTCAGCCCGAGCGGCATGCCGACGAGCAGCGCGCCGAGGCTGAGCCGCAGCGTCGTCGGGATGACGACCGGGAGGAGCATCAGACAGGCCCACAGGCAGAGCACGCCGAGGGCGAGCACCGCCCATTGGGCGAGACTGAAGCCGAGGATCTTCAGGGGGTCATCGAGGTGGCGCGGCGTGCGATTGATGGTACGTGGCATAGATTTTCCCTCTCCTTCCCTTCCGTTTGATTGCGATCCCTTCTCCATCGATCCTCAATGCGCGACACCGCCGCCGAGGCCGGTGAGGATTTCCCACAACTTCGTGACGATGAAGGGGCCGAAGGCGATCAGGAAGAGCGCGCTGCCCGCGTAGAGCATCTTCTCCACGCCGTCCCGCCGCCCGAGCAGGAACATCACCGCCCCGACCGTGAACATCAGGATGCCGATCGGGGCGGCGACCGGGATCAGGAGCTGTTCGTACACCTTCTTGAAGAAGTCGCCCATCTGCGAGGCGTCACCAACAGCGGCGAATGAGATGAGCAGCCGGTGGGCGGTGAGGATACAGGGAACAAGACCGGGCATTGAGAACCTCCTCCTTACACATCCGCCAGCCGCCCCAACACGGCGACCAGCAAGTCCTTGACGGCCCGCCGGTACTCCGCGGGCAGCGCGTCCATGGTGAGGGTGCCGTCCCCGAGCATCCGCCGTAGCGGGGCGGAGTACGGCAGCGGGACAACGGCATTCAGGCCGGAGACAACCATCCGCACCTTCGCGAGGTCAATCGCCGCCGCGCCGGAGGGGAAGCCCGCGCCGTTGACGACGAGCGTCATGTCGGCGAGCGTCCGGGCACGGACGGCGGCATGGTCGGGCGCAAGATCCGCGAGCACACCCTGATAGTCGTGGGCATAGCGGCTGCTGGCCAGATAGTCGATGGCGGCGACCGTCTTCTGCATGGTGGGATGGTCCGGCCAGCCGACCACCTGCAGGTGGTCCGCCGCCTGGATGGCGAACTGATTCAAACGCTGGGTGAAAGCGGTGCCACAGTCGAGAATAATGAGGTTGTAGTGGACGGAGAGCAGCTTCAGGACCCGCTCATAGTCGCGCGGGGTGAGGCGGGCCATCTCCTGCGGATTGCTGGGGGCGGTGAGGACGGGCAGCCGCCCCCACATCGTCACGTACCCCTGCAACATGCCGATCCCCGCCTGATTGACGGCGATGAGGTTCTGCAAGAGGTCCTGAATCGTCCGCGGGTTAGCGTCGCCGAGCACCTGATCGATCGTCCCCCAGTCGGGGTTCAGTTCGACGACGATCGGGCGGGCGAGCGGCACCTCGGCCAGCACCAAGCCGGTGGCGAGGGCGACGGTCGTCTTGCCGGGGCCGCCCTTGGGACCGATGGTGGCGAGGATGCGGCAACCGGTGGCCAACATCGCCATGCAGTCCGCGATCCGTGCATCGTGCTCCGTCTCCCTGCGACCCGGCTGGGTCCGTTCCCGCACCCAGTGCTGAGCACGGGTTGACCACGGGACGACGGGAACAGGCGGACGCGTACGCAGGTCGGGTACCGGGATGCCCGGGGGTGGTGAAGGGAGTAGTGCCACGGGGACACCCGGCGGTGCCAACGGCCTTCCATGGGATGTGTCCGTCGGTGGATGTGGCAGCGGAGCCAGCACAGAGCCGCAGGCAGTCGTGACGGTCGCTGACACCGTGGAGCGGGATGGTCTCTCGGTCTCACTCCCCAGACGCCGCAGACGTTGACGATCTCGCCCATCCCAGCCTGCCGCACGCGCATCTGTCTCGCGATCCCTCGTGAATGACATGTGCAGTTCCCCCTTCTCGCTCAATGCGTGATTGCCCAGCCCAGGCAAGCCGTGCCGACACCCCCGAGCAGCACCGCGAGGCCGACGGTGCCGTACCGGATGACACTGCGCAGCAATCGCCTGCGCCGCTCCATCACGTATACCTGGGCGAGGATGCGATCGCGGAGCCATGGCGGTGGGTCCGGTCGCGGGAGGGTACGCAGCAACCGTATGGGGTCATCACTGATCGGTGTATCCGTGATCCGCTCGCGCATCGATCCCTCCTTCCATCATCACGACATCGCTCCCGTTTATCCTCATATGAGGATAAAACTCTCTCAACCCTATATTGAGGATTTTACGGAAGTGGGAGATAATACGCAAGGGGTTGTCCAAAAATGGGGAGATGGTGTATACTCATCCTCTATTGTGGATTATGCGTTTCGCGTGGATGAGGATGGGAATCCGAGGAGCAACAGATGGTACGACGCAAATCGGTGCGTGTGTCGGCGGATACGTCCACCGAGCATCCCACATTGGCGGAAAAACTCGATCGTCTCTTCCAGGCGGTGCGCTCCCCCGATGGGGGTGAATACACCTACGCCGCGGTCGCCGCAGGGATCAACGCGCGGGGCATCGCCACGATCTCGGATACCTATCTGTGCGACCTGCGCAACGGCACCAAGGACAACCCGCGCATCAAGCACCTCGAGGCGATCGCCGATTTCTTCGGTGTGCCGGTGACATACTTCCTCGACGGGGATGAGTCCGCCGCCCGCATGTACGCCCAGATTGCCGCACTGCCCGTCCAGAGCAATGTCGGCATGCAGCGGATCATGCTGCGCGCGGTGGATCTCTCCGAAGACACGCTGAACGCCGTCGCCCAGATCCTCGAGCACGCACGCCACCTCGAGGGCGTGCGGGATCGGAAAGGCGCGGCGCGTACAAGTAATGAGATTGCATCCGCGGACGACGCGTAGGCATGTCGCTCCCTCTGAGGGATGTGCCGAAGGGACCTTGGCAATGGATGAGAAGGTGATCCGCCGACGCTGCGAGGCGCGACTCCGGGAATTGTCGCTGCCCACCCCCTTCGACCTCGACATCTTCATCGCGGGGATCGCCGCGCGCCGCGGACGCCCGATCGCGCGCTACGCCCTCCCGCTGATGGGTGGGCTGCCGGGCCTCTGGCTCGAAACCGACACGGCGGATCTCCTTTACTACGAGGAACGGACATCGCCGCTCCATCAGCAGCACATCGTCCTGCACGAGCTCGGCCACATCCTCCTGGGGCATCGGGGGCTACGCCTCGGCCAGACGATCGCGCTCGGCGATCTCACACTTGCGGAACTCCGCGCGCTCCGCGACGAACGCTATACCGAGGAAGAGGAGTACGCGGCATGTGCGTTCGCGCCGGTGGCGACGGAGTTGTCGGGGGGCACACCACGCGACCGGGGGATCTGGGACAGCTGGTGGCTGATGGCGCTGACGCTCGTCCTGATGATTGTGCTTTTCTTCTGGGCCGACCTCGCCGTGTCGGTACCGGGCGCATTTCCCCGGCGCTACGATACGACGCTCGCCATCGCGGCGTACCGACTCGTTTTCCTCGGCTACATCGGACTGACTTGTTGCCGATGCTTCGTTCTCTGGCGGCGGTTCAGCGCGGCGGTCGGAGCGGTGACACGCCCCGCACTCCGTCGCCAGGTCCGGCTGCAGACGGTGGGGTGGGCGCTCGGCGCGGTGTATTGCGCCCAGGAGTGCGCGTACATCCTCCTGCGCGCGACGGGGGCGGCCGCACCAAGCGCCTATTCTCCCGCCCTCGCGTATGGGCTCTTAGCCGGCTGTTTCGCACTGATCCTCAGCGACGGCTTCTTCTCCGTGTGGGACTGGGGGGAGCGCTACCGCACCTACGGCGCACTCTCCCCCCTCTGGCACGACCTCTTCACGGTGCTCCCGGGCATCGCCCTCGACCCGTCGCACGCGGGACGGGGGCGTGCGGCGGTGGTCGGCGACCTCGATTTCCGCCTGCACCGCCGGGCGACGGAGATCCGCGACGGCGTGATGACGCTCCAGCCGTATCTCGATCGGGCGATGGTGCGCTGGGCACGGCGTTACTGCCTCCGGATCGGCGTGGCGCACGAGGCGATGGGGCAGCATGTCGAGGCGCTCACCTTGGCGGCGGCTATCGCGGCCAAGCGGCGCAAGGAGCGTGCGCGGCGTCCCCTGTCGGAGCCGCTCCTGCCGGATACCGTCGATCTCGACGGCGACGTGCGGCATCTGCGGGCCGTCGCGGCCGCGTACCGAGAGGTCGCTCCCATGATCGCCGGGATGATGGATGGGAAGCGCGGCGCCGAGCCGCCACCCCGCCACGGTGGCGGCGCACAAGAGCGTCCGTTCATGGTGCCGCAGCGGTCGGGGAGCATTGCCGTCGCACGCGTGCTCACCGAGATCTTCGCCCCTGCACCGGTCGGCATCGTCGCCCTCGTCGTGGTCACTTGGCGCTTCTCCCCGACGCTGGGTGCCGCCATGCAATGGCTGGGGGTGAGCGCGCTGTTTGTGGTGATCCTCCCTTTCACGTTTCTCGTCGGGCAGGTGCGCCGCGGCCGGGTAACAGATATCCATGTGCGGCGGCGCGAACAGCGGCTGCCGATCATCCTCATCTTCCTCGCTGCATGGCTGTTTCTGATCGCATTGCTGGCAACGCTGGGAGCGCCCCACGAATTGATCGCGCTGATCGGCGCGGGAATGGCGACGCTCGTCGTCATCGGCGCGATCACCCTGCGCTGGAAGATTTCCCTCCACGTTGGGGTCGCAGCGGGGGTGTTGACGGTCTTCACCCTGCTATTCGGTCCGCAGATGGTACTCCTCGCCGTACTGATACCTCTACTCGGCTGGGCACGCGTGGTTCTCGGCGATCACACGCTCGCCCAAGTGGCCGCAGGTGCGGCCGTCGGTGCGATGGTCAGCGGCAGTGCGTTTGCGTTAATCATGGCGATCCCACACTAAGGTCGCGTAATCGTATAGGTATGATCGGGAGTGGATGCGCTATCGGCACAACGATCGACAGGAGTAAATATCGGTGAGGTTCGCGGAAGTCTTTCAGGGCTTGGGTCGCCCAGTAGTCTACTATCCCTCCCTGAACGCCATCACGGGCAGTGTGACTGCGACCATCTTCCTCGCGAACCTGTTCCAGTGGTCCAGCGCCCAGCGCGACCCCGACGGCTGGATCTATAAGACCCAGGAGGAGATCGAGGCGGAGACGGGATTGAGCCGCCGCGAGCAGGAGACGGCGCGCAAACAGCTACGCAGCGCGGCCTTGCTGAAGGAGGAGCGACGCGGGGTGCCCGCGCGTTTGTGCTATCAGATCCAGATTGCGGTGCTCAATGCGGCGTGGGAGGGATTCCCGGCAAACAAGGATGGCGGAATGCGCCAAACTGGACCGGCGTATTCCGCCAGACTATCTCTACAGGGAGAACGATCCGAGGGGAACGCAGGATGAGAAAGCGCAGCCTGACAAGACGATCTGGCAGAAGACCGACGAACTCAACATCCTGAACGTGGCGATCTCTCTCGGGGTCACTGGGTGAGGACCATTCAATGAACTGGCACCCATGTTTGCGCTTGCGCAGTGGGAACCCCCAAGGACTTGAGGAGGTATTGAATGTCCCTGAGTAATCCCGCCGAGACCCGCATCGAGCATTCGCATAAGATGAACGTCTTCCCTGCTTGACAAACGAGCAGCACTGTACGTACACTGCAAGTGGGTTAGTTTACAAACCCACAAGTGGAGAAGTATACCGATATGGCACGGAAAATTGCGGTCGCTATTCGCAAAGGTGGCAGTGGAAAAACAACCACGGCAGTCAATCTCGCGACGGCTCTCTATCTCAAGGGCAAGCGAGTGCTCCTTGTCGATCTCGACTCGCAGGCGAATGCAACACTTGCCGTTGGCATTGATCCTTTGGCACTGACGAAGAATATCAACCACCTCTTTACCACGATCGACACGACACCAGGCGATGTCATTACCCACACTCCGTTTGGGCTTGCCGTGCTCCCAGCGCATCCCGATCTCTCTGACACTGAGAATGGCATGAAAGCGACCCAGATCGGCATGTTACGTGGGCTTCTCGAGCCACTTGAGGAACGCTTCGATGTTATCGTCGTTGATACTCCTCCGGCTGAAAGCTATCTCACCGTGAGTGCGCTCGCGGCATGCGACGAGGTGCTGATTCCGCTTGAGGCGCATTTTCTGGCGATGCAAGGGCTCTCCCAAGCACTGGCACAGATTGATCAGGTGTGCCGAGGGCTCAACCCGAAACTCAGGATTACCGGCATCCTTCCGACAAAGGTCAATGCACGGACCAACATCAGTCGAATCGTGCTTGATGAGGCGAAGAACGCGTACCCTGACCTGCTCTACCCCTTTCACATCGATTTCAGCGTCAAGCACATCGAAGCTTCCCTCGCCGGCCAACCCATCGTCCTCTACGACAAGAGCCATCCTGGCGCAGTCGCGTATATGCAGCTAGCAGAGAGGTTCATATGAGCAAGACTGATCTTCAAAACATGATGTCAAAGCGCACTCCCCTCGTGCAGCGACAAGCGGTGACACCAGCTAATTTGTATACAAACCCACAAGTGGATAATTCCACAACTCCACGAACGGACAAACCCGCGAGACCACAAGTGGAGAAGTACACAACGCACCTACGGCCGGAAACGATCAAGGCGATCAAGCGGTATGCACTTGAACTGAACAGTAAGGATTACGAAGTCGTGCAGAGTGCTCTCGATGAGTACTTGGCGCAGATAGCGCTACAACCGTTGGAAGCAGCCAGCGATTGAGGGTTTTTGATTACCAATGTACAGAGGTGAGGAAATAGGAAGACTGGTCGACAGCAACACCCGAAGTCCTCACTAGCCGCCATCTTCCATCATCACGAAGAGCGTAACAGAGATCATGGGTGGGTATAGAGTGCTTAAGAGGATCTGGTATGCCTGAAACACATAGACCGAACGAACAAGAAGTCATCATCATAGAAGACGAATCCCTTCGAGAGGGATTCACGCAAATCCCCAATGCGCTTCTTCGCAGGAGTGATGTCACCGCAGGTGCCAAGGTCACATTTATGGCACTATTGAGTTATGCATGGCAGAAAGATAGCTGCTTCCCCGGTCAAGAAACCTTGGCCCATGATATTGGGGCAGGGAAGCGCAGTGTAATCCGCTATCTCCAGGAACTCCAAGAAGCGGGACTCCTCGAAATCAAGCGCCGCGGACTCGGACTAACAAACGTCTATGTCCTCAAAAAAATGGTTGGCGCATCCAGAAGTGCCAATCTGGCACTTCAAGAAGTGCCAAGACCGACACATCCGGAAATGCCAGATTGGCACAGAGAAGAATACCCAATTAAAGAAGAAGAAAGCGAAAATGATTATTCGAATATTCGAATGCCCAACCGCTCAAATAGTGACTTTTCAAACCAGTCTTCACTCGCTCATCGAAACATCAAGCCACTGCCTGATGTAACGACAGAAGGAGTTATCAAACGTAAGCGTGGTCGACCGCCAAAATACCAAGATGAACTCAGCCGAGCAATCTTAAGTTTTGTGTCCGACTTCTCGCGTGAGTTTGCTGACAAAGCAACGCTCAACCAAAGCACGGCCCGGATCGTGAATGACTTTCAGAGCTGGGGCAAGGGAGATATGGATGCGTTCGTCAGCATCTTGTATCAAGCCCGATCAATCACCAAAGCACAACGAGGTATCCGTGGCTCACGCTTTGCCTACTTCTGCAGCGTGCTCGAGAATCTCTTGGGTCTGAAAGACGACCAACATCACACGTCCGTGGCGAACTGAGTCCAGACAATCAGTCGGCCGTATGTCGTATTACACGGGCACGATGAATTGGAATACGACGCACAGCAGCACCGCGCCGAGCGTCGCGCCGATCAATGAGGCGAGCAACTCGTTCAGTCCGCCATGCATTGACCAGCCGACCGCGCCGCCAATCAGTGCGCCAACGAGGCCGAGGATGAGCGTCACCGGGAGATCAAGGCGCGTTGGTCGTTGAGAACGCTGGATGAGCACGGTATAGGTCAGACTGCCGACGGCAAGTCCGATCCCGACCCAGCCCACGATGCTGAATAGTAGGGGAACATCAACCGGTGCGATCATGGTTCATGCCGTTCCTGATGTGCTAGTGGGTCATGCCGCAAATAGTTGAAGATTCGGAAATGCCAAATTGTCCCACTGGTACGCGCTGCTTGCGCCTCACTCGTCTCCATTTATATGGAGCATGACCCACTAGTGGGTCAGTTGGGTTGATAATCGCCATATCATCATGCCGCGCGATCCCGGGGGAGCGGCAGTGAGACGCACGCCCCCGATCCCCCAAGCGCATGGCACCGCTGCCGTGCTCGCTCCCGTCGTGCCTGCCGCTTCCCACCCCAGATAAACGGCGTCGGTGCCTGGTTCCACCCATCGGCAGTCGCCTCCAACCACGCAATGATCTCCTCCGGCGTCTGTGGGTGATGACCATCCAAGACCCGCCGCTTGAGGATACGTTGGATTGATTCTGCCATATTCAGCCAACTGCCGCTGAGCGGCGTGTAGAGCGGCATGATGCCGTGGGCGAACAGCCAGGAGAGCACTAAAAAGTCGGGGATATCAGGCCGCTTCCGCAGTGGTAATCACCGGCGTCGGCACGGGACGGAAGCGCGGATACCGATTGCGGAACGCCGCTTCCCACTCCGCGTTGAGCACCTGCGTCCGCACTTGCAAGAGCAGGTGTGCCCCCGTCGGCGTCCACTGCATCTGCTGTTTCTTCGCCATCCGCTTGCTCACTACCTGATTAATCGTCGACTCAGTAAATGCGGTGCTGATCCGTTCGCCATTGCGGTACCGCTCGCCATAGTTGACGATTGATCCCACGTTTCGGCGGCACGGGCGAGAGGCCGGCACGGTGGGCGTCCGAAAGGGGTGGACGCGAAGAAGCAGAAAGCGGCGTTGGCGTTGATGAAGGAAGGTGCGCACAGTATCCGCGAGATCTGCGAGATCGTCGGGATCGCGCGCAAGACCTATTATACTCTTTCACGTTAGACATGTCGTGATACGACCCTACTTTGACCTTAGCAGTACAAGGAAACAGGGTCGCGGGAAACACGACATCTGTATCATGAAAGAGTATTAGTACTACAGCGACACTTCTTTGTCAGTACTGCCTCGCTGGCCGCGTGCAGCGGCAATGTCGCTACGTTCGTACTGACGAAATTGGCTCCTAATTCGGAAGTGTCGCTGTAGTATTAGAGCATGTTTGGTGAAGGAAGAAGGGCCAGCTACTTCCGCGCCTCATCGGCAATCCGCACCATCGCGGCCAGGCTGCGTTCGACATCGTCGTCGGTCGTCGCCCACGATGAGACGCTGATCCGCATGGCCGTGCGCCCCTGCCAGACGGTCCCACCACACCAGCAGGTGCCATCTTCCTGGATGCCCGCGATCGCGCGTCGGGTTATCGCGTCGTCCCCGAAGGACACAAGTACCTGATTGAGCACGACCTCGTTGAGGACTTCGTATCCCGCCGCGCCGAGACCCGCAGCGAAACGCGCGGCGTGGCGGCAGGTGCGCTCGATTAGGTCCGTCAGTCCGCCCCTGCCGAGCGAGCGCAGCGCGGCCCAGACCTCGACGCTGCGCGCCCGCCGCGACATCTCCGGCGTGTACTGGTCCGGCTCGCGCGTCTCTCCCACGGGGAGATAGGCCGCTGTCGCCGCCATCGCCGCGCGCAGTGCCTCGGGGTCGCGCACGAAGGCGAGGCCGCTGTCGTAGGGGACGTTGAGCCACTTGTGCGCGTCCGTCGCCCACGAATCGGCCTCCGCGACCCCGGTGACGAGATGCGCCCTTCCCGGCGCGGCGGCGGCCCAGAGTCCGAACGCGCCGTCCACATGAACCCAGGCGCCCGCGTCGTGTGCCCAAGCGCAGATTTCTCGCGCCGGGTCGAACGCCCCCGTGTTGACGTTGCCGGCCTGGATACAGACGATGGCCGGGCCGGAGAGCGGCGGCAACCCATCGGCGCGCATTCGCCCCTGCCCATCCACCGGGACGCGCACGACGCGCCCCCGCCCGAACCCGAGCAGGCCGAGCGCCTTGTACAGCGAAATATGGGCCTCCGCGCCGACGACAACGGTGATCGGCGGCGCGCCGAAGAGCCCGTCCGTCTCGACATCCCAACCGGCCCCTTCCAACACCGCGTGCCGCGCTGCGGCGAGGGCCGAGAAGTTCGCCATCGTGCCCCCGGTGACGAATGCCGCGCCGCTCCCGGGGGGCAGGCGGAGAATATCAAGAAGCCAGCGTCGTGCCACCTCCTCCAGGGCCGCGCCGATCGGGCAGATCGCGGACATGCCGGCGTCCTGGTCCCACGCACCTGCGAGCCAGTGCGCCGCCAGCGCGGCCGGCAAGGTACCGCCGACGACAAAGCCGAAGAAGCGGCCACCGGCGGTCGCGGTCGTGGCGGGGGAGCCGATCTCATCGAGCACGGCGAGGACGGTGGAGGGATCGGTGGGCCCATCGGGAAGCGGC
>JAABUZ0100005487.1_pt1 | contig 16598 bp, 20 predicted proteins | sample 5562091 | NCBI WGS metagenome assembly JAABUZ01 (sample SAMN12813069, study PRJNA571459) | rock metagenome | isolation source: Antarctica rocks | place: Antarctica: Victoria Land, Linnaeus Terrace sud | collected 2015-12-21
GCGCGATGCGCGTCCGCAGGTTAGCCGCAGGCGCCGCCGTGCGCGTCTTTGAGCGCGTCGATGCACTGATCGCTCCCACACTGCTTCAGGTGGCGCCGCCAATCGATCCGAACCCCGAGGAAGCTTGGCGCCGTGTGGGCGGGAACAGTGGGTTCGGGAACCTCCTGGGATGGCCGAGCATCTCCATCCCGATGGGGCTGGGCCGCCACGAACTGCCGCTCGGCCTCGAAATCATCGCTGCCCCGTACCAGGAGGCGATGGCGCTAGCCCTTGCCACCGCCTTCCAGAACAACACCGACTGGCATCGCCGTCAACCGGCGGCGTACCATGGGCTTGCCAGTCTACCTGGCTGTCCTTCTTCCCGATGATGACCAGCACCGGGACATCCACCTGCCTGAGCAGGGTGGCCGCATCGGCCGTCCAGAGTTCACGGGCAAAGGGCAGACTGGCCGGACTTCCCAGATTCTGTAGCAGTGTCTGGACACCCTGCGGCAGCGACGGATCCGGGGCGATGGGCTCCCCCGCCAGGAAGCGGTCGATGGCAGCATCGTAGAGCGCCAGCAACGCGTCCCCATTCGGTACGCCTGCGGCCTGCGCGGCCAATTGGGATCGTGTCACCGTGCCGACCTCCCGTCCAGGAGGGGCGATCAGCACGATCCCCGCGAACGGAATCATGGGGCTGCGCACCTGGTAGTTCAGGGCGTGCAGCGTCCCCTCGCTGTTGGCGAGCACGAAGATCCATCCGTCACGGAGGTACGCCTGGCTTGCCAGGCTGCGGACGGCTCTGGCGAGTTCGTCGACATGGCTTTGCATGCTGACCCTGCCGATCAGGGTTTGCAGATTCTCGCGTGCATGCCGGCCCACAACTCGCTTGTCGTAGCGCAGTGACACAAATCCGGCCCGCGCCAACGCCTCCGCAATCAGGCGGCCACTGCCACTGGACCCTGGAAGGAGTGGCGAATTCCAATCGCGGTCAGTGGGACCGCTGCCCGCCACCAGCACCACAACTGGAAACGGTCCAGGACCACGTGGCCTGACCAACGTGCCGTCAACGGTCGTCGAGTCCAGATGCCAGCTGACTTCCGAACTCTCTCCACACGCATCTAGCTCGGTCATACTGCATATCCTATCACGGTGCTGTGGAGGACGCCACGTGTCGGTGTGAGCGCCATCCTTTCATCGCCGCCCACTCTATTCAGGTCAAGTTCGTCTCCTTCAGCAGAAACGTGCCTCAATGCTAATCAAGGTACGGAGAGCAACGTCGATCGCATCGACCAGATAGCGGCTGCCGCTGAGAGGGCAGAGGTCGATGCTATCGTTTCGCACTTCCCAGCGTAGCTGGGTCTCGGCTCGGCAAGAGAGTTGCGTTTATTTCTTTTGCATGCTACTGTTATGGTGAATCTTTGGAATCCGGAAAGCCGGGTAAGGAAGATACGCGATGGCGCTGACAGTAGAGCGACTTCCCATAGCAAGTCCATCCCACGAGGATGCGGAAGCCGTTGCTCAGCTCGATCGGACTCTGGGATCAGTGCTGGAGGCTTCCAGCCAGAAGCCGAACGAAATCTCACCGTACCGACTCGCCGTAGTGGGACCAGACGGATCACACGTGCCGATTCCACTTGCCGTCTGTGAATTGCTGCACGAGATCGTTCATCACATGGCGCGGGGAGACTCCGTGACTCTTGTTCCTCGCCATAAAGAGTTGACCACACAACAGGCCGCCGAGGTTCTCAACATCTCCAGACCGTTTCTGATCAAGCTCCTGGATCGTGGCGAGATGCCCTACCACCGGGAGGGGACACATCGGCGGATTGCGCTTGAGGACGTGCTGGTCTATCGAGATCGTCGTTCCGCGAAGCGCAGAAGAGGCATTGAGCATCTAGCACAAAAATCGCGGGATCTGGACATCTACTAGGCCGTCGCTTATGGCTTTCATAGCTCTGATCGACTCCGGTGTATTTATAGTGGAATAATCAGCGACTCAAGATCGCGCGGATAGTAGGTGAGCACCTCGATGCCGTCGTCGGTGACGAGCACCGTGTCGGAGTGGCGGAAGCCACCCAGATCGGGAGCGTAGAGGCCCGGCTCGACGGTGAAGACCATGCCGGGGAGAATTTCCGTCGGGTCGCCCAGGTCGAGAAACGGGCCTTCGTGGATGCGCAAGCCGATAGCATGACCGACATGATGCCGCCAATAGGACTCGAGTTGGCGCCGCCCGAAGTAGGAGCGAACGCTCCGGTCCACCTCGGCGCAGGGCACGCCGGGCCGTATGGTCGCCAGGGCGGTGTCCTGTAGGGCCAGCATGTGGTCGAACATGCGCTGCTGCTCGGACGTCGGCTCGCCGACGCTCATGGTGCGCTCGAGTTCGGAATGGTAGCCCCACATCGGCGCATCCGCGCCGCTGACCAGCACGTCCTCTCGCTGAAAGGTGATGTTACCGGCCATGGCGTGCGGTATCGCGGCGCTCCGGCCAATTTGCCCACGATACAGCGCGACCGCGCCATCAAAGGTCATGCTCTGGGCCTGGTAGTGCGGGCCGAGCGCACTGACCATGGCCAGAGTGGCCTCGTCGCCGGCCCGCCGGCTGACTTCGGTCTCCGTTATTCCAACTCGGGTGTACCGTTGTAACAGATGGTGAGCCAGGTTGGCCCATTTCACGCTCTCCCGGATCAGCCCGATCTCCGCCGCGCTCTTGACCATCATCTGGTCTTCGATACAGTCGCTCACCGGGCGTACCGGCTGATCTGTCACCCTACTCAGCGCAGCCCCACGATACCCGAAGACACGGGGATAGCCGTCTGTGTCGGCGCCGATCGGGCCACGCACCCCCATGTCCTGCAGCACTCCGGCCAGAAGCTCCATCGGGTGCGTCTGGTGCGGATATTCCTCGTAGTGGTAGATGCGCTGGTACCCGGTACTGCCGCGCGCATGTTCCACCTCCAGGCGTGGCACGAACAGGGCATGCTCCCCGTTTGCACTGAGCAAAAAGGCTATCGGGCGTTCGGTGGGGATGTAGGCGAACCCGGTGTAGTAGAGGATGTACGAGCTGTCGAAGAGGACCAGGCCGGACAGATCTCGCTCCTCCTGATGCTCGAGAAGCGCCTGGCTCCGGCTCCTATATTCCACCTGCGAGATCGACTTCCAGGGATCGCTCCGGCTGCTGCGCTCCTTCATGGTGACCACGACGCCTCCACGGCGTTATACCACGTCGCGCAGGCTATCACCCAGGCTGCAGGACAACCCCGGCTTCCGGCGGCTGCTGAAGGAGGATATTCGACCGAGGGTGTATGGGAGGCAACGAGCTGTGGTGGCAGGAGAAGCTTAGGCGAGTCTTTGCGATGCTAGGGCAACTGGCGACCGGCCTGTCCGGCACGTTCGCTGGGGTCAGCGTTCGGATGGCGAGAGCTAAGCTCAATCAGGAAGTCCGGTGGCGTGAGGAACTGCACGCCGACGACCTCAGCGCCGGTAGGAAAGTCGCGCGTATTCAGGGAGACAATGCAGTCGGCGCTGGCGGCAAGAGCCGTCGCCAGGATCGGCTCATCATCGACCCTCTTCAACCAGACTCGCTGCCTCCTCGTCTGAAATCGCTTCCAGCTCCAGCGATTGGTGCGCCCGGCTCACGTAGTCGGCTACCACGTTCTTCGGAATCATGATCCGGCTACCGACGCGATATCCCTCTAGCCGTCCCTGTCGCACCCAATTCTTGATGGTCTGACCGGTGACGCCCACCAACTCTCCAGCCTCCCGGCTGGTAAGGAGATCCAGGGAGGGAATCGCGTCCTCACGTGCCGCTTCGACCAGCGACTCGATAGCTTGAGCCCGTTCGAACTGGCCGCGCCGTCGCAGTTCCTCCGCCGTCTGCCGTGCGCTCTGCAGCGTCTCCTGCGAAATCATCATCCGCTCCTTTCGCTTTTCATTGTATCGAAAATAGCGCAAAGAGATACGTGATCGGTCAGAAGACATTGCGGCGTGAACCTGTCCGCCCCTATCTGAAGCCGAAGCCATCATAGCCGACTTCCCTTCCTAAATCGGCATGCTCATGTCCAATTGACGGAATGTGCCACAGGGCAACTGACGACCGACCTGGTCCACGTTTGTCGGAGGCGACGCCCGACTAATGAGCGACGCATACGCCGGGTTGAGGTAATCCGGTCAGCCGGTGTGTTGATGATAGTACCAGGCCATACACGTTGTGCCCGCTGAAATAGGAGGAGGGGCAAGGAAAGGAGATTGATTGGATCTCTTGTAGTACACCATCTGCACGCCGTCTCGTAGAGAGGCAAAGGTCCCATCTTTCGAGGGACTTTCGACCGGTGAACGGAGTTGTTCGCCAGGATGCGCAGACGGACGCGAACCGAGTGGCGTGAAGCGGCCTTACATATTGTGATGAAACACCGTGATCACGCCAATCACAATGACCACCACCGTCGCTAGGAGCAGCACCAGACAGCCCAACACCAGGATTGCTTTGGCACGATCGTGCTGTGGATCGGATTCTGCTCTGGGGGGCACGGGGCGAACCGGGGCAGCATCTCGCCAGTCGCCGATGCGGCTAACCAACTGGTAAGCGCCGCCGGGTTGACGCCGGTATTGCCACACGGCGCCGGCATCGGTACTCCCACGCAGGTAGGCGGCCACCGGCTCGCGCATGACCCGCCAGAAGTGCTGCTCAAGCTTCTCGACCGCATCGCGGATGGAAAAGAATCCGATATCCCGGATGAGTTCATCGGGATCGTCGGAGCGAAGGTCACCGTGCCATCCGGTTACCTCAAACACGAAGACCGTCAGGCTCTGGCCCGGCTCCGGCAATTCACCGATCAGCGCTGGTTGGTCGGTGGGATGCTGCAGCTGAACGGTATAGAGCAAGGGGCCGATCTGGTCGATCTCCAGCCCGGTTTCCTCCCGGACTTCCCGCCCCAGTGCCTCGGTCAGCAACTCGCCGCTCTCTAGCATGCCTCCCGGCAGGGCCCAGGCCGGACCCGGGTCCTGGGGACCCTGTTGCTGGACCAGCAGGACCTGGTCGCCCCGGCGAACGAGCGCGGCCACGACGAGACGGGTTCCTTCTGATCGGCTGGTGTCGGCGCTCTGGTCCACGATCCGCATGCCCCTACGGCGTACTACTCATCACAGCGCTCAAGGCGCCCGGCAGGTGAGACGGACTCATGCCTACCTGGGCGCCCATTTCAGCCGGCGTTACAGTGCCGGCACTGGTCGCAACGACCCGGCATGCCTTCCTTATACAGCGTAGCTGTTCTGCGTACAGGGTGGCTGTTCTGCCACCATGATCGTCACCTCGTTCCTGACGGTGCATGAAACTATCTCCCGACCCCAGCCGTCGGTGGAAGTTCCGGAGGTAGGTGTTGTCCCGTACGGTGCTGCGAGTTGCCTGCGTCTGGTACCATCGCAGAGGCGCCCAGACAGTTGCGCAGAGAGGGAAGGCGATGGTGCGGTGGTCAAGGCTTGTCGTGCTCCTGCTGGCCTGCGGCGTGCTGGTGGCGCCCGCACGGGCTCAGGCCGTCGTCCCGCCACCGGTGGTGGTTACCGGCGCGATCGCCTACTCGCAGAACTTCAACGTCTATCAGATGAACGCACTGGGAGGGAACCGGCACGCCCTCACTGCCCGCGGCACCGGCTATCGCGGGATCAACTATCCGGCATTCTCCTATTCGCCGGATGGCAAGTACCTGCTTCTGGTGCGCTCCGATCACGGCGCTGGCTCGTTGCTCCTGCTGAATCCCAATGGCTCGGTACTGCGCACGCTAGCCCGTGTTCCGGTGTACACCGACTTCGCTCCCACCTGGGCGCTGGACAGCGACAGAATCGTGTATATCGCCTCCGAGCCGCAACAGCGCCGACCGGCGCGGGTGGCAGTGGACAGCGTCGATCTGCTCGGGCGAAAATCGTATCTCTGGAGTTATTCCAGCGCGGGACTGTGCGAGGATTACACCTTCGATCCGGCGGAGCTGCTGTATGACGAGCAGACCGGTGGGGCTGGGTATATGCCCACCGTGCAGTGGAGGGTGGCGAGACATCTCGCGGTCTACACCGGTAGTTGCGGCGGTGGAACTGTGTATGTGGCCAACACCCGATCGCATGTCAGCAGGCTGCTGAACACCAGGTGGGCGGAGGCGGCTCTCTCTCCGTCGGGTAGGCTGGCGGTGACGCAAGTATCGCGCGGCAGCTCGCACGTGCTGCTGACCTATGCCTATCCGGGCGCTCCGGTGCGCAACGTGGCCCCCGGCGAGCTGCCCCTGTGGTCGCGCGACGGAAAGTTTCTGTACTTCGTGAATCGAACGTCCGGGATGATCCTTTCATTGCGCAACCCGGCGAGGCAAGCTGTTACCTCGCGGACCTACACCAGTGCAATATTCCGGGCCAATGGGAACGGTGGCCACCTGCTTCGCCTGGTGTCCGATGATGCCTATGGCTTCGGCCCGCTCAGCCTCACGCCGGATAACCGGTCGTTGGTATTCAGCCGGGTCGACAACCTCTGGCGACTGTGGAACCATCGTCTGCTGAACGGTTCCTATACTGATGCCCAGCTTCGCCAGTATGGTCCGCACGTCTCGATTCAGCGCTTCATCAGCGGCCAAACAGGCCTGACACTGGCGCTGAATGCCGGCCGGCCAGCCGTGCAACCGTGATGGTGTTGAGCGTGTTGAAGAGGTTCTGCCAAGCCATGATAGGTTGATAGTGTTATGGCAGGTAAAGTGTTTCAAGTCGATACTCAGATGGTGCGTATAGAGCCAGAGCAACCTGGGCTCCGCCTCTATATGCTCATGGACGATCAGGTGCTCGATTCCGAAGAGCAGACGCAATACTTGGTCCTCGCGTTCTTTCTCCCGGCAGACAGTTCGCCACTTCAGTTTGGCGAACCGTATACAGGTGACCAGTTGGTGGAGTCCGCAACGGTGGACGGCAACCAGACCGATCGTGCCATGTGGGCGATAAGCGGATTCATGCCCGTGGACCGTGAGCGATGGAAGTACTTGGGCCAGGACCAAGGAGGGGATCGTCTATGCCCGATCCCCTGGGATGAAATTCGTAGGCGCACATTCACGACCGACGGGTCGGTCTATGAATGCGTCCATCGAGCAGTGGGAGCCGCCGTGGGTGTGGTCATGTTCCGCGGCGGGATTCCCCGGAACCATCGAGACCAGGCCCCTCTATGGCAACCCTGCCCACCTACAGGAAAGTTGCAGTGGGACTATCCCTACCCAGACGTAAAAGGATACCACTACTCGCTCGGCGTCGCGGCGAACGAGGAAGTAATGGGCAGGAGCGCGCGTGAGTGGATGCGTGAGCGCCTACAGTCTCATTGATCACGCTCGACACCTCAGCGCTAGTGACACTGGCAAACAGGCTGGATCCAGACTTTGTCCAGGTGCAGGATGCGCTGTACGCGGAGCCGTTGCCGTGGCTGATCCCTGCGGGCATCTTAGGTGAACTGGGCTACATGTTGGTGGAACGTTTAGGAGATCATGCGCTCCGCGCCTTTCTGAGCGACATGCAAGGTGTCTATATGCTCGACTGCGGGAAAAATGATTTTCCCCGAATAATGACGCTTGTGGATCGATACAACAATCTCCCCCTTGGCTTTGCCGACGCAGCCGTAATTGCATGTGCCGAGAGGAATGGTGGTCGCACCTTGGCGGTGGACAAACACTTCTTCATCGTGGCAGGTGAGGGAACCATCGCCGTCCAGCCAGGCATGTGATCGCTCATTGGTACTCAGAACCCTGAGAGCGTGTTAAAAAGCAGATAGATCCCTGCCGCGCGACGCACGATCTGGCGCGCTTCGGGTGGCACCGGCGCCGTATCGATGGTTTGGAGTAGATGGTCGCTCATGGACGGTTGGCGGCGAGACCGATGCGCAACCCCTCGCGGACCGAGCGCAGCGCGGCTGCCACGTCGTAGCCTTGGGCGCTGGTCAGCTCCAGCGTCTCCACGATCAAGCGTTGATTGACCTCGACCGCGTGCTGTAGGTCAGTCAGGGTGAACATCTTATTGGTCTACCCAGAGGTTCAACTCGATATCGAGAAATCATCGGCCCGTCCCCGCGCCGCGGAGCCAGCAGCCACTGTTCGCTCGATGACCGGGGCTACTCCCCGGTCATGAGCCTCGGGCGTCCGCTGTCCGCCATGCCGAGTGCGGCCCATTGCACGATGTCGTGCCCAAAAATCACACGGGCCTTCTCGTCTTCGGCAATGTGGTGCAGGCGGGCGATGCTGGTCCGGGCGGATACCACATCGTCCACCGCGCCGAGCTTGCCGGTGCGCCAGTGCTCTTCGGTGTACACCGCGTCCCAGGTGAAGAGCCAGGGCTTTTTCCCCAACCGCACCAGCATAGACTGATGGCCCGGTGTGTGGCCGGGCGTTAGCAGCATCTCAACACCGGGCAGAGGGCTCCAATCGCCCTGCACCGGACGGAACTGCAAGCCGGGCACATCCCACACCGGCAAATACTCCTGGTCACGAGCGACTGCCAGTTCCGCCTCCTGGACGGCAATGGTCACGCCCGGAAAGAGCGCATTGCCGCCCGCATGATCGAAGTGCAGATGGGTATTTACCACCAGATCGAGATGTGCAGGGTCGAAGCCGGCCAGGCGAAGCTGGCGGTCCACGCGCTCTTCAGCGGTCACGTTGGGACGAATCCAGCTCGGGTCGATATCGTAGTCGCGGTGCAGAGCGTCCCGGTCGCCGGCCGTGCTGGGAGGGAGGCCGGTATCGACCAGCACAGCGTGCCCATCCCGCTCAATCAGCACCTGCATACAGGGCAGGGTGACGCGCCGGTGCGAGTCATCGCCCGGATGGATCACCGAGCGATCGGCGTCCAGCGTACCGCCGGAGAGGAGATAGAGCTTTAGCTCTCCCACTCGTCGCCCTCCTCTTCCTCATAGAGACGGTCCAGGCGCTGCTCCAATCGGGCCACCGTGGCCCAGAGGGTCTCCACCGACGCTACCAGATGGGCCAGCACGCGTAACAACTCGACCACGGCCGGCTGTGCCTCTTCCCAGGTACTGGATTGCAGGTCGCGAATTTGTTGCAACAGGTAATCACGATCGGCCGGAGCACCTTCGGCCTGCCGAATCGTGGCCTGGCGCAGCAGGCGATCAATCTCCTGCTCACTGAAGACGCGCCGCAACTCCTCCAGCACCTCGTCGAGGGGTCGGTTGGTATCCATGATCCATTATGGGGCCATGGCCACCGGGTGTGCGGCGGACTACATCTGACATCCTCATCCAACCTGACCGGGTACTAGATGAACGCCAGTTTTGACACCACCACCTGTGGTTGCTAGTGTAGAGTCATGCAGCACGATCGTGTTATCGCCGACCTCACCAAACTTGGCCTGACCAGCTACGAAGCACGCGCCTATGCCACCCTGACCGGGCGTGATTCCTTCACCGCCGCTGAAGTCTCACGAGTAGCCGGCCTGCCCCGTCAGCGCATCTATGATGTCCTGGCCAGCCTCCTGGAGAAGGGGTTAGTCTCCACCCGCCCCGGCACGGTCATCAAATATTGCGCCACCGAACCGACGCTGGCTATCGAGCAATTGCTCTCAGTTCGGCGGCAGCAGATGGAAGCGCTGGAAGAGCAGGCAGCCACACTGGTGGACGAGCTGGCGCCGGCCTATCGCGCCGGAAAGCAGGAGACCGACCCCCTGCAGTACATCGAAGTACTCCGCGACCGCGGGGCCATTAACGCTCGCTTCGACGAACTGCAGGCAGGAGTGCAGCGCGAGATTCTGGTCTTCACCAAACCGCCGTACGCCAAGATGCCGCAGGAGAACGTCGAGGGACTGCGGGTAGCACGGACGGTCACGGCCCGCAGCATGTACGAATACTCCCTGTTCGACGATCTGGCAGCCACGGAGGGCGTCCGTCGCTTCGTTGAGGCCGGTGAGCAGGCGCGGGTCGTCCCCGAGCTGCCGCTTAAATTGGTGATCATCGACGAGACGATCGTCATGTTTGGGATGGAAGATCCCATCGCCGGCAGCTCCGATCTCACCATCGTGGTCGTGGATCATCCATCGCTGGCCACCGTGTTGAAGATGGCCTTCACCGCATACTGGAATCAGGGCGTGTCCTTCGAGCAGACCTACGAGCGCCTGGTGCTGGCCCGCTGGCAAAGCGCCTGATCCTCCCCGAGACATCGTGCCACGGCGCCGCTTGTTCCAGGGACACCAGACAGTCATACTAGAAGCTGTCGATCCAAGAACAGCACGGCGCCTTCCTGCATCCGGGGTGATGGTCGCCGGGGAGAAGCAGCGATGCCCGATTCACCTGGCTCCGTGATCCGCCATCCAGAACGGCTCGCCGCGCTGCGGGACACCGCTCTCCTGGACACACCGGCCGAAGAGGCCTTCGATCGACTCACCCGTTTAGCGGCACGGATTCTCCATGCGCCGGCTGCCCTGGTATCCCTGGTCGACGAGAACCGCCAATTCCTTAAAAGTCGCCTGGGGCTACCTGAACCGTGGGCGTCGCTGGGTGAGACCCCCCTCTCGTATTCGTTCTGTCAGCATACCATTGCGTCCGGCGAGCCGCTCATCATCCAGGACGCTCGCGACCATCCTCTGGTATTCGACAATCTGGCGATCGCCGAACTCCAGGTTGTGGCCTATGCCGGCATTCCCCTTATTACCTCCAGCGGACAGGTGCTGGGCAGCTTCTGCGTGCTCGATGACCATCCACGCATCTGGAGTGAGGACGAGATCGGCATTTTGACCGACCTGGCCGGTGCAGTGATGAGCGAGATCGAACTGCGTGCCGCCACCCGTGAAGGACAGCGGCAGATGGCCGCGCGTTACCAGCTCCAGGCCGAGCGCGATCTGCTGTCGTCGAGCGAGCAAGAAGCCCGCATGCGCGCCGAAGCGTCGGAAGTGACCCTGGCCGCCGTGGTCGAGCGTGTGCCGGCTGGCATCGTTCTGGTCGACCGCGACGGCAAGGTCCTGCTGATCAACGAGGCCGGCCGGCGCATCAGTGGCGAGGCATCGCCCGGCTCGCTTCCCATCCTGGATCAGGTCGACCTCTATCGCCCCCGTGAGCTCGTTTCAGGACGGCTGCTCCAGCCAGAGGAAACTCCCCTCGGTCAGGCCTTGAGCGGTACGGTGGTCGAAGGGGGCGAGTACGTCTTCCAGCGCGCCGGAGATACGTCGGATGTGTGCCTGCAAGTGTCGGCTGTGCCGCTGCTGAACGCCGGGGAAGAGATCATGGGAGCCGTGGCCGTGTTTACCGATATCACCAATCGCCACGTGCTGGAACAGCAGAAAGAGGCGTTTCTAGCCAGCCTGGCCCACGATCTAAAAACACCGCTCACCTCCATTAAGGGCTTCGCCCAGTTGCTTGAGCGGCGACTGGGGCGTGAGGATACCATCGATCTGGAGCGGACCCAACGCGACGTGGCTCAGATCGTGGCCACCTCGGCCCGCATGGTCGCCCAGATCGACGAGTTGCAGGACATCGCGCGACTCCGGGTGGGCGAGACGTTAGCCCTCAATCGCTGCCTCACCGATCTCCCCACGCTGGTGGAGCAGGTGCTCGACCAGTATCAGTCCATCATCGGCGACCATACCGTCGTCCTGAACGCGCCACCAGCGCCGGTGATCGGGACCTGGGACCCGGTCCGGCTGGAGCGTGTGGTGGTAAACCTCCTCTCCAACGCCGCCAAATACAGCCCGCCAGACAGCAGCATCACCGTGGAGATCGATAACGAGCAATCGCCGGACGGCCGCTCCTGGGCGCTCTTGCGCGTCAGCGACCAGGGCGTCGGGATTCCTCAGGCCGAGCTGTCCCGCGTCTTCGAGCGCTTCTACCGGGCCAGCAACGTACAGGAAACCATCCCCGGTGCCGGCATCGGCCTGGCCGGCGTCCGCCAGATCATCGACCAACACGGCGGCGCCGTTACGGCCGCGAGTCCCGAAGGCGCCGGCGCCACCTTCACCATCCGCCTCCCCCTCGACCAGACAGATACCGCGGCACGCTAAGCTGCAACCCGCCGGAGCAGATCCCCTAGAGCCACTCCACACCAAAGCAATGGTAGGGGCCGTACCCCATGCGGGGCACAAGTTGGCTCCGCCCGGCCCTCCGGAGCAGCCCCCATAGCCGCTCGAAGACAGGGTTGGTGCCTGTGAGCCCCGTCAGGTTGGTCTCGTCTGCTCCACCCACCGCGCCCGCCACGGGGCCGGCTCAAAAGGATCGGGCCAGTATTCGGTCTGCCGGACGATCCGGCCGTCTCGCACCTCCGAGAAGGTTATCGCCCGACCGGAGACCGCCCCGTCCGTGACTGTAGCATCGGTAGCCACGCCGCTGCTATCCGCCACCAAGCGGTGCAGCGTGAAGCGCCAGCGACCGGCCGCCGGATACTGCTCGTTGATCGCCACGAAGTTCCCGCGACCCCGAATGCGCTCGCCAGACTGTGGCCACTCCAGCACAAAGTCGTCGTGCAGCAACTCACCGGCTGCCTGGAAGTCATTCTCTCCCATAGCCGCCCAGAACCGCTCGACCACCTGCCGGCTCGCCTCGTCGCTCATCCCTCCCACTCTATCACTGTCCTGTGCAAGATGATGAGCGCACAGGCAACTGCTCACGTTGTGTGAGAGTACCCGGCCAATGACTCAGATCTGAGCGGCTGGAGCGCGCGCATCAGACGCGGCCGGTGGAGCGGCTCACTACGAACGTCCGGAGGGGAAGCTCTGGCAGAACGTCGGAAGCGTTCGGTCTTTCCAGCGCCGCCACAGGCGCACGTCCGTATGATGGAACAGGCACAGGCGCGCTGATCGGTCGCTAGAATTCCAACGCTGAAAGAGAATGGAGGTACCGGTGCCCACACAGGTGCTACAAGGCTCACTGGTCCTGGCTGATCGGGTCGTCAAGGGAGGGCAGGTGGTGATCGAGGGTGGCCGTATCCAGGGAATCGTGACGGAGGGACCGCGCCATCGGCCGACCGACGACTACGGCGAGGCGTTCATCCTGCCCGGCCTGATCGACCTGCACGTGCACGGCATCGCCGGGGCCGACGTCATGGACTGCTCGCGGGAGGCACTCGCTCTCATGGCGCGGCGCTTCGCCGCGCATGGGGTGACCGGCTTCCTCCCGACGACCGTGACTCAGAGTCTGGGTCTGACGCGCCGGGCGATGGTCGCCATCCGGGACTGGATGGATGCGCCGGGGGATGGAGGAGCGCGGGTGCTGGGGATCCATCTCGAGGGGCCCTTCGTCAACCGCGCCTTCAAGGGGATGCAGAACGAGGCATATATCCAGCCCCCCGACGAGGATACGGCCCGTGATCTCATCGCCCAGGCTCCTGGGCGCGTGTCCCGCGTGTCGCTGGCGCCCGAGTTGCCGGGGGCGGATCGCGTCATCCGGCTGCTTCGGGCCGAAGGCATCTACGTCTCCATCGCGCATACCGGGGCGACCTACGAGCAGGTACTCGATGCCATCGGTCTCGGCGCCACCCAGGTCACGCACTGCTTCAACGCCATGTCCGGCCTGCACCATCGCCGGCCGGGTGTGGCCGGCGCTGCCATGCTCCGCGACGAGCTGTATGCCGAACTCATCGCCGACGGCGTCCACGTTCACCCGGCCGCGATGCGTCTCCTGATCCGGCTCAAGGGGCGAAAGCGGGTCATACTGGTGACCGACTCCATGTCCGCGGCCGATATGCCCGACGGTCGCTATACGTTCGGCGGCCATGACGTCACCGTCCGCGACGGTGTGGCGCGTCTGGAGGATGGCACCCTGGCGAGCAGCACCCTGACCATGGACGCCGCCGTGCGCAACCTGGTCCACCTCTGCCAGGCGCCACTGGTGGATGCCGTATACATGGGATCGACCACTCCGGCCGATGCGATCGGTCTGGGCGCAAGGAAGGGTAAGTTGGTCGACGGTTATGACGCTGATGTCGCGATCCTCGACCCAGCGCTCCAGCCCGTCGCCACGTGGGTAGAAGGCCGGCAGTGCTGGCGTCGGGACGGGCCGCTAGACCCATCATCTTCGGCAGGTCTCACTGGGTGATCCGGTCTATATGGTCGAACGGGATGGTGTACCGCACGAAGCCGTCGGCCGTCCCGAAGCGGTCGTAGAGCTGGCGCGCCGTCGTGTTGTCCTCCCGCGTCATCCAGTACAGCCGGCCCCAGCCCTGCTCCCCGCCAAGCGCGATCAGGCGCTCGATGAGCGCACGCCCCGCGCCCCGGCCTCGCGCTTCGGGGCGCACGAAGAGATCTTCCAGGTAGCACGCGGGCTGGTCGCTCCAGGTGTAGGGGTGGAGGACGTAGTTCGCGAACCCCAACGCGCCGCCATGGGCGTCCGTCGCCAGGAGCGACTTAATCGGACTGCTCGGATCGAGGATGCGGGCCCAGGTCGCCGCCGTCACCTGTTCGGACAAGGCGACCTGGTAGAAGGCCGCGTAGCCGTCCCACATCTCCGCCCACGCGGCGCCGTCCGTCGCCTCGGCCGATCGAATCAGGATTCCGTCCGTCGTGTCGGGTTCCCCGTCCCGGCCGTGCTCCACGCTCTCTCCCCTGGCCCCGGTGCGCCCGCCCCTCCCAGATGACCGTATCCTCCATAAGTATGAACTATCTGCCGGTCTGGGCGGAGTGGTTTCCGCTACGCTGCGCACGACTCCGCATGACCAGCGCGATCCTCGCCCTCCGTGTCACGCACTCTCTGCCCGCGTTGCAGTTCGACTCATCGCACGCAGCCGTCCCTGCGAGACAACCACGCCCAGGATGACGACCAGGGCGCCGACCGGCTCGTACCAGGTAAGCGGCTCGCCCAGGACCAGGACCCCGGCCGCGGTGGAGAAGAGCGGGATGAGATAGGTGACGGTCGAGGCGACGGTGGGGCCGGCATCTCGAATCAAACTGTAGTTCAGGAGGTAGCCGATACCGGTTCCAAGGATCCCAAGGACGAGGATACTGGCGATGACCTTGAGCGGCAGAACGGGCGGAGCGTGGGTCAGAAAGGGCGTGATGATCGCGAGTTCCATCGTGCCGCACAGAAGCTGGCCGGTGGCCAGGGCGAGCGTCGATTCGCCTCGATCCGCCAGGTATTTGCGGGTGTAGGGGAAACCGAGACCGTAACTGGCCGCCGCCCCGAGGCACAGCAGGTTCCCCAAGAGGGCGCTGCCACCGAGGCCCTGCCAGACGCCAAGCACGATCAGCACCCCGATGAAGCCGAGGGCCAGGCCGACCAGCCGATCCCGCGACAGGCGCTCCCGTGGCAGCATCAGGATGGCGAGCGGGGCCGCGAAGAGGGGCGTGGTCGCGTTCCAGATGCCGGCCAGGACCGAGGTGGTGTGCAGTTCACCATAGGCGAAGAGCGAGTACGGCAGGGCGTTGAATAGCACGGCGGCCACGGCGAGATGCAGCCACACCTGACGACCGCGCGGCAGGCCCTCTCGCCGGATGGCCAGGATCAGGAGCAGGGTCGCTGTGCCGAGGATGGTGCGACCGAGCGCCACCTGCAGGGGCGCGAGGGCACCGTCCCCGACTTTGATGAAGAGGAAACTCATGCCCCAGATGGCAGCCAGCAGGATCAACCGAGCCTGCCACGGAATGGCGAAACGGGATATGCCGGCTTCTCTCGGTCTATTCTTCTCAGCATCGTCGAGCCGGCGCGGTGGTTGGGACATAGTTTCGTCCTTGATAGCAGTCACCGTTATCTCAGGCCCGGCGCCGGCGACCTGGCAGGTGTGCGTATGACCCGAGCGGACGTCCTCAGAGGACTCGTCACAGAGAGGAGCCGGTCCCCATTCCGGGCAAGGCGTTCGAGATCGTCATACTGAGGCGCACGCCTTCCAGTTGGAGAAGGCGCTCTTTGAGATCGAGACCGCCGCCGTAGCCGGTGAGGCTCCGGTTACTACCGATGACGCGGTGACAGGGTACGACGATCGGTACCGAATTGTCGTGGTTCGCCATACCCACGGCACGGACGGCGCGTGGCCGCCCAATGGTGTTGGCGATGTCGGTATAGCTGCGCACCTCGCCGTACGGGATCTCGCCGAGTGCGTGCCAGACGTCGAGCTGGAACGGCGTGCCGCGCAGGTCGAGCGGGAACGAAAATTGGTGGAGCGAGCCCTCGAAGTAGGCAGTCAGCTCGACCGAGAGGGCGGCGAGGGCCGGATGGTCGCGGAGCAGGTGTGCCCCCGGCTCACGGCTGTGGATCCACGCCTCACACCCTTCCAGCGCATCCGCGGGGAACGTGAGGCACGCCAGGCCCCGCTCGGTGAAGACGGCGCCGAAGGGGCCCATCGGCGTACCGGCCAGGCCCAGGACCATCGCATCCTCGGGGATGGCGGGGAACATGGTTGGCGTTTCAACGGAGCTAATCATCTGAATCCTCCTGAATGTGGACGTGGCTCAATAGTGCCCCGACGCGGTCGCCCCGGCCCAAGGGTAGCATCGGGGACGATCCGGGCTAGACGGCGCGTGACAGGACATCGGTCTGTGCCGACAGGCTCTCCCAGAAGTACAGAACGGCGTAGGCGCGCCAGGGCCGCCAGCGCTCGGCGTACGCTTCCAGGCGGCGTGGACTGGGGTCGAGGCCCAGTTGCTCGGCCGCGCGGCGCACCCCCAGGTCTCCCGACAGGAAGGCA
>JAABUZ0100005489.1_pt1 | contig 16596 bp, 18 predicted proteins | sample 5562091 | NCBI WGS metagenome assembly JAABUZ01 (sample SAMN12813069, study PRJNA571459) | rock metagenome | isolation source: Antarctica rocks | place: Antarctica: Victoria Land, Linnaeus Terrace sud | collected 2015-12-21
GCATTACTTCCATTGACATCCTAATCGAGTAGTTCCTTGCATTACTTCCATTGACATCCTAATCGAGTAGCTCGTTCCGTTACTTCCTTTGTTCGTACAAGTGGGGCCGTAACAGTGCCCAACAGGTATAATAGATAGGATACCCATCATGAACTACAAGCGGGGTCTGCCAGAGGAGGATGGTGCCGGGGACCAGGAGACGAAGCGGAACAAGACAAATATGCCGCCTCCAAGCACACGGCCAGGCACGGATACAATGACGCTGCAGGACGCACTATTCTCCGCAGACATCGACCTTGCTGACGAAGAGGCACGCCTACTTCCGTCAAGCGTATCCGGTTCTGCAGCGGCAGGTTCATACAGCTACACTGCGCCGCCACCATTCCTAGGCACTGTGGAGCTTACACGGAGAATTCGCGCACAGATAGAGTCCTATGAAGCCGATGTGGTGCACCTGATCAGCACTGCAGCAAAGGAACACCTAATGAATCTACTTTCCTCCGCCGTAGTGATTGCCAGGCATAGGAGATTGAGCCTCAATAGCTCGAGCAGTATAGTGATGGCGTTACGTGCGCTGGCGTCGAAAGAGCGCGAAGAGGATGAAGAGAGAAGAAGGCAGTTTCGCAAAGGCGTAGAAAAGGATGGAGAAGAAGAAGGCCAGCAGACCAAGGCAAGAAAGATGACCGAGGATGCCATAGCCAAGAGTGCAAACGTGACCGCATTCCATGCTGCTGGTGGTCGCCAATACTCCTGGATGAAAGGCTCGAAACCTCAAGCACCGCGTCCCGACGAGTACTTGAGTGGGAGGAAGGGCTTGCGAGAAGAGGCCGGTGTGACTCTCAGAGATCTTTTGCTGGCTATGGATGGAAATGGTGGGGCTGTCATGGAGCGCGGGCTGGGAAGAATTAGAGATTGAACAACAGTCTGTAAATACAGCATACAAAATTGTATATTGTCCGTCATCCAATCTTTGGTGATTGGCTCCACACCTAGTCCTCTGAGGGCAAATGGAGCACACAATTTCGACAACAAGGGAACATCAACGAAACATTCTTATCCTGGCGGAAAGATTGTAGGGAGGATGTCTTTGTACACCTCCTCGTCCACCTTTGAGTATACGCAGAATATGACTCTGTCGAGCTCCCTGTTCTCCTCGAGCCATTTTCTCACAGTGGTTAGTGCAATCGTGGTAGCCTCCTGTATGGGATAGCCGTAGACGCCAGTTGAGATCGACGGGAATGCAATACTTTTTAGCTTATGTTCTTTCGCCAGCCTCAAACTATTGAGGTAGCAGTCTCTGAGCTGAGCAGCAGCTTTGTCTGTAGCACCATAATAGACTGGGCCCACCGTATGTATCACATGTTGCGCAGGTAATTTGTACCCTTTTGTAATCTTTGCCGCACCCGTCTCACAACCTTGGAGGCCGCGGCACTCTTGAACCAGCTCTGGGCCTGCTGCACGGTGTATGGCTCCGTCAACACCACCACCTCCCATTAGACTCTTGTTCGCTGCATTCACGATGGCAGAGACTTCAAGTTTCGTGATGTCTCCGTGGTACAGAGAAACCTTGTCATTCAGCTCTGGGGACGCTGATTGCTGCGAGGACTTTGCACCTATGGACCACAGACGATAGGACGCAGACAACACTGGGATCCGAGCTATGCTCATGCGGCTCATGGGATACCCCGCAAAAACACGACGACACCATCAACCACCACAACACCTGGACGAATGGTCGAAATCGAGGATGTCGACGACGCAGACTATGATCTCCCTGTGATTCAGACAGAGGGAGCCCTGCTTGATGGACAAGATCAACAATTTCCCAAACCGCCCGTGAGTGGCCCGAATAAAGTGGACTTCAAGGACTGGCATATTGTGTATCCTGTCTACTTTGACCAGGACCGATCACACCGTCAGGGCCGTAGAGTGGGGCGCCATATAGCGGTAGCCAACCCTCTAGCACACACCATTGTGGAAGGCTGCAAAGAACTCGGTATTGGTTGTGTGTTTGAGCCTACCAAAACCCACCCTCAAGACTGGTCAAACCCCGGACGTGCTCGCATACCGCAAAGCCAAGTTCACGGGCCGATGATAAAGAACAAACGACATCTCCTCATTCTCCTAGCCGACTACCTGGCCCGACATCCCACTACAGCCCAGACCCCGTTCACACTAAAGTTCCCAGGGTTGCAAGCCCCTAGCGAGCCTCCACCGCAGATACCTTTTCCCAGAGGAAAAAAGTACGTTGAGCATGTTCCTCTGCATAGCCCTGCCATGACTGGCGGCGGAGTCAGCAATAATCTTATGAAGGACATGATGAACGAGATGCAGGGCGCAGACCAAGGCCAAGCATCTGCATCCTCGGCCAAGCCGAAGAAGAAAAAGATTAGATAGGGCCATGGCAGAGTGATTCATTTTAGACTGTACATTGACTATTTACACTCCATGATTTCTCGCATGGCCATCGTGGCATACTGTGCGGTTCCCAAGCGCATTTGCACGCGCACTCCCTTGAAGCTGGATGTTCCGTCTGCATGCAAATTCTCCTTTGGCTTTAGTTGCTGCAGTGGGGTTGCATTGAGCAGTTCATCGCGCTCCGTGTACTCAAATGTAGTATATGAAACATGCTGGGGACGGAATAAAAGGTTGCGGTAAGATCCAGTCAGAGACATCTCGCGCTCAGCCCGTGTCATTTGCTCAGGGTCAAGTCCATCTTCGGCCATCACGTCCATGTAGACCTGCTTCAAGGATTGGGGATAGAGAATGTCGTGGCCGGGAGTCGGCAATAGGATATCATATATGTTGTACCTGTCAACTTCGATTGCAGAAATTGGTCTCGCACGAGCCACTCCTTCTTCGATGGCTGACGCGACCAGGTCACCTTCTATGGGCGTCAACCCAAGCGTCATCCGTGCGGACGCCGCTTTATTCCAAACATAGCTTTGGTAGGCATGAATGTAAATCAGTTTTAAATTCCTAGGGATAGCCGCAAATGCTCGCGAATAATCCTCCTTTGCAGTCTGAAGGCTTGTCAGAACGGTCACTTCGGCGACGCATTTTCGAGGCATCTTTTGAAGAGTCAAAGTAACATCTCTGCTTTCTTGCCAACCCTGACGTGCTGCATCAGACTCTGGTAGTTGACCACCACATGGCAATAGGAGAGCATCGACGGCTTCGCGATATTTATTAGCCAAGACCAGCTTGCCGACAGTGTGCGTCGGAACTTCAGACGTGCCAAATCTCTGCATCCCAAAGTAATTAACAAACCCATGGTCTCTTAAGGACCGAATGGCTCCGTCGACCGTCTCAAATGACTCGTCCACTTCTCGAACGGTAATACTGAATTCATTACCCATCAGATCACCCAATTTCAACTCATTATCTGCATACGTGGGGTTTCCAAGTCGAACTCCACGAAGACTCTTGTTCAACCCTAGAGCACGCTGTTGAGCTAGCCCTCGGACAGAGATTCGCTGGCAGGTCACTCCACGACGATCCTTTGTGCCCGCAAATCCAATTTGCTTGGTAGATATCTTTAAAAGTCGTGCTAGCAGAGAGACTACTTCCATTGTGTCTTTGTTTTCTTTGTACATGGAGAGGTGAAGGTATTGGCCGCCTTGTCTTCTAGAGGGTCTTTTGGTGTAGGTGATGTCAATGCAATCATCCGGAAGGGTGACTGAGTCGAGATGCGGGTGGAGCCGCCGAAGACTTTGATGGATATGAGTCCGCTCCTCTTTACTCCCAATCACTTTGGTGGTGATCTTCCCCTTACGATTGCTCACAATTTCACGTAGAGCATCCGCCATCTCCTGGCCAAGACAGGCTTGAACCTCCGCAGTATCACCCATCTCCACCTGGACATCCTCGGGGACAGCCTCTCCTTTCAACTGCACAACGTCGCCCTTTGAATCAATCTCAACGACTCCGAAATCTGAATACCGTAGTTTCAGGATGCCGTGGAATCTTTGCACGTCGTGCGCATAGCATTCAATGCCAACATCCCTCTCCGTGATGAACGTCTCTTTCGCTCCATTTCTTGTCTGTGCGTCTTGAAGGTGACTGTTCTTCCCGGCCTCGGCATCTTCTCCATCGCGTTGTCGCTTCATCACGCAGCAAATTGGGAGCTCGGAATCCCCCAAATGGACGAGGGAAGGCCCCGGCTCCTCATTATGGGCCAGCGAAGGTCCGGCAAGTCCAGCATCAACTCTGTCGTCTTTCACAAGATGGCGCCCAACGAGACGCTATTCCTTGAATCTACGAGCAAGGTTCAGAAGGACGAGATCTCCAGCTTCATTGACTTTCAGGTCTGGGACTTTCCCGGACAGATCGACTACTTTGATCCAACCTTCGACAACAGTGCCATCTTTGGGCATATCGGAGCACTGATCTTTGTCATTGACGCTCAGGATGAATACCTCGACGCCCTCGCAAAGATGCACAACACGCTCATTCGAGCACGTCAGGTAAATCGAAACATACACTTTGAGGTCTTCATTCACAAGGTGGACGGGCTCAGCGACGATTACAAGCTAGAGACTCAGCGAGATATCCAGCAACGCACTCTTGATGAGCTTGCAGACCATGGATTGGAAGAAGCTCCCATTTCCTTCTACACCACCTCCATTTACGACAATTCTATCTTTGAGGCTTTCAGCAAAGTGATTCAAAAGCTTGTGCCGCAGCTCCCGACTCTGGAGAATTTGCTGAATGTGCTGTGCAGCAACTGCGGTATCGAGAAGGCTTTTCTTTTTGATGTCTTGAGCAAGATATATATTGCAACAGACAGCTCCCCCGTCGATGTACAGACTTATGAGATTTGCAGCGACTATATTGATGTAGTAGCTGACGTTACGGATATATACGGCTATGATCGGAAAGACAAATCTGGCGATGAGACAAGCAGCATCATCCACCTGTCTAATGGTATGGTACTGTATCTTCGTGAAATTACGCGTGATCTAGCGCTCATTTGCCTGATGAGGGGAGACTCTACTGACAAAATGGGATTGGTGGAATACAATGTGCAGAATTTCCAGCAATCCATCATCCAAGTCTTCCGCGTATAATCCGACGAAATTATCTGGGCCATTTCGTCTCTGCAAAAGTCAGGAGGCGTTTCACGGATCCAAGCCATCGACGAGTCGTGTCATCTGCCAGCATGGTTGTTATTTTGGTATCAAAGAACTTATCACTCTGCTGCACCTCACCGCTTGGGCGAAGAATGGCAAGCCCCAGCGGCCAAGTCTGTGAGCCAATGGACAGTTTGAGGTAGTCGTCTGCAGCTTTGGTATATTTGTGTTGCTGAGCGTAGGCCACTAGACGAGCGAGGAGGGGATAAATATGCATGGAAAGGCTGTCGCGTTGGATGATGAAGAGCAGCGGATGGAGATACGAAATGCACTGTCGCAGATTTGCATCGTCAAGACCAGCCTCAACAAACTTTGCAGGTGCAGAGTCGAGTGATTGTCTCCATTCACGCAGGCAATGTTGTATCCAAGAATGTATTTGATGCTCCACTTTTGTCTTTTCTGCTTTTATATCGTCGATGTTGATGTTGAAGTCGATCTCGTCCCATACCTGATCTCCAACTGTGACGTCTGCATCGTCCTCGTCTTTCTTGTCCTTCTTTTTTGGACTCTCATTTTCAAGCTCACTATCTTCCGTTGGACTTTGGACTTGCGGCGTAATGGTGCTTTCCACTTCTGATTCATGGCTTTGCTCTCTCCTTTGACGCTTTGATTCTTCTTCGAGAGGCCGCTCACCACCGACCTCTCCCCTCCTTACCCGTTTCCTGTCGTCTTTGCGTCTTGATGAGATCTCGTTCTTGAGAATGGATGCAAAGTCCATTTGATATGAAGTACAGCTATTTTATTACATGCATGTTTATCTTCGTCTTCTGTCATCACGATAATCGCGATAATCGCGATGGTTTGGCCGGTAGTCTGAACGCGAATGTGGATGAAACTCTCGACGCCGGTCACCTCCTCGGTCACGATCTCGTCCACGCTCCCAGCCTCGGTATCGACGATCGTCTCGCACGGGGATATGGTCTCTTGGATCAATGGCAAGGTCAACCCAATCGCCAATCACAAACTTGAGATCGTCCAGCGTGGCATTGGCCGCACTAGAGCCCACAGAGAAGGTTCCCAGGTCTTTGTGAAGGTATTCCATAGCTTGCATGTCGGCGTAGATGAGGCGTAGTCCACACCGCGCACTCAACACGGAGTCGTCTGCCTGTGACACAAGCCGTAGTATCTCATCCACGGTGGCATCTCTCCACGTATGAATCAACAGCTCGTCTTCCGTAGGTCCACCGCGTGTGTCAAACTCATTGTGCCGGTGGAAGGACCCTTTTTTGCAGAACAGTCGCAGCAGGAAGGGAGGCTGCTTCTGCCTGTCAATTCTCATGTCACGTGAAAGCCGACGACGCGAAAAGATGCATCGTGTGAGAGAGCAATTAGAGACAATCTGCAGAGAGAAAGATACCCGACTTTGTGTGAGTGCAGATGTTACGACGAGTAAAGAGCTCCTGCGCATTGCTGATATCTGTGGGCCCTACGTGTGTGTGATGAAGACACACATGGATATCATAGCTGACTTCAACTACGAGACTACAATTCGGCCGCTTGTCAAGCTGTCTGAGCTCCATCATTTCCTCATCTTTGAGGACCGCAAATTCGCTGATATCGGAAGCACTGTTGCCGAGCAGTTTGGAGGTGGCATCTTTCGGATTGTCGAGTGGGCACATATCACGAACGCACATTCTTTGCCCGGGGATGGCATTGTCAATGGCCTGAGATCAGTAGTAACGAAACGCGGCCTTGAAAATCGAGCCCTCCTTTTATTGGCGGAGATGTCATCGCGAGGGAATCTCTGTAAGGGAGAGTACTCCACGGAGACAGTAGCCATGGCAGCTCGCCATAAAGACTTTTGTATTGGATTCATCGGCCAGCATCGCCTTGATGGAATGAATAACGACTCTATTCTTATGACGCCAGGAGTGGCGTTAGATGCCGGAGGAGGTAAACTTGGACAGCAATATCGAACTCCAAAAGATGCTATTTCCGGAGGCTCAGACATTATTATTGTGGGTCGAGGAATCACCGGGTCCAAAGATATGGTGGATGCTTGCAAACGGTATCGAGATGCTGCTAAATAACTTCATCATGCAAGGCAGTCTCCTCATGAAAGACCTTCTCCAGCGCTGGAAGCAAGGAATGGAACCGTTGAAATTGGCCGAGACGAATCACCATTCCATCAAACGCAACCACCACGTTGTTCGATTCTTGCTTTGGCAGTTTAGGATATCGTTGCGAGAAGTGGGTAAGCAGGATGCGTTCTGCATTCATTCTTCTCCCGATTTCCATGGCCTCTTGAGTTGTGGAATGCTTCTTCGCGATGGCTTCTTCTACAAGATCGCTGGCAAAGGTGGCTTCGTGAAGGAGAAGTGATGCATTCTGACCCAGACTGACGAGTGCTTCACACGGACGCGTGTCCCCGGAGTACACCACTTTGCAACCTCCAGCTGCTATGGAAACGCCGTAGGCAAACGGGCAGTGATTGACGAAGCACGTTCTCATGGACACTCCTATATCCAACACGTCCTTGATTTCATCGGTTCTACCCACGCTGCAAGACACAAATTGGATCCGATCGATGCCAAATGCGTCGATGCACGCCAGCTCGCGGATAAATTCCTGAAAGCGGGGCGGCCCGACAAGTACTAATCCGTCTCTGAGTTGCAAAATTCGTCGCATAACTTCTATAGTCCCAAGATGGTGGTCGGCGTGAAGATGGGAAATGTAGATAACGCCAATATTCGAGAGTACACGATCCACTTCCTGTCCATAAGTACGCGTGAGCTGACCGAGCGTTGATTCGCCGCAATCGAGTAGGACAGAAGTGGCCTTGGGGAAGACGACGAGGGTGGAAGAGACATTCCGATACTTGCTTGGAAGTGCTGACCCTGTGCCAAGTGTGCAAATAGAAACATCGTCACTGGTGTGGGATATCACATCTTCCGTGCCGCTCGGTAGGGACAGCGTTCGAGATCGCTGCGGGTCAGTGTCTGTAGGCTGCTGAATTTCCAAGAGTGGCGCAAGTTGGAGAGTGAGCATGGGTTTGGCGAGAGTGAAGGAAGAGGTCTCGACAGATGGAGGAGAGGGCCGGTGGAAGGGAAGCGGAAAGATGTCTGATGCAATGGCATGTAGTTTGGAGCTGATTGCAGCTGCATTATCGAAGACGACTTCTGAGTCCCCTTCCTTTGCCCTGCTGACAATATGCTTTCCAGGCCTTTGCTCAAACCATTCCCTGAAACGTGGATTGTCGATCACGCCGCTCCCCAAAATATAGATAGTACAGTCGACGTTTTCATCATTGATACGATTATTGATGATGACTGACGTAATGTACTCTTCAGATGGGATGTCCAAGAGTGCAAAACTGGCACCAGGCCGTGTAGGTTCCATACACAATTCGGGTAACACTTGGCTACCGTTCTCCAGATGAATTGTTTCTCCCTTGACGAGTCGTGAGAAATCCTTCCCAGGACGTACCCCGAGTGCCATAGCCTTCTGGGGCAGAAACTTACCGCGCTGAGCATGCAGACGGACAAGGTAGCATATGCTAGTTGTGTCGGGTGTGGAAGGTGGTAGCCAGCGAGTGGCCGTCGGTTTCTCGTCTTCCGATCCAAACATATTCCGAACCATCTCCTTTGCCTCCGATAGGCTCTTCTCCCCACACTCTGGAGATCTAGACCGCTTCCTCGACGACGGCCATGTAATGTCTTTGTGCCTGGGTAGAATAGAGATTGGCGTAACTTTGATAAAGTCATCTCGAAACTCATCCCGAAACTCATTCGTCTGCAGCTTGAGCGATTGACGAAATATAAAATGCCGCGTACATGCCAATGCGTACGACAAGTTTCTTCCACCGTGATGTGCAGTCATCTCGGTGACTCCTGCGTCTGCCATCGTGAGCATCAGCCCGGGAAGGCCACCCACTCTTCGCCAGTCAATGGTTCCAGTGAGGAAGATATCCGATACTCTCGAAAGACGCACTTTGCGGCATACCGCGATCCGCTGGGTTGCTTCTGCCACATGACCAAAGAGGTAGCGCTTCTTATCGAAATGTAGCAGTACCGTCGTCCCTGGGGACTCCAGCGAAGGTAGATTGACGAATTGAATAAAGGCTTTCATTCATGTTCACAGGATTGGAAGAATACATATGTGGACCAATTCAATAAGAAAATTTAGCTATGAAAGGTGATGTTTCAAACTCCGTTCTATGTATGCCCACTCAGCTTACTCCGTAGCAAGCCCAAGTCGCTTCCATACGCTCTCTGCAAAGTCAAATGCCTCCTGTGCAAAGCCACTCGAGGATTGCGACCCTGAACATATATCCATGGCTTTGATATCGATCGGGCTGAGGTGGATCTCGGGGGTCTGCACTTCAAATACCGACGTGGACGCATATGCAAGCGGCCAGTCTTCTGTAAAATTCGGATTTGTGTCTTTCGACTTTGGGGTAGACGGCTCGGTGGATGCAGCTGCTGCAACGGCTTGAGTGGAGGATACCAGTGTTGAGATGTAGGATGCAATCGGCGGGGAAGAGATCAGGTTGTCCAGGGTTGACTTGAGGAGCTGGTTCTCTCGACGGAGCGCATCGTTCTCGCTCTGCAGTCCTTTGTTGTCGCTCACATGCTGCTGCAGATTCTGTTCCAGCTCCGTAATGTGCTCCTTCCTCCGCTCTCGGAAATGACGGGCGCTGACTTTGTTTCTTAGTTGCCTCCTTTCTCTGCTAGTGAGCTTCTTGCCCTCCTCAGAATTCAGTAGTCTCTCGTCCTCGTCCATCTCGTCGAGCGGCTTCTTTCTCAGCAGGACGCGTTGGTATTCCTCGGAGCCTGTTTCCGACATGCCATCCTCTGAGGTAACGGCGAGCATGTCCCCAGCAAACGTCTTTGTCAAAAAGTGGGGGTCAATGGTGTCTCCGGGAATGCTATCGAGGTACTGCTGGTCGAGCTCGTCCATGCTCATTGGTATGGCGGAGTCGTGGTGGGTGATGATGATGATGTGGCCCTGCGGAACCCTATTCATCCACCACGATGGAAGACGGAAGATCATTTGCGCCGATGAATTATATTATACACAGAGTAGTAGTATAGCAGCTACCTGAGCTTGGAAGAAGATATTAGTAGCAGTAAGAGGCCATATTGTGTATTTTGTTGTAGGGCTAACCCTAGGACTGTCAATCTCCCACAGCCCTATCAGACCTTCCACCACCACCCAACCGATCAACCACCATGGCCAAAGCAGCGGGTGCCTCCTCAGGTGGCAAAAAGACAAAGAAGAAGTGGAGCAAAGGAAAAGTCAAGGACAAGGCACAGCATGCAGTCACCCTCGATCAGAGCACATACGACAAGCTGTTCAAGGAGGCTGGCTCGTATCGCTTGATCACGGTGTCGGTCCTGGTCGACAGACTCAAGATCAGCGGCTCCTTGGCGCGACAGGCCCTCCGAGATCTGGAGGAGAAGGGCACGATCAAGAAGGTGGAAGGGCATTCCAAGCAGCAGATCTACACGCGAGCTGTGGCTGCAGAAGCGTAGCGTCACCCCTGGGTCTTATGTACATCAAGCTAATTGGTCGAGTGCATCTACATTCTTTGTATTGTCCTCTCCTGCTGCTGCGTTGTCCTTTGCGGTGCCGAGCGTAGCCACGCCCTGCCGCACCATTCCTTCGATGAAGACGTGCCTTTCGTTGGGCTGTGGCGTGAAAGCCCTCACTTGCTTGAGCAACGCGGCCACCTTCCTCAGTGAGCCCACCTGCGCCGTGAAGAAATTCATGCTTTCTCCCAGGTTGTTGGCCTTGATGAGGTAGGCGACGCGCTCCGTGTACATTTGCAGCACCTGCTGCAGTCTAGCATTCGATCTTTCCTGTGCACGTAGTACCCGGTTCAGCTTTTGCGTCGCCAGCAATTTTTGGCGGGCATCGTGCACTTTGATCGACATGTCCGCCTCCCCGTCGAGTTTGTCAAAGGCAATGCCATGGTGGTGTTGGAGGAGGAAGTAGGGTTCGAGGTCTTGCGGCAGAGCAAAGACATTCCTCAGAACGTAAAGCTCAAACTTGTCAAAGTTCCTGTCCACTGCATTCTCCAAAAGTGTTTCGAGCTGGTGAATTCCTAGCGCGATCTCATCACCCTGCGCATTCGATCCATTCGTGAGAAACTGCTCCAAGGCCTCCACGGCTTGGTAGAGCAGCGTGTTGACAGCATTAATCACATCGTCTACAAAGGACAGCGGCGTGTATGTCAAGTGCTCTGTGAGGATCTGCTGCTGTTGTTGCTGATGCTGCTGCATGTAAACACGCGTAGCGTCTCCGCGTCGTTTGTTTTCTACCACACGTGAGGATGACCACGGACGACAGGGCGGGGACGGAGGACGAGTCGAGCGACGAGGATTTCGAGCTGCAGGACGAAGGTGAGTCTGTGAGAGATCAAACCACTAATGAGTCCCCTCTTCTGATCAAGACTCTAGTGATGACGCGGACTTTAAACAGAAAGCCCGTCAGGACGACTGGGATTCCGGAGATGAGGCAACGATGCGGGCAAAGGGCACACGGCAGGTCAGTACCAGACGAAGCAAGGCCTCAGAGAAACCAAAAGCGGTTGCACCTGCCATGACCAGATCCGGTACGGATATTGAAGCCATTTGGACGCAGATGAAAGAGAAAAAGGACAAGGAAGACAATGAAGAGGTTCAGGATATGGTAGCAATTAAGCGGACGTATGAATTTGCCGGGGAAGTGAAAACGTACGATGTGTGCAGAAGCCACTAATCCAGTGAGACCAAACACGTGCCCCGAGACTCTGCGGAAGCAAAAGCCTACTTTGCGAATGCAGAGGCAACGGCTGCAAAACAGTCAACCCCTGTACCACGTCCACGCAAACGGCCTTCTGCATTAGAAGCAGCGGCTGGAAAGAAGGCTCCCAAGCTGAATACGCTGGAGAAGTCACGCTTGGATTGGGCCGGGTTTGTAGATCAGGAAGGGATTGGGGATGATTTGAAACGTCATAACAAGGGGGGTTACCTTCAAGAGCAAGACTTCCTGCATCGTGTCTCGGCGAAGCGTGACGCCGACTGGAAGGGCGCACGAAAGTCATGACCCATGCAACGAGTCGTTTATTTACTATGACCGGATTTAGCCATCGAGCTGCACCACATCAATCTTGGCACCGATTGACCGCACGCGCGCAATGGCACTTGCCAGCCCATCGCTCTTCACTTTAAATCCGGCGCGAGACATATCGGCAACCACCTCCTCCGCCAAATCGGCACGGTCTTCTTTCGCCAAGGCATTGAGAATATTGCTGTACGTGTACTTGTTTGGAAGGACGCCCTTGTCGGCCATAAATTTCATTTGCTCGTACTTTTGCATCATGTGATCAATCTGCCGGAGCATGCCATAGCCATCAATCAAGCGATTCCATACTGCTGCATCTGTCGAGACGCGCCGGCTCTGCATTTCATCAAAGTAGTGCTGAGCTAGCTGGGGTTTCACCTGCTTCATCAGGCCATTGATCAAAGCTGTGTAGGTGAAAACATTCGGAGCAACATTGTTGTCCTTCATTTCCTGTAGCATACGCTGCGCAGCCGCTTCATTACGAGTGGCAAACCCATCGATGATGGTTGTGTAACATTGGACATTTGGTTCAATACCACTCTCACGCATTTCTTGCAGAAGCGCCTGCAGCTTTTCCTCTGAAGGTTTCGTTCTTCCCTTGAACAATCCATCAATGATTGTAGCGTAGGTGACCACGTCGGGTTTGACACCGTGAGTCTTCATGGCATTCAACACGGTCGGCACTTCGCTAAACTGCTTCCTCTTTATGAGCGCGCGCATAACCGTGTTGTACCACCAGATATCGCCACTAATTTGACCCTTGACTATTCTGTCCAGCAGCCTGAAGATGGTATCGTTTTGTTCTCTCAGCAAGCCTTGAATAAGTGTATTGACTGAAATCTGGTTCACTTCGATGCCTTTTGCGCGCATCTCATCAAAGACTTGAAGGGCACCATTCACATCGCGGTTGCGAAACATGGCGCCCATGTAAGCAGAGTAGCTAGCTATATCCGGTTCCACGCCGGTGGAAATCATGCGCTCCCATATTCCACGAGTCACGGCAGGATCTTGTCCGCGTTTCCCATGCTCGATCATGGCAATCCAACAGGTCTCATCAGGCTCTTCTCCTCGGTCAATCAAATCCACCCATGCGCGCACTGCAAAATCTTTTGCTCCGGTCTGGTAGAAGGCGTTGATGAACCGTCCGCAGAGCGCGGGAGAGAGCAGCGAAACATCTAACTGCTCGTACAAGGTCTTCAAGCCATCACGGTTTCCTTGGCGTGTTAGATGACCAATTTCTAGTACCATGTTTGGCATGTTTATGTAATGGACGTATTTGATACTTTCAAGACATGCGTCCACCAGCTCCTTTGGAAGGCTAGAACGAGCCAAAAATGCTTTTGTTTGACCCACTTTGATGGAAGGTATTCGATAGTCTTTCATATCTTCTAGTAACTGTTCTCCATTCACCTTCCCTTTGCTTTGCAGCTGCTGCAGAACAAATGCAGCAAGCGGTACCGCATAGGTGTCTCTAATACCTTGCCCCCCATCTCCACGGTAGATGCGAAGAATATTCAAAGCTTCGTCGGGTTTGCCGCGAATGAGTTCGTCAAACATAACATAAAACCAATGTCGTGGAGCATCCATGACGTTATCTTTCATATTTTTTAGGAATTCAAGTGGAGTAAGAAGAGATTCTGAGGGCTGCTTTATGTCACGAAGAGCTTTCAGAATATCGAAGAGGGTATTTGAAAGATGCAATGCTGTGGCTCTGTTTTCCTTTGAATCATTCCTTATTGCTATATACTGTTTCATTGCTGACCGTAAATCGTGTCTCTGAAGGGACTGATGAATAAGATCTTGTCGCTGTCTTATCGTGATTCGATAGGAGGACTTTCCAGGCGAACCGTTTGTGTGCTTGGTCACCGGCTGGACCGTTGGCTGAGACACCCAGTCTGGAGTTGCAGCTGCTGCATGGTCCCTTGGCATGGCCTGCGCATCCTGTCGAGCAGGCCGGGAAGCATGATAACCACGGAAGGCATTGTGCACACACTTTACCCTTTTCATTCGTTTCAGCAGCATCATATACACATAACTGCATCCGTCAATTGCATCCGTCAATTGCGATGCTGATAATTGCCTTGGAATTAGATGTCGTCCAGGTTCTGATGATTGCCTACCTGGGCCACACCACAACACGCAATACGAATAAATTCCTTGCCAACGAGCAGTCTGAGGGATACCCAGGTTTCTCATATCGATATCTATATTTCTATATGTATTAGGGGATATGTACATACTGCCCGTCAAAGGCGGGCTCTATAGAGACACCATGTTCGCTGCTCCACGCGGCCAACTCCTCCTCCGTGACGTAGTGGTCCGTGCGGTGCGAGAAACCTACCAACAGCGTCCGCCCCGGTCGTAGCGCCCGCACTACCTCCTTCGCCTCCGCCACGCTGATGTGCGAGCTGTAGTGTTCGATGAGATTCAGCGAGTCTAGCACAAGTACGGCGCAACCTTCGATCCGCTGCATGACCTCAGGCGGGATGGCCGAGGCGTCCGAGATGTACGCCAGCCCGCCCACCTGGAAGCCATTGCTCATATAGGGCGTCTTGGTTTTGAAGTCCAGCCCGTGCTCCACGGGCAGCGGGCGCACTGGCACCCCAGCCGCCGTGAAGTCCTCGTTGGGGTCGAAGACATGGAATGTGAATTGCGGCACTTCGCCGCCGCCAGTGGTGGGCCCGTGCACCATGTAAGGAAAAGTGCGCGTGACCTCGTGCATGGTGTGGGGGTCGAGGTAGACGTCCATGTGCTTCTGGACCAGCCCCCCTAAGGTCCAGGCCCGCAGATCATCCAGGCCAAACATGGCATCCGCGTGCGCGTGGGTGAGGATCAGTGCATCGATACGGCGCAGGCCATAGCGCGGAAAGATGTCCAGAGCGGCCGTGTAGAAGGACTTCCCGGCGTCAATCACGAGCGTCTTGCCGTCAATTCGCACCACGGCGCCCGTGTTCCTGCGCTTGTTCTTGGCGCCGTCCGGCTTTGTCGAGCTGCAGCAAACGCCACACGTTTGCGCCGGGTCGGTCACGCATCCTACCAACGGAATCCCCGAGGAACCACCTGTGCCCATAAAGATGAGGTCCATCCCTTCGTTCCCGGGTGTCTGGTAGTAGGCCACACGAGCAACCGCCCCTGTGAGTTCCAAGGGCCCAGAACAGTCCGTCCAAACTCAATTTCCAACCTGTCCGGGCAACGGAATTGTCTGATAGGCCGAGTGGCGGGCAATGTCAAACTCTTGATACCTGTAGCATCCCAGAAATGTATTGCTTACGTGTCCTCCACTCCTCACCTTGCCACGTCGGGTGGTCGGGCCCAACGAATCCTTGCTGTTGCCCCTCGCATTGGTTGGCCCGGTTACTGTAAGCGGGGAAAGTGCAAACACTAGTCCGATCTAGCAGCCTCGAGGCAGACAGGTGGACAGGTCGGGCTTGCCCAAAACAGTCCATCAAGCACAAGCTGCGATCATGGCTTCTCTTCAGCGTAGGGGCCCCTACAGTCCAGAGGAATTGACTTCTTTGTATCCACCATCCCTCCAGTTGCACTTTGTACAGATTGTGGCACGCCATGGGGAGCGGACACCTGTACGAGCCCGCTTCGAAAACACAATCCCTACCTTTTGGGCAGAGTGCAAAGCTGCCGAGCGCTTTCGCAATGAAGTGCTGACGGCAAGTGGGCAATGGGAGAGTTTTGGATACAAACGTGGTCTCGAGACGTTTGGGAAAGGAGACAAGGCTGTTCAGGCGGCTGGCGGGGCCCGCGAGACGGAAGGGTTGTGTATATTTGGTGAGCTTACGGAGCTTGGACGGAAGACGTGCCTCAACCTCGGTCAAAGGATACGACACCTCTATGTTGACCAGCTTGGCTTTCTGCCGGCAACTTTGAAGCCGGAGCAGCTGTACCTTCGATCAACCCCGGTAGTTCGGACCATGGAGTCCTTGCAAGAAATGATTATAGGCCTCTATCCAATGGCGACACGGCCTACAAACTTCCAGCCACGGATATTCACCAGGCTCTTGAGTGAGGAGAATTTATTTCCGAACGAGTAAGATGGCTTGGCAATTCTGTGGCTGACCATGTAGAGATGCCTGTCCTCGTCTGAGGCAGCTGATGCATGAATTTGCACATCGAGCAGGCCTTCGATGGGATCCCACTCTTCAATATGCTAGTGCTCGCCTGCAGAAGGAGATTCCAGGTGGAGTAAAAGTAAATGGGCATCCTCGTGTCAGTGGAATATTTGACACCATGAATTGCGCTCTGGTCCATGGTGTGCAGCTGCCCAAGCCACTCTACGATGAGCAGATTCAGAAAGATTTGGAGGGTGCTATTGTGGAAGAGTGGTTTGCCGGATATAGAGACTCTGCAGAGTTCCGACGTCTGGGGATCGGAAGCTTCCTGGGCGACATTCTCGATAGGATGG
>JAABUZ0100005491.1_pt1 | contig 16592 bp, 16 predicted proteins | sample 5562091 | NCBI WGS metagenome assembly JAABUZ01 (sample SAMN12813069, study PRJNA571459) | rock metagenome | isolation source: Antarctica rocks | place: Antarctica: Victoria Land, Linnaeus Terrace sud | collected 2015-12-21
ACGATGAATGGCATTCACATCAGTCGACGGCGTCTGCTCGCCGTCGCCCTCGGCACGGTAGGGGCGGCGACCGTGCCGTCCGGCACACGCGGCGCACCCCCGCCGACGGCGCCCGCGCCAGGCAGCGCCCCGCCCCGTCACCTGCCGATCCACGAGACGACCGTCACGGAGATCAGAGGCCTCACCTGGCAATTTCTCCACCGGGAGGAGGTGCTCCACCGGGAGGAGGGGGGCCACACATCCTTCAAGCTTCAGCTGACGCAGATGCGCTGGCTCGTCAACGCGGTGATGGAGCAGCTTGCCTTCAGTGAGGGGGCAGTGCTGCCGCTGCAGGCGATCATCGCACGCGAATACCCGTATCGCCCCCTGCGCATCCCCACCCACTGGCGGCTCACGCGGTTTCCGGGGCTGTTCGAGGCGCCCTACCGCAGTTTCCGGCATGACGACGATGGCTACTGGCGCTACGACCCGACGCTCCCCCCATTTCGGAGCACCCGACCGGCACGGCCTTGAACGCAGCACCCAGAACGGAGGAAGACGATGACCAAGGAACGCACGACCAGACGCGCGACGGGACGCGTTCGACGCCGCCCACCGTTTGGCCCACCGGCAGGGGCGCGATGCCAGCACTTGCCTGGCCCCGGCCCCCGGGACGAAGACAGGAGCGCAGGATGAGCGGTGACCGATCGGTGCACTCGCCGGATGGTGACGAGGGGGGCGTCCGGTGGACGGACATCTTCCCGCGCTCGCACAACCGCGACCTCGGCTATTACGTCGTCTGGGGTTGGCAGGTGGCGGTGACGGCGATCGTCGCGGCGCATGGCGCGGGGCTGCGCCACGCGGTGGAGGCAAGCATGATCGGCTACGGCGGCGAGTCATGGCGGGCGTCATTGCTGGACGGGGAGTTTGTCAAAATCACCGGCGTGATGCACCCGGAGCAAGGCTTCAGCAATGGCATGTGGCTCTCCGGTCGCGATGCGGTGCGGTTCGTGCTCTACCTGCTGGACATCCCCCAGCCCCGGCGTTTCCCGGGCGAGGCGGCCATCCCGCCCTTCGCTGCCCTCGATGCCGAAGCACGAGCAATGCGCGAGGCGTCACCCGGCCACTGGCGGGTGCGCCCGTGACCGACGCGCTGCCCATTCCGGCGAAGGTCGGGTGCGCTCGTGATCAACAAGGAAAGGAACGATGATGCGACACGAAGACAAGTGGTATTACGCTCGCGCGAAGGAAACATCAGCCGGGTTCATTACGTTTCCCGACGGGCGCCAGGTCGAGATCTTCGACGCCCCGTACACGCCGCGGGAGCGCTTCCTGCTGACGCTTCCCAACGGGTATGAGCGTGTTGTCCGCCTGAATGAGCCGCGTGACAGCACGGTGATCGGCACGACGGTGCGCGGGCGGGTGACGGAAGCCTATCGCCGCTTTCCTCGGCGGCCGCGCCCCTATCGATGAGTGAAATGTGGGACGCGGCGGCGTCTCGGTGACACAGAGCAAGCTGCCTGATGTACCCACGAAGCGAACGAAAGAAACGAAGAAATGTGCCAGCGCGCGGCATTCTTTCGTTTCTTCGTTTCTTTCGTGCCTCACGCGTTGGCTTTGAACGACACAACTCCCTCAGAGCGTCTTTGGTGCCGGGGACAAGCGCAGCGTGGATCGGCGAATGATGCGCCCGTACTCCACTCCTCTCGCACGGTAGAGGGAAGCACGGACGCACGCGAAACCAGCGTGCACGGCGCGTCGTTCTACGTGGTAGTGGCAGCAAATCGCGCTGCCACAGGAACGTCATGGGGAGGAACACCATGGATCACATCGGCTTTGCGCTCCCGATCCAGCCCGGCAAGAGCGCGGACGCCCGCGCCTTTCTGACCGAACTCGACGGGTCGCGCAAGGGGCAGTACGCTGCCTCGGAGCGGAAGATCGGCATTACGAAAGAACTCTGGTTCTTTCAGGAGACGCCGCATGGCGACTTGGTCGTTGTCTACATGGAGAGTGCGGACTTCAGCACGGCGCTCGGCATGTTCTCCCAATCCAAAGACGAATTCGACGTCTGGTTCAAGGAGCGGCTGGCGAACGCAACGGGCGTGGATCTGAACACCCCGCCGCCTGGCCCATTGAGCGAGCTACTGTCGCATTACGAAGCATAAGGGGCAGGCGGCGAGAGAGCGTGTGAAGCAAATACCTCTCGGGCATCGCGTGGAAAGGTCGGCAGGTGATAAGCCGCGAAACGGGCGTGCAGAGGTATAACGAAGACGGCGAGAAGTAGAGCGCCACCACGCGGACTCCCCATCCGGCAGATTCGGGCCAGCGTCGGCTCCCAGCCCCACCGCACGTATTCGGCACACAGTTGGGTAGTGCGTGACGAAAGGCGATCGCGGCGGGAGTCCCGATCGCACTGACGAGATGAACGACCGACGTGGCGTTACTCGTCTTTCTAGCCGTCCCCCAGGCGCCGGATGATGAAACGTTGCCGCGCCACCGGCAGCGCCAGCACCGTCGCCGCCAGCAGATCCCGTCCCGCCACCGAGGGGTGGATGTCGCACGTCCCGTCCGCCTTGCGGATTAGCAGCCCCGCAGCGCAGGTATCTCCCCCGAAGGAGGTCGCCGCCCGCTGGAACGTACCGAACCCGTCGGCGACCATACCGCCATACTGCCCCGTCACCCGCGACACCACTTGATCAGCCGCAGTGATCGCCGTCACCGCAGTGCCGCGATAATCGGTCGCGTAATAGGTCACCGCGACCAAGTCACCCTGGTAGTTGCCCTCCCCGCGGAGCCGACCGTAGATCGTACTGAGATTCGCGGCCAGCATGTCCAGCGTCGCGGGCAGCCCAGTCGCGATACAGCTCCCAATCGCCGCCATGTCGCCGGGATGGGCCGCTGTGCACCCCTTCTGCAGGACGAACAGGTCGTTGGCGCCGATGCTGATGGTGACCAGCTGCGTATGCGGGTGTTCGCGCAGGAAGGCAACGGCGAAGTCGAGCTGCGCGGCGGTATAGGCGACGTGGAGGGGATAAGCCCGGCGGTAGGGGCGACAGCTATTGTCAACGCCCGTCGGGGAGACAAAACCGCCGCTGGCTTCTCCCGGGCAGGAGGCGTTGGCGAGGGGAAGATGGAGCGCTGCCGCTACCGCCTCGGGATAGCCGACGAAGGCGGAGACGGTGTGTGGATCGAGCAGCGGGTTATAGCCGAAGGGGATGGAGTCACCCAGCGCGAGATAGGCGGAGTCGCCGCTCTGTGCCGCAACGGGCGCCGCGACGGGCATGGTCAGCAGTATGGTGACGAGCATGAGGAAACGCAGCAACGCTGGTCGCCAGTTGATCGTGCGGAAATGCATCGGCTTGTTCCTTCCTCATCTTCATCCCCTGCGGGCGAGTTGCTCGGCGCGGATGGCGCGAGGATACTGCTGCTGCGTGTATCGGTCAACCGCGATGCATACCGGCGGGATGGGGGAGGTGCCCCTTCCACGGATATTTTTCGTCGACACCCGCCAAACCGCTCTCGCGAGCTTTTCTCGCACACGACTCTGGCAAAGTGTGCCATCGCGTAGCCACGCCCGCCGATGGCGTGGTCGCGATGATGCCGGATGGGCCTACGACGATAACGAAAAAAAACGAATACACGCTCATCGGCCTTGCATTTATTTGTTTCCCTCGTTTCTTTTGTCCCTCCCGCGTCAACGCTGAACGATAAAAGGCTCTTGGGCGCTTTTGGTGATGACGAGAAACGTGAATGTCGTGATCCGGGCAGGGAAGATCGCCGCGTTGCCCCTCACGTTTTCCTGCGCGGTTGTGCGCGTGGATCGCCGGGTTCGCTCTTCCTTGGCACGGCTGCCGATGGCAACCCAAGCGCATCATCAAATGTGCCCATGAATCCGATAAAAAGCGCTGCCGTGGAGCAGACGGCAAAGGACGACGCACCGCTTCCTTTCCTTCGCAAACCCATTCGTGCCAGCGGCGAGGAAATGGGGCCCCCCGTCTGGGAATGTGCCAATCGTCGGCGATTATCAGCGAAGCGATTATCGGGCCGTTGACTGACCAAATTCATGCAATCGGTCACGGCCAGATGGTCGGCCATCGCTACCTTTCGTGGCATCGGACACGTCGCCCGCGTGCATCGGGTGATTTCTGCGTGCGCAAAGCAGAGGCCTGTTCGGGCGGCGATCACCAACAGACCGTGGCAAAGGAAATCTGGCAGGCATGTCGGGGGTTATCAGCGTGCTCACACTCAGCGAGCAGGGGTACACCTGGCTGACGCGACATCGCGAGGAGCAGGGACGTGGCTAGCACAAGACTGGAGAGAAGGCAAAAAGCGTGGCGGGTTGGGGACACCCGCCACCGGAGGAAGGAGGGAAGAGGGCGTGTGGGGGCACGCCCGCCGTGCCTTGGACATCGTCAGCGATGGAGGGCCGGGGCGACCGGCTAGCCGTGACGCGCTCGCCAACCGCTGCTCAATCTGTCCGTACACATAGATAACGGACGAAAATCAGATTGGTGACGCGCACGCAAACCAGCCTGTTCTCCGTCGGCTAATGCGCGCCCTGCTCATGGAGGGGCGGTGCGTGCTCCTCCCAACGTCGCCCCTGCGATCAGTCGCATGAAACGCCAGATAAAAGTACGCGCCAAAATGCCATCCTTTTTCCGGGTGCTGCGTACGATGTGCGGGATTGCCGATGCAGGGGAGGCCTGATCCGTCGCAGTCGCGCTCACCATCAATAGACGTCGTGCAGGCAGTTGTGGAGTTTCCGGCCTCGAAATCGGTCGTATTTGGGACGGTGTATGCGCCCCAGTGGGAGCCGACAGGCCATGCCGCTCACCTGCTACGACGACGATCGTCTCACGAACGCTGCTACGCCGGTGCGTCCCCCGCCGTCAGCCCCTCCCACCAACCATCGTCCGCATCGGGCGCCTCCCGCGCCGTGTGCGCCCGGCCCGGCCACGAGAACGTGAGCGCCCCGGTCAGGATGCCCCCCAGCGCCGTGTGCCGCGGCGCCCGCCGCCAGTCCCCCACCGCCAGCCCCAGCGCCTTGCGCTGCCCGACCAGCACCACTAGGCGCCGCGCCCGCGTGAACGCCGTGTAGAGCAGCGTCCGCCCCAGCAGCGCCGCGTGCGCCGTCACCAGGGGCATCACCACCGCCGGGAACTCCGCCCCCTGCGCCTTGTGCACCGAGACCGCGTAGGCGTGCGTCAGCGCGTACAGGTTCGCGTACGGGTACCTCACCTCCCGTCCGTCGTCCAGCTCGATCTCCAGTTCCTGCTCGACCGGATCGACTTCCCGCACCGTGCCGAGGTCGCCGTTGAAGACCTCCAGGTCGTAGTCGTTCTTCAGTTGCAGCACCCGGTCGCCCGGGCGATAGACCCGTCCCCCGCCGCGCGCCTCCGCTATCCCCTCGCGCGCCGGGTTCAGCCGCTCCTGCAGCAGGGTGTTGAGCGTCCCCACCCCCGCATCGCCCCGGTGCATCGGGGCCAGCACCTGGATGTCCCCCGGCGCGAAGCCGTAGCGTGTCGGCAGCCGGCGGGCGACGAGGTCGGTCACCAGCGCCGCCGCGGTGGCCGGGTCGTCCGCTGCGAGGAAGAAGCAGTCCGCCACGTCGCCGCCGAAGCGGGGCATCTCCCCGGCGTTGATGCGTGCCGCGTTCATCGCGATCCCCGACCCCGCTCCCTGGCGGAAGATCTGCGTCAGGCGCGTCGCGGGGAAGCAGTCGGCGTGCAGCAGGTCAGCGAGCACCGCGCCCGCCCCGACGCTCGGTAGCTGGTCGGGGTCGCCGACGAGCAGGAGGTGGGCGCCGGGGGCGACCGCCTTGACGAGCTGATTGGCGAGCAGGACGTCGAGCATGCTCACCTCGTCGACCACGACGAGATCGGCCTCGAGGGGGCGGTCTTGATCATGCCCCGCCTTGCCTGCCGGTCGCAGCTCGAGGACGCGGTGAAGCGTGCCGGCGGGCAGCCCGGTCGCCTCCTGCATCCGCTTGGCGGCGCGGCCCGTCGGGGCGGCGAGCAGGGGGCGGAGTTGCTTGGCGCGGGCGAGCAGGAGGATGGCGCGCAGGGTGTGGGTCTTGCCCGTTCCCGGCCCCCCCGTCAGGATGGAGACCGGGGCGGTGAGCGCCATTCGCACCGCCGCCTCTTGCGCGGGCGCCAGGGTGATGCCGTGCTCCGTCGCCAGCCACGCGAATGCCGCCCCCCAGTCGGTCGCGGAGAAGGTGGCCGCCACGCGCCCCTCGGCGGCGGCGAGACTCTGCAGGCGCGAGGCGAGGCTCGACTCGGCGCGCGCGAAGGGCGCAAGGGCGAGTAGGTGCCCATCCTCGCCGCGGGCCGCGACGACGTCGCCGCTCCCCGCCAGCGCCGTGATCGCCGCCTCGATCGGCGCATGGTCAGCCCCGAGCAGCGTGGTGGCCTGCTTGATCAGCGTCTCCTCCGGCAGCAGCGTGTGCCCATCGTCCCCGGCGGCGCCGAGCGCGTGCAGCACCCCCGCCTGCAGCCGCTCCGGGGCGTCCGACGCGATGCCCACCGCTTTGGCGATCGTGTCGGCGGTCTTGAAGCCGATCCCCCACACCTCGCGCGCCAGCCGGTACGGCTCTTCCGCCACCACCCGCCCGCTGTCGTCGCCGAAGCGCTTGTAGATGCGCACCGCCAGCGAGGTGGAGACGCCGTACCCCTGCAGCGCCGTCATCACCTCCCGGATCCGCCGCTGCTCCGCCCACGTCGCCGCGATCCGCCCCGCGCGCACTGTGCCGATGCCCGGCACCTCGGTCAGCCGCTCGGGCGTCCCCTCGATGGCGTCGAAGGTCGCCGCGCCGAACGCCTCCACGATCCGGCCCGCCATCACCGGGCCGATCCCCTTGACCAACCCGCTGCCGAGGTAGCGCCGCATCCCCTGGATGGTCGCGGGCAGGGCGGTGCGGTAGTCGAGGACGGTGAACTGCCAGCCGTGCCGGGGGTCGTTGCGCCACCAGCCGGAGGCGACGATCGCCTCGCCGGGGGTGAGGTCGGCCATCGTACCGACCAGGGTGACGAGCCGGTCATCCCCCTGCGCCGCCTTGGCCTCGTCACCGGCCCGCTCGGGGGCGAGGCGGGCGACGGTGTAGCCGTTGTCGGCGTTCTGGTAGGTGATGCGCTCGACGACCCCGCGCAGCTCGCGCCGGGGTGGCGTCGCGTTCTGGGAGTGTGGCGTTGCGGCAGAGACGGTCATCGCTGATCCTCGTGGCGAGTCGTCGGCGTGAGCAGATGTCTGAGCAGGGCGTGGCAGGGATGATGCCCCAAACCGAGCGAGGCGGCCCCGTGGAAAGGACAAGTAGAGGGGCAGATCAATGGGGAAGGGAGAGTGAAAGCCTATTGGTGCAGTATGGACAAAGGATACCAGCATCATAAGCCAATGATAACACATGGGCTCGTCTCGAGAAGTTACTGCATGACTTTCCGCTGCCCCGATCCCCCTGGGACAATCCGACCCGCCGAGCGTCCTGCTCGTGCGCGTCATTGCCGGGTTGCCCGCGGGGCAGGTGGCAACTGTTGGCGGGCGGTGAGCCGATCACCGACATCACAGCCGTCGCCCGCGATGAGATCGTCACGCTGATCGAGGTGGCATCACGGTGGATAATCCGGTAGACGATAAGGGGTATTGCACGCTCGGACTGTCGGCGAAGGGGATGCGTTGGTGCGAGCGGGATTCGCTTCGGCGGGACGAGCGGTAGGCGCGGGAGTCGACGGCCTATACTGATTGGCATACTCACTGATCGAGAAGATCGGCGGACACCATGCGCGCAACCTCTCCCACGCTCTATGCCGGGATCGGACGTTCAGAGGATCTTCCGACGTTGTACCACATGAACAAGACGAAGGAGGCTGCTGTTCTTCGTTGCCCCGAGGCGCTGGCATCCGAGTTCCGGCTCGCACACCGACCGACCGGGTGGACGGCGCGTGCGCGAGTGGGCATGATAGCCGACCGATGGTCACGGACGCCACTCCGACTGGCCACGAAACGTGGCCGAGCACCGCTTCCCATAAGTGCTGGAGGCGATGGCACTCGAACTGCCGACGACGCCCCCGGTCAGTGACCGACCATCGTCCGTGACGCCGATCAGCGCGACGTTCATGTTCCATGCTCCATGATGTGTGGACGCGAATAGAGCATGGAGCACGCGCGATCGTCCCCACCGCTCAGATATCCGTCGAAAGCCCGCACACGCATCGGCGAGACTCGGTCACCTCGATCTTTCGGTACACACCCCATTCGATACTGCTCTAGGAAATGACCGTTTTCATCGGCGGCGGTGCGCCAATGGCGCATGGCACACTGTTGGTAATAGCAGAAACCGTTGCACCTTGATCGCGATTGCCTGGGAAACAACCCCCCATGCGATGTGCTTGCTCCATGCTTGATTGCGCCCAACGTGCCGATGGAGCATAGAGCAAGCACAAGTGCCCCGCCCGGGGATGCCCATTCGTGGGCCGCGCACGCATCGGCACCAGCGAAACCGCGAAAGCCCGGCGAACGATCGGCGCGACATCGGTTGCCGACTGCGTGTGCCAGTCGCTCTCGCCGCAGTCGCCCATCTGTTCGAGCAACGCAACGGGTAAGGCACCATGGCAGGCATCGCCGACCGCCTCCATCAATCGGCCCTGTCTCTTCGCCTCCCACGCGAGCGCCGATCGCGAGCGGATGCCGCCGATCGTCGCGACGTCGCGCGACGTTACGCCGATCCCGCCGCCTGCTGCTCGGCCTTGTAGGCGGCGAGTTCGGTCTGATGACGGGCGAGTTTCCCCGTCACGTCGCCAATCTTCTTGCTGTCCCCGGCCTGCTGCGCCGCCTGCAACTCGCTGGTCAGCACGTCCACCAACCCTTGCAGGTCATAGACCTTTTGGCCGACGAGCGTGCCGTACGGCATCCTGGCGGCGGTGGCCTGCTGCTTCATCTGCTGACGGACGGCATCGGGAATGGTAAAAGTCATGTGATAGCCCTCGCTTCGCACTCTTACTTGGCGGTCTTCAGGTAATACGCATACCAGTCGGTGCGGATCTGGTCTTGCGCCTGTTGCAACGTCATCCGCCCCGCGCACACCTCGGCGTGCAGAGCATTCTCGACCTTATCCTTTTCATGCGCACCGATTTTGTTCGGTGCGTCGGGCGTCACATACGGCTCCGGCCAGAGATTCGTCACCATATTGCTGCCGCCGAGTTCGAGCGAGATGAAATGATCGACCTCGTGCTTGCCCGGCTCGTTCGGGATGCCGTACCGCTGGTAGACCGCCGCCTTCTCGTCCGTGGAGACGCTGCGGACGCCCTTGCTGTAGCCGGAGACGCAGACCTCCTTCGCCGTCACGCCGGGCAGGACATCGCCGGGCGTCAGCGACGGGTTCGGATAGAGGCTCGCCGGGCCGGCCTTCCCCCCACTCGCCGCGGGAGCGACCGTCCGCGTCACTCCGCCCGCATTCGTCGGTAGCGCCGTTTCTCTGTGCCGCGCGGTTGTCGGGCTGGCGGTGGACGTGCCGAGGCTACACCCGCCAAGCGTCACACCGAGAACAAGCGCCGTCATGCCAATCACGCCACCGTGCACGATCCACCTTTGCCGCATCGCCGCACCGCTCTGTTCCTTCGCTCCAAGTGTGACCACGCCGCAAAATGGTGCAGCAATCGTGCCACGACGATGGGCGAAATCGCGACGGGCGTCGGTGCCGTGATGACCCGTATCGCTGCTCATATCTGCTTGCCACGCGGGGTTGCCGCGTGCCCGATTAGGCCCGCGCGAGGATGTCGGGCACATCGTTCGCCGGGCTGTTCACCATCCTCGACACCGGGTACGCCTCCATCGCCCGCGCCGGGTACGGGCGCAGCAGGGGCAGCAGATGTTCCGGCTCCCTATTGTCCGGGTCGAGCCAGTCCTCCTCGTCCGCGGGCCCGAGGATCACCGGCATCCGGTTATGCATCGAGGACAGCAGATCATTCGGCGTGGTCGTGATGATCGTGTACGTCTTCACCGCGTGTCCGTCCGCGTCCTGCCAGCGGTCGTACAACCCGGCGAAGGCGAAGAGCGGCTCATCCCGCAGATGAATATAGTGCGGCGTCTTGATTGCGCCATCGCGCTGCCACTCGAAGAAGCCACTCGCAGGCACAAGGCAGCGCCGCGAGCGGAGCAGCGTGCGGAAGGCAGGCTTCTCCGCAACCGTCTCAGCGCGGGCGTTGATCATCCGGCTGCCGATTGCGGCATCCTTCGCCCACGATGGGATGAGCCCCCAGCGCATCATCTCCCGACGATGCGGGCCGTGGCTCGTGATGACTGGCAGGGTCTGTGTCGGGGCGATATTGAAGCGGGGTGCCAGGTCGTCACGCAACTCCTCGAGCGAGAAACGATGCTGCAAGCTGCCGTCGCCGACCACTACAAGGGCGTATCTTCCGCACATGGGGTTCCTCCTTACGTCCATCCAACCGAGCCCAAGTATAGCACAAATGTTCTATTTTGAGAAGACGAGGTACGCGAGGACGATCATCAGGCATCCTTTTCCGCAGTCGCTTGACGTTCCGGACAATGAGGCTATCCCTTCCCAATTACGCGCGGCTCCCGCAGGAGGGGACGATCGCCTCCTCCGAGCCGGTGCAGCTGGATCCGCATGGCGGCGACCTCGCGGGCTTTGTGCTGATCCGGGGCGACCGCGAGACGCTTGCCCGCCTGCGCGCCGGCGAGGAGTTCCAGCGGTTCAATGCGCGGGCATCGCTCGTGGTGTCGCACTTCGGGGTGGTGGACGCGCACATCGGCGGGGGGTTGCAGACGCTCTTCGCGGGCTTCCAGGAGCAGGTGGACAGCCTGGCAGCGCGATAGCACGAAGCCCGATGGCCGGTGGTACGGCACTTGCTCTTCCTCCGGGCATTGGACACGATGGCGTGGGCATGGCCCCGCGATGGTACTCCACCGAAGGTGATACATTCCTACCCTCCCCTTCCCCTGCGGCGGTTCCCCACCCGCCGCTTTTTCTTGCCCGACATCGCGACGGCACGATCCGGTAACCGCGACCGAAGAGCGATCGAAACGGGCGCGACGAACGGCCCTCGCGGTATGCTGGAGCCGTGACTTTGGATTGGCACTTGATCGCGGGCTGGGACGAGCGCTACCTCCTCCAAGTCCTCGCCGCATAGTCATGCGATTGCCCTGCAGATACCATCTCCTTCTTTGCATTGCGCACCGATGATCGCTACACTACCCGCCAAGTTGTCGCCCAATAGGTGTGCGTCGGTAGGTGTGATTCCGGTACGGAAGGAGACGTAATGATGCGGGGAAGGATGCGATGCGCGCGGGGTGGGGTGATGCTCGGCGTGCTGCTCGCACTCGTGCTGGTTCTGCCGTCGCTCTCGGCGGCGGGTTTTGCAAATGACGCCTTCCAGGCGCTCTGGTCGAAGACCGACGCGAACCCCGGCGGCAAGACCTATGTCTGGGGGCCATCACCGTTCACCGATGGTCTATCCGAGGACTATAAAGAGGCGCCGGGTGGCACGCGCACCGTTCAGTATTTCGACAAGGGGCGGATGGAACGCGGCACGAACAACACGATCACGGCGGGATTGCTCACCGTCGAACTAATCACTGGCAAGCAGCAGAATGGGGACAATACATTCGTGCCGCGTGACCCGGCGAACGTGCCGGTGGCGGGCGATCCGGACAACGCGTTCCCGACCTACGCCGATCTCGCGAAGGTGCAGGCGGCGGAGCAAAACAACAACGGCAAGCCGGTCACCAAGCAGTACAAATCCGATGGCTCGTTCGGCGCATACGACACGAAGGGCGATCCGCAGGCGGTGACTGCCGGTTTCGATGACACGACGAAGCACAACCTCCCCAAGGCGTTCGCGGACTTTCGCACTGCGCCCGATTTCGGTGGTCTCTCCGCCATCGGCCTCGCGATTACCGAGCCGATCTGGGCGACGGTCAAAGTCGGCGGCACGCAGAAGGATGTCCTGATGCAAGGGTTCGAGCGGCGCGTGCTCACCTACACACCGAGCAACCCGGATGGTTTCAAGGTGGAATACGGCAACATCGGGCGGGCGTATTACGCATGGCGCTACCCGAGTGGAACGGCGCCTGTCCCGGCGGGGAGCGCGACTCCGGCTCCTTCCGGCAGCGCGACGCCTGCGCCCTCGACGACTGCCGCGCCTCCCCCGGCGAGTGGTGATATTGACATCGTGGCGATCGCGGAGCCATCGAACCCACAACCGGATACCCCCGTCAACCTGACGATCAAACTGATCAAAGGTGGTGTGCCGCTGGCGAATACGCCGATCCATGTCGACTGGACGTTCGAGATGGGCGTCGCCGCACAGACGAGCGATGTGACGACGAACAACGATGGTATCGCGTACGCATCAATCATTACCACCGGCGCGATCCCCGGAACGACCGGGCAAATCATCGTCACGGTGAATGGCACGTCGTACGGTTCGGTGGCCGGGCTTTCGATTCGTTAGTCGCCCCGCGCGGCGAGAGGAGCGGTGCATGTCATCTACCGAGGAGTGTCGCTGGATCGCGGATGCACTCCTGGCAGGGTGTGGCCTGGTGGACGGCGCCTATTGCTCGTCGGTACGGTCGCGCCCGGCCTCGGTGTGCCGCTCGTCGATCTGCAGGGCATCCTCGACAAGATGGAGGGGCAGGGCCTCGTCGAGTGTACCGTGCGAAACCCGCTCCAATGCCGCCTGACCACATGGGGCCAGGGGCATCTGGAGCGGCAGGCGCGACGCACGACGATTGCCAGCAACGCGCACACCGAGGACTGAGGCAATTGCCTCAGTACAACCGTAATTCCTGCCGGATACCGCGCACATCGGCCTCAACTTCGAGGCCGATAACGGGCGGTCGGCTGTCATACCAGTGGATACCGTGTGCCGCCGCCGGGCCCATCGCCGCAAGGATCTCCGTTGGCAGAAAGGCATGAAGATCGTGTTCGGTGTAGAGATCGAGGGCGGTCACCGCCGACCAATCCGTCTCCAGCGCCGTGAGACTCGCCTGCATCGCTAGTGGGTCATGCCGCAAATAACTGGTGACCCTGCAAACCAAGATTCTCTCGTCTACTCGCGCTTTCTGCTCCTCACTGATGTCTATTTATATATAGCATGACCCCCCAGTGACGCGCCGTTGCCCGCCGCAATGGCAACCGGTGATTCGGTTGGCAGGAGCGATCGGTGAATGGGACGCTCCGATCAGTCGGTCGGATGGCCGGAGAATGAGCCGCGATCCGCTTGGGGTTGCGTGGGCGGCGCCCGCTGCGCGATGCCTCCGTCCGGACGACCGACCCGACCGGGATCGGCGTCGAATCGACGGGATGACCGTAACGTGCGCTCCCCGAACCGTCTCCCAGCCTGCGGGTGACAGCGGATAAGGTTGTGGCAGCGTGCGCCATCGATCACGTGCTGCCGGACGTCAAGACGTCTGGAGCACCGCGCCCACGCGAACGGCCAGCGGCCCGGACGGACGCGTGCCGGCGCGGTCGTGTTCAACGCCGCCGCTTGCTCTTGTCGTTGAGGGCACGCGCCGCGTCGGCCATCGCTGGCGTCGGCTTCGTCCATCGCACCCGCCCTTCTTGCTCCCACGCCCGCACGTCCGTCGCCGAGGGGCGGCGTGCCTTGCCATTCTGCGTCCACTGGACGGTCGCCCCGCCCGGCCCCGCATAGAGCAGCTTCTCTCTGCCCTTCAATCGGTGGTTGATCGGTGGACTGTCGGTCGGGGGTGGGGACGCGCCCAAGGTCTCCGGCTCTGTGACGGGCGATACCCGGGGGGATCGGACAGCAATGCGGCGATGCGGACGCTCCACCGGGGCGGTCACGCTGCCCGCCCGCTTCCTGCCCGGTCGGCCCTGCGACTGCTGGCGATAGTCTTCCAACGCTTCCCGGGTCACCGCCCAGGCTCCACCGACCGGGATTGCCCGCAGCGTCCCGCGCTGCGCCGCCCTGGCGAGCGTCGCCCGATGAATACCGAGGGCAGCCGCCGCCTCGGCGATGCTCATGAGGTCATTCATTGCTGCCTCCGTGAGAGAAAATATGCGACACCGGTCGCGGGTTGAGCGCCTGCGACCCAACCCGTCGGCGCGCCGTCGCGAAAAACATGCGACAGCTGTCGTTGATGGAATGCGCAACACGCGAGTCGTGCGCGGTCGGATCAGGGATTATTATACGACAACTGTCGCGTATATTGCAATGTGTCTCGGTGTCAAATGAAACATCGCTTGACACGGAGCGCCGCTTCGCCTGACAATTGCCCCGGTATCACGAGTGGCGCACGCAGCGCCCGGCAACCTGCTTCTCATCGGCAAGGTGCCCACGCACACGACAGTGCGGATGCGGCCTACGGCCAGTAGGCAACCAAGGATGGGGCACCTGCCCCTCCGGAAAGCGAGGGGTTTTTCGTGCCCGGAAATCACTTCGCACGCACGCCGACAACGCGCCCGTCGCGCGTTGCTTCCTGCCGCGCCCCGCCACTGCCCGCTTTCCATCCCGGCCCGTTTCGTGATGATCAGGAGAAATACGATGGGACGCGAGATCACGACCTGGGGAGACCAGCTGCGCCGCTTCGACGAGGCGCACGCGGACGCGCATCGCCAACTGCGGGAACATCTCGCCGCCGGCAGCGACCCCGCCGGCGCGGTGGAGCGGGCGCTGATCGCCTTCCCCGCTCGGTTCACCGCCGCGCTGTGGGAATGGGCGCTCGTCGTCGAGACGTTGCGGCGGGCGGCGACGAGGGGGCCGGATGCGGCGGCGACCGGCCCGCTCCTGCCGCCCGACGCGTGGATCGGCACGGCGGAGGCCGAGACGATGCCGGCGATCACGAGTGGCGGCCTGATCAACCTCGCCTGGCTGCAGGTCGTCCGGGCGGTGACGGTGGACGGTCGGATGTTCGTCAACCGGTTCGACGTGCTCGCGCACGCGCGATGGTGCGAGCAGTGGTGGTGCACCTGCGGCACGGACGCCGCGTGCCTGGTGCACGGCACGAATATGGAGGAGGTCAACGATGGGTGACAAACGACCAACGATCAGCAGCGACGACGATGACGGCGTCCGGTGGACGGCGGTCTTCCATCGCTCGCGCAACCGCGATCTGGGCTACCACGTCGTGGGGGAGTGGCAGGACGCGGTGCTGGCGATCGTCGCGGCGCACGGGACGCAGCTGCGCCACACGTTCGCGGCGAGCATGATCGGGTATGGCGGCGAGTCGTGGCGAGCGTCATTGCTGGATGGGGAGTTTGTCAAAATCACCGGCGTGATGCACCCGGAGGAAGGCTTCAGCAATGGCATGTGGCTCTCCGGTCGGGATGCGGTGCGCTTTGTGCTCTATCAGCTGGATGTCCCCCAGCCCCGGTGCTTCCCGGGCGAGGCAGCAATCCCGGCCTTCGCCACGCTCGAGGCGCGGGCGCAGGCAGCGCGGGAGGCGTCGCCCGGTCGTTGGCGGGAGCGCCCGTGAGCGGTTCCCTGTCCACCCCGGTGTGGGAGTGGCAGAGGCGGAGAGTGACGAGCGGGCGCATGCCCATGGAGCAATGGGCAAAGGTGACGCACCGCTTCCTTGTGGGTGCGCGGTCGCTCGGATCGGGTGCGCAAGCGATGGGGCCCCCCGACGCAGCCATGCTGACGGTGGGCAGGGAGTACCGGCGCCAGAGCTGTTGCAAAGTCGGGGCGCGGTACGTGAGTGACAACGGACGAGGGCGTTTCCTAACCCCTTCGGAGGGTCGGTTGCCACTGTACGATCACTACGTTCAGGGCTCTCTCCTCCCTCAGACACGGATCGCACACCGCCATTTGTTCTTCCGATCAACCTCGTCTGGCGGGCGAGTCTCTGCCATCGTGTGTTCGTACTCGGTCGTACACCGCCATGAAGGGGTTAGGAAACGCCCTCAACGGACACCTTTCTTCATCGGGGTGCGGTGCTGCACCGTGACCAGACAAAGAAAGATGTTGCCATGCAGTCGACCATCCCCGCGCTCACCGTCGCTGTGCCCCGTATCCCGTTCCTGTTGAGTCCGGCCTCCCTTGCTGCTCGCTTCCTCACCCTCACCGACCGACGCGATCGGCGTGGCATCCGCTCTCCGCTCGCCGTCCTGCTGACCGTCGCAACCCTCGCGAAACGCGCTGAACAGAACGCGCCGCGTGCGATTGCCGACTGGGCGCGTAAGGCGGCAGTGACGGTGCGCTGGGCAGGAGCGAGGAGCACCCCGGCGAGCAGCACCTGGGCATGGAGCCAGACCCGTTTGGAGAAGAGTAGTGCGAAGGGGCGCAGCAGCAGTATCATCGCGGGCGGCAGGGTATGCATTCAGTACCTCCTCTTGGTCGAGTGGTAGCGAGCATACCTTGCCCCTTCATCTCCTGCCAATCGGGGAAAGTCGAGCTTAGTGGTGCATCCGGTACATGCATGCACGCTCCGATACCAGAGCGTCTTCGGGCCGTGACCGTGGTACGGACATCGTCGTCGCTCGTAGATGGAGAGCGAACGAACCGGATGCAACATGTAGATGCGATTGCCCTGGGGCGGGGGCAGGGCTTATGCATTCTCGGCCACCGGGATGCCGAGGAGGGCAAGGACTTCCTTCGGATGACCGCTATAGTAGCGGAGCCGCGCGGCAATCGTGCGCC
>JAABUZ0100005492.1_pt1 | contig 16589 bp, 18 predicted proteins | sample 5562091 | NCBI WGS metagenome assembly JAABUZ01 (sample SAMN12813069, study PRJNA571459) | rock metagenome | isolation source: Antarctica rocks | place: Antarctica: Victoria Land, Linnaeus Terrace sud | collected 2015-12-21
TCCCCCAAAGCAGGGCTAGCCGGCGGCGGCTGCCTTGAGCTTGCTGCCGGCTGTGACCTTTACGGTTTTGGTCGCCGCGATGTGGATCGTTTCGCCGGTGGCGGGGTTGCGACCCTCGCGGGCGGCGCGGGCGCCTTGTTCGAAGGTGAGAAAACCCGGCAGGCTCAGCTTGTCCTGGCCGTCAGCTACAACGTCGAACACGACGTCTTGGAAGGCTGCGAGCACCTTGTCGGTGTCGGCCTCGGCGCCCCCGGCTTTGCCCGCCACAGCGGCGATGAGCTCTTGCGGTTCACGTTCTGCTCCCAACTGCTGGCCCAGGGTTAGGACGACCGTCTGGCCACGGTAGGACGACACAAGCGACAGCGCGCCCAGACGCGCCGCCACCCGCGCCGGCGTCCGCCCACCCACTCGACCAGCGGTACCGCGCCGCGGGGGGTTGCAGCTGGCGGGCGCCGGGGCCGGCCGGTGGTGGGGGAGGGGCGGCTGCCGCGGCCCCAGGCCTGCGCGTTGCCGGGTGGTTCAGCCGCTGTCGGGGTCAGGGAAAAGCGCGAGCTGATGGCGCCAGGGTTCGCCGGCGGTGATGGCGACAGCGAGCCGGTCGGGGTGGTAGCCGCCGTTCAGGGCGGCGCGGATGGCCCGGGCCCGCCCAGCCGGCCCGCGGATGTCAGCCCGGCCGTGGTGGTACCGGCCGCCGGCACGTCCGCGGCGGGTCATGTCGCCCATGTTGAGCTGGTGGCTGCCCGGTATCAGGTGCGCCAGGCGCACGCAGCTGGTCTCATCACAGCAGTGCCGTAGCCGCACCCCGGCAGGTAGCGGTCCGACGTCTTGTTCCCATAGCCAGCGGTGGGCGCTCATCACCCGGCCGGTGCCGGCGGCGAACCGGCCGTAGCCGTCGTCGCCGATCGCGCCGACCCACCACAGGCAGGTCGGGGACCACACCACCTTGCGGTCGAACCGCCACCGGTCCACCACCGCCGTCCGCATGCGCCCCGTCTTACCACCCCGCACCGACAGGAACAGGCGTCCCCCTGACAGGTGTCAGCGGCTCATCGTTCTGTGACGGGTCCGCCCTCGAGGCCGAGTGCGATCTGCCGGGGCGCAGGGTCACGGGGGAAGTCCTTGATCGAGTCCTCGGCAAGGGACAAACTGAGCGACCGGGCGGCTGGGCGCAGTCACCGAGGCCCGCGAAGAACGGCCACTAGCGCCAGGTGATGGTTCAGCCAGAAGTCGGGGAGGCAGGATGAGGTGTGTCTGCGGGCACGCTCGCGAACCTCATCTGCATGACCGGCCGGGTAGGCACTGTTCGCGCTGCCTCTGCCCCCGGTACCGACGCCGCGGGCCCCGGACTCGATGGCGTTGCTAGCCATGGCCGTCGAGTCCTTTCCCGGCGACGAATGCGGACCCGTGCCATATACGACCGGTTGCGCCACGCTGATTGCGTGCACCGGTTGCGCTACACCCACAGCCCGTCACAACCGGCGGTTCTGCTACAGCCCTACGCTTGGGTCAGAAACGGTCCTGTCGGACCTTTCCGCTACGTTCGTGTGGTGACGGTGCTGCTGGGCTACGCCAAGGTGTCGACGGCGGAGCAGAACGCCGACCTGCAGACCGACGAGCTGAAGTCAACCGGGTGCTATGAGGCGACACCGACGCTCGGTCACGGCCCCAGGCCGTGTCCGCATCGGGGATGTGGGGGAATCTGCTTGTCGCCGCCGCTGTGCTGAGGACCGCGTCCGGCTTCCTCCGCGGACGCCAGGACCCGCGCCGAGTTTGAGACCTGGCAGGGTGGACGGTGAAAACTTCGTGGCTGCGACCACGGTGACGAGGTGCGTTCTGCGTCGCGGCGCGTCGGCAGGCCTGAGCAGTTCCGGGTTGACCGCGGCGAGGGCCGGAGAGCTGGCTCGGGCGGCTGGTGATCATCGCGCGGCCCCGTCGTCGCCGGCCCCTGGAGCCGGTCGCACCGCCACCCGCCCCCCGCCTTCGGTCGCCCTGACCCGGACTGGTCGCCCGCGCTCCTGCAGGCTGCCCCGAAGCACTTTCGGGTACACGCCGGAGCCGCGCCGCCGACCGTTCGGGTGGCCGGTCCCGGAACTGGTCGGGCACCAGGGGATCCCGGGATCGTCACCAGCCGCTAGTCTAAACTCGGACGATTGCGCGAGGCCCTGCCACTGCGGCCGTGTCCCGGTGGCAGACGCGGGTATCGGTCGACGACGACCGACGGAGGAAAGGATCCCGATGCTGACTGGCACTGCTGGTGTCGCCAGCCTCGCGAGCGGAAAGCTTGCGGTGGAGAGGATTCGGCCGGCCTACGAGCAGGTGGCCGAGCAGGTGCGGTCGCTCATCATCAGCGGCGCCCTCGCGCCGGGCGACCGACTCCCCGTCGAGGGGGAGATGTCGTCGATCTTCGGCGTGTCACGGTCCACCGTCCGCGAGGCCCTGCGGGTGCTCGGTTCGCAAGGTCTTACCTACGCCGTGCGCGGCGCCGTCGGAGGCACCTTCGTCGCGCTGACCGACCCCCAGACCGTAAGCGGCTACCTGGAGACGAGCATCGGCCTGCTTAGCGGCAACGACGGGATCACCGCCGCGGAGCTCCTGGAGGCGCGCGCGGTCCTGGAGATCCCCGCGGCCCGGCTCGCGGCGGCGCGTCGCTCTGAGGAATATCTCGAGCAGCTGCGGGCCATCGCGGCGCGAGAGAAGTCGGAGACTGAGCGGGGAGTCCGCTTCGAGTACGGCCAGCACTTCCACGGAGTCATCCTCGAAGCCGCCGACAATCGGCTGCTGTCGGTTCTGACGTCCCCGCTGTTCACCGTCATTCGGACTCGCTTCCTCGGGGCCTGGCAGTCGCCGGCGTTCCGCCGCCAGGTCGACCGGGACCACGACGAGATCCTCGGCTACATCGCCGACTCCGACGGCGAGGGCGCCGCCCAGGCCATGCAGGAGCACCTGGCGCGGCTGCGCGAGGGCTACGAGAGCGCCGACGCGCTTCGCCGGGCGGGGAGCGCGCCCATGTCCACCCCGTGAGCGCGCCGGGGGGTGGAGCGCTCTCCGGGGTGACGGTGCTCGACTGCGCGACCCTGTTCGCCGGCCCGCTCGCGGCCACCCTGCTCGGCGACTTCGGCGCCGACGTCATCAAGATCGAGCACCCCCGACGCGGCGACCCCAGCCGCACCCACGGTCCGAGCAAGGACGGGGTCGGGCTGTGGTGGAAGATGCTCGGCCGCAACAAGCACACGGTCACCCTCGACCTCTCCGCCGACCGCGGCGCCGAGCTGCTCCGCGCCCTGGTCGCGCGTGCCGACGTGCTCATCGAGAACTTCCGCCCCGGCACCTTGGAGCGCTGGGGCCTCGGCCCCGACGTGCTGCACGCCGTCAACCCCGACCTCATCGTCGCCCGGGTGACCGGTTTCGGTCAGTTCGGCCCGTACGCCGGCCGTCCCGGCTTCGGAACCCTCGCCGAGGCGATGAGCGGCTTCGCCGCCGTGACGGGTGAGCCGGACGGGCCGCCGACCCTGCCGCCCTTCGGGCTCGCCGACGGGGTCACGGCCCTCGCCTGCGCGAACGCCGTGCTGATGGCCCTGTACCACCGGGCCGCGCACGGGGGAGGCGGCCAAGTCCTGGACCTCGCCATCATCGAGCCGCTGGTGACCCTGCTGGGCCCGCAGGCGACCGTCTACGACCAGCTCGGCCAGCTGCCCCGCCGGACGGGCAACCGGTCGACGAACAACGCCCCCCGCAACACCTACCGGACGGCAGACGACAGGTGGGTGGCCGTGTCGACCTCGGCCCAGTCGGTGGCCGAGCGCGTCATGCAGCTCGTCGGCCACCCCGAGGTCATCGACGAGCCGTGGTTCGACCAGGGCGTCACCCGCGCCGAGCACGCGGACGAGCTCGACGAGCACGTGGGCAGCTGGATCGCGGCCCGCGAACTGGACGCGGTGGTCGCCGCCTTCGAGCAGGCGCAGGCGGCGGTAGCCCCCATCTACGACGTGCGCGAGGTGCTCGCCGATCCGCAGTACCAGGCGCTGCAGACGATCGTGACCGTCCCGGACGAGGAGCTGGGCCCGGTGAAGATGCAGAACGTCCTCTTCCGGATGTCGGGCACGCCCGGTGAGATCCGCTGGGCCGGCCGCGCGATGGGTGCGGACACGGCCACGCTGCTGCGGAAGCGGCTGGGGCTGTCGGCGGAGGACGTACGACGACTCGCCGAGGACGGCACGGTGTGACCGGGCTAGGTGCCGTCCTCGCCGCGACCCGGGTCGTGGACCTGGCCCAGCCCATGCGGGTGGGGATGCCGCAGTCCCCGAACCACCCACCCTTCCGCATGCTGCTGGAGCGGCGCCACGGCGACGTCACGCGCAGCGACGGCGGCTCGGCCGCCAACGAGCTCGTCGTCACCGGCGGCCACGTTGGGACCCACGTCGACGCCCTCGCGCACGTGTCGCAGGACGGCCGCGTCTTCGGCGGCGACGATGCCGCCGGACTGCAGTCGCACCAGGGGTTCTCGCGGCTCGGCATCGACGAGTTCGAGCCCTTCGTGGGCCACGCCGTGCTCCTGGACGTGGCCGCGGTGTGGGGGACGCCGACCCTGCCGGCTGGGTACGAGATCACCCCCGCCGACCTCGAGGAGGCGCTGGAGCGCACCGGGGCGGCGATCGATCCCGGCGACGCGCTGCTCATCGGCACGGGCTGGTCGCGTCGATGGGGGGACCGGGAGGACTTCATCGGGCTGACCGGCGGCGTCCCGGGCCCGGGCGAGGCGGCCGGGCAGTGGCTGGCGGCCCGCCGTCCGCGCGTGGTCGGGGGAGAGACCATCGCCTTCGAGCACGTCCAGGCGGGAGTCGGGCACGCCCGGCTGCCGGTGCACCGGATCATGCTGGTGGAGCGCGGCATCAACATCGTCGAGACCATGCGCTTGGTGCCGCTGCTCGACGAGGGCGTCCATGAATTGCACCTCGTGCTGAACCCGCTGCCGGTGGTGGGCGCGACGGGTGCGCCGGTCCGTCCGCTGGCCCTGCTCCCGCGGTGAGCCAGCCGACAGCGGTCCAGCGGCTGGCGACCTTCGCGGTGGGCGCGCGGGCGGCCCTCCCGGAAACGGTGCTGGACGACGTGATCGGTCGGGTGCTCGACGTCGTCGGCAACTCACTGGCGGCCCTGTCGGTCCCCGATCCGGCCGCGCCGCCCGCCGCGATCCTGCGGGTGCTGCGCAGGCGCGGCGGAGCCCCGGAGGCGGCGGTGATCGGAGCCCCCGACCGGCTGCCGGCCCCGGCCGCCGCGCTCGTGAACGGAGCGCTCGCCCACGCGCTGGACTTCGACGACACGCACCTGCCGTCGGTCCTGCACCCGAGCGCCTCGGTGGTGCCGGCCGCGTTCGCGGTGGGCGATGCCGTCGCCTCGACGGGGGGCGAGCTCCTCACCGCCGTCGCGGTGGGCGACGAGATCTGCGCCCGGCTGGGGATGGCCGGCTACTCGCCGGCTCGACGCAGCTCGGTCTTCTTCGACAAGGGGCTGCACGCCACCTCGATCTGCGGCACGATCGCCGCCGCCGCCTCCGCTGCCCTCCTGCTCGGCCTCGACGCCGAGGGGCTCGCCTCGGCCATGGCGATCGCGGCGAGCATGGGGGCCGGACTGATCGAGGCCAACCGCACCGGCGGGACGGTCAAGGGCATCCACTGCGGCTGGGCCGCGCACGCCGGGATCGAGGCGGCCCTGTTCGCGGCGGAGGGCATCAGTGGGCCGCCCACGGTGCTCGAGGGCCGCTTCGGGTTCCTGCCGGCCTACCTCGACGACGCCTACGACCTCGGCGCCCTCCTCGACGGCCTCGGCGAGCGGTGGGAGGTGGTGCGCACCGTCTACAAGCCCTATCCGTCCAACCACTTCACCCACCCGGGCATCGACTGCGCGCTGGCCCTGCGGGCGCAGGGCCTGCGCGGCGAGGACGTCACCGACGCGGAGCTGGGCGTCGCGGCGAGCCCGCTTCGCACCATCGGCGAGCCGTACGAGGAGAAGATCCGGCCCCGGTCGGGGTACCACGCGAAGTTCTCCGGTCCCTACACGGTCGCGTCGGCCCTCCTCGGTGGCGGCGGTCTCGGCCTCGCCCTCGACGACTTCTCGCCGGCCGCCGTTTCCGACCCGGCTCGCCTCGGGCTCGCCGCCAAGGTGCGGGTGGTCGCCGACGACACGTGTACGGAGCAGTTCCCCGTCGCCTTCAGCGCCGTCCTGCGAGTACGCACTGTCGACGGACGGCGGTGGGAGCACCGGGTGGACTCCTCGCGGGGCAGCCCCGGGCACCCGCTCCGCCCTGACGAGCTGACCCGCAAGTTCCGGCTCAACGCCGAACGGGTGCTGCCCGCCGAGGAGGTCGCGGCGTTGGCGACCAGCATCGGGGGGCTCCGCGACCGGCCGGTCAGCACCGGCCTGCTCCCGACCACCGCCGGCGGCCACGCCCGCTGAGGTCCCGTCGTCAGCCCGCGACCGGAGGACCGGCGGCGGCCCGACGTCGGAACGGACGCTCCCCGAGGCGGTGCTGACGCAGCGCCGGCCCCGGCGCGTCGGCGTCGCAGGAGCGCCACACCGGCACCCCCGAGAACCAGGCCACCGCCAACGCCCCCTCCGCGCTCTCCGTCCGCGCGCGCACGGTCCCTGCCGGCACGTCCACCCAGTGCCCGGCGCGGAAGCGGTGCCCGTTCATCGACAGCTCCCCGGCGAGCACCAGGAAGTCCTCGTCGACGTCGTAGCCGCCCGGGGCCGGGCGGGCGAACCCGGGCGGGAACCGGACGAGCAGGGTCCGGGCGCCGGTGGTCGGGTCCTTCGCCAGCAGCTGGGCGTCGAGGGGCAGCGAGGAGCCGGGGGTTGGCACGCTGCGCCACCGACCGTCCGTCACGGGGTGGGTGGCGCTGCCGCCAGGACACGGCGGGCCTGCCTGACGACGGCCTCGTCGACCATGCCCCCGTCCGCGTCGACCAGGACTCCGCCGGCGGCTTCCTCGAAGGCCCGGAGCACGGCCTTCGCTGCGTGGACCTCCTCCGGTGCGGAGATGAAGGCCTCCCGGACGACTGAAAGCTGGCCGGGGTGGATGCAGGCCCGGCCGCCATACCCCAGGCGCCGCAGCGCCTCCGACGAGGTGCGCAGGCCGTCGAGGTCGCGGAACCGGGTCCACACCGGGCCGAGCGGTGGGTCGAGGCGCGCGGCCGCGCTCACCAGCACCAGCTGGGACCGCACCCAGAGCAGCTCCCGCTCGTCGGCGCCGGGCCGCACGCCCAGCTCGGCGCAGAGGTCGGCCTCGCCCACCTGCAGGCGGCTGACCCTCGGGCCGGTGGCGATGGCCCGCGCGTCGAGCACCGCGGCGGCCGACTCCAGCAGCGGGGAGATGCGGGCGAGTGACCCCATCGACGTGAGCAGCCGGTCGACCGCGGCCACCTCGGCGGCGTCCTCGGTCTTGGCGAGCACGATCCCGGTGAGCCCGGGCAGCCCGCCAACGGCGCGGACGTCGGCCTCCCGCGCCGCGCCCGGATTCACCCGGACCCACCGGGAGCCGGCGCGGTCGTCGGCTCGCGAGAGCCATTCCACGGCGGCCGCCCGGGCCGCGTCCTTGGCCGGCGGCGGCACGGCGTCCTCGAGGTCCACGATGAGCCCGTCCGCGCCGCGGCTCAGGGCCCGCGCGAGCTTCTCCGGCTGGTGGGCCGGGACGTAGAGCAGGCTCCGCTCGGTCATCCGATCCGCACGTCCCCGCGTACCAGGGAGGCGGCGATCACGCTGCGCAGGACGTCGTTGGTGCCCTCGCCGACGCTCATGAGGATGGCGTCGCGGTAGAGCCGCTCGACCTCGTACTCGGTGGAGTAGCCGTAGCCGCCATGGATCTTCATCGCGTCGATCGCGCACTCCAGGGCGACCTCGGAGGCGAACGTCTTGGCCATCGCGCTCTCGGTGTCCACCCGGCCGTTGGACCCGGCCCGCGTCGCGGACCAGTAGACCATCAGCCGGGCCGCCTGCAGTCTCGTGGCCATATTCGCCAGCTGCAGCTGGACCGCCTGGAAATCGGCGATGGGCTGACCGAACGCCGTGCGCTGGCGGGCGTAGGCCAGCGCCTCCTCCCAGGCCCGCTGGGCGATACCGACGGAGCGGGCCGCGATGTTGATGCGCCCCGTCTCCAGCGCCGAGAGCGCCTGCTGCAGGCCACGTCCCTCCACGCCGCCCAGCAGGTTGGCCTGAGGGACCCGCACGCCGCGCAGCACGACCTCGCAGGATTCCGTGCCCTTGTAGCCGAGTTTCGGGATGTCCCTGGTGACCTCGTACCCGGCGGAATCGGCGTCCACCAGCAGGATGGACATCCCCCGATGGGCCGGCGTGGTCGTGGGGTCGGTCTTGACGAGGACCGGCAGCGGGTCGGCGTGCCGGGCGTTGGTGATCCACATCTTCGTCCCGTCGACGACGTAGTCGTCACCGTCGCGGCGGGCCACGGTCCGGATCCCCTGCAGGTCTGTGCCGGCGCCGGGTTCGGTGAGCGCGACGCCGGTACGGCGGATACCGGCCGACAGCTCGGGCAGGTGCCTGGCCTTCTGCTCGGCCGTGCCGTGACGCGCGATCAACCAGCACGACAGGGAGTGGCTGCCGAGGATCCCGGCGATCCCCATCCAGCCCCGGGAGATCTCCTCGAAGACCAGCGCGAAGGACACCCGGTCGACGTCGAGACCGCCGTACTCCTCCGGCACGGTGATGCCGAAGAGACCCATGCTGGCCATGGTCGCGACGATCTCGGTCGGGTAGCGCCCGCTGTGCTCCCAGTCACGGGCGACGGGCATCACCTCGCGCTGCACGAAATCGCGCAGCGCGTCACGGAACTGCCGCTGCTCGTCGGTGAACGCGAAATCCATCTCACCCTCCCCTGGGCACGAACACGGGCAGCTGGCGGCCGTCGTCGAGCGCCCGCCAGCTGACCTGCACGGGCGCGCCGCAGCGCCACCCCTCGGGGCCCTGCGCCTCGAGCGTGGTGAGCAGCAGCGGGCCCTCCTCGAGCCGGACCCGGGCGAGGACGTAGGGCACCCGGAAGCCCGGCGCCGGGGCGCGCCGCACGACCGTCCAGGCGTCGACCACCCCGGCGCCGGACGCGGCCACCAGCACCGGCTCGTCCGCCCCGCACCACGTACACACCGCGCGGGGCGGGTGCTGCACCGCGGCGCAGACCGGGCACCGCTGGAGCACGAGGCGCCGCTCCTCGGTGGCCTGCCACCAGGCGGCGGTGGTGGCGTCGACCGGGGGCAGCTCGTCCGGCCCGGTCACCGGTCGACCCCGAGCAGCACCGTGGCGTGTGTGGAGAAGATCCCGCCGGTGCCGTGCGCGAGGGCGACCTCCGCCGCCGGCACCTGCCGGGGGCCGCAGTCGCCCCGCAGCTGCCGGACGGCCTCGACGAGCAGCAGGACGCCGAACTGCCCCGGGTGGCAGTAGGACAGGCCGCCGCCGCTCGTGTCGAGCGGGAACGCGCCGCCGGGGCGGATACGTCCCCCGGCGACGAAGTCATTCGCCTCGCCCGGCCCGCAGAAGCCGAGCGCCTCCAGGGTCAGCAGCACCGTGATCGTGAAGGAGTCGTAGACCTCCGCCACGTCGACGTCCACCGGCGCGAGCCCGGCCCGCCGGAAGGCCTGCGCGCCCGAGGGTCCCGCACCGGTCCGGAGCAGGTCGTCGTGGCCGGTCATGGAGACGTTCGTGGTGGCCTCGCCGTAGCCGAGCACGACCACGGGCGCCCGGCGCAGGTCGCGGGCCCGGTCGAGCGCGGTCAGCACCACCGCCCCGCCGCCGTCGGTGACGAGGCAGCAGTCAAGCGCCCCCAAGGGGCTGCTCACCTCCGGCGCCGCGAGCACGTCCTCCCCCGTGAGCGACGGGGCCGCGTAGCGGTAGGCGACCGGGTTCAGCCGCGCCCACTCCCGGGCGGCGACGGCGACCTCCGCGAGGCCCCCGCGGTCCACCCGGTAGGTCTCGAGGTAGCGCTGGGCCGCCATCGCGTAGTAGCTGATCGGGTAGAGCGGACCGTACGGCGCCTCGAACTGGGCTTCAGGCATGCCGGCGTCGAGGACGCCGGCGAGTGACCTAGAGCGGGCCGACCGCTGATTGCTGGTGTAGGAGATGACGACCGTCGAGCACTGGCCGGCCTCGATGGCCTGCGCCGCCCGCGCGACGTACATCTGCGCGGCGGAGCCGCCGGCGAAGGTCGAGTCGGTCCAGCGTGGACGGAGCCCGAGGTGCTCCGCGACCTGTACGGCGGAGAACCGGGAGACCCCCGTCGTGGCCAGGCCGTCCACGTCGGCGAGAGTCAGCCCGGCGTCGCGCAGCGCGCGCGTGACGGCCTGCGCCTGCAGCGTGAGCACGGGCAGCCCGGTCACCCCGAGGTCGCACTCGGCCGCGCCGACCACGGCGACGGTCACGCGCGCCGGACCAGTTCGGCGCGGGCGCCGGCGACCGCCGTCTTCACCGGCGCCCCGGTGATGTCGAGGGCGACCACGCTCAGCTCGACGGTGACGCGGCCGTCCTCGACGTGCGCGACGCTGCCCTCGCACCGGACCGTCTCACCCGCGAAGACCATCTCGGAGAGGCGGAAAGACAGCGCCGCGATCCGCCACCCGCCGCCCAGCCAGTCCTGGACGGTCTCAGCGAGCAGGGCCCCGAACACCTGCCCGTCCACGACCGGGGCCGGCAGCCCGCGCTCGGCGAGGTAGGCCTGGTCGTAGTGCAGGCGGTGCCAATCCCAGGTCGCGCCGGCGTAAGCGATCATGTCGGGCAGGCCGATGTGGCGTTCGAGCGGCGGCACCGGCGCGCCGGCCTGCGGCCTCACGGCGTCACGGGCGCCACCGCCACGTAGAGCAGGGTCTCGGTCTGCTCGGCAACGGGCTCGCCGGCCTCGGTCGCATAGCGGCAGTGGCTGGTCACCACGACCATCGGCTGGCCGGCCCGGGTCGTACGCTCCGTCACGTCGGTGATGGTCCAGGTGGCCGCGAGGACGTCGCCCGGCAGGACGTCGCGATGCCACAGGTACCTGTGGCCGCCGCGGACGGCCCTGGTGCCGGGCACGGAGATCGGCCAGGTGTGGCCGGCGAAGCCGTCGTCGTCGCGGGGGAGGTCGACGAGCTGGTTGGTCTCGAACACCAGGGTCGGCGGCACGATCGTCGTGGCGAGCCCGGCGGCCAGGGCCGCGGCCGGGGAGGTGTAGAGGGGGTTGTTGTCCCCGACGGCCCGGGCGAAGTAGCGCGCCGAGGCTAGGCCGAGCTCCTCGGGGGCGACGTAGTCGACCTGCCGTCCGATCAGCGCGCGCAGCTCGTCAGTGAGCAAGGTCACGGCCCGCCACCGCCGTCGCCTCGACCGCGATCAGCGCGCCCGCCTCGCCGACCCCACCCACGACGGCCCCCGTCGACGCGGGCCAGGGCGAGCGCAACAGCTCCTGGCGCACCTGCGCGACGCCGCGATATCCGGCGAGGCCGCCGGGCCCGACGTACTCGATCGTCTTGACCAGATGCTCCGGACCCAGACCGGCCGCCGCCAGCAGCTCCCCGATCCGCCGGTAGCTCTCCCGGGCCTGCCCGAGGACGTCGGGTGGCCCACCCCGGGGGGGCGGGGCGCTGGCGTGGGACAGCAGGACGGTGCGGCCGGCACGTACGGCGCCGCAGCCCGGTCCGCCGGCGAGCGACGGGGCGACCTCGACGGGCTCCTCGCGGGTCGCGACGCAGTCGAGGGCGACGAGGGCGCCGGGTACGGCCAACCGGCGCGGATGCAGGCGGCCCGTCGCGACCGGGCCCAGCCGGGCGGCGGGTGACGGGATGGCGTCGACCTCCGCCTGCTCGCCGGCGTACGACGCGACGACCTTGGCTACGTGCCCCGGCGCCAGGCCCACCCCGGCCAGGATGCGCTCGACCCGGTCGAGGCAGAAGGCGTGCTGGCCGACCAGGTCGTCCGGCGCCACCACGCGTCCCTCCTCGTCGACCGGCAGGATCGTCGGGAGGTAGAGCAGGCCGTCACCGCCCTCGACGCCCCCGTCCCGGTGCCACCCGGTCTGGCCGGCCCCCGCCAGCGCCCGGCCGCCTCCGCGGGTCGCGCTGACCTCGACCTCCAGGAGCGCGTCCCGGCGCAGCAGGCTGTCCACCGCGACGGTGACGAGGGCGGCCGGGTGCCCACCGAGGACCTCCGCGCGGACGGCGGCCGCCTCGGCGTAGCTGTCGAGGCCGGCCGTCGTGACGTTCTCCACGAGGCGGGTGACGTCGCCGAACCCCATCCCGGCCGCGGCGAGGATCGCCGCGATCTTGTCGTAGGCGGTGCGCGCCTGCTCGCGCATCCCGCCGATGACCACGATGCGGCTCAGCTCGGGGTCGTAGCGGGAGGCCGAGTGCCCGGACAGCCACGCACTCGTGCCGTCGGTGAGGCCGAGGGAGAAGGTGTAGCCGTCGTAGCGGAACCAGGGGAACTCCGCCGGCGTGATGGCCGTCGAGGTCACCGCGAGCCGCCCGAGGCGAGGGTGGCCGCGAGTCGGCAGAGGGTCGACAGCGACTCCTGCTCGGCCAGCGCCGACACGCGGTCGGCCAGTTCGTCGGCAGCGGCCCCCGGGCCCCCCGCGTTCGCGGTGAACTTGGCCCGCAGGGCGTCGTCGTCGAGCGGCTGCTCTGGGCTTCCCCGGGAGCCGGCGACCTCCACGGCGACGCTGCGGCCGTCGGCGAGGCCGACGACCACCCGAGTCACGGCGGCCGCGGCCGGCCCGCTCTCGGCCGTATCGACGGTCCGGACCCGGCGCGCGAGCGCCGCGACGGCCGGACGGCGCAGGGAGTCCGCGGCGTAGGTGTCGACGGTCACCCGGCCGTCGAGCAGCAGGGCCGCGACGGTCCAGGGCAGGCTGAACTTGGCCTCGTACGGCGTCCTGGGCGTCGCCTTGACGTCGCCGCCCCCGCTGACCACCGCCGCGCCGTCGGGGTGCAGGGCGACGCAGACGTCGGTGATCTCGTCGGGATCCAGGCCCGCGGCCAGCAGGTCGGTCACGGCGTCGAGGGCCCCGTGCATGAGCTGGCAGCAGGGGTAGCCCTTCACCGTGAGGCGGACGGTCTCCCAGGACTCCTGCCCGGTCGCGCCGGACGTCCCGGCGAGGTCGCGCACCACCCGGCCGGGGTCGGCGGGCCGGCCCGAGAGGGCGGCGTAGAGGCCCCGGGTGCCCTCGACGACCGTGGCGGGGCCGGACGCGCCCGCCTTGGCCAGGCGGGCGGCGACGACGCCGGCGAGTGCGGCCGAGCCGGGATGCAGCTGCTTGGTGCTCGAACCCGTGGTCAGGAACTCCAACAACCCCGCCGCGCTGCTGCCGGCGATGCCGAGGGCCGCGACGGTGGTCGCGGCGTCGAGCCGCAGCAGCCGCGAAGCGACGGCAGCCGCGGCGAGCGGCGCGCAGACGCCCGTGGCGTGCAGCCCCCGGGCGTGGAACCCGTGCGGGCTACCGGCGGCCAGCCGGCAGACCACCTCGTAGCCGACGACGGCGGCGGTGAGGACGTCGGCGCCCGTCGCGCCCACCTGCTGCCCGACGGACAGGGCGGTCGGCAGGACCGCCGCGGTCGCGTGCACCAGTCCCTCGGCGTGCGTGTCGTCGAAGTCCAGGGCGTGCACCAGTACCCCGGTGCCGAAAGCCGCGGCCGCCGTCCCGACCGGTGTGGTGCCGCCGAGCACCACCGCCTCTGCCGGACCCCCGAGACCGGCGGCGACGGCCACGGCGGCCTCGGCGGTCCCCGTCCGGGCGGCTGCGAGCCCCACGCCGATGCCGTCGAGCAGGTGGCGGGCGGCGGCCCGCCGCACCGGCGGCGGGATCGCGCCCAGCGTCAGCCCGGCGCCCCATCCGGCCAACTCGTCCGCCACCGTCATCGGGCGGCTCACCGAGCCGCCGCGCTGGGGGCCTCGGCCGCGCCGGTGACGGAGTCCCCGAAGGCCCCCGCCGCGGTCAGCCGGGCGATCTGCTCGGGGGGGTATCCCAGCAGCGTGGTCATCACGTGGTCGAAGTCCTCGTTGCGCAGCGGCGCCCGCCGGTAGGCGACCGGGTCCGCGCCGACCTTCACCGGCGAGGCCACCTGACGCAACCGGCCCCAGTGCGGGTGGTCGGTCTCCACCAGCATCCCGCGCGCCACGGTGTGGTCCTCGCGCAAGGCCTGGCTGACGTCGTTGATCGGCCCACAGGGGATCGAGGCGGCATAGAGCGGGGCCAGCCACGCATCCACGGTCCGCTCCAGGAAGACCTTCTCGAGCACCTCGAGAACTTCGGAGGCGTGCTGCTGCCGGGCCGTGAAGGTGGCGAAGTGGGGGTCCTCGCCGAGCTCCGGGTGGCCGATGACCTGGACGAGGCGCTGCCAGAACTTCTCCTTCGCGCAGCCCACGATGAGCCACCCGTCCGCGGCCTGGAAGGCCTGAAAGGGGACGAGCGAGGGGTGCGCCGAATGGTGCGTGCGGGCCGGGGTGAAGCCGGCGTTCAGGTGCCACATGGCGGGATAGGTCAACAGGGACAGGGCCGTGTCGTAGAGGCTGAGGTCGCAGTCCATGCCGACGCCGTCGCGGCGCGCGGCGTGCACGCCGGCGAGCAGGGCGAGCGCCGCGACGAACCCGCCGGAGTAGTCGACGAGCGAGAGCCCGGTCTTGGTCGGCGGCCCGTCGGGCTCCCCGGTCAGCGACATCCACCCGGTGAGGCCCTGCAGGATGTAGTCGTAGCCCGGCTCGGCGGCACGCGGCCCCGTCATCCCGAAGCCGGTCAGGGAGCAGCAGACGATCCGCGGGTTGAGGTGGCGCAGGACGTCGTGGGTCAGCCCGAGCTTCGCCGGCACGTCCCCGCGCAGGTTGGAGTAGACGGCGTCGGACCGCCGGACGAGGTCCTCGAAGACGTCGCGCCCGGCCGGGACCCCGAGGTCGATGGAGACGCTGCGCTTGTTGCGGTTGAAGGTCTCGAAGAACAGCGAGTCCTCCCCGTCGGCGTACGGCGGGACGTAGCGCCCCACGTCGCCGCCGACGGTCGGATCCTCGATCTTAATGATCTCGGCGCCGAGGTCCGCGAGGTGCACGCTGCCGAAGGGCCCCGCGCCGTACTGCTCGATCGCGACGATGCGGACGTCCTCGAGCGGTCTCATGCCGCACCCACCATCGAGAGGATGTTGGCCTGGGCCTGCCGGGTCGCCGCGGCCGCCACGAAGTGGGTGGGCGGCGAGAGCTTGAGGCTGTCTGCCAGCCCGTCGTAGGCCCGGAGCCGGTCGAGAACCTCGTCGGGTTCGCCGGCGACCGTGAGCGCGTCGACCATCTCGTCGGGGACCGCGTCGATCATGGCCCGCTCGTCGCCGGCGCGGAAGGCGACCTGCACGGCGCGCGCCTCCGCCAGGAAGCCGTGGGCGTCGAAGAGCGGCTCGTAGGTACGCACGGTGGCGTAGAAGGCCACGAGTCCTGCGGCCCACCGGCGGGCGAGGCGGCCGTCGGGATGCGGCACGCAGCATACCGACGCCACGACCTCCAGCTCGTCGGCCCCGCGTCCAGCCGACTCGAGCCCGGTGTGCAGGCAGGGGAGGATGGTATCGCGCAGGTGCCGCGGCGACCCGAGCTCGTGCCCGACCCAGCCGTCGCCGATGCGGCCGACGAGCCGGCTCATCGCCGGCCCCACCGCCGCGAGGTAGATCGGGATGCTCGCCCGGACGGGGGGGAACGGGCGCTGGTACCCGCGGACCCGGACCGGTTCGAACTCCCCGTCGAGGGCGATGTCGCCCCCGGTCTGCGCCTGGGCCATGAAGGCCCGCACCGCGGCCACCGTCTCCCGCAGGTGGGCCACCGGCTGCCCCCACCGGGCGTGGTGCCAGTCCTCGTTGAGTCGCTGCACGCCGGTGCCCAGCCCGAGGATTAGCCGCCCGTGCATGAGCTCGTCCAGGTCGAGTGCCTCCAGCGCGGTCACCATCGGGGAGCGGACGAAGGCCAGCATGATGGCCGACCCGAGCCGCACCGTGGAGGTCGCGGTGGCGACGGCCGCGAGGGGGACCGTCGCGCTGCGGTGCAGCTCCGGCAGCCACACGGTGTCCACGCCGCCGGCCTCGGCGCGCCGGGCCACCTCGACCAGGTCGTCCAGGGACTCCGCCCACGGAGCCAGCGAGAGTCTCACCCGGCATCCAGAGCCAGCGGCGCGTCGGCGACCGGAAAGCCCTCGGCCAGCGCGGGCGCGCCGCGCTTGTAGACGTAGAAGGTGCGGGTGAACGAGCAAACCACGACGGCGTCCTGGTTGAGGCTGCGGGTGCGCACGCTCACGATGCCGGCGTGCGGTCGGCTGGCCGACTCCCGGGTGGACAGGACTATTGACTCGGCGTAGAGCGTGTCGCCAGCGAAGACCGGTGCGCTGAAGCGGACCTCGTCCATGGCAAGGTTGGCGAAGGCGTTCTGGGTCACGTCGATGACGCTCTGGCCCACCGCGACGGCCAGCGTCAGCGTGGAGACCACGAGGGGGCGGCCGAACTCGGTGCGCCCCGCGTAGTGCTCGTTGAAGTGCGACTGGTTCGTGTTCATCGTCAGCAGCGAGAACCAGGTGTTGTCGGCCTCCAAGACGGTGCGTCCCAGCGGATGCTGGT
>JAABUZ0100005493.1_pt1 | contig 16587 bp, 17 predicted proteins | sample 5562091 | NCBI WGS metagenome assembly JAABUZ01 (sample SAMN12813069, study PRJNA571459) | rock metagenome | isolation source: Antarctica rocks | place: Antarctica: Victoria Land, Linnaeus Terrace sud | collected 2015-12-21
GTGACCCCGACCACCCACCGGGCCCTGTACCTCGTTCCGGCCGACGAACAGGACCTCCCGGCCGCCGGGCACGTCCTCCTTGACATCACCCGGGACCGCAGCCTCCGGAGACGTCCACTCAAGGATCAGCTATCGGGACAAGATCACGGCCGGGAGTGCCACAGAGCTGTGCGAGAACCGGGCTACGTGGCGCCGAGGCTCACACGCTGAGCGCCTAGAGAGCCGAGGTCAGTCCTGGCGGGCTTCCTCCGCGACATCTTGCAGCCGCCTCCGGTACTCCTGCCACCACACTCGGTTTCCCGGCGCCAGGTTGTCGTTGCCCTCGCGCAGCCCAGCGGACCCGTCGATGAGCTCTCGGACGACATCGGCGTGGCCGGCGTGCCGGTCGGTCTCCGCGACCACGTGCACCAGAACCCGGTGCAGCGTCACCTCACGGCGCTCCATCGGCCACCACGGCACGCGTCCCGCCGCGTCGAGCGCCAGCGCCGTGATCGTGGCGTCCGAGTGCCGCCACACCCGGCGGTACAGGTCGACGACGTCCTCGCGTGACTCCTCGGCGGTGGCCCACATGTCCGCGTTGGGCTCCGCGTCGTCGTGCAGCCAGGGCAGCACATGGTCGAACGGTCGCTGGAAGCAGTCCCCGAAGTACCCCACCTCGACGCCAGCCGCGTGCTTGACCAGTCCCAGCAGGTTGGTGCCCGTGGGGGTCAGCGGGCGACGGGCGTCGTACTCGTCGAGGCCCTCCAGCTTCCAGAGCAGTGCCTCCCGGGCGGTCTGCAGGTAGCGCTGCAGGTCCGCCTTCGGCTCGAAGTCGGTCATGCCATGAAGCCTGCCACCCAACCTGCGGCGACGGACCCCTGCTCCTGTCCCGGTAGCCGAAGGACCACCGACACTCGGCGGAGGCGATGACGGTCACTCGTGATCTCGTCCCGTAGGGGATCGCCACTGGAGCATCAGAGGAACAACAGCATGGTGTACGAGCCGTCGACCGTGCCGACGACTTGGAAGCCGCAACGCTCGTACAGGCGCCGGGCCGGGTTGTCCGGCTCGACGCTGAGGCTCAGCGCCTCGTGGCGCTGTTCACGCGCCGACCCGACGAGAGCCTCGAGCAAGAGCGAACCGATGCCCCGCCCTCGATGCGTCGGCACTACGCCGATCGACAGCTCCGGCGTCTCCGCGTCGACGAAGCCGTACCCACGGTCGTGCTCAGGCAGGAGGCGCAGCCATGCCGCGCCAACCGGTGGCCCGTCCTCGGCGACCACCCCCAGGTCGCCTACCCGAGGCCATCCTCTGACGTAGTGCGCCACCTCCGGTCGGCCCAGGACCGACTGGACGTCCCCCTGAGGGCCGTCGGATCGCCAGAAGAACGCTGCAACGAGCATCTCAGCGAGGAAGTCGCCGTCAGCTGGACCGGCGGGACGGACGCGGACAGCCACACCGGCAGAGTGCCTCAACGCGACCGCTCGACCATCCTTACGCGGGACGTCGGCGCAGGATCTTCAAGACGATCGCGAGGTCGTCCACGGCAGCCTCGCGCACGACGTAGCGGGTGATGCCCCACCGCTTCGCCTGGTCGACCAGCTGCTCGGCCATCTGCTCGTGGGTGCCTATGAGCATGAACGGGGTGCTCAGCACCTGCTCGGTGTTCACTCCGGCCACCCGCGAGACCCACTGCGCGGCCGTGGCCTCACGGTCCTCGGTCACGGCCACCGCCTGCACCAGAGCCTCCAGCGCCGGGGCGGGCTGGAGGCTGCAGCCGGCGTCTCGGACGCCGTCGTCGACCACGGTGAGCTGGGTGCGCAGGTCCTCCTCCGCCCAGCGGACCTCGTGGCGGTGCCCGTCGGCCAGCGTCCGCCCCAGCCCCGAGAGCGCTACGACGTCCGCGTGGCGCGCCGCCAGGGCCAGCAGCGCTCGGTTGCCGCCGCCGACGATCAAGCGCACGGGGGCGGCGCCGGTGGCGGTGGTCGGTAGGTCCTCCAGCCGCGCCTCGACCAGGTGCAGGTGCAGGTGCTCACCGTGGTGGGTGACGACCTCCCCGGCGAGCAGCGCGGCAACCACCTCGAGGGTCTCGGCCAGGCGCTGGACGCGTGCGGCGGCGTCGGGGCGGGTTAGCCCGATCTGGGTCCACTCCGCCGGGGTGTGTCCTGCGCCTAGGCCCAGGTGGACCCGGCCGGGGGCCAGGAGGTTGAGGGTGGCGGCCTCGGCGGCGATGCGCACCGGGTCGCGCACGCCGGTGTTGAGGACGTAGGTGCCAACCCCGAGGGTGTCGGTGACCGCCGCCGCCGCCCCCAGGGCGGTCCACGGCGAAGCTCCGGAGGCGGGGTGGTCGCCCATGAGCAGGGCGGCGAAGCCGTCGGATTCCAGTTGGCGGGCCAGGGCGGTCCAGGAGGCGAGGTCGCAGGGCTCGGCCTGGACGCTGACCTGCACGGCGGACACGGCGCTCATGGGCCCACTGTTGCGTGTGAGCTGGTCGGTTGCCAGCGCGTTCACCGCGAGCGGACTACGCGGGGCTCCGCCGCACACGGTGCGCCGCCGAGGTGCGCACTCCGTCGTGATCGTCACCCGGGACATGTGACAGGTTGGCCTCGTGACCGACGCCATCGATGCCGTCGAGGAGTGCATGCTCTGTCGGCCAGAGATCGCCGACGCATTCTTCACCCGGGTGCGGCTGTGGGAGGACGAGCACTGGAGGCTCTCCGCCGTCCTGCAGGGCGCGATCCCCGGGTTCGCGCATCTGGAGACACGCCGGCACATCCCCTTCATCACCGATCTGGACGGGCCCGAGGCGGAAACCCTGGGGCCGGTGCTCGCCCGGGCAACCAGAGTCCTGCGGAGGCTGCGGGCGCCGAGCTGACCTACGTCTACGTCTTCGGGGAACGCACCCCGCATCTGCACTTCAACCTGGCTCCGCACAGGGACGGCGACGGGCTCCGGGGCGGCCCAGGCCTGCTCGACCCCAATGTGCCGGACACCGATCTCGGCGTGCACCGGGCGGTGGCCGACGCAGCCGCCCGAGCCCTGGCCGATGCCTCGACTCGGCAGAGCCAGGCAACCCCGAGTGGTCCCAGCTGACTGTCTACCGGTCCTGTGCTGGGCCGTTCGGCGGGGTTGCCCGGGTAAGGGCTGTTCCTAGTGTTGTTCGCTGGTACAGCACGCGCCGTTGCTGGCGCCGTGCACTCAATAACCCTGCGGCGTGCAGCGCCTGCAGGTGCCGGGACACGCTGCTGGGAGCCATGCTGTAGCGCGCGGCAAGGCGCGTGGTGTCGTCCGGTTCCTCGAGGTCGATTAGGAGTCGCGCCCGGGTGGGGCCTAGGACAGCAGCGAGTGCCGTCGCGGGGTCCGCGGCCGGTCGGTGCCACAGCTCTGCGACACCGCGGGCTGGGTAGACGATGGTGGGCTGCCATGGCGGGTCGAGAACGGCGATGGGCTGGGGCCAGGTGAAGGCGCTGGGCATGAGGACCAGGCCGGCGCCGTCGACATCGCGGCGTTGCCGGACGGCGGGCTGTCGCCAGTTGACCTGGATCGCTTCGTCCTGGTAGCGCACGTCGGGGTGCAGGTGCTGCAGCAGGCGGGTGAGGCCATGGTCGGTCAGGTGCTGCGCGCGGTGCGCGACGTCGGCGTCGAGCAGATGTTGCACCCGCGGCCAGTGCGGGGCGAGGAGGTCCTGCCAGCACGTCAGTAGCGCCCGGGTGATCGTGTCGCGGGCGCGCTGGGGGTCGGCGAGCAGGTCGGACAGCGCCGCGTGCGCGGGGGGGTCGCTCTGGTCGGCGCGGCATCTCCGCAGCTCATGTGCGACCTGCTCGACGGGGGTCTGGGCTACCCGGTCCAGCTCGTCGTGGACGGTGGTTCCCGGGCCGCTCGGCGTGGGGGCTAGGAAATCCGGCGTGTAGCCCCGGCGGGGTTGCATGGCCTGTAGAACCGTCAGGCCGTCGGGTGCGGCTTGTTTCGTCACCAGGTCCAGCCACGGCAGGTGCCAGCGCTGTCCGGCGGGCCGGTGGGTCGTCCGGATCGCGCTGCCGAGCTCGAACAGCGGCGAGACCGCGAACCGGCAGCCGAGCAGGTCCGCCGCCTGCGCGCCCAGCACGAACACCGGTCCTCGCTTCGCTCTCATACGAATCGTTCGTGGTGCTCACGCTAGCGGCGCAGGCTGCTCGGCGTGACCCGCCCCCGAGTGTCCGACCGGAGCCGCAGCTACCGGCAGGTGCTCGGCGACCGACAGTTCGCGTTCCTGGCGGTCGCGCATACGGTCTCGCTGCTCGGCACGACAGTGGCGACAGTGGCGTTGGCGGTGCTGGTGTTCCAGCGGACCAGCTCCCCGCTGCTGTCCTCATTGACGTTCACGGTGAGCTTCACGCCCTACCTGCTCGGCGGCTTGGTCGCCAGCCGACTGGAGCACGTCCCGCCGCGGCGCCTCATGATCCTGTGCGACCTCATCCAGGGCCTCACCTACGTCATCATGGCTGTGCCAGGACTGCCGGTAGCAGGGCTGCTTGGCCTCCTCGCGCTGGGCGCCATCCCCGCACCGATCTTCAGCGGTACCCGGGCCGGTCTGCTGCCTACGCTCCTGGGGGACGGCGAGGGCTTCGTCCTGGGCCGCAGCGTGCTGCGGCTGATCTCCCAGACAAGTCAGATCCTCGGCCTCGCCGTTGGCGGAGGCCTTCTACTGCTCATCACCCCGCGCGCAGCCCTGCTGGTCGTCGCCGCGACCTGTGCCGGCTCCGCCGTACTGATCAGGACCGGACTGAGCAGCCAAGCTGCCGTCGCCCAAGTCAGCGACGCAAGCCCCCAGTCCGGGCTACGCCCCGTCTTCGCCGACCCGCGCCGCCGCGGCCTGCTCATGCTGGGGTGGGTGATCCCGGCCGCGGCCGTCGCCACCGAAGCACTCGCCGTCCCCTACGTTGTCTCCCTCGGCTTACCCGCCGGCAGCGCCGGGCTCCTGCTCTGGGCCGCGCCGGCCGGCGCCGTCGCCGGCGAGCTACTTACCGTCCGGCTCGTGCCGACCGGCCGTCGCATCGCCAGCGTGCTTCCACTCAGCGCCCTCGTCCTGGCCGTGCCGCTCGGCTTCGCGTTGCAACCTCCCTTGCCTGTCGCCGCGCTGCTGCTCCTGTTGTCCTCTGCCGGCTTCGGGTACACGCTGGGTCTGGATCAGCAGCTCCTGGACGCGACGCCGGCGGCGCTGCACCGACGCACTCTGACCGTGTCGACCTCTGGCCTCATGTTTTGGCAAGGGACTGGTTTCGGCATCGCCGGCGCGGCCGCGGAGTTTGTTCCTCCTCGCGCGGTTATCCCCATCATCAGCCTTGTCGGCCTCGTCGCGACGGCCTTGCTCGTCCTGCGGTTGCAAGTACGGGAGCAGTCCCGGTAGACGAACGCCCAGCGGGACAGTCTCCCAATTGACGATTCCATGGTGGGGCAGAACCGCCGCTGAGCCCGGCCTAGCATCGCCCGCACGCCGGCAGCGCAGGTGCGGGGGATCGGCGGGACGGGGGCCGGGTGGGAGACGTCGACGAACCCGCCAGAGGTCTCCTCAAGCAGCTGGTGCTCGGCCTCAATGGTCACGCTCACAAGTACCTGCCGCAGGCCTGCGCCGAGCTCGGCCTCCCCGCGCCACCTCCAGCGCGCACCGATGACGACAGGTCAGTCAACAAGTACGAGCGCCTTCTTGCGGTCGCCGAGCAGGTCCACCCCCAGCAGTACCACCGGGTGCTGCGCAACTTCCTGCACCGCGGCTGCACTGCGTCCTTGCGCAACGAGATCCAGGACGTGCTGTGGGCCCAGGAATCCTGGCCGGCGGTCAACGAGCGCGCTCGCCGCGAGGTCGCAGAGAGCCTCGAGCGCGCGGGCGGGCTCTGCGTCGGCAATTCCGACGGGCTCATGAGCATGCTCGGTCGGCTGTTCGTCCTCGAGAGCGAGATGGACGCCTGGACCGGTCAGGGCCTCGCGACCGACATCAGGCGGCACGTCCTGGACAACCCCGACGACTGGACCGTCCTGGAGCTGTTCCGGCGAATAGGGGCGCTCAACAGCTCCGACCGTCGGTTCGCCCTGTTCCTGCAAGGACTGCTGTCCTCAGAGGTGTGTCCTGACGAGGCACGACAGCGCGAGCTGGCCGCGGCGATCGCGCCCGCCCTCACGCACGCGGGGTTGCGCGTCGAGCAGACCGGCGACCTCGGCGGCTACCCGGACTTCTCCGTCCTCCCGACCGGAGCTACCTCCCGACCGCCGCAGTTGATCCTGTTCGCGTCCCAGACGTCCAAGCCGGACCTGCGGCTCGCGCGTGTGTTGGACAAGCAGATCGAGGTTATGAGCCGCTCCAGCGACGTACTCAGCTACGACAGGCCCATTGGCGACGAGGGGCTCACCTGGGAACGGCTGCAGGCGTGGTGGGCCGAACGCGAGCACCTCACTGCGGAAGAGGCGCGTGGCAGCCTGTGGCGCCGGCTCCGGGCCAGCGTCGTGGCCGCCGCCTCTCCACCACAGCTCGCCCTGTTCGATCAGTACCACCAGGTGTACGGGACGCCTGACGGCGCAGTGATGGCATTGCTGCCCGAGGTGTGGCTGCACTGGGACCCGGTCGCGAAGCGCCAGCGCGGCGACGACGCACTCCCGGCCCAGCGCATGGACTTCCTCATGCTGCTGCGCGGGCGGCGCCGGGTGGTGCTCGAGGTGGACGGCGCTCAGCACTACTCCGAGAAGGGTCACCCCAGTCCTGCGGTGTACGCCCAGACCGTGCGTGCGGATCGGGATCTGCGGTTGTCGGGGTACGAGGTGTTCCGCTTCGGCGGACACGAGCTCGTGGACGACCGTGCTCGCGCCACCGTTGTCACCTTCTTCGACCGTCTTCTAGGTCGCGGCCCACGCTGAGCGCCGGCCGGTGAAGCGGACAGCCGCAGCCGACGCCCCGAGTCGCTGAGGCCGCGGCGCCTCGATCGCCCGCAACTGCTTCATGCCCTCGTCCCGCAACGGATCGCCTACTGGGACACCTGATAGAGCTACTAGCAAGCGAAGCGTCCGCGGGTCGGCTGACTCGCCGGCACGTGTTGCTGCTTCTGCCCGACGTCGAGGACGCTCTGGTCGTGGACGTCGCTGGCCTACTCCTGAAAGAGGATGATCAGTGCATCGCGTTCGGGCGCGTCGTCGACGTGTCTGGGCAGACGACCTTCGAGCCCCCGCTGTTCATGGCGCTGCCGCACTACCGGCCGGGACAGGCGCCGGCGCCACGTCCAAGCGGCTTGGGCGTAGCGGTCCGCGGGGTGGACAGCACCAGGCTGCTTAACCGCCGCGAGAAGGACGGTGCGTCGGAGGGCTGGGCCACGCTCACTGGTCGGTGGCGCGAGGGCGAGCTCGCCGTAGTGGACCAGCGTCTCGACCGACCCGTTCCGCCAGCGCGTGACCAGCGCTGGGTCTTCCCGCCGTGCCCGGAGCCCGAGCGGGGCTGGCCCGCTGGCGAGGACGTGCACGTCCCAGCGGCCTACGAGGCGCTGCAGTCGTCAGGCGCCGCCGTGCAAGCCACCGTCTTCAGGCCGACCACGCGCAGCGCGGTCTTGGTCGTCGCGGCGGCCGACCCGGCCACGGTGACCGAAGAGTTGGTGCCGCTGCTCGGCGACCAGGTGTGCGTGATCGCCAGCCGGTACACCCGCGAGGAAGTCGACACGGTGCGTCAGGAGATCATGGCCGACTTCGCGGGCTGGCAGGCGTACGCCAGTGGCACGACCAGCGACGTGCAAGGGCAGCTCATCCTGACCCTTGACGTCGTCCGGGTGCTCCCGGACCTGGTCGACCGGGCCCGGCACTGGCCGCCGCGTCTGGTGGCGGTGACCGCCTGGCTTGCGCCCCAGTAGAGACCTGCGGCGCCAACAGCACGAGCTCCGGCAGACGTGCGGCCTCCGAGTCGTCCTGCAGGCCTGGCGACGGGTGCTGCCGGCGGCCGCTCTCGCAGACGCGGGGCGTAGTTGACCGTCCGGTAGGCGAACGACCACCGGACACCCGCCGAGCCGATGACGGGCAGTCGTGATCATGTCCGCAGGGGATCGGCTACCGGACGCCCGGCCGTGTCGCGATCGCGGGCGGCCGCACCGATGACCAGCTAGGTGTCCGGCCTCCGGGTGTACTCCGGCTCCGTTGGTGCCGTACTCCCGCTCTGGAGGTTGACTGCACGGATGTACAAGTCTCTGATCCGCCCCCGCAAGGCCGTAGCCGGAGACAAGGTCGCGGTCCTTTCCCCGTCGTTCGCGGCGCCAGCGGTCGCGCCCGAGGTGCACGAGCAGGCCATGAGGCGGCTTGAGGAGCTGACCGGGCTCGTGCCGGTCGAGTACCCCACGACTCGCCGCCTGGGTGCTTCGACGCGGGACAGGGCGGCTGACCTCAACGCCGCGTTCGCCGACCCCGAGATCCGTGCCGTGCTGGCGACGATTGGAGGCGAGGACCAGATCACCGTCGTGCCCCACCTCGACCCTGACCTGGTGCGTGCCGACCCGAAGCCGTTCCTCGGCTACAGCGACAACACCAACCTGCTGAACTGGTTGTGGACCCACGGCGTCGCCGGCTTCTACGGGGGCTCCACGCAGGTCCAGCTCGGACCAGGTCCCGCCGCCGACGAGGTGCACGCCACCTCGCTGCGTGCTGCGCTGCTGACCGGAGAACGCGTGGCGCTCACCGAGCCCGGTGAGTCCGAAGACATCGGCAAGGACTGGCACGACCCCGCGGCGCTGACCGAGTACGGCGACCGCGAGCCGACCGAGCCCTGGACCTGGGCCGGCCCCGCACGGTCAGTGACCGGCCCCACCTGGGGTGGCTGCGCCGAAGTGGTGCAGTGGATTCTGACGGCCGGGCGGTTCCCGGCGGACCCGGCCGTGCTCGACGGCGGAGTCCTGCTTCTGGAGACCTCCGAGGAGCTCATCCCGGCTCGCGAGCTCGGCTGGATCATGCGGGCGCTCGGCGAGCGCGGGCTGCTGGCGGCAGTAGACGCCGTTCTGGTGGCACGTCCGCCTACCTCCACCTTCGACGTCCGGCCCACCCCGGACGAGCGCGCCGCTCGCCGCGCTGAGCAGCGCGACGTAGCGATCGAGACCGTCCGCCGGTACAACCCGGATGCCGTCATCGTCGTCGGTGTGCCCTTCGGACACACCCGTCCCCAGTGGATCCTCCCGTACGGAGGACACGTCACGGTCGACGGCGCGTCGCAGACACTGTGGGCGGACTACTCCTAAAGACGTCGCGCCGTCCCGACAGAGATCGGCTTGCGGCGCGACTCAGAGTCGCACGCCGGCACCGTTGACCCTCACGTCTAGGGAAGCGGTCGGTACAGCACGTGCAGTCCTACCCGGCCCTTAGTCGGGGAGTTGAAGGCACCCGGAACGGTGCCGATCATGACGAAGCCCAGGTCGGCGTACAGCTTCTCGGCGGCGAGGTTGCCTTCGACGACCGCGTTGAACTGCATCCCGGCGAAGCCGCTATCCACTGCCCAGGCGAGCGCGGCTTCGACGAGTGCACGCCCCACGCCCTGGCCTCGCGCTGCCCGACCGACCATGAAGCTGCCGCTGGCGATGTGGTTGCCCGGACCGGGTCGGTTCGCGTACATGTTCACGGTGCCCAGGATCTGACCGTTGGAGTCGGCCACCAAGGTGTGTCCCGGTGGGGTGATGACCCACATGGACCGGGCTTCGTCCTCGGTCATGGCGGGGTCGTACGGGAAGGTTTCCTGCTCGACGACGATGTCGCGCAGGATCGGCCAGATCTGGGCCCAGTCCGGGTCGTCGAACGCTCTAATCTGCAGCACCCACGGATCCAAGCAGGTCGCTCCTGCTGAGCCCTTCCATATTCGTTCAGATGACGATCGGCAACTGGGGCATAGCTCGACCGCCATTCGCGAGTCCTCGGGCCGCGGTGGTGCTGTACGTACGGAGTGAGTACACTTTCGTCTATGAGCGTCGTGGACGAGAAGGGTCGAGGGCGGATCAACCTGCGGGTCAATCCAGACCAGGAGGCCCGGCTACGTGCTGCTGCCGAGGCCAACGGAGAGACCCTGACCGGTTTCCTGCTCGTCGCCGGCACCGAGCGTGCCGAGGAGGTTCTCGAACGCAGCCGACGCATCGCCGTGAGCGGTGACGCGTTCGACCGGTTCGTCGCCGCACTCGACGCCGACGTCGGGCCGATGCCGATCCTGAAGCGCTACGCCGAGGAGTCCAGCCCGATCCCGTCCCGGTGAACGCAGAAGCGCTCCGAGCGGTAGAACGTCTCACGACCGCCCACGACGTCGATCAGTTCGAGTCCGGCGTCGCAGACCTCGACCGGTGGCTGCGAAGTTCGGCGGTTGTCGCTAGCTCTGCTGGCACCGCCGCGACCTACGTACTGCGTCGGGACACCACGGTGGTGGGCTACTACGCGCTGGCGATGAGCGCCGTCGTCCACGCTGACGCTCCCTCCCGGCTGCGACGAGGCATGCCCGACCCGGTACCTGTCGTGCTCCTGGCTCGTTTGGCCGTCGACCGCAGCGAACAGGGCAACCGCCTTGGCGGGCAGCTGCTCGTGGATGCCCTCCGGCGCTGCGTGCGGGGCGGCCGAGACTTCGGCGCCCGGGCCATCATCGTCGATGCCATCGACGAGCGAGCCGCGGAGTTCTATCGGCACTTCGACTTCCACGACCTCGATCAGCGTCGTCTCTGGCGCCGACTCAACGACATCGCCGCTGCACTCGGCGACTGAGAGCCGTCTGGCGTCCCGACGACGCAACCGCGTCGCGCACAGGAGGATCCGTCTGTGGGAGCGCGCAGGCTGTCTTACAGACGATCGTTCTACGGCAAGTCTGGTTGCGCTGGTCTGGTGACAATGGACTCGCTGGTCGAGCATGGCTACCCCAACGCTGATCAGTGCGTTCGCGGCGCCGGCAGTGAGATGGCCGACGGGCTGGGTTCGAGTCCACGCGGTCCGGAGGTCTTGTTCGACGGTGTCCGGGTTCGGTGCAGGCCGGGGATGAGCAGTGTGGTGATCGCGAGGGACGTACATCCCATGACGCCGATCGCCGTCGCTGCGGCGGCTTGTCCGCCGCCGAGTTCTTGGGCGACGGATCCGGCGAGCAGCGCGCCGATGCCTTGCATGGCCATCATCCCGGTGGCGTTGAGTCCGAGGACCTGCCCGCGGATCTGCGGCTCGGTGCGGTCGACGAGCCGTTCCTGCAGCGGGAGGCTGCCGGCGTAGCCGGCGGAGGCGACGACCGCGAGCGCCACGGCCGCGATGAGCGGCGGGTGCAAGAGGAACACCACGTAGGGCGCGGCCAACAGGAACCGCAGCGGTTCGACCAGGCCGCCGCGTATCCGGGCGGGGATGAACCGTCCGACCAAGACGTCGCCGACCAGCATCCCGACCGCTGTCGCGGCGAACAGATATCCCGCGGAGCGTCCCGCGAACGGCACGAACAGTGACTCGCAGCCGACGACGAGGCCGTTGGGCACCCAGCAGGCCAGGTAGACCGGGCGCAGCAACGGTGAGGCGAGCAGTGTGCGGTTGATCGTGCGGGTTCGCCGCACGAGCGAACCACTCACCGTCCGCGGCGCGTGATCGCCAACTCCGCGCAGCACCACAAGAAGCGCTAGTACTGAGGCGCCGGCCGCGCAGAGGAACAGCGTCGTCGTGCTCAGGCGTAGCAGCAGGATCCCGCCCAGCGCGTACCCGACGATCTGCATTCCGCCGGTCGCGATGTTTACCGTGGCGCGGCCGAACACGAAGCTGTCCGCGGGCAGGATGTCCGCGACCAGCGCCATGGTGGCACCACCGGTGGCCGACATCGCCACCCAGGGCAGGGCCAGGATCACGAACCGCATGCCCCACGGCATCCCAGGTACGGCCTGCAGGAGGTCGGCGAGGCAGCTGACCGCTGCGACGCCGGCCAGCGCCTGTCGCGGGCGAAGCAGGTCGGAGGCGGACAGCAGGAACCAGGAGGCGACCAAGCGGATAAGCGGGCCGCCGAACATCGCCAGGCCGCTGAGAATCGGGTTCTTCGTGGCGGAGTAGGTGATGGTGCCCAGCGCCAGGCTGCCGACGGACGCGGATGCAACGGCCAGGCACTGCGTCCCGAATATCGCGCGGAACTCGCGCACGGCGAACAGTTCTCGGTAGGTACGCACCAGGTGGATCATGGGCCCGGTGCCGGCACGCCGGCTACTGTTTCGCGTGGAGGCGAAGCATGGGGACGTGGCGGATACCGGCCGACCTGCTGGCGCGGGCGCGCTTCGTCCTGTCGCCGAAGGCCGAGATCGTCACCGCGCTCTCGGCGCTGCTCGGGCCCCGCGACTCGACCGAGCGAGCCTTCCGCGCGGTGCACGGCTCGGCGTTCGAGGCGATGCTGGCCGAGTTCCCGGCGCGCAGCGCGGTCCTCGAATGCAGCTTCCGGCCGCGCCGCGGGCGGCAGCCCGCATGGCTTGCGAGCTACCTGGGATCCCCGCCCCACTCCCCGGCCGCTACCGCCGAGGACGAGTTGGCCGCGGTGGCCGCTACTCCGGACCTGGCGCTGCGCCACGACCTGGAGGAGACGATGCAGCGCCCGTTGCCCCCTGAACTCGCCTCGGCACGCCTGACCGACGAGGCCGTCGGCCTGCTGCGATGGGTGTGGACGCACACGCTCGAGACCGACTGGAGGCGTCGGGAGCGGATCCTGCGCGCCGACGTGGTGGCGCGGACCGGGCGACTGGCCACCCACGGCTGGGCGGCCGTGCTACGCGACCTCGGCCGGAACCGCGAATGGGTGGGCGACGGTCAGTTGCGCATCAACCGCTACGACCTCCCGACCCGCGTCCTGCCGACCGACGCCGAGTTGTACTTCATCCCGGTGACGTCCCACGGAAGCTGGGTCGGCTGGATCGAGCCGACGACCTACGCCCTCTACTACCCGGTCACGGGCCGGCTGGCCGAAACCGATGCCACCCGCCACGGCGGACTCGCTCCTCTCGTCGGCGCGAACCGGGCGGCCCTACTCCGAATGCTCGACAAACCAGCCGGCACCACCCACCTGGCGACACACCTAAACCTGCCGATTGGATCGGTGGGCAACCACCTTCGCATCCTGCTCCAAGCAGGTGTCGTCGCGCGACGCCGCTCCGGACGTCACGTCCTGTACTGGCGCACCCCGCTAGGCGACGCCCTCGTCGCCGCCGATGGCCCCAACCTGTAGCCCGCGACGACCCCTGTACGACTGCGCGTCCAGTGTCACAAGCCGAACCTCCACGGGGACGCCGCAGCACCGCTCTTTGAACGCCCCGGCCATGCGCTACGCGGTTCCCGTATGACCCGTCCTTGTGTGATCCCGATGACCGGAGGTCAATCGGGACACTCCTGGGCGGCGCAGCCGGTCGTCGACGACCGCGACGTAGGTCCCGAGCTGACCGACATAGGCCGGGTCGAATCGGCCGATCTTGAGCTCGACGACGACGTAGCGCAGCTGCTCGACGTTGAACAGCAGCAGGTCCAGCACCAGCTCGTCGCCGTCGACGTCGACGTCGAACCGCACCTGCCGGCCGACGAACGCCATCCCGTGTCCGAATGCCAGCAGCGTCTGCTGCAGCCGGTCCATCAGCGCCTGCTCGAGCTTTCGCTCCGCGACCCGCTCGGACAGCGGGGGCGCCCTCCCGGCGGCTACGCGGGACTCGTGTTGGTGGGTCGGTGTCGGCGGGTAGTTGCCAGCAGGAGCAGGGTCGCGGCGAAGCCGACCAGCCCGAAGGCTCCGATGACGGTGCTGGGTGACAGGGTCGAGGCGGCCGCGCCGGCCAGTGCTACTGCCAGGCCCTGGCCGACGATGATCCCGGTGCCGGCGATGGCGAAGGCTCGGCCGCGGGCGTGTTCCGGGACGTGCGCGACGAACACGGTGCGGGCGAGCAGGCTGACGGTCATCCCTGCCCCGGACAGCATGATCAGGCTCAGCACGATCGGTGCCGTCGGGTTCAGTGCGCACAGCGCCAGGGGCACCACGACGAGTTGGGCGAGTGGCGCTAACGGCGGGTCGCTGTGGTCTTGGCTCCACCGGGCGGCGGTCAGCCCGGACAGCACGTTGCCGATGGGGTTGGCAGCTAGTAGGAGCGCCACGAGCACCGAACCGCCAGAGAGTTGCTGCGCGTACGGTGCGGCGAGTCCTTCCGGGGCGATGGCGCAGGCCGAGACCAGCCAGGTCAGCAGCACCGCCCGGCGCACCGGCAGGTCCGACCAGATCGTGGTCAGGCCGAGCTTGGCATCGGTCAGGGCCCGCCGGGCTCGGCCGCGATCGAGTGCGTCGCGGCCACCTTCGGCCACCGCGGGCCGGTGGGTCACCCGGCGTCGCAGCAGCACGGCGGAGGCCAGGAAGCTGGCGGCGTCGATGAGCAGCGCGGTGGTGGGGCTGAACACCAGCAGGAGCAGGCCACTGCCAGCAAAGCCCAGCACCTGGGCGCTTTGCTGCACGGTCTGGTCGACTACGAGGGCTGCGAGGTACCGGTCGCCGGTGACGTCGGGCATGAGCGCGGCTCGAGCTGTGTCAAACGGTGCTTCCAACACGTTCACCGCGACCAGCAGGCTCAGCAGCGCGGTCAACGGAAGGCCGGGAACGGCCATGGCGCTGACCAGCAGGGCCCGGATCAGGTCTGCGGTGACCATCAGGGTCCGGCGTGGCCGCCGGTCTGCCAACCCCGACAGCAACGGCCCGCCCACCACGGCCGGTAGGAACGTCAGGGCATAGGTCAAAGCGGTCAGCAGCGGGGAGGAGGTTCGCTGGTAGACCAGCACCGACAGGGCGACCCGGGCCAGTTGGTCACCGGCGACAGACAACAGACCGGCCAGCGCCAGGCCGCGGAACTCTGGCAGGCCCAGCACACCGCCAGCCGGGCGCGTTGGGTTCACGCTGGCCCTGCTGGCATGGCGTCAGACTAGGCAGCACCCATCGGGGCCGGCCTGGCTCACCGGCGGCTCACCTGAGCAGGTCAGCGCGGGGACGGCCCATGTGTGGGGCTGCCGGCGAGAGCAACCTGGTTGCGACCTGACTGCTTGGCCCGGTACATTGCGTGGTCCGCGGCGGTGAGCAGGTCGGTCAGGTCGTGCCCGTGCTCACCCAGGACGGCCACCCCGACAGAGACGGTGAGCTGCACGACGGTGTCGCCCACCAGCGCGGGGCCAGCGGCTACTGCCCAGCGCAACCGCTCGGCGATTTGCCCGGCCTCGACGCGCCCGGTGCGGGGCAGGACGGCGGTGAACTCCTCACCGCCGAACCGGCCGAGCTGGTCATAGGGACGCAACCCGGAGCTCAGTGCAGTGACCGCCGCGAGCAGTGCCACGTCCCCAGCCAGGTGACCGTGGGTATCGTTGACGTGCTTGAAGTGGTCAAGGTCAGCGACCAGGATGGCCAACGGCTGGCCCTCCCGATGGGCGCGGACGATCTCCCGGTCGGCTTCTTCCTGCCAGGCCTGCGCATTCAACAAGCCGGTCTTGGCGTCGGTGCGGGCGGCCGCCCGCAGCTGGGCGTGGGTAAGGCTGCGCTGGACCAACAACACCGGCACGAGCATGGTCAGGGCCAGCGCCGGCGTGACCAGCCAGCAGCCCGCGACGGCCACCCCAAGACAGACCTCGCCGGCCTCCAGGACGCGCTGTTCAACGCCGCCCAGCAGCTCGCGCCACGTCGTCTCCGGCGCGGCGAGCCGCACCGCGCTGCCGATCAGCAGCACGTTCACCGCGCATCCCAACGCGCCACAGCTCAACGCGAGCAGCACCAGCATCGTCCTGCTGGTGGACGTACTGCCCGCACCAGCACCACCTGGCCACTGCAGGTAGCGGTGGAAGGCCACCGAGGCCAACCAGTTCGCCAACCCGATCGCGGCGACGCTGTAGGCCCGGCGGTACACCAGACCGCGGCGGACCCGGAGCTGCAGCAGAATTGTCAGCGGCAACGGGATCAGCAAGGAATACACCGGCGGGAGCAACAAGGCCGCCGGCAACGTCCACGCCGACAACAGGTCTTTCGACACGCCGGCTTGCTCACCCACCCGGCGGACCGCCTCCACACACACCGCACCGCAACCAGTCAGCACCAGCCAGCAGGCCACCTGCGCCGGCCGCACCGGGGTCGTCAGCAAACCCGCCACGGCCAGGGCCATCGCCAAGCCGACCACTGCCGTGATCCACCAGACCAACCGTGCTGGCGCCTCCCACAGCGCCAAACCCCGCAGCTGTGTGGCAGGGGTATGCGTCATTGCCACAGCTGTCGTCTACCTCCTGCCAGACCGAGCACTCACACCACTCGGCCGTTCGCGCCTACGCGGCTGTCACCCACCGTAAAGCAACTAGCACCGTGTGTCGTCAGACTGTGTAGACCAAAGGCCAGGAACACCCGGATGGGAGGTCAGCGATGCGCAACACCAAGTGGAGCTAAGTGCCCGCACCACCCGGGCGACTGCTGTAGCCGTCCCGGAACTACCCCCGGATGGGAGGTCAGCGATGCGCAACACCAAGTGGAGCTAAGTGCCCGGTACCACCCGGGCGGCTGCTGTAGCCGTCCCGGAACTACCCCCGGATGGGAGGTCAGCGATGCGCAACACCAAGTGGAGCTAAGTGCCCGTACCACCAGGGCGGCTGCTG
>JAABUZ0100005495.1_pt1 | contig 16580 bp, 14 predicted proteins | sample 5562091 | NCBI WGS metagenome assembly JAABUZ01 (sample SAMN12813069, study PRJNA571459) | rock metagenome | isolation source: Antarctica rocks | place: Antarctica: Victoria Land, Linnaeus Terrace sud | collected 2015-12-21
CTACCATTGTCACATCCTCGAGCACGAGGATAAGGGCATGATGGCCTCGATCGCGGTCCTGCGGCCCTAGAGCATTTCCGATCAGTTGGAATCACCTGATCGGAAGTAATGCTCTTCTTACCAATGAGGTAGAGCACTTCAGCCGACGGTGAAGCTCACCCAGATGAGGAACCGCATCTTGCGGTCCGCGAAATCGGGCGGCGGCGCGGGGTAATGCGCGCTCCGGGCGGCGGCGACGGCGGCATCGTCGAGCAGCGGCGTGCCCGCCGACTGCACCAGCGACACGCCCGTCAGCGAGCCGGCTCGATAGTCGAGCTCGAGCCGGGTCCGACCGGTGACCCCCATCATCCGCGCCGCCGCCGGGTATCGCAGCGCGTCCTGCACCGCTTGGCGCATGCGGGCCGCGAACGCCGCCTCCGCCGCCCCATCGGCGGGAGCTCTGTCGACGGAGGGCGCGCGGGCGGGCGGCAGCGCCGAGGGCGCGGCCGATGCGCCTGCCATGGGCTCGACCGCCGGGGGAGCTGGCCTGGATGGGGCCGGATCGGCGGCCGGACGGAGCCTCGGCTTGATCGGAGTGGGATGCGGCGGCGCGCGCATCGGCGCGACAATGGCGCCCATCGCCACGGGGGCAGCACTCGGCTCGGCCGGCACGATCTCTGAAGACGCGACGAGTGGCGGCGCGACGAGTGACGGCACGATCGGCGTCGGGTCCGGCGGCTGATCCGGCGTCGGCCGCGGCACGACGGCTTCGGCGACCGCAGACGAGGACACGGGTTCGGGCGGGGCCGGCCGGTCTGCGGGCGCGGGCACGACCGACTCGGTGACCGGTGCCGGCGGCAGCGTCATGATCTCGACCGTGGTCTCGTGCAGCTTCTCGGGCGGCGCATCCGGCGGCTGCCACGTCACCAGCAGGACCAGCACGGCCGCATGCAGGCACAGCGCCAGCGCGGCGCAGGCGACCACGCGCGGCTGCCGCGGCGGTGCGGTCCCGCCCAGCCGCGTGCCACGATCGGCTATGGCGGGGCGCCGGGTCGACCAGAGCGTCCCGGCTTCCTGCCGCACTGCGCGCCTCCGTTCCGTGCGCCGCGATGACTACTCTGGACTAAAAACGAGAGCACATGACGCTTTTACGACGGTTCAGCTCACCATCGCCTCGGCGACGAAGGCGTCGACCCGATCCCTCGGGATGCCAGCGCGACAGGCCGGGCGGTTCTCAGTCATGTCCTCGGCGCTCCATCGGATGCGGGCGTGATCGAGCTCGGCCGAGACGACGTTGTCGGGCCCCCGATGCCACCCGCGCCGCCGGTGATGACGGCGCTTGCCTCCCGCGGCAAAGACGTCGCTCGTAGGGTGGGATCCGCTGCCTGTGTCATCGTTCCACATGTGATTATCGAAAAAGATGTGACCGAGCCCGTCCCAGTGCGTGCCCGCCTGCAACGGGAACAGCACCATGTCGTCGGCCGAGCGGATGCCGCGCTTGTCGAGCGTGCCGGAATAGGCGTCGGATCCGCTGCGCAGCATGGTGTGGGCCGGGTTGAAGCGGCCGACGGGCGGGAACTTGGTCTTGCCGCCCTGCGGCCCGTCCTTGTCGTAGTTCAGTGCGAGCGAGATCACCTGCCCTTTGCGCACCAGCCCGGCGGCGCGGACGATGTCATCGGCGGTCGTGTAGTTCAGCGTGCCGACCTGGTCGTCGGGGCCCCCCACTTGCCCCAGTTCTTGAGCTGGTCGGCGGTGGCGTCCAGCTCGGCGCGGGTCACGGCGATCGGCGGCAGCGTGCTGGGCGCGAGCTTCGTCGAGCCGCGCTTCCGTCCCGTGCTGGCCCGCGCGGAGGAGCTCGGCGCGGTGCTGTTCATCCCTCCCCAGGCGATGCCGCTGCACCCGGTCGACCTGGTGCTGGCGACCGCGTCGTTGAGCGAGGCGGAGGCGGTGGCGATCTGGGCGGCAACGCGGCCAAGCTTTTTGGTCTACCCGTATGATCCGCGCCCTCCTGCTGCTGGCGCTCGTCCTGGCCGGGCCGGCCTCCTTAGCGATCCGCGCCAGGCTGCGCTTGGCCGGCTCGAAGCCCAGCGCCGCGTTCTGCGGCGCATAGCGATGCGCCTCCTCGCAGATCAAGAGCAACGGGGTCTTCTGCCCGATCGAGACGGCCAGGCTGAACGCCAGCCGCCCGACGACGGCGACGACGTTGAGGATCTCGCTGGAGATCTCCGAAAAGTCGAGGCGGCAAATCGGCCGCCCGTCGGCGGGCACCCGGAACAACTGTCCCAAGATCGCGGCGAGGTCGCCGACCAGGAAGATTTCGCTCGGGAACATGAAGCCATAGCGGGGATCGCTCTGCACGGCCGCGAGCCGGCCCTTCAACTTCTGCAGCGGCCCGAGAGAGGACTGGTTGTCCAACCGCCCCATCTCGCCATCGAGTTGATCGTTGAGTTCGGCAAGCGTGTAGGGCGTCGGCGTGTCGACGGTCACGCCGGCGCAGTCGCGCTTCCCCGCGGCATAGGTCTGCCGGGCTTGTTGATCAAGCCAGACCGCTCGGCGATCGGGACGAACTCGTCCGGAAACACCGGGACATGCCCCGGGTGGGTCCAGCGTAGCAGCGCCTCGACCCCACCATGCTGCCGCAGGCCAGGACGATCGCAGACGAAGCCTCTCCGGAGAGCGCCTGAGCGCATCAGGAAGCGTCTTAGAAGGAGAGACTAAGGCTCAAAGGTTGATATTTGGTTGATGACTGGGCGTCCGCTGGTCCGTGGATGCAGCTGCCCGCGCCAACCATCGTCGCGGCGCAGCAGGTGATCCGTGCCCGTCGTGCTCAGGAGCGGGCTGTAGAACGGGTCTCCGGCGGCGAAGTATTCGGCCCAGAGGGCGCACAGCAGCGCGTCGTCGTCGGGGTGGGTGAGTTCGTCATGGCCGATCCGGGTCGCGGATTCATGATGATAGAGCACCGTTTGCCCGTCGTAGAGGACCTTCAGCCCAAGCTGGCGAAGGCGGAGGCAGAGGTCGGTATCGTTGAAGCCGACCGCGAAACGCTCGTCGAAGCCGCCGATGCGCTCGAACACCTCGCGGCGCAGCATCATGCAGGCGGCGGTCACGGCCGAGTAGTCCCGCACGCTGGTCAGGTTGCAGTTGTGGCCGGGCGTGCGCGATCCGTCCGGGGCGTAGGCGTCGACAAAGCGCATCGCGTGATCGGCCGCGCCGCCGAAGCCGACGATCGCGCCGGCATGCTGCACTCGGTCCTGGTCATAGAGCAGGAGCGCGCCCACGGCGCCGACCTCTGGACGGCCGGCCAGGCTGCGCATTCGCTCCAGCCAGCCCGGCTCGATGGCCTCGACATCGTTGTTGAGCAGCAGGAGATAGGCGGCATCCGCGCCATGTCGTCGCACGGCCGCGTTGTTCATGCGGGCAAAGTTGAACGGCCCGCGATACGGCATCACCGTGTGCCGCGCCTGCAGGCCGGCGTGGTAGCGGCGAGTGGCCGGGTCGTCGGACTGGTGGTCGATCACGACGATGCGGTAGGCCTCGCCCGGAGCCGTCCGCTCGATGCTGGCGATACAGCTTTGCAGCAGCTCGACCCGGTTGCGGGTCGGGATCACGATCAGCACTTCGCCGCCATCGTCGGGCCAGTCGACACGAAATTGGTTGAAGCCCGGTCCCGGCTGCACCGCCGCGTCGCGCCCGAGTCGCTGCAGGTGCCGGGCGATCGCCCCTCCGGTCGCCGCCATGACCGCATCCTGCCGCGCATGTCCGGTGCTGCCGTCATGGGTGCGCCAGCGATAGAGGATGCGGGGGATGTGCGTCACTGCGCCGGCCCGTTCGATCGCGCGGAGCACGAAATCGACGTCGGCCGAGATCGTCAGCGCCTCGTCGTAGCCGCCCAGCGACCGCGCCAGCTCGGCCCGGACGCAGACCAGGTGCACGAAATAGGGATGCGAGAGGTAGAAATCGTGGCTGAACGCCGGGCGCGCGCGCACGTCGACAATGTCGTCTAGATCCTCGCCGGTGAGCGCCTCGTCGCTGTAGATCAGGTCCGCCGCATCGGCTTGCGCGGCCTGCGTCACGTGGTGGACGGCATCCGGCTCGAGCGCGTCGTCATGGTCGAGGAAGGCGACGTAGTCCCCGCGCGCGAGGCGCAGGCCGAAATTGACGGCGCGGGCGATGCCGACGTTGTCGGGACTGCAGAGCACGCGGATGCGCGGCTCGGCGCGGGCGTAGGCAGCCAGCACCTGCTTGACGTGCGGCAGGCGCGAGCCGTCGTCGACGCAGATCAGCTCCCAATTGTCCGACCACTGCGCCCGCACGCTCTCCAGCGCCGCGATCAGCCAATCCCGCCTTGGATCGTGCACGGGCATGATGATCGAGACGGTCAGGCCCGCGGCCCGGCGCGTGAGCCGGCGGCGCAGCCGGCCGAGGGCAGCCTGCGGCACGCGCTGGCTGCGCTGGAGGAAGCAGACGATGTTGGGATTGAGCGTGACCTGGCGGGGCGAGCCGCGCAGGACGGGCCCGTCCGTGCCCACCCGGGCGACGATGTCGCGGCCGAGCAACTGCCGAGCGGGGATTGCCAGCGGGAAATGGAAGCCGCAGCGCGCCGTCGGCAGTCCCGATTCGGCGACGTCGCCGCGATGCAGGTCGGCCCATGCCGCGCCGATGACCGCGCCGTCGCAGACCGCTTCGATCCGGACCGGTGCGGCCGGGTTGGAGACGCCGATCACCCAGCCGGAGGCCCACCCGCCTTCGACCCCGTCGAAGAAGCCGAGATAGGGCGGCGCGGCCGGCTGCAGGTAGGGGCTGTTGCCGAGGCTTGGCCCATCGGGGGCCACCCGCACGTCGACGAGAACCGGCCGATCCAGAAGCTGGGCCGGCGGGAATGCGATCTCGAAACCCGAGCGCCCGTCGCCCATGCCGGAAGCGGCGACGTCCTCGCGCGGCAGGTCGGCGATCGCCGTCGCGGCCCAATGGCCGTCCAGCCAGACCGAGACCGCCACCGGCGATCGCGGTTCGACCCGGCGGGCGACCCAGCCGCGCACGCGCCAGGGCTCGGCCGGGTCGACGAAGCCGACATGGTCCCAGGTGGCGGCGGGCACCAGCAAGCGTTCGGCCAGCAGCATCGTGCCGAGGCACGGGCCGATCTCGACGCCTTCGGAGCCCGGCGGCAAGCGGTCGAGGTCGACGGCAAAGGCGTATTTGCCGGCATCGGCGTGCGCGAACCCGCGTCCGTAGCAATGGCCGCCGGCCGACAATTCGATCGGGATCGGTAGCATGGACGCGGCGGCCGGGCCTTCGAGGACGAACCGCCCGGTCACCGCGCGCCGCTCGATCCGCCAGCCCTGCCACCGCACGCGCCGGAAAGGTTCGAACGCGATCGGACCGCCGATCAGGCTCCTTGCGCTGGGGGGATCGACGAGGTCGAGCAGGCGGCCGAGCAGATCGTGCGGCATGGGCCAGACGAGCCCGTCCGCGCCGGCGCGCACGACCGCGCGGACCGTCGAGTCCAGCACGATGGCAACATCCCGTAGCGCTGCGGTGGGGAGGAGGAGCCGATCTGGCGTAATCTGCAGGTCGGACGCGCGAAGCCGGCGACGTCCGGCGCGGGCGCGAGCTTTGGTCATCGATCCCCGGGGTTGCGCGGGCCACAGCGTTGCACAACTCGCGTGGGCCAGGAAGCGCCGCCGAGATTGCAAGCCCGCGGTTGCCGCCCTATGGGAGCGCCATGCGACTCCTCGTCACCGGCGGCTGCGGCTTCATCGGCTCAGCGGTCATCCGCCACCTCATCGGCGCGACCGACCACAGTGTCGTCAACGTCGACAAGATGACCTATGCCGCTTCGCTCGACGCGCTCGAGGCGGCGCGCGACGATCCCCGCCATATCCATGTCGCCGCCGACATTTGCGACGCCGCGGCAATGGCGCAAGTGTTCGAGACGCATCGGCCAGACGCGGTGATGCACTTGGCCGCCGAGAGCCATGTCGACCGCTCGATCGACGGGCCCGCGGCCTTCATCAGCACCAACGTGGTCGGCACCTTCGTGCTGCTCGACGCGGCGCGCGCCTATTGGTCGACGCTGGCCGGACCGGAGAAGGCACGCTTCCGCTTCCACCATGTCTCGACCGACGAGGTGTTCGGCGCCCTCGGCCCCGACGATCCGCCGTTCACCGAGACCACGCCCTACGACCCGCGCAGCCCCTATTCGGCAAGCAAGGCCGGCTCCGACCACCTGGTCCGCGCCTGGTGGCACACCTATGGGCTGCCGACCTTCGTGACCAACACGGTCAATAACTACGGCCCCTGGCAGTTCCCCGAGAAGCTGATCCCGCTGGTCACGCTCAACGCGCTCGAGGGCAAGCCCCTGCCGGTCTATGGCGACGGGTCCAACCAGCGCGACTGGCTTTATGTCGACGACCACGCCGAGGCGCTGGTGCGCGCGCTCGAGCGGGCCGAGCCCGGCGCCACGCTCGCCATCGGCCCGCGTCAGCCGCGCAGCAACCTCGACGTGGTGCACGCCATCTGCCGTATCCTCGACGAGATCCGCCCCGACCCGGCCGGCCCGCGCGCCCGCCTGATCCACTTCGTCACCGACCGGCCCGGCCACGATTTCCGCTACGAGATCGATCCCTCGCGCGCCGAGGCGGCGCTGGATTGGACCGCTCCGCACGATTTCGAGCGCGGCCTGCGCCGCACCATCGAGTGGTATCTCGCCCACGAGCCCTGGTGGAGCGCCATCCGCGCCGGCCGCTATGCCGGCCAGCGCCTGGGGGCAGCCGCATGAGCCAGAAGGGCATCATCCTGGCCGGCGGCAGCGGCACGCGGCTGCACCCGATCACGCTCGCGGCCAGCAAGCAATTGCTGCCGGTCTACGACAAGCCGATGGTCTATTACCCGCTCTCGGTGCTGATGCTGGCGGGCATCCGCGACATCATGATCATCTCCACGCCCGAGGACCTGCCGCAGTTTCGCCGCCTGCTCGGCGATGGCGCGCGCTTCGGCGTGCGGTTCACGTACGCCGAGCAGGCCAAGCCGGAGGGCCTCGCCCAGGCGTTCCATATCGCCGAGGACTGGATCGCCGACCAGCCCTGCGCGCTCGCCCTGGGCGACAACCTCATCTTCGGTGACCGCCTGAGCGTGCTGCTCCGCGCCGCCGCGAGCCGGCCCGAGGGGGCGACCGTGTTCGCCTACCAGGTGCGCGATCCCGAGCGTTACGGCGTCGTGCAATTCGATGCGGATGGGCGCGCGGTCGAGATCGTCGAGAAGCCGGCGGCGCCGAAGTCGAACTGGGCCGTGACGGGGCTGTATTTCTATGACCATCGCGTCACCGAATTGGCGCGCCGCGTCCGGCCGTCGCATCGCGGCGAGCTCGAGATCACCGACCTGAACCGGATGTATCTCGACGAGGGCTCGCTGCACGTCGAGCGCCTCGGCCGCGGCTGCGCCTGGCTCGACGCCGGCATGCCGGACAGCCTGCTGCAGGCGGCGACCTTCGTGCAGACGATCCAGACGAGGCAGGGCCTGCTGGTCGGCTGCCCGGAAGAGGTGGCGTTCCGGATGGGGTTCATCGACGCGGCCGCCCTGCGCGAGGCGGCCAGGGGATTGAGCAAGACCGAACTCGGCCGCCTCCTGCTCGAGCTTGCCGATGGGTTGCACGCATGAAGGTCGAACGCTTCGACGTCGCCGACATCGTCATGTTCACGCCGGACCGCTTCGGCGACGCGCGTGGTTTCTTTTCCGAGACCTGGAGCCAGGCGCGATTTGCCGCGGAGGGCGTCGACGCACCGTTCGTGCAGGACAACCAGAGCCTGTCGCGCGAACGCGGCGTGGTGCGCGGGCTGCATTGCCAGGTCGGCCCGAACGCGCAGGGCAAGCTGATCCGCTGCATCCGCGGCGCGATCTGGGACGTGGCCGTCGATGCGCGGCCGGGCTCGCCGAGCTTCGGCCGCTGGGTCGGCGTCGAGCTGTCGGCGGAGAACTGGTCGCAGCTCTGGATCCCGGTCGGCTTCCTGCACGGCTTCTGCACCCTCGAGGCGGATACCGAGGTCGTCTACAAGGTGACGGCGCCCTACGACCGCGCCGCCGAGCGCGGCGTATGGTGGGACGACCCGACACTGGCGTTGCCCTGGCCGATCGCCGAGCACGAGGCCGTGCTGTCGGAGAAGGACCGCGTGCTGCCCCGCTGGTCCGAGTTGGGCGCGCTGTTCTGATGTCCATCCTCGTCACCGGCGGCGCCGGACAGCTCGCCACCGCCCTGGCCGAGCGGGGCGGCGCTCGCGTCCATGTCGTCGGCCGGCCCGCCCTCGACTTCGATCGCCCTGACACGATCGACGTCACCTTCACCGCGACCCGGCCAGCGCTCGTCATCAACGCCGCCGCCTGGACCGCCGTCGACGCCGCCGAGACGGACGCCGCCGGCGCCATGCGCGCCAACCGCGATGGCCCGGCCCGGCTGGCCCAGCTCTGCGCCGCAGCCTCGATCCCGCTGATTCACGTCTCGACCGACTACGTGTTCGACGGCCGCAAGGGCGCGCCCTACGTCGAGACCGACCCGGTCGGCCCGACCGGGGTCTACGGCGCCACCAAGCTCGCCGGCGAGCAGGCGGTGCTGGCCGCGTGCCCCCGCGCCATCGTCGTGCGCACCTCGTGGGTCTACTCGGCCACTGGCAAGAACTTCGTCCGCACGATGCTCAACGCCGCCCAAACGCGCGACCACCTGCGCGTCGTCGCCGACCAGAAAGGCTGCCCGACGGCGGCGCCGGAGCTGGCGCAGACGCTGCTCGGCATCGCCTCGGCGCTCGAGAGCGGCTGGCGCGACGCCTATGCCGGGGTGTTCCATAGCTGCGGCGAAGGCTGGACCACCTGGCACGGCTTCGCCGAAGCCATCTTCGACGAATCCGCCCGCCACGGCGGCAAGCGCCCGGTGGTCGAGGCGATAACCACCGCCGACTACCCCACCCCGGCGCAGCGACCGGCCGACAGCCGTCTCGATTGCGAGAAGCTCGCCCAGGTGTTCGGCCTGCGCCAGCCCGAGTGGCGCACGAGCCTGGCCGAGACGGTTGCAAGGCTAACTTCTCCCTCTCCCGCTGGCGGGAGAGGGCAGGGGTGAGGGTGGGGCCACCAGGCCAAAGCGTCTTCTCACTCGCTCCCGCCAGCGGGAAAGGGCTTATCGAAAGCCCAGGCCGCGCAACGCCGCCTCCATGTGCGGCGGCGGCGGCGCGACCGCGGCCAGCGGCGGCGCCAGCGGAAGCGCGATTTCTCGCGCTAATAAATGCAGCGTCCCGTCCCCGTCGCCATAGACCGGGTCATGCAGCACCGGGCAGCCGAGATGGGCGCAGTGCACCCGCACCTGATGCGTCCGCCCGGTCGCCGGATGCAGCTCGAGCCAGGCCAGCCCGCCCGCACGACCCAGCACGCGCCACGCCGTCCGCGCCGCCTGACCGGCCGGGTCGACCACCATGCGCCAGCCGCCTGGCCGGCTCTGCTTGAGCAGGGGCGCGTCGACCACGCCCGCATCGCCCGCGGGCCCGCCTTGCACCACCGCCCAATAGGTCTTGCGAGCCTGGCCGGACGCAAACGCCGCCTGCGCCTCCAGCAGCGCCGTCCGCCGCAGCGCGATCACGAGGCAGCCGGACGTGTCGGCGTCGAGCCGATGCACGAGCCACGGCCCGGTGCGCCGGCGCGACAGTAGCCCGAACCAGTCCTCCACGCTCGGCCCGCCGCGCGGCCCGGCATGCACCGGCAGCCCGGCCGGCTTGTCCAGCACCACGAACGCCGGACTCTCGAACAGCTTCTGCGGCAACACGCCCGCTTCCTGCACCACGCCGAACGCCCTTTCCATTGCCCCCTCTGACGCAATGCAGGTTGACAGCACCGGCAACCCGGCGGAAGCACCCTCAATGCCCGACGACCGGATCTGCGGCCTCAACGCCGTCTCCGCCCTGTTCGCACGCCGCCTCGACGACGTGATCCGCCTCTATTACGGCGACGCGCTCAAGGCCGCCGCCGGGCCGCTCTGTGCGACCCTCGCGCGTCGCCGGCTGCCATACCGCCTGCTCCCCGACGACGAGCTCGAACGCGTCGCCGGCACGCTGCACCATGGCGGCATCGTCGCCGTCGCCACGCCGCGGCCGATCCCCGAGCTCGACCCGGCCAAACCGCCGCGCGACAAGCTCATGCTGGCGCTCGACGGGATCGGCAACCCGCACAACCTCGGCGCCATCGCCCGCAGCACCGCCTTCTTCGGCGTCACCAGCCTGCTGCTGCACGACACCGCCGACCAGGCCTTCCCGTCGGACGCCGCCTATCGCGTCGCCGAGGGCGGGCTCGATCAGCTCGACCTGTATCGCACGCTCGACCTCCCGGGCGCCCTGCGTGCGCTCGAACCGCACTACCGCACCGTCGCCGCCACGCTCGATCCGGAAGCGGTGCCGTTGTCGGTCTTGCCGCGCGATCGCCCGGTGCTGCTGGTGCTCGGCAACGAGGAGTTCGGCTTGCTGCCCGAGGTGGTGGCCGCCTGCCGTCGCCGGGTCCGGATCGAGGGGCGCGGCGCGATCCAGAGTTTGAATGTGGCCCAGGCCGCCGCCATTCTGCTGCACGATCTGTCCCGATGAGGTTCCATTGCGCATCCACCTGCAAAGCAAGCCCGGCACCCACAGCTTCGTCCTGACCGAGGAGACCTGGGCCGACGCCGCCTCGCGCGCGCCCGACATCGCCTCCGGTCATAGCGTCAGCTTCGGGCAAGACCCGGCCGCCTTCGCGACCGCCATGCAGGAGGCGGAAATCCTCGTCGCGCAGACCGCGGCGCTCGCCGAAGGCCTGCCGCCCTCGCCGCAGCTGAAGCTGATCTACGCCACCTCGGCCGGGCTGGACCGGCTGATGCCGCTCGATTGGCTGCCGGCCGGCGTGCCGATCCTCAACAACCGCGGCACCCACGCCCACAAGGCCGGCGAATACGGGCTGATGGCGCTGCTGATGCTCGTCAACCGCCTGCCCGCGCTGATGACGGCGCAGCGCCAAGGGCGATGGGACCCGCAGCACGGCGGCGTGCTGGCCGGCCGTCACCTCGTCGTCGTCGGGCTCGGCACGCTCGGCGGCACGGCGGCGCAGCACGCAAAGGCCTTCGGCATGCGCGTGACCGGCGTGCGCACCCGCGCCGAGCCACACCAAGCGTGCGAGCGCGTCGTCGCCGTGGACGCGCTCGACACGGTGCTGCCGGACGCCGAGTTCCTCTATCTGGCCACGCCGCTGACCCAAGCGACCCGCAACCTGCTGAGCCGCGAGCGCCTCGCGCTACTGCCGCCGGGCGCCGGCATCGCCAATGTCGGCCGTGGCGCGCTGCTGGACCAGGATGCGGTGATGGACGCGCTCGACGCCGGCCGCCTCGGCGGCGCCGTGCTCGATGTGTTCGACCCCGAGCCGATCGCGCCGGGTCACCGGCTCTGGACCACGCCGAACCTGATCATCACCCCGCACACCTCGGCCGACGACCCCACGACATACAATGCCCGCAGCCTCGACATCTTCTTCGACAACCTGCGCGCCTACCGCGACGGCGCCGCCCTGCCGAACCGGTTCGACCCTGTCCGTGGCTACTGAGATGCATCGTCCCGCGTCGCTGTTTGCCGCCCTGCTGCTCAGCCTCTGCCTGCTGGCGGGGTCCGCCATTGCCCAGCCAGCGCGCCCGCATCTTTGGTATGTCGGCATCGCGCTCTATGGCGAGGCCTGGTCCGAGAACGATGTCGCCGAGGCAGCCGCCCGGCTGCAGCGCGGCGCCGATGGGTTCGAGGTCATGCCCACCATTCTCAGCAACCGCTACGGCCCGCACCCCGCCATCCCGCCCGCCAGCCGAGAGGAGATCGAGCGCACCACCGGCCTGATCGCCCGCGAGTCGCGGCCCGGCGACGTCGTGCTGCTCTACGTCAGCACTCACGGCAGCCCCGGCCTGCTCGCGCGCGACCTCGGCGGCGACCAGATGGAGGCGGTTGGCCCGCGCGAGCTTCGCGCCTGGCTCGCGCCGCTGGCTGCCCGGCCGACCGTGCTGGTGCTGTCCGCCTGCTTCTCGGGCTCGCTGATCCCCGCGCTCCGGGCCGACAATCGCATCATCCTGACCGCCGCGCGCGCCGACCGCTCCAGCTTCGGCTGCCAGCCCGACGCCGAGCACAGCGTTTACGGCGAGGCGCTGCTGGACGCGCTCGCGCAGCCACACCAGAGCCTGCGTGCGATTGCCCGGCAGACCGATCGGGCGGTCGCCGCGCGCGAGCGGCGCATGTCGGTCCGCGAGCCCTCGATGCCGCAGGTGTTCGTCGGCCGCGGCGTCCGCGCCCTCTACAACGCGCCGCTTTTCTAGTTCGGCTGAATGAACAGCCGCCGTGAGCCGTAGGACAGCCACACCCGGTTGTTGAGCAGGAAGTCGAACCCGAGCAGCGCATCGATGTCGCGGGGCAGGGCAGCCGGCACGACGTGCACCGGGCCGCGCACCGGGATTCCGCCGACCCGCAGGTCGCGCACCGTGTGCAGCGCGGCCGGCAAGGTCTCGCCGGCCGCGCCGCGCACATGCAGCTCCGGCCCGGCCACCCGGCTGTCGGCCCCAATCCCAAGCCCGGCCGCCGCCCGCGACGAGATCACCGTCCGCTGCGCCCCGCTGTCGAGCGAGGCCGAGATCGTCTTGCCGTTCACGCTCATCGGGAAGAACGGATGCTGGCTCAGCGACCGCGTCGTCTCGATCGTAACGTAGCGGCCGGTCCACGGCAGGCGCGGACCGGCGCAGTCCAGGCGGTCGTAGAGATCGATGCGCCGGTGCGGCAGGTCGATGTCGAGATCGAAATCGCTCAGCAGCGAGGCGCCCAGCAACCCGTCCGGCTGCGCGCTGCCCAAGTTGAACGACACGTCGCCGACCAGCACGCGCGGGAACGACAGAGCCACGCCGCCAAGACGCATGCTGTCCAGCTTGGCGTCCCCGGTCCGCACCGACTTGCCGATCCCGCTCATCGAGCGGACGAAATCATACTTCGTCGTCACGCCCACCCGCCGAGCCGCCTCCGCGGTCAGAATTGAGCTCTCCGCCCCGGTGTCGACGATCAGCGTGACTGGCTTGCCGTTGATCTCGGCCGTGATCACCGGCAGGCCCGGCAGGGAGACGGGCAGGCTGGCGCGCTTGTGCAGCGTGCAACTCGCGCCCGCCTGAACCTCCTGCGGCGCCAGGACGCGCTCGGGATCGACCTGCCCCAACACCAGCGGCGGCTGCGCGCACCCCGCCAGGACAATACAGCCAAAAGTCATGGCCCGGCTGGTCCGGGCCATCCGTGGCTTCGTCACTCCGCCGCCTGCGCGTAAGACTCGAGCGGCGGGCACGTGCAGACCAGGTTGCGGTCGCCATAGACGTTGTCGACCCGCTTGACCGGCGGCCAGTATTTCGCCGTCCGCACCCAAGGCAGCGGGAAGCAGGCGCTCTCGCGGCTATAGGCATGCGCCCACTCGGTCGCCGCGATCTCGGCCTGGGTGTGCGGCGCGTGCTTGAGCGGGTTGTCGTCCCGCGGCAGCGTGCCTGCGGCGACCTGGGCGATTTCCTCGCGGATGGCGATCATCGCGTCGCAGAAGCGGTCGATCTCCGCCTGGGTCTCGCTCTCCGTCGGCTCGACCATCAGCGTGCCGGCGACCGGCCAGCTCATCGTCGGCGCGTGGAAGCCGAAATCCTGCAGCCGCTTGGCGATATCCTCCACCCCCACGCCGGCCTCGGCCTGGAAGCCGCGGCAATCGAGGATGCACTCGTGCGCCACCAGGCCGCTCTCGCCGGTGTAGAGGATTGGGTAATGGTCCCGCAGCCGCGCGGCCGCATAGTTGGCATTCAGGATCGCCACCTCCGTCGCCCGCCGCAGCCCGGCCGCTCCCATCATCCTGATATAGGCATACGAGATCGGCAGGATGCCGGCGCTGCCGAACGGTGCGGCAGCGACCGGGCCGAAGCCGGTAGCCGGGCCGGAATCGTCGCGCATCGGATGGTTCGGCAGGTAGTCGGCCAGGTGCGCCGCCACCCCGATCGGACCCACGCCGGGGCCGCCGCCGCCGTGCGGGATGCAGAAGGTCTTGTGCAGGTTGAGGTGGCAGACATCGGCGCCGATCCGCGCCGGACTGGTCAGCCCGACCTGGGCGTTCATGTTGGCGCCGTCCATATAGACCTGGCCGCCCTGGGCATGCACCGTCTCGCAGATCTCGCGGATGCCGTCCTCGAACACGCCGTGCGTGCTCGGATAGGTCACCATCAGCGCCGCCAGGCGTTCGCCGTGCTGGAGCGCCTTGGACCGCAGATCCTCCAGATCGACGTTGCCGCTCCGGTCGCAGCCGACCAGGACGACGCGGTAGCCGGCCATGACGGCGCTGGCCGGGTTGGTGCCGTGCGCGCTGGTCGGGATCAGGCAGACGTCGCGCTCCCCCTCGCCGCGGGCCTCGTGGTAGGCGCGGATGGTCAGCAGTCCCGCATACTCGCCCTGGCTGCCCGCGTTCGGCTGCAGCGAGACGGCGGCGAATCCGGTCACCGTGCACAGCCAGCCCGACAGCCGGTCGATCAACAGCCGATACCCCTCCGTCTGCGCCGCCGGCGCGAACGGGTGCAGGTCGGCAAAGCCGGGCAGCGTGATCGGGATCATCTCGGCCGTGGCGTTCAGCTTCATGGTGCACGATCCCAGCGGGATCATGCTGCGGTTGAGCGCCACGTCTTTGTCCTCGAGCCGCTTGAGATAGCGCAGCATCGCGTGCTCGGAATGGTGCGCGCTGAACACAGGCTCGGTCAGCACCGGCGCGGTGCGCAGCAGGGCCGGGGGCAGCGACGCCGGCGCCTCCGCGAGGGTCCCGCCGAGGGCGCCTGCCAGCGCCTCCAGCTCCTCGCGCGTGACCGTCTCGTCGAGCGATACGGCCACGCCGCCGTCGATCCGGCGCAGGTTGAACCCGGCCGCGCCAGCCCGGATCAGCAGCGCGTCGACGTCATCGACCGTGAACGCGACCGTGTCGAAGAACGCGTCATGCCGCAGCCGCAACCCGGCGCGCACCGCGGCATCGGCCAGCAGCCGCGCCTGCAGATTGACGCGGCGGGCAATGCGCCGCAGCCCCTTCGGCCCGTGCCAGACCGCGTAGAACCCGGCCATCACCGCCAGCAGCACTTGCGCGGTACAGATGTTGCTCGTCGCCTTCTCGCGCCTTATGTGCTGCTCGCGCGTCTGCAGCGCCAGCCGCAACGCCGGCGCACCCGCCGCATCCTGGCTCACGCCGACCAGGCGGCCCGGCATCATCCGCTTGAACGCATCCCGCGTCGCGAAGAACGCCGCATGCGGGCCGCCGAACCCCATCGACACGCCGAACCGCTGCGCCGAGCCCACGACGACGTCGGCCCCCATCTCGCCCGGTGACGTCAGCAGCACAAGGGCCAGCAGGTCGGCGCAGACGATCACCAGGCCGCCGGCCGCATGCGCCGCCTCGATCTCGGCATGCAGATCCCGCACCGCGCCGGTCGTGCCGGGATATTGCAGCACCACGGCGAACGGATTGGCCGCGCCGATCCCAGCCACGTCGCCGGGTTCGAAATCGACCAGAGTCAGCCCGGCCGGCGCGGCGCGGGTCGCCAGCACGGCGCGGGTCTGCGGATGCAGGTCGGCCGCGACACAGACGGTGCGCGACCGGCCGCGGCTGGCGTTCTGCGCCAGCGTCACCGCCTCGGCCGCCGCGGTCGCTTCGTCGAGCAGGCTGGCATTGGCGATCTGCATGCCGGTCAGGTCGACGATCATGGTCTGGAAATTGAGCAGCGCCTCCAGCCGGCCCTGGGCGATCTCGGCCTGATAGGGCGTGTAGGCGGTATACCAGCCGGGGTTCTCCAGCACGTTGCGGCGGATCACCGGCGGCGTGTGGGTGCCGTAATAGCCTTGCCCGATCAGGCTCCGGCACGGCGCGTTGCGCAGGGCCAGGCCGCGCAGTTCGGCGATGACCGCCGCCTCGTCGATCGGCGGCGGCAGGTCGAGCGCGTCGAGGTCGCGGATCGCCGCCGGCACCGTCCGCTCGGTCAGCGCGCGCAGGCTGGGCGCCCCGACCTGGGCCAGCATGGCCTCGATCTGCGTGTCGTCCGGGCCGATGTGCCGGGCGATGAAGCCGTCATTGCCCTCGAGCGCCGCGAGTTCCTCGAGTGCGTTCATGCCAGGCTCTCCACCAGCTTGGCGTAATCGGCTTCGTCCATCAGCGCCTCGAACGCGCCGGTATCGGCGAGTTCGAGGGTGAAGAACCAGCCGTCGTCCTCCGAGGCGCGATTGACCAGGGCCGGGTCGTCGACGACGGTTTCGTTGCGGCCAGTGACGGTGCCGGCCAGCGGCGCGTAGACGTCGCTCGCCGCCTTGACGCTCTCGACCACGGCGCAGGCCTCGCCAGCCTCGACGGTGCGGCCGGCGGCGGGCAGCTCGACATAGACGATGTCGCCCAACGCCTGCTGCGCATGATCGGTGATCCCAACGGTCGCAAGGCGACCGTCAAGGCGGACCCACTCGTGGTCCTTGGTGAACCGGGTCTGGGGCATGGTCCCCTCCTACTTGGCGTAATGGGTGGGAACGAACGGCAGGGCGCATACCTGC
>JAABUZ0100005496.1_pt1 | contig 16575 bp, 12 predicted proteins | sample 5562091 | NCBI WGS metagenome assembly JAABUZ01 (sample SAMN12813069, study PRJNA571459) | rock metagenome | isolation source: Antarctica rocks | place: Antarctica: Victoria Land, Linnaeus Terrace sud | collected 2015-12-21
GGTTCGCGCGCGAGACGGTTGACGCGTACCGTGGCGCGCTCTGACGGGTGGTTGGGGAGGTTGTCCGCCGTGGCGGACGCCCCGCGCACGTCCGGGTGGCGTCGACCGTCGACGGTGGGCGTTAGGCGCCGCCCGGCTCAGCCGGTGTGCGACGCGAGCCGCGGCGTCCGGCGGACCGACTCGGCGCGGGCCGTCGTTCGCCGGTCTGCCGCCGACACCGCCGCGAGCACGGCGGGGATGCTCACCCGGACGTCACCCGGCCCCGGGCCCGACGGCTCGCCGACGATCGAAGCGTGCGGGTGGCCGAGCAGCCGCGCGAGGGTGAAGAAACAGTCCGACCAGACGAGATAGTCGGGCGCAAAGATCTCGACGACCGCGCAGTCCGACGCGAACACGAGATTCGCGAGGCCGGCGCCGTGCGCGCCGACGACGATCTCGGCGTCCTCGAACACCCGCACCTGCTCGTCGAACGAGAGCTCCGCGAGCCGCACGGTTGCGAACCCCCACTGCGCGAGCGCGGCGACGAGTTCGGGCTCGTTCACGATCCGCCGATGCAGCGCGTCCCCTCGCGCGATGTACAGCCGGCGCCGCGGACGCGGGTCGGCGCCCACGGTGCAGAACGCATCGCGGAGGAACGTCGCGACCCATGCCGGTACCGCACCGATGCCGCCCGGCAACGACGGCACGAGCAGGCGTTCGCAATAGACCTTCGACCGGTCCTCGAGTGGCAGGACGGCGACCGCGGGAATTCCGAGCCGCTCGAGCGACCGCCGCTGTACCTCGGTCCCGAGCACCGGGACGGCGTACCGCTCGACGAGCGCGCGCGCGTCGCCTAACAGGTGGATGCGTGGCAGCAGGTCGAACAGCCAATGGTAGTGGTTCGTCCGGGCGCCCGGCGCGGCGAGCAGCGCCACCCACTCACGGACACGCGGCTCGTCCGTGCGCACCGTCGCGAACGGTCCGAGGTACCGGTCGTCCCGGACGCGGCCGTCGGTGTGGTACGTGAACTCGGAGAAGAACCGGTTGTCGCGCGACAGGACCGCGCCTTCCGCACCGAGCACGTACGCGCCCGCGAAGCAGTACAGGCGTGCAGGCGGGATTCGCCGCGCGTACCGGTGATCGAGGCCCGCGCTCGCGTCCTGCGAGCGAGGAGGCGGAGGCGGCATATACACCCGCACCTCCTCTGGGTACACTTCGCGCCACCAGTCCGACCGAAGCCGCTGCTGCCAGCCGACACGGCGTCGCTGCTGCTCAATCCAGCTCCGCGCGTCGTCGACGATGCTCCGCGGGTAAAGCCAAGGGCCTTGCCGCAGGAGGTACATCGTCCGCCGGATCGTGCGATTGACGCGCGGGTACCGCGTCAAGCGGCCGCGGATTTGCCTCAACCGGTGGATCACGGCAGGCGGACTCGCGGGAAGCGCATCACTACGCGGGAAGGTCGGTGGTTACGGACAGGGCCGGCTGACGCGGGCCGGTCCGGAGCCGATGCGGCGCGGCGCGCGGGTGCTGCCGGAGAGGTCCAAGCGGCGCGCCGCATCAAAGTACACGAGCCGGGCTCGGGGGCGGAGGTGGACAGCTGCGAGGTCCCACGTCGAAGCTGTGCCATGAGCCCAGCGGCGCATCGCCCGCAGAGGCTTCAGACGACGGCCCCCGCGCCCGAACACTGGACTCCGGCAACATCTTGCGACGCGCCGCCGTGCGCCGTGAGATTCCCGGCTGGGTAAGACTCGTTGGCTCTCGGCTTCGATCCAAGCTCCATGATAAAGCAGCGCATCCGGCACGCCGGTGCTTTCGTATCGAACGCGATGAACGGACCGGGCACGATCGTCCACGGCCAGCGTCAGATGGTGGCCATGAACGAACAGATCATGCGCGCGTCGATCGACCTGGCGCACCAGCAGCTCGTCACCTCACCTCGGTACGCCGATCCCAAGCGCCTGCTCGCCTACGGCTACAAGGGCTACTCGCAGGGGGACGAGGACGGGATCATCGACGAGATCTTCCGCCGGATCGGCACGACCAACCGCTCCTTCGTCGAGTTCGGCGTCGGCAACGGGCTGGAGAACAACACCGCGGCGTTGTTACTGGGTGGCTGGAGCGGCGCGTGGATCGACGGAAGCGACCGGGACGTCGCGCAGCTCCGGCAGACGTTCGCGCAGCAGTTGCGGGAGCAACACCTCCGCGTGCAGTGCGCGTTCATCACGGCGGAGAACATCGAGGCGCTGTTCGACGAGCTCGGCGTCCCCGCCGAGCCGGACCTCGTCAGCATCGACATCGACAACAACGACTACTGGATCTGGCGCGCGTTGACCCGCCATCGCCCGCGCGTGGTGGTGATCGAGTACAACCCCGCGTACGGGCGCACGGCGCGCTGCGTGCTCACGTACCGTCCGGACCGCACGTGGGGCCAAACCTCCTACCAGGGCGCGAGCCTGAGTGCGCTCGAGGCGCTCGGGCGGGAGAAGGGGTACAGCCTCGTCGGCTGCGGCTACCAGGGCACCAACGCGTTCTTCGTGCGGGACGACACGTTAGGCAATCACTTCTGCACGCCGTACACCACCGCCAACCATTACGAGCCCGCCCGGTATTGGTACGCGTGGTACGGCGGGCACGGGGCGGGGTGGGGTGACATCGAGCAGGTCTGACGGTGCGTCCCGTCGGCACGGGACGGCCGCGCCGACCGTCTCGGTCCTGATCACGGCGTACAACCGCGCCGACGAGCTCCGCGCGACGCTGCGCGCGCTCAGGCATCAGGACTACCCGGCGCTCGAACTGATCGTCGTCGACGACGCGTCGCGCGAGGCGCTCGAGCCCGTCGTCCGCGAGGAGTGGCCCGGCGCTCGCTTCTGGCGGAATCCGCGCAACCTCGGCTACATCGTCAACCGGTCCCGCGCGATGGCGCGCGCGACTGGCGCTTACCTGCTCACCCTCGACGACGATTCGCATCCGGTCGATGCGGACGCGATCTCGCGCGCGGTCGCGCGGATGGAGCGCGAGCCGGAACTGGGCGTCATCGCCTTCCGGGTCCACGAGGGACTGGAGCCGCCCGTGCTGAGCGCGCCCGTGCCGCCGGAGCAGTACACGTACGCGTTCATTGGCTGCGGCGTGCTGATTCGCGCGAGCGTCGCCTCGGAGGTGGGCGGCTACCGCGAGTATTTCGAGTACTACAAAGAGGAAGCCGAGTACGCGTTGCGCGTGCTCGACCGCGGGCACCGCATCCTGTACGTGCCCGAACTCGTCGTGCATCACCGGTTGTCGCCGGTCGGGCGATCTGCCGCGCGCATCGCCGCGTACAGCGTCCGGAACTCGATCTGGACGGTGTTGCTCGATCTGCGCGCGGCGCAGGCCGCAATCGAGGCGCCCTGGAAGGCGCTGATTGGTGCGATCGAGGTGGCGCGGCAGGGAGAGGTTCGGTGGCTGGCGTGGGCGATGGCATCCACCGTCCGCGGCCTGCCGCGGGTGCTGCGCGACCGCGCGCCGATCTCGCGCGCGGCAACCCGGACGTACCGGGCGCTGCGCTACCGCGAGATCTACACACTCGATGCCCTGCGCGACGCGCACCCGCCGACGTGGCGGCAGCGCTGGCACTGGTTCCGGACGGTGTGGCTCCAGCGGCGTCGCCCGCGCGCGGTCTGGGACCGGCGGGAAGGCGCGACCGGGGTCGGCACGTGGACGACGGGCACGCGCCCGCCGCGGGTGTGAGCGTGCGCCCGCCGTCGGAGCGCTCGCATGCCTAACGACGGGGCGCGATCCGCCGCGCCGCCCCGCGGGGTGCCACGAGTGCGCCTGAGATGGCTGCTGCCGGCCGGGGCCGCGGGCGTCGCCGCCGCACTCGCGGGTGGGCGGCACCTCGGCGCGGAGTCACTGCTGTGCGTGTTGATCGGCCTGCTCACGCTCGCCCCACTGGTGGGACGCTGGTGGGAGGGGACCTTCGACTTGTTCGAGCCGGCGGCGATCGTCGCGGTCGTCTACTTCGTCTACTTCGTGTTCGCCCCGCTCGCCCGCTTCGCGTCGGACGACCTGACCTTCGTGGGACGGAATTTTGAAGCGGACTACCTGCCGGCGCTCGTCGCCGTGCTCGTCGCGGTCGTCTCGATGTGGCTCGGCTACGCCCTCCCGGTGGGTCCGCCGCCCGAGCCGCCCGGCGCGCCGCCGCCAGCGGTCTCCCCGGCCGCGCTGCGGACGGCCCGCCGGCTCGGGTGGGCGCTCGTGGGCGTGGCGATCGTGTTCATGGCCCTCTGGGCGCGCGTCGCGCACCGATCGTTCTTGACGTTCCTGTTGCCCGGGCTCTTCCCCGTGGCGAATGTGGAAGACGGCGGGACGGACATTGCGTACCTGTTCCTCTCGATCGAGTGGTTCATCCCGGCGTTGGTCGTGCTGATGGCGGGCGGTGGGCTCCGCACGGGAAAGCGCCGACTTGCGGCGGTGCTCGCCGTGACGGTGGTGTACGTCTCGATCGGTTTCCGCTATCGCATCGTGCTGCTCTGGTTGGCGGTCGTGATGCTGACGTTTCTGCAAGCCGAGCGGCGTCCGCGGTTGCGGCATCTGGTGGTGCCGGGCGTGGTCGCGTTTCTCGCGAGTGGGTGGCTCGCGCAGGCGCGCCTGTTCTTTCGGTCGGGGGGCGCGTACGGCGGGCTCGCCTTCAACCTGCGAGACGCCGTGCTCCTCGGGCTCGCCGATACGCGGATTTTCGAGACGTTCGCTGCGGTGCCACGGGTCGTCCCGGCGTTTACGGGGTTCTCTGGCCTCGCGCCGTTCGCATACCCGTTCATCCTGCCAATCCCTCGTTCGCTCTGGGCCGACAAGCCGCTGCCGCGATCGCTCCAGGATATCGCGGCCAGCGTGGGGACGCCCGATGCGGCGGGCGCGGGGCTGTTCGTGCCACACTTCGGCGAGTACTACCTCGCGTTCGGGTGGCCCGGGATCGCGGTCGGGATGTTCGTCTTCGGGGCCGCGATCAAGTGGCTTTGGCGCTGGTACCGGGCTGCGCCGCGCGACCCGTGGCGCCAGGCGGTGTTCGTGCTGAACAACGCGCTGCTGTTCCAGGTGGTGATTCGCGGGTATTTCGCACAGATCGTGATGGAGTGGTGCTTCCTCGTGCTACCCGCCGTCGTGCTCACGACGGTCGCGCGCCGGGCGGGGCACGACGTCGGGGGCGTACCGGCTGCGAAGGCCGCGCGTGATTAGGATCGCGCTCGTCACAAACATCCGGACGCCTAACAACGACGCCCTGTTCGGCCACGTCGCTCGGCAGCCCGGGGTCGACTTCCACGTGCTGTATGGCGCCGCGGTCGAGGCCAACCGTGACTGGCGGCTCGCCGCGGCCGAGTCCTATGCGCACGAGGTGCTGCCCGGGTGGACGCTCCGCGGGTCCGCGCACGTGAACCCGGCCCTCGTCGGCGCGTTACGGTTCTTCGCCCCCGACGCGGTGGTGCTGAGCGGGTCGTATGTGATGCCTACCGTGCAACTCGCCGCCGTTACGCTCGCCCGGTCGCGGACGCCGTGGGCGTACTGGGGCGAGGAACTGTCGCACACGGCGGTCGCCGCGCCGCGCCGCGCCGTTCGCGCGGCGTTGCGCTGGCCCGTGCGCCGGGCGGGGGGCGTGCTCGCGATCGGGTCGCGTGCGCGCGCGTCGTACGTGCGGGCCGGCGTTCCCCCGGCGCGCGTGGCCGATTTCCGCTACTACGCCGATGCGGAGCACTTCGCGCTCCCGCCAGATGCGCGGGTGGTCGCGCGGGCCTCGGTGCGCGCTCGGCACGCCATTGCCCACGACGCCGTGGTGGTACTGTATTGCGGCCAGCTCATTTCGCGGAAGGGTGTCGACACCGCGATCCGGGCCTTCGGCCGGATCGGGCCGGCCGCGGCGGGGACCGCACCGTGCGTGCTCCTCGTCGTTGGCGACGGAGCCGAGCGGGGCGCGTTGCAGCGGCTCGCGGGCGAGCTCGGAGTGGCCGACCGGGTGCGCTTCGCGGGCTTCGCACAGCCGGACGTGCTCCCAGCCTACTTCGCAGCGTGCGACTGCTTCGTTCTGCCGTCGCACGCGGAGGGGTGGGGCGTGGTGGTGGGCGAGGCGCTCGCCGCAGGGCTGCCCGTCTTCGCATCGACGCGCGTGAACGCAGCGGCCGACCTCGTGCGCCCGGGGGAGAACGGAGGCGTGTTCGAGCCGGGCGACGACGCGGGGCTCGCCACCGTCCTGGGCTCAGCCGTCGCCGACCCGGCGCGCCTCGCCGCAACGGGGGCGTGCGCGCGCGCGTCGGTCCGAGGGGAAGCGCCCGTGGTCGCAGCCCCCCGCCTCGTGCGCTTGCTCGCGGCCGTGCGGGCCGGCGCCCCGATCGAGGATCTCTAGCGCGGGAAAGGCGGCCACCGCGCCGGGCGTCCGGTCTGCGGGCTCGGCTGGGGCAGTTACCTTCAACAGGCCGGAGGCCCCCAGGCCGCCGCACGGGCCGACCCTGTCCACCTCCATCGGATGCGTTCCAGTCCAGCCACAGCCGAGGAGTCCGACGCGCTCAAGAGCGCCGTGCGGGAGTTCTGGGACCACGCCTCATGCGGCGAGGTGTACGCTCAGGGCGACTCGCAACGCGCGCAGTATGACGAGCACGCTCGCGCTCGGTACGCGCTCGAGCCGTACATCCACCCGTTTGCCCAGTTCGCGGACGGGCGCGATCGGGACGTCTTGGAGGTCGGCGTCGGGATGGGCGCCGACCACGTGGAGTGGGCTCGGTCGGTGCCGCGGTCGCTCACCGGCGTCGACCTCACGCCGCGCGCGGTTGAGCACGCGCGCGCCCGGCTCGGCCTGTACGGGTTCACGTCGCGGCTCGAGGTCGCGGATGCGGAGCAGCTGCCCTTCCCGGACGCGTCGTTCGATCTCGTCTACTCGTGGGGGGTACTTCATCACAGCCCGAACACAGCGCGCGCGGTCGACGAGGTCTGGCGCGTCCTCCGCCCCGGCGGAGTCGCCCGCGTGATGCTCTACCACACGAATTCGCTCGTTGGCTACATGCTTTGGCTGCGGTATGCGCTCCTCGCGGGGCGTCCGCGACGGTCGCTGGCCGACGTGTACGCCGAGCACCTCGAGAGCCCGGGCACGAAGGCGTACTCGGTTCCGGAAGGGCGTGCGCTATTCGCGGGGTTCGCGACCGCGCGCGTGTGGTCGGAGCTTGCCTTCGGCGATCTGCTGGAAGGAGCGGTTGGGCAGCGCCACGGCGGCCCGCTGCTGTCGGGCGCGCGCCGTCTGTGGCCGCGGTGGCTGCTCCGCCGCGTCGCGCGCGGGCACGGTCTGATGCTACTGATCGAAGCGACGAAGGGCGCGTGACGGGCGGATTGGCGACCGCGCGGCGCGAGGTGGGCGTCGTGGATGTGACCGCGCACGGGGACGCGCGCGACGGACCCGGCCGGCTGCTCTTCGTGGCGGACGGGCGTAGTCCGATTGCCCGGAACTGGATTGCGCACTTCGTCGCGAGCGGTCACGAAGTGCACCTCGCGTCGACGTTCCCCTGTGACGCCGTGCCCGGCGTCGCGTCGCTGCACATCCTGGCGGCCGCCTTCGGCGGCCTCGCCGGCGGCGGCCGCAGTACGGCGGCCTCGGGGCCCCGGAGCGCGATAGCCCGCACGGCCGGCCGGGTGAGGACCGCGTTGTTCCCCGCCGTGTTCGGCTGGCTCGCGCCGCTCGACGTGGCGCCGCACGTGCGGCGCCTGCGGGCGCTTGTGCGCCGGATCGACCCGGCGCTCGTGCACGCGATGCGCATCCCCTACGAAGGCGTCGTCGCCGGGCTCGCGCTCGAGAGCGCCAACACCCCGTTGGTCGTGTCGACCTGGGGCAACGATCTCGAACTGTGGGCCGCACGGTACCCGTTCGTCGGGCGCCTCACGCGGCGCGCGCTCGCTCGCGCGACGGCACTGCACGCGGACTGCGCGCGCGACCTGCGGCTCGCGACCCGGTGGGGGTGGAACGCGAGCCGGCCCTCCGCCGTGATCCCCGGCAACGGGGGCGTGCGCACGCCCCCGTTCTACCCGGGGCCGCCCGACCCCGCGACTACCGCGACGTACGAGCTCGACGACGGCCGACCGCTCGTGCTGAACCCGCGCGGGATGCGCGGCTACGTCCGCAACGACACGTTTTTCCGCGCGATCCCGCTCGTGCTGGAGCGGCGCCCCGATGTCGTATTCGCCGGGATCGGCATGCGCGACCACCCGACCGCGCAGCGCATGGCGCGCGCGACCGGACATCCGGACGCCGTGCGCCTGCTGCCGGCCGTGTCGCCGGCGACCATGGGCGAGCTGTTCCGCGCCGCGGCCATCGCGGTGTCGCCGGCGGTGTACGACGGCACACCGAACACCCTGCTCGAGGCGATGGCGTGCGGCGCGCTCCCCGTGGCCGGCGACATCGCGTCGGTGCGCGAGTGGATCACGCCGGGCGAGAACGGACTGCTGTTCGACCCGCGAGATCCGCGCGCGCTCGCCGACGCGCTGCTGCGCGGCCTCGCCGACGAGGAGCTGCGCCGCCGCGCCGCGGCGCGCAACTGGTCGTTCGTGCGCGAGCGCGCCGACTACGGCGACGGCATGCGGCGCGCCGAGGCGCTGTACGCGGCGGCGGTCACCGCCGCCGTGCATTAGGCACCCCGCGGATGTGCGGCATCGCCGGATTCGCGGGCGCCTTCGACGCCGCCCTGCTCGGCGCGATGAACGCGTGCCTCGCGCACCGCGGCCCCGACGGCGCGGGCGACCTGTTGCTGCGGGGCGAGTCGGGGCGCGCCCGCGTCGGGCTCGCGCACCGGCGCCTGTCGATCATCGACCTCTCGGCCGACGGTGCGCAGCCGATGGGCGTCGACTGCGCGCGCTGCGGCGTGCGCCATGACACCGCGACAGACGACGGGCTCTGGCTCGCGTACAACGGCGAGATCTACAATTTCGCCGCGCTGCGCTCGGAGCTCGAATCGGCGGGGCACCACTTCCGCAGCCGCACTGACTCGGAGGTCCTGCTCCACCTCTACGCCGAGGCGGGCCCGGCGATGCTCGAGCGGCTGAACGGGATCTTCGCGTTCGCGCTCTACGACGGCCGCCGCGCGGGCCGACCGAACGGCGTCGCGCGGGGCGACGTGCTCCTCGCGCGCGACGGCGTCGGCACCAAGCCGCTCTACTACGCCGCGGTCCGCGACGGCGTCGTGTTCGGGTCGGAGCTGAAGGCGTTGCTGCAGAGCCCCGCGGTCTCGCGCGACGTCGACGCGGCAGCGATCCACTACCACCTCGCGTACCTCTGGGCGCCCGCGCCGCACACCGTGCTGCGCGACGTGCGCAAGCTGCGCCCCGGCCACGCGCTCACGGTGCGTGACGGCGTGGTCGCGCGCGAGTGGTGTCACTACGACCTCCCGTACGGCCGCGCGCCGCTGGCGGGCGGCGAAGCGGAGATCGCCGAGGATCTCGCGCGCCAGGTCGAGGCGGCGGTCGGCCGCCAGATGGTCGCCGACGTACCGGTCGGCGCATTCCTGTCGGGCGGGCTCGACTCGAGCGCCGTCGTCGCGATGATGCGCCGCGCCCGCCCCGACTACCGCCCGCGCTGCTACACGATCGCTTTCGCCGACGACGGGGACGTCGAGCTGCCGTACGCGCGTCGCGTCGCCGAGCACCTCGACGTCGACCTGTCCGTGCTCACGATCGAGGGCGACGCGATCCGGCACCTCGGCCGCATGCTCTACCACCTCGACGAGCCGCAGGCCGACCCGGCGCCGATCAACGCGCTGCTCATCGCCGAGGCGGCGCACGACGACGGGACGAAGGTGCTGTTGTCGGGCGCGGGCGGCGACGACCTGCTGAGCGGCTACCGCCGGCACCGCGCGTTAGGCGTCGAACGCGCGTGGGGGTGGCTGCCGCGCGCCGTGCGCCGCGGCGTCGCGTCCGGCGCGCGGGGCGTGAGTGAGGGCCGCGCCGCGGTCGGGATCATGGACCGGCCGCTCGCGCGACGCGTCGCGAAGATGTTCGCGCACGCCGACCTGCCGCCGGACGCCCGCCTCGCGAGCTACTTCTGGTGGAGTGGCGAGGCCGTGCGGCGCGCCCTGTACACGCCCGCGTTCGCGGAGGCGACGCGCGAGGTCGACACGGCGGGGCCGCTGCTCGCGTCGCTCGCGCGGATCCCGGGCGAGCGGAGCGCGCTCAACCGGATGCTCTATCTCGAGGGCAAGCACTTTCTCACCGACCACAACCTGAACTACACGGACAAGACGGGGATGGCCGCGGGCGTCGAGGTCCGCGTGCCCCTGCTCGACCGCGAGCTGATCGACTTCGCGACGCGCATCCCGGCCGGCATGAAGCAACGCGGCGCAACGGGGAAGGCGATCTTCAAGCGGGCGATGGAACCGTACCTGCCGCGCGACGTGATTTACCGCCCGAAAAGCGGGTTCGGCGCGCCGCTGCGGCGGTGGCTGCATCGGGAGTTGCGCGGCACCGTGCACGACGCGCTCAGTGCGGCGTCACTCGCGCGGCGCGGCTGGTTCGAGCCAGTCGCGGTCGCGCGGCTGGTCGAGGCGGACCGCCGGGGAGCGGTCGACGGCGCGTACACGATCTTCGCGCTCGTCTGCCTCGAGCTATGGTGCCGCATGTTCATCGACGCGCCGACGCCGGTGGTGGTGCGCACGTGAGGCTGCTCTGGGTCAACCAGTTCGCCGTCACGCCCGAACAGCAGGGCGGCACGCGGCACTTCGAGCTCGGGCGCGAGCTGGTGCGGCGCGGATGGGACGTGACCGTCGCGGCGTGCGACCTCAACCTACACTCGCGGCAGTACGCGCGCCGAGCCGACGCGCGGACGCGGGCGGCCGTCGACGACGTGGTGGACGGCGTGCACTTCCGCTGGTTGTGGGCCGCGCCGTACGCGCGCAACGACTGGCGCCGCGCACACAACTGGCTCTCGTTCAGCGCCCGCGTGTGGCGCTGGCGCGGCGCGCGGCCGAGCGTGGTGATCGGCTCGTCGCCGCAGCTCTTCGCGGCGCTCGCCTCCGAGCGGCTCGCGCGGCGCTGGGGGGTGCCGTTCGTGCTCGAGGTGCGCGACCTGTGGCCGGAGAGCCTGCTCGCGGCGGGCGGCCGCAAGGGGGCGCTCTACCGCGTGCTCGAGCGGGTCGCGCGCCACCTCTACGCCCGCGCCGACCGGATCGTCGTCCTCGCCCGCGGCTCGGCGGACCACCTCGCGTCGTTAGGCGTGGACCCCGGCAAGATCGCGTTCGTGCCCAACGGGGTCGACGTGTCGGCGTTCGCGGCGGTCGAGCGCCCCGCGCGCGACACGCTCACGCTCGTCTACACCGGCGCGCACGGGCCGGCGAACGGGCTCGACGCGGTGCTCGGCGCGGCGGAGCGCCTCCGCGACGACGTGCGCGTCCGGTTCCTGCTCGTCGGCGACGGGCCCGCGAAGACGGCGCTCGTCGCCGACGCGGCGCGGCGCGGACTCGCCAACGTCGCGTTCCGCGACCCGGTCCCGAAGCACGCGATGCCCGCGCTGCTCGCCGGCGCCGACGCCGGGCTGATGGTGCTGCGCGAGTCGCCGCTGTTCACCTTCGGGGTGAGTCCGAACAAGCTGTTCGACTACTTCGGCGCCGCGCTGCCGGTCGTCTGCAACGTGCCGGGCGAGGTCGCCATGATGGTCGGTGAGGCAGGCGCGGGGGAGCAGGCCGCGGACGCCTCGGGCGCGGCGCTCGCCGACGCGGTCCTGCGGCTCGCCGCCCGCACGCCCGGCGCGCGCGCCGCGTTAGGCGCGGCCGGGCGCGCGTGGGTCGCGCGCGAGCACGACCGCCCGGTGCTCGCCGACCGGCTCGACGCGGTCCTCCGGCCGCTCGCGACCGCCGCGGCCCAGGCGCGTGCTATCCGTTAGGCGCTGGCCCGGGGCGGCGGGCACGCTCGCGCGGACGTTCGGCGTCCGCGGCGCGGCGCTCCGGGCCGCGCACGAGCTGCGCCGCGCGTCGCACCGGTTCCGCGCGGCGCCGCGGCACGCGGTCGACGTGAGCGCGCCCCGGCCGGACGGCGCTTTCCGCGTCGATGCGGACGGGCTCCGCGCGCCTACGGACGTCGCCGCCGCGCTCGATCGCGCGGATCGGGTCGTCGCCGGCGAGTACCAGGCGTACCGGTGGACGTGGACGCCGCTCCCGCGCGACGCGGGCGGCTGGCTTCGCCACCCCGCGACCGGGCACGCGTACGCCGCCGACGCGCCCTGGTGGAACGTCCCGCACCTCGACGCCGCCGCGGGCGACATCAAGGACGTGTGGGAGCCGGCGCGCTTCGCCTGGGCGTACGACCTCGTCCGCGCGTCGCTCCTCACCGGCGACGCGCGCTACGCGGACGCGTTCGCCACGCACTTCGCGCGCTGGCGCGCGAGCAGCCCCCCATTCCGCGGGCCGCACTGGTCATGCGGGCAGGAGACCGCGATCCGCGCGGTTGCGCTGCTGTACGCCGAGGCCAACCTCCCGCTCGCGCCGGACGTCGCGGACGCCGTCATCGGCACGCTCGCCGCGTCGGCCGAGCGCATCGACGACGCGCTCGGCTACGCGGTCTCGCAGCGCAACAACCACGCGATCTCGGAGGCCGTCGGGCTGCTCGCGTTAGGCGTGCGCCTGCGCGGCGCGCACCCCGACGCGGAACGCTGGCGCACGCGCGGGCGGCGCTGGCTCGCGCGGCTCGTCGAGGAGCAGTTCGCGCCCGACGGGTGGTACGTGCAGCACTCGTTCACGTACCTCCGACTCGCGCTCGACCAGTGCGTCGTCGCGGAGCGCGTGCTCCGCGCCGCGGGTGAGCGGCTCCCGGAGCCCGCCGCGCGGCGGCTGCGTGCCGCGGTCGAGTTGCTCCTCGCCGTCGTCGAGCCGACCACCGGCGAGGTGCCGAACCACGGCGCGAACGACGGCGCGTTCGTGCACCCGATCACGACGGCCGGCTACCGCGACTTCCGGCCGATCATCACGGCCGCGTGCGCGACGTGGGGCGTCCCGCTCCCCGCGAACGTCGCGGCCGACGCGGAGGTCCTCGCGTGGCTCGCGCTCCCGACGCCTCACGCTGCCCCCCCGCTCGGCGACGGCGTCCGGAGCGGCGCGTCGGGGTGGGCCGCCGCGCGCGCGGGCGCGACGCTGGTGTTCCTGCGCGCGGGCCGTTACCGCACGCGCCCGAGCCACGTCGACCCGCTACATGTGGACGTCCGCCTCGGCCGGGACGAGGTCGTCGTCGACGCGGGCACGTTCGCGTACAACGCCGCGCCGCCGTGGCGCAACGCGCTCGTCGGCGGGCACGTCCACAACGGGCCGCTCGTCGACGGACGCGAGCCGGGCGTTCGCGGGCCGCGCTTTCTCTGGTACGCGTGGCCCGACGCCCGCCTCGTGTCGGCCGAGTGGACCGACGACGGGGCGACGATCGTCGCCGAGCGCGCCGGCACGATTCGGCGCACGGTCCGCGCGACCGCCGACGGCGTGCGCGTCGTCGACGAGGTCGCGCCGGCTACGGGGGACGAGGTGGTCGTGCGCTGGCTCGTGCACCCCGACGCGCCGGCGGACGCGCTCGCCGTCGAGCCCGGGCGCGACGGTGACGTCACGGTCGAGACCGCGTCCGACGCGCGGCTCGCTGGCTGGTACTCGCCGGCGTACGGCGTCCGCGTGGCGTCGCGCGTCGTCGTCGCGCGGTGCGCGGCGCGCGCGGGTGCTACCCTCGTGACGACGATGCACCCGCCTCGCCTCTCATCGCCGCCGACCGCCGCCGCACGACCGGCCCGCGCTGCCCGCGCCGGATGAAGCAGCTCCTCCAGCAGCTCGATACGGGCGAGACCCGCCTCGTCGACGTCCCGGTGCCGCGCGCGGGCGCGACGTCGCTCGTCGTCGAGTCGCGCGCGACGGTCGTCTCGGCCGGCACGGAACGGATGCTCGTCGAGTTCGGCCGCGCGAACCTGCTCGAGAAGGCGCGGCGCCAGCCGGACAAGGTGCGCCAGGTGCTCGACAAGGTGCGCACCGACGGGCTCGCGCCGACGCTCGAGGCGGTGCGCGCGAAGCTCGACGCACCGATCCCGTTAGGCTATTGCCACGCCGGCGTCGTGGTCGACGCCGGCGAACGTGTGCGGCAGTTCCGCGCGGGCGAGCGCGTCGTGACGAACGGCGCGCACGCCGAGTACGTGCGCGTATCGCAGACGCTGGCGGCGCGCATCCCGGACGGCGTCGGGTTCGAAGCGGCCGCGTTCACGCCGCTCGCGGCGATCGGCCTGCAAGGAATCCGTCTTGCCGCCCCGACGCTCGGTGAGACGGTCGTCGTCTACGGCCTCGGCCTCATCGGCCTGCTCACCGTGCAGCTGGTGCGCGCGAACGGCTGCCGCGTGATCGGCGTCGACCGCGACGCCACGCGGCTCGCGCTCGCCGAACGCTTCGGGGCGACCGCGGTGGACGGCGGCGCCGGGGACGCGGCCGAGCACGTGCTCGCGCTCACCGGCGGCGGCGGCGCGGACGCCGTGCTGCTCACGCTCGCCTCGCAGAGCGACGACCCGGTGCACGACGCGGCCATAATGAGCCGGAAGCGGGGGCGGCTCGTGCTCGTCGGCGTCACGGGGCTCAATCTGCGCCGCGACGACTTCTACCGGAAGGAGCTCTCGTTCGCCGTGTCGTGCAGCTACGGCCCGGGACGGTACGACCCCGAGTACGAAGAGGCCGGGCGCGACTACCCGCTGCCGTTCGTGCGGTGGACGGAGCAGCGCAACTTCGACGCGGTGCTCGCGCTCATGGGCCAGGGCGCCGTGGACCCGATGCCGCTCGTCACGCACCGCTTCGCATTCGACGACGCGCCCGCCGCCTACGACGTCCTGTCCGGCCGCGCGCCGAGCCTCGGCGTGGTGCTCGCATACCCGGACCGGGGCGGGCGGGCGCCGGAGGCGGCGGACCGCGTCGTGTCTAACGGGTCGCACCGCGGCGCCTCCGCCCCGGCCGGCGCGCGCGGCGTCGTCGGCGTGATCGGGGCGGGGAACTTCGCGGTCCGGACGCTACTTCCGGTGCTGCAACCGACGGGCGCGCGGCTGCACACGATCGTGTCGTCGGGCGGCACGACGGGCGCGATCGCGGCCGAGAAGTTCGGATTCGCGCGCACGGGCAGCGACGTCGACGCGGTGCTCGAGAACGACGAGATCGACACCGTGTTCGTGCTCACGCGGCACGACACGCACGCGCGGCTTGCGGAGCGCGCGCTCGCGGCCGGGAAGCACGTGTTCGTCGAGAAGCCGCTCGCGCTGACCGAGGAGGCGCTCGACCGGGTCGCGGCCGCGCAGGCGCACTCCGGACGGCTGCTGACGGTCGGCTTCAACCGACGCTTCGCCCCGCTCACGCACGCGCTGCGCGGATTGCTACGCGGGCGCGCGGGGCCGCTCTCCGTGGTCGCGACGGTGAACGCCGGCGCGATCCCGCGCGACCACTGGACGCAGGACCCCGACGTGGGCGGCGGGCGCATCACGGGCGAGGCGTGCCACTTCGTCGACCTCTGTCGCGCGCTCGTCGGCGCGCCGATTCGTGACCTTCAGGTCACGACGGCGCGCGACGCCCTCGGCCGGGCGATCGATGACGTTGCGCACCTGATGCTCGCCTTCGCCGACGGGTCGACCGCGGTGGTGCACTACCTCGCGACCGGCGCGCGCGCGTACCCGAAAGAGCGCGTCGAGTGCTTCTGGGACGGCAAGACGGCCGCGATCGACAACTGGCGCCGCCTCCGCCGATATGGCGTCGCCGGCCCGCTGTGGGAACGGTCGCGTGCGCTGGACAAGGGACACGCCGAGGAACTCCGCCGCTGGATGGCGGCGGTGCGCGGCGAGCAACCCGCGCCCATCCCGCTCGACGAGCTGTTCGAGGTCTCGCGCTGGTCCGCGCGTGCGGGGCGCCTCGCGCGCGGCGCGGGCCCGGAGCCGGCGGCGTAGTGCTCAAGCGCGCGATCGACGTGCTCGTCGCCACCGTCGGCCTCGTCGTGCTGTCGCCGCTGCTGTTCGGCATCGCGCTCGTCGTCGCGCGGCAGATGGGGCGGCCGGTGCTCTTCCGGCAGACGCGCCCGGGACTCGGCGGCCGGCCGTTCACGATCTACAAGTTCCGGACGATGCGCGATGCGGACGACGCCGCGGGTCGCCCCCTCACGGACACCGCGCGGCTCACGCCGCTCGGCCGCATGCTGCGCAGCACGAGCCTCGACGAGCTCCCCGAGCTGTTCAACGTGCTGGTCGGGGACATGAGCCTCGTCGGGCCGCGCCCGCTCCTCATGGAATACCTGCCGCTCTACTCGGCCGAACAGGCGCGGCGGCACGACGTGCGTCCGGGCATCACCGGCTGGGCGCAGGTGAACGGCCGGAACGCGATCAGCTGGGACGAGAAGTTCGCACGCGACGTCTGGTACGTCGACCACCGCTCGCTCGCGCTCGACGTGCGCATCCTCTTGCTCACGCTCGCGCGCGTGGTCGGGCGCCAAGGCGTCACCGCAGCCGGCGAAGCGACGACGCGCCCGTTCACCGGATCGACGCCGCGCGGAGCGGCGGGCGTGTGAGCACGCGGACGCGCACTCGCGCGGCTCTGGCGGCGGCCGTTGCCGGGTCCGCGGCGGCGTCGT
>JAABUZ0100005497.1_pt1 | contig 16574 bp, 14 predicted proteins | sample 5562091 | NCBI WGS metagenome assembly JAABUZ01 (sample SAMN12813069, study PRJNA571459) | rock metagenome | isolation source: Antarctica rocks | place: Antarctica: Victoria Land, Linnaeus Terrace sud | collected 2015-12-21
ATAGGGTCATGCAGCCGCTGTTGCAGGAGGTGCAGCGCAGCGATTCTGACATCTGCCTTCGATTCGCGCTGAGCAACGGTGTTTTCACCAAGATCTCCTATCTCGCCGCCTTGCACTCTCCGCTGATCGTGAAGGAGATTGTGGCGTCCTTTGTCACATTTCTGGATACGGTGGATGAGGATGTCTTCTTGCAAAAGGCCATCTCACGGAGCTTGGATGATCTCATTCGCGCCGTGATTGCACGCCAGGAGGATCGACACGTCTACGAGGAGGACTTCATAGAGCTTGTCTTTGGCGTCTGCGCAAAGTTTCGTGTGCATCCGCAGATTCTGGTGCATTGGTTTGCAGGCGTGGAGGGCACGGACGGAGATTACCAGGGCAGTCTGCGTGAGTTCCCTATCTTTCATTTTCTTCTGGACTACGTCCATTGCGATGGAAGAGTCGGCGACTTTGCACGCTTGGGATTGCTGTATATCATCGAGGCCACCACGGGGTCGCCACTATACGGACATTGGCTGTTGACCGTTGATCTAGCGACGCTGATGGCTTCAGGCTTGGGAGCTCTCTACGCTCAGCTCTCGCGGAATTTTGTCATCTCAGATGCAAGCAATGACGAGCCCCTTGTGGTGGCTCTGTCTGACGATCGTAAATCCAAAGAGGCATGGGACGCGGAGCAGTTTACCCGAGTCGAGTTTGGGCAACATGTCAAAACTTTTATTGCCTATCTCCAGTTCTGGCAGGATGCATTAAATCGCTGCAGGTCTGCCACCGTCAAGCAAAACCTCTTGCAGAACTTCCAGACCATCTTTCTCGAGCAGCTGCTGTATCCTTCTCTCTTGGAAACATCCGATCAGGAAGGGAGCTCGGCTGTTGCCGCCCTGACGTACGTGCGAGTCTTGGTGGATCATGTGCGGCAAGCCGATTTCATCGACATCATCCTCGGCTATCTTCTTGCCGCACCTAGCTTTACGTCTACAGACAGCACGCTCTACAATCCAGACGCATTCACACTCCTGGATCTTATCACGAGCAATCTCAGAAGCACACCGCCTATAATATCTGCGACACTGCGGCTGACGGCTAGTCTTTTGCGGGGTCAGCACCTGCATGTCTCGCAGCTATTTGTGCAGTCGTTTGCCATGCATGTGGATAGGGCGCACGTTGACTTACACATGCCTATCCCAGAAGACTCTGGCTCGCTTGCAATGGCCTATTCGAGCTACGTCAAGAACGCCGCCGTGATGCTAGAGAACCATCCGTCCTTTGACCTTGCCCACCGAATAGATATTGGCGCACTTCAGACGGATATGCATTTTTCTCTTTGTCGGTCTGTCCTGCTTCATGAGCTACTGCGCCTACAAAGAACCTTTTTTACGAATGCAGTCTCTGTGAATCTATCGTTGACCTTTGTCTTTGTGAATCTGGCGTGCTGCTCCATTGTAAGCATGGACTGGTTGAGCGAGGGAGGGTTTAATGGCCTTCTTCAGGACCAGCGTCGTGAAGTGCGCACCTTCCAAAGCGACATCCCCAACTTTGAAGAGCTCATGGAGCAGCGTGAGCAGGCGATTCTTTTTGCCCAGGAGCTGGCCGAGGCGCTGCAGCCAGACCGGGAAAAGTGTACGCCCGAGCCGACGACGCCAACCAAGGCGGTTGGAGCACAGTCACGCACTTCTACGCCCACCAAGCGACCACTTGCACGACGCACCCCTCAGCGACCGACCAAGTCGACCATGCGCTCAACCCCCGTGACTGAGCACATCCAGGGCACAAAGCGTCTGGTGCCGTGGGGAGACATGTCGCTATCACACCTCCTCTCCAACATCTTTCTCTTTCGCGAGTTCGTCAAAGAGATCACTGCGCTGGTGCAGGTTCGAGGGGCGTTGGAGGAAGAGGCCATGAGAGACGAGATGTAATCTAATTTTATTCGAGGTAAATACATTCCCCTGTACATTCTGTAACTTATACACGAATCGACTACCCGTCCGTGATGCATCCTTCTGCAGCAGTGGCGACATTCTTGATATACTGGTGCAGCGTGCCCTGTGTGTACTTGAACGGCGGCGGGGTAAACGTACGCCGCCGCTTTGTCATTTCTTCCTCCGGCACCAACAAATCAATCTTGTGCGTCTCCGCATCGAGCAGGATCTCGTCCCCATCCTCCACCAGCGCGATCGGCCCGCCCTCCTGGGCCTCAGGGACGACGTGCCCGATGAGGAAGCCGTGCGACCCGCCGCTAAACCTTCCATCCGTGACCATCGCCACATCATTGCCGTACCCTGCGCCAATGAGCGCGCTAGTTGGCTTGAGCATCTCAGGCATGCCCGGCCCACCTTTGGGTCCTTCGTAGCGAATGATAATCACCAGCTTGCGATCGCGCGGGATCTTGCCGCCTTCCAACGCCTCAATGAAGGCCACTTCGCCGTCGAAGGCCATCGCGCGTCCTCGGAAGACAGTGCCCTCCTTCCCTGTGATCTTGGCCACGCATGAGCCAGGCGCGAGCGTGCCGCGCAAGATCTGGATGTGCCCGGTGGGTTTGATGGGGTCAGAGAGCGGACGGATGATTTTCTGGCCGGGGGTGAGGTCGGATGCGCTGGCCAGATTCTCGGCCAGCGTCTTGCCGGTCACGGTGAGGATGGACCCATCCACCAGGCCTTCGCGCAGCAGCAAGCGCAGCACGGCGGGTGTCCCGCCCACCAAGTACAAATCCGCCATCACGTACTTCCCGCTGGGCTTGATGTCGGCCAGGAAGGGCACCCGATCGCTCACGCGTTGGAAGTCGTCCAGCGTGAGATGGATGCCGACAGATCGCGCAATGGCAATCAAGTGGATGGTGGCGTTGGTACTTCCTCCCAGCACCGTGCACATGACCATGGCATTCTCAAATGCGGCGCGGGTCATGATGTCGCGCGGCTTGATGTCGTGTTGGAGCAGATTGCGTATCGCGGCGCCGGCAAGCGTGCACTCGCGCACCTTCTCTGGCGACTCGGCCGGCGTCGACGAGGATCCAGGCAGCGTCATGCCCATCGCCTCGGCCATGGTCGCCATCGTATTCGCCGTGTAGGCGCCCCCGCACGCGCCCGGTCCGGGACATGCGTGGCGGATCACGTCGAAGCGTGTCTTTTCGTCAATCTCGCCCGAGAGGTACTGTCCATAGGCCTGGAAGGCGGAGACGATGTCGACATCCTTGCCGCCCAGGCATTCCGACTTCCCCGCCTTGATAGTTCCGCCGTAGACCATGATGGAGGGCCGATTGAGGCGGCCCATGGCGATCAGCACCCCGGGCATGTTCTTGTCGCAGCCGGGAATGGAAATGTTCCCGTCATACCACTGTCCGCTCATGACCGTCTCCACGGAGTCGGCGATGATGTCGCGCGACGGCAGGCTGAAGCGCATGCCGGTGGTCCCATTGGACAGCGCGTCGCTGACGCCGATGGTGTTGAACTGGAACCCGGTCAGGCCAGCCTTCTCCACGCCGCCCCGCACGCGATGGCTCAGGTCGAGGAGATGCATGTTGCACGGGTTGCCCGAGAACCAGACGCTGCAGATCCCGATCTGCGGCTTGTTCATGTCCTCCTCCGACAGCCCGCAGGCGTAGAGCATGGCCTGGGACGCCCCTTGGCTCTTGGGCTGGGTGACGGTTGCACTGTACTTGTTGAGCGTGGATGCCATGCGCGTGAGTCGTAGCATCCAGTCCGAATGGGAATTGCTACGTACATCTACGGATTCTTGTAGACCTGCTCCATGTCTCCGTCGTCGGGCGCGTCGAGCGTCTCGATGGCCTCCTTGATCAGGTGGCTGGCTTTGGGGTCCAGGTTGAGGGCGATCGTGAAGTGGCGGATGGCGTTCGGCTTTTCGTGCACCGCCTTGTACAGCTTGCCCAGCATGAAGTGCACGTTCGCCTCGTCCGGTGCAATCTGCTCGAGCGCCACAAACTCCTCCAGCGCGGCAGCCACCATGCCCAGTGCCGTGAGCGTCTTGGCCTTCTTGAAGCGCGGCAGGGCGGCCGGCGGCGGAGAGATGGTGCAGGCCAGCGTGTACTGCTGCAGCGCCTCCTTCATGCGGTCCTGCCGCTCATATACCATCCCAATGCAGCAGGCGAGCACGACGTTGTGGGGATTGATCTCGCATGCGCGCCGGAAGTGAGTGAGGGCATGGTCGAGCTCGCCGGTGCGCAGGTAGACCATCCCCAGTCCATACCACGCATTGTAGTGCCGCGGCTCGACCCGGATGGCGGCTCGGAAGGAGATCTGCGCCTTGTCGAATTCCTCGTTGACTACGTGCTCGTGGCCCTGCAGGGTGTGGGCATAGGCATAGGCTGGGTCGAGCCCGGTGGCGCGGTGGAAGCACCTCAAGGCCTTGTCGTGCTGCCGGGCCAGGGAGAAGTTGTTGCCAATGGCGCACCAGGTCTCGGGTGCCAGGCGGTCGAGATGGACCATTTCATGCCCGAGGTAGGAGAGGTCCACGTCTTTTCGCAGATGCCATAGCAGGGTTGAGTAGTAGTCCATGTCCTGAACCCTGGCTGGGTCTGCCAGGCGCAGCTGGGCGTAGGTCTGCTCCGCGGACGTATACTCTGCCAGCTCAAACTGGGCCCGCCCGATCTTTGCCAGGACGTAGGGGATCTCCCGCTGAGCATGGGGCAGGCTCGTCAATTCCTGCAACGCCTCTGCACAGCGGAAGCGCGACAGGTGCAATACCCCACGGCCCACGCGCTGGAAGATCTCTTTTTCGCTAGCCCCTTCTCCGTCTATTCTCCCACGGGCAGGACGTAAGCGCAAACTCCTCCTCGAATCCATATCGGCCTCCTCCATCTCCTCCTCCATGTTGAAGATTTTCTCAACGCGCACCTCTACCCCCATGGCGCAAAGCCCTTCAAACGCCTCCCATTGGTAGGGGGAGGCGAGCACAGCGGCCTTGTAATTCTCCAGGGCCTTTTTCCGGTCGCCTGTGTGCCGTGCCAGGTGGCCGAGGAGACAGCGAACGGCCGCCTGGTCAGGCATCTTACGGGAATCCTCCCCATCAATGCTCGTACTAAGGACTGTCACCCTCTCCAGCCAGCGCAGGCCGTCCTGGTAGCGCTGGAGCTGGAGGCAGCACTGAGCGTAGATGTATGCGCACGGCAGGTGTCCTTTAGCGGGGGCGGCTACGGAGCGCGCGATATGGACTCCACCGGCGCGCAAGTGGGCGAGTGCCAAAATGTACCTGTTGCTGTTTGTCGGCCCCTTTGACAGCAGGACCTGGGCCAAGAAGACGGCATTCTGCGTCTGGCCTAGGTCGAGGGCGTGCCAAATTGCACTTTCCATCACAATCAATCTAATCAATCTAATCAATCTAATCAAGCATTCAGTCAACAATGCGCGTGATTGTCCGATGAGTCAATGACTCCATCGAATCTCTGTTCATCCATCTCTAATTCGATAATCGATATAGCTGTCTTCCATTTACAAGTCTCCTCTCTAGCACCCTGCCTTCCCTGTCGGCTTATTCCACTTCGAGACCCACAATAGGGCGGGCTCGTGGTTCCATACGTCACCTGGACTCGGACCCAACTTGCCGCTGTGCCGATTTCGCTAGCCTACCTGGCACCTGTCTGGGACCTCGGATAATTCGGCAGCCTCCGGTGTCACCTTCCCGGATTGGGTGGCAGTGGCAGCTTCCTAATCGGGAGAAGCGATAAGGAGCTTTTCCCGATGGGGCAATTGCGCCCTCTCATAGCAACAGGGTAGGGCGGGGGATGGCCGCGGAACCCCATCGGGATTTCAGTGGGCGCAAACTAGCCGGGGGGGAAGGCAGTCAAAGGTGGCAGAGAAGGGTCCGAGATATCCGAGTGGTGCTTGCTGGGCCCTTCCCCCACCGTCCTGTACCCCTCTTTCCAAGTCATCCATGGACACCATGACCATGACGCTCCCCTCTCTGTCAGAGACCCTGCCAGAGTACTCGCGCAGAGGTAGCTCCTCCGACGGCTATTCCTCTCCTTCTATGTCCAGCAGGTCCACGGGTAGGTTCTTTGACCCCCGAGAACTAACAAGCAGTGAGCGAAGTCCGATGGGCTGCTTGGGATGGGGAGCAGCAGCTGCCTCCCCTCACTTCTATGGACGACAAGTCCGGGTTCAGCAGACGCAGCAACTACGCCCACCTGCCTAGCCTGGTGAGCGTGCTGGACGCCCGACGCCCCTCCCTGGCCCCCACTACCAGCATGGGCGGAATGGCCTGGGAGGAGATACCCGGGGCCAATGCCAACTACGGCCACAGCTTGCTGCCCAAGGGAGAGGCAAACGGCGTCTTGGACCACATCTCCATGCACGGCACTGCCCGCGACAACGGCAAGAAGAGGCGCGGCAACCTGCCCAAGCATGTCACAGACTTCCTGCGCTCCTGGCTGGAGGAGCACATCCAGCACCCGTACCCTACCGAGGACGAGAAGCACCTCCTGGCCAGCCACACCGGCCTCACCCTCAACCAGGTTGGTGTCATTTCGTGCACTTCACTAATGCTAGATCTCCAACTGGTTTATTAATGCCCGCCGCCGCCACATTCCGGCCATTGGGTCACGAAACTAACGACAAACGGTATGTACATAAACTCATTCCTCAGCCTCCCTCTCCTTCTCGCGATCGTCTCTCCGGCCAAACCCTCCCCGCGCCTGGTCGTACTCCAGCCGCGCCTCGTCGCGCATCTGGCCCCCGCTGCGGCCGCGCCCAAATTCTCTGCCGGGCACAAAGCCCAGGTCCATGTCGGCCCGGATGATGCGGTCGTCCAGCTTGGTCCCGCTGATGTACTTGAGGCAGTCGAGGGCGCCGTCGCGCGTGCTGTACTCTACAAAGCAGAACCCGCACGGCGTCTTCTCAAAGCGGTCCAGGCCCATGATCACCTGCTGCACCCGCCCAGCCAGCGCAAACAGCTGCCGGATCTGGGCTTCGGTAGTGAAGAAGGACAGGTTGCCCACGTAGATGGTCTTGGACTGCGCCAGCTTGTCAAGGTCCTCCATGTGCCCTTGGCGGCGCAGGTTGCGCTCCACGTAGCGAGAGGGCTGGTCCAGCCGCTCGATGATGGTCATCTGGCCTGGCCTTCTAGATTCTCGTCATGGGTGGTGGGCGTGAGAAGGAATTCATGAACCACGGCGCTGGGAATGGTGAATCCGGCGCTGGGATTCAAGGGCAGGCCGCTATCGTCGTCGGGACACACGTCTACTACGCCCAGGGGAGGTGCATTCGGGTCAAGGCACTCGGCGAAGAGGGAAATGCGGAGGTGGTCAGGCTCGACTTTACGGTACGCAGACTGGTGCTGAATGAGCCCGCCGACCGGCTCGCTATCGTGGGCGACGAGGCATTGGCGGCCCTCGATTTGGAGGAAGCCGTGCCTGCTGCAGAGGTGATTGCAACGGGCCCGGTTGCAGATGTCTGCTGGCACCCCCTCTCCAGCAAGGCTTCGAATCTCCTTCTCCTCACGCGCGACGCCTTCCTCCGCTCCTACGAGCTGGACAGGGGCACTGAAGCAGACTACGAGCTCGACCTCTACGCCTTGCAGGGCATTCCTCGGGCGGAAAACTCCTTCTCACCCGATGCAGACGAGTTCCTTCCTGTGCGCATGGCGTTTGGGCCCACGGAGGGGGAACCCAGCTGGTCTTTGTTTACGCTCTATCTCCTCCTGCGAAATTCTGACCTCTACGCCCTATGTCCTCTTCTCCCGCTCCACCCGCTGCCTCTGCAAGCGCCCTTACAGCGGCTGGCTGGACTCGTCGCACACAAAGGCAACCGAGCGGCCAAGGCTGCTCTGGCTGGGTCATCGCGTGCAGCAGCGCGCCGAAATGTCTATCGTGCACAGACCCGTTGGATCAGCAGCCTCCTCGGTCAGATGAGCTTCGTCGCTAATTTTGGGGAGTCGGAGTGGAGTCGGCCACGCCAGGAACGGCTGTGTCTGCAGGGCCCGTACCTTCTGCAGCCTCCTCCCTCCGAGTCGGCGAATGCATGCGACCTCTTGTGCCTGCAGGTCTCGAATTTAACTCTTTTGGCGCTCGCTCACACGGATGGGCGGGTTGATCTTGCCGTCGAAGTGGACCCTGTGGAAGCCTTGTGGCAGTCCGGCGCCTCTGTGCCTCCCCTAACGCTCTCAGTGTACGAGTCCATAGACCTGCTCTGCCCTGATGACCAAGTCAAGCTGGCGGAAGACCCTGCACAGACTGGAGGCCTCTTTGTCGCTTGCACCTCGGCAATCTATCGGATTACGACATCGGCAGATCTGCTGGCGCAAACTGGACCGAAGGGAGCCGTAATTCAGCGTTTGGATGTCGGTGGGCCGATTAGCGATTTTGTTGTGCTGGTGGAGCCCTCGCTCGGGTACTCCCTGCTTACACTTCAGCCTGCCGGGTCCGAGTTGAAGGAGCTCTCCCCATGGAGCGAGCAAACCCCTCAAGCCAGTCCTAGTCCTAGTCTTGAGCAGATTACAGACGATCGCCCAACGTACCAAGGTCTTCTCAGCAGGCCTATATATACTCCATCGGCACTCCATCTCCATCGCTACGCCAATGATATACCCCCGGGACTGCGAGGCATGCTCGGCACCAACGAAGAAGCACTGCGGTTTTGCGGCAAAATTGTGGAGAGAGTGAGGCATGATACCGAGATGCTCCAGCGTGCTTCCTCAGCGCTGCATACGCGCACGAGCCTACAAACGCGTGAAATGGCGCGCCAAGTTCAGAAGCTTGGCGAGATTCGAGAGAAGCTCGATGCGCGCGAGGGGATGAAGGAGCGGATTGAGCGGGCAGCGACTTTGCAAGGCACGCTGCATGCGAGTGCAGATCGTATGCTGCAGCAGCTCCTCCGCTACCTCTGTAGTCACGGCCGCAATCGCGCACTCAGCGACCAGGAGAAGAGATTCTTTGCCGAAATCGACCGCCTCGAGAGCAAGATCCACGCCAAGCAGACCTTTTCAAATGTGCGGGGCGGGCTGCAGCTACGTGGGACGGAAGCTGCCGCGCAAGTCGACATGCTGCAGCAAGCGGTCGCATCGATGGGGCAGCAAAGGTCGGAAGGGAGCATGCGTGGGATCACGACTTCGAGCACACGGAGCCTGCGCGAGGAGTTGCACAAGGCATTGCAGCAGGCGAAACTGGTGGAGGCTTGCAAGACCCGGCTGCAGCGGTGTGACGCGCAGCTGAGTGGTGTACATATATAATTCATGGATGTGGGGCAAGTGTGGTTGTCGCAAGAGCGCAGCACGAACGTGATTCATGAGTGGGCGCTTCGTACGAGCTTCCAAGTACCGGCATGGTAGGAGACTTTTCCTCTCGCCCTGTTTACATAGTGTATGGGCAGCCCAAGAAGCGCGACCAGTACTACGACAACCTGCGGGTCTCCAAGAATGCCTCCGACTCTAACCTCTTGAAAGTGAATGCGCAGTATGTGAGCGTGAATTGGGAAGCTGGCGGCGGCGGCGCGTTTGCTGTGATTCCGTTAGCAGAGCACGGCAAGCTGCCCGACCTGATGCCTCTCTTCCGTGGACACACGGCGGCTGTGCTTGATACGGACTGGAATCCGTTTGATGATTCCGTGCTGGCCTCTGGAGCCGATGACGGAAAGGTGACGACGATACGGACGGGCAGCTTACATAGGTTTGCATTTGGAGAGTTCCAGATGGCTTTAGCGTTCGGCGCACGGAGGACGAGATCATCGATGTTGCGCCTATGGCACGACTTTCTGGCCATTCAAGGTAGCACTGGATTGTAAACGGAGGAGCTAATGGAAGGAAAGTAGGACAGGTGTCTTTCTCGCCGACGGCAAACAGCGTGCTTGCTTCTGCGAGCGGCGACTACTCGCTCAAGATCTGGGATGTGGAAAAGAGCGCGGCGGTGCTTTCAATGTCGCATCCAGATGTCATCCAGCATATCTCCTTCAATGGCAACGGGTCGTTACTTGCTAGTACGTGTCGCGATAAGCGTCTGCGTATATGGGATCCGCGGCAGCAAAAGGCGGTGGCTGAGATGGTCAGTCACACAGGCGCCAAGGGCTCGCGGGTGGTCTGGCTCGGTGGCATGGACCGCCTTGCAACGACCGGGTTCTCACGCATGAGTGATCGCCAGCTGGCTCTATGGGACACGCGCGGTGTTGATTCCGGGCCGCTTGGCGGATACTCCTTCTTGGACCAGTCGGCTGGCATCTGCATGCCCTTTTGGGACGAAGGGACGCATATGCTCTATGTGGCAGGCAAGGGAGACGGCAATATTCGTTACTACGAACTGGTCAAAGACGAGTTTCTCCTGCTCTCGGAATTCAAATCGGTGGACCCGACACGTGGATTTGCCTTCATGCCGAAGCGAGCGCTGAACTTAGAGGGGAATGAGTTGATGCGTGCGTATCGCACGGTCAACGATACATTCATCGAGCCAATTAGTTTCTTTGCGCCCCGCAGGGTGGACGCTTTCCAGCCGGATTTATTCCCTCCGGCGCCGGCTGGCGTGCCTGCGCTGCAGAGTGCAGAGTGGTTTGAAGGGAGGGACGCGGAGGTGGTTACTCTGGATTTGGAGAAAGTTTTCCGGGATCATGGAGGAGTCAATGTAGCTGCGTCCACCCCGGTGCCGGAGCAGAAGGCCAGCATCCCCACATCGGAAGCACAGGCACCAGGTAATGCTGCAAATACGACACCATCTGAACAGGCAACGCCTGTGTCATCGACACCGGAATCCGCTGCGCAGGTTCAAGGCACGACTTCTGCACCGAACTCTACGTCCAAAAGCGCGCCGACAGAGATCGATCAATTGATGGCAAATGTCAAAGTCGAGGACGATGAGCTAGAGCAGCCATCGGAGTGGGATCAGGATGAGGCCCTCTATAGTCAAGTCAAGCAAGACACTAAGAGTGAAGAACAAGAAGAGCCGACTCCCGCTCAGCCCGCGCCCGAATCACAAGAGGCGCCATCTGAGACAACACCTCTCCTTGCACCACCAACCTCCTTACCTACGCATGCCGAGGACCAGAAGCAAGCAGAGAGTTTCGAGCAGGCCTTGCAGGAGCTACGTGCTGAGCAGGCCAAAGAGCTTGCCGTGCGCGACGACAATATTCAGACGTTGCAGACAACTGTCGCGCGACTTGAAAGCATGATGGACGAGACGCGTCTGCGGCGTCTTGAACTCGAGATGGAATCCCTAAAGTCCGACCTTCTTGGGCCCGACGAGTCGTAGTGGGTGGCTAGAATAATTGCGGGGTAAAATTTCGTTGCTGTGACAAATTGGCGTGTTTATTATTTCCACGTCGCACGCGAACATGAAATCGCAAAAGACGTATGGGCGCGGCCACCAGCGGTCGCGCACGATGGCATTCACGTCGGCTTCATTGTGGGATGAGTGCTCGCCTGTGCCGGAGAGGACCTGTCCGGCCGACGACTCCATTCTGCAGCGACGTCCCCGCTTCGAACCAAAGGCTCAAGCAAAGGAACGGAGCATCCTCTCACCGCTCTCTCCCAACTCTCGGGGATGGAAAGATCTCGCGACTGGAGTGAGTTCGCCCAAGCAAACGTCCAAGGAAACACCCAAGCACACACCGAAGCACACGCCGAAGCACACGCCGAAGCACACGCCGAAGCACACGCCGAAACCAGCAACTCCAAGGACAAGATGCATGTCGAAAGTAGAGTCTCTCGCCGCAGCATGCACCCAGCCCTCACAGTTCTTTGACGAATATTTGGACAAAATCACAGCTAAAGCAAGCGTAAGTAAGCTGGGCGAAGCTTCATATAGCGAGGTCTATTCTGTGCGGCCGCGTGGGATGGAGGAGTATGTTCTCAAGGTGGTTCCACTGGATACACAGTTCTACAATGTCTCGGTGGAAGACCAAGCCCAGCAGGTCGAACAAGAAATCACAATTCTTCAGCTCATGGGCGCACAGGATGGGTTTGTGGCATTTCATGGTTCGTGCATGGTGCACGGCAAGTACCCTCCCGCGCTCCTGGACTGCTGGAATGCGTATGCGGCGGAGAAAGGCACCGAGTCACCGGATCCGAGCGCGTATGCTGCCGACCAGCAATACTGCGTCCTGATGCTGCAGAATGGAGGCACGGATTTGGAGCACTTTGAGATCTCCTGCTGGACCCAGGCACACGCCGTCTTTTGGTCGGTGGCATCTACCCTCTGCGAGGCAGAGGCTTCGCACCAGTTCGAACACCGCGACTTGCATTGGGGAAATATTGTCATTCGCGACTGCGTCTCGCCGGAAACCCTACTTGCGCGACTCTCCCTCTCTCCACGCAAGTCTGCCGCCCGTTGCTCCGACCTGCAAGTGAGTCTTATTGATTTCACCCTGTCTCGTGCAACCCTCCCGGACGGCAGGGTGGCCTTCTCTGAGCTCATAGACCCTGAACTGTTTTCCGGGCGCGGGCTCTACCAGTATGATATCTATCGCTTCATGCGCACGGCGGTAGTGGGGAGCGACGCGCGGGGCTGGTCGGTGTACAAGCCGCAGACGAATGTCTTTTGGCTGCATTACCTGACAGACATCCTACTCCACCACAAAGGACTCAAAGGCGTCACGACCCGAAGAGGGTCGAGAAATGCGACCTACTCCAAGGAGGAAGCTGCCGCATACACTGCCTTGCTGAACATCAACAAAGCACTCCACCCACGCAAGCGCCGCTTTCGGAAATTTGGCCCGCAGGAGGCTCATGTATTTGAGAGCGCGGCGGGTGTCATGCAGTGGGGGGTAGACCAGGGTCTGGAGAAATTAGAACGGCATTAGCATATCTACACATTAATTAGACTTTTCTGTCGCTTGGCTGGCCGGTGATCTCCGTTGTGCGTTTTGAGACTGTGCAGGAGGCGCTCATAGTCCGATTCCACGCTGCGGTATGCCTCTGACAACTTATCCCATCGTTCAGCGGCATCTACTTGTGCGAGCAGGTCCTGGTCATCAGCGTCATCCCATGTCTCCACCTACCCTGCTTCGGTTGTAGATTCTTGATTTGACGAGGAGGCGGAATGCCCTGTATGCTCGAGCATCCGACTTGTCGAGCCGTCGCAGTAAGGCCATCTCCATACACCGCGCCAGCTGACGCTATGATTAGCAGAGTCATCATAACACATACGGGCGCAAGTTTGTATGCTTGTCGCGTGGAATGCATCCATTCAGGGCTGACGGGTGCTACCAGACGGTCAAAGACATGGTCGCGTTCCAGCAACGCCAGGTCGCATCGATCGCGCAGATCGTCGAATCGTTCGGATGGATCCTCAACGGTGATCTCCATTACTTCCCTTCGTGATCGCAGGTGGCGATACAGCCCTTCATACAGCTTCGCCCCGTAACCGCGGCCCCGGTAGGGTGGCAGGACGAGGAATTGGGAGATGCGCAGTCGTCGGTGTGTGGAAATTCGAGGATGGAACCAGTAGTATGGATAAACAGTTGCGAATCCCATGAATCGCTGTGGATTGGTTTGGTAGAGAAAGTAGCACTCCCATTTCGCGTCGTCCAGGTCAATTCCGGAACCGCCTTCGATGAGGAAAAGGACCAGGAGATGCACGCGACTCATGATGTCTCTTGTCCTCTCATCGCTCAAGTCACTCTTGTATACGTCGAATGTGCCTTCCGTTGTTTGGTAGGAGAAGATAGAGATCCCAGGAGGCGACGCGTCCGAGCTCACGTCCTGAATAAAGCTCGCCTCATCCACATACACGTCTTCCGGTGCATACTCTCTCAGTCTGTCCAACGGATCTACCTCATCGCTGTCTGCTGCCTTGTCACCATATTCCGCCAGGACCAACATACGCATGTCCGTCTGGTTCATCCGCAGCTGTAGGTGTAGGTCCTTGTAGCCAAATATGCGCTCTTGCTCTCCGAATATGGGGTATGTGAAGTCTGGATAGAAGGAGGCAAGGCTCCTGTTCTTGTCATCAACAAGGGCGAGCTCAATGGCGCTGTTTGCATCCACCGCGTACTCCTCCATGTGCGTCGGTGTTGAACGTTGGAGATCACGTGCACGACGAATCTTCGGATATGATCGTGCTCCTGCTGCTCACCACCATCATGGGCGCATGCTCGTTCGCTGCGGGGATGCTGCCTCTTATGATTTCGCTGTCGGAGGAGAGATTGAAGCTGGTGTCGACGCTGGGAATGGGTGTGCTGATGGGGACGTCGCTCATTGTCATCATCCCGGAAGGTGTCGAGACACTTTACGGTGGTAGCGGAGGCACGGGAGAGAGCACAGAGTCCGGGGGTGGAGCCTCATCGCATAGCTTTGTTGGAATGGCCATGGTGCTCGGCTTCCTTATGATGTATCTTATCGACAAGATCCCTACCCTCATCCAACCCCACAAACCACACTCACAGCCGTATATTGCCGTTGACAATCTCAATGAGCTGGGTGCTTACGGTGCTCCGAATGGAGTGGAAGATTTAGCATCAAACACGAAGAAGGAAGGCGCTCGCCGGTCGCTCTCGACGACAATCGGCCTTGTAATTCACTCCGCAGCGGATGGAATTGCATTCGGAGCGAGCGCAACCTCTTCTAATATAGCCCTCACTGGCATTGTGTTCTTTGCCATCTTGCTGCACAAGTGCCCTGCCGCATTCTCGCTCTCTGTTTTGCTCCTAAAGGACGGCCTAGCAAAAAAGAAGGTTCGACAGCATTTGACGGTTTTCAGTCTGGCAGCACCCGCAGGCGCTATCGCTACCTACCTTGTCATTCTCCTCATCGCGCCGGCGACCAGCGATGACTCATCTACGCAATGGTGGACTGGCCTTATCTTGCTATTTAGCGGGGGCACATTTTTGTAAGATTTATGCAAGGTCTCTTTACTTACGCTAGATACGTCGCTATGCATGCTATGCAAAATGACCACCAACACGAACACCACGATGCAGAGCCCAAGTCATCGAGGTACGCACTCCGTCAGCTAAGTGCGGCAGTGATCGGGATGCTCTTTCCCCTACTTACAATGATTGGACACGCACACTGAAGAGCTGGTGTCAAAAATATAGACGTGATGTATACTATCGAATGACGCGTAGAGAGGATTTCCTTCTCGGAACTCCACGCCTTTCAGTGAGGTATTGACGCTTAATCGATGCGACTTTTGCATCATGCTTGGGTGCAAGCTCCTCCGGCCTGGCTTCATGCACCACTCTCACCGTCAAGCCTCCTTTTCGCTGCGACTTGGAAGATTTCTTCCGTCGGTGTGGGGGTTCATCAAGTTTCGTCAGGTGGGATGATTGCTGCATGACGTGTTGCTTGTTATAGACCGGCTGCTCCGCCTCTTGGTCTAGGAGTTCCTGAGGTAGGAAATTTAGAGCTGCTTGTGCTTTTCGATGACTGCTTTGCTCCTTTAGTAACGATTCGTGCTTGCGTCGCTGGTCTCGCAATCTCTGCTGCTGAAGACCAACCGACTTGCTGGCTTTCATATTCGAATCATGCACATCCTTTGCTGCTTCCTTGCTTGTAATAGCTTCCGGTTCAGATTCGCTGTCTTCCTCTTGTCCGCTCTCCCTGTCCTGCGCAACTTCGTCTTCCTTGGATCCAGCTGTACGCACATTGTCTTCCAGTACTGGGCTCTTCCTAAGACCTGTTTCATGATCCTCTTCCTCGGTGTTCTTTCTTTGCTTCGCCCTCGTTGACGGTGCCATGTGAATGTGATTGAACGAATGAGAATGAAATCTTGTTTACGGGTAGTGGTGCAAAGTACACGAACCCGGCATATGACTGGAGGAGGGCATCTTCCAAAGGCTCTTGAAGGCCCTGCCGCAGTTGTCGATGCTGCAATGAAGCAGGGGCTTGTGACGGCCAACGCAGATGCTACGCATGTAGTCAGGCAATTACTCAACACAGACGTGAATGCTCTCGGTGAAGCCTGCAAACGTCTGTCTCTCTCGTCTTTGACTCATGTCAGTGTTTGAAATGAATCCTGCCAGTATATACAACCTCTCAAAGATCCTGCAAAGACAAAACACTTCGTTTCGCGATCTCAGCGACAGACTACTTGCTCTTTCACAGTCTCAGCGGGCTCCCCCAGCCATTCTGGACGTGGCAGAGAAGGGACTGAAGTCGAGTGATAAGCACCTGCAACAACTAGCTCTCCAATCGCTTAGCGAACTCGGCAAGGCAGGAGATCCACAGGCTCTATTACGTCTGGGTGAAGTCAGTCGACAGGCTGGGAAGACAAAAGAAGCACGAACATTATTTTCAAAAGCTGCAGACGGTGGACTTGCCATGGGCTGGGTGAGCCTCGCGAGAATGGAAATACAGAATCAGGACCTTGTCGAAGCACGAAAATACCTTGCCCTAGCTGCCGCCAAGGAATGCACAGAAGCATATTCAATTCAAGCCCATCTTACGAACGACACTGCGACGAAAATCAATATCCTGCAGAAGGCTGCCGCGCTGGGTTCGCGAGAAGCCGCTCATAATTTAGGCGACATCTACAGGCGACAGCAAAACACAGAGCTCTCAAAAGACTGGTTTGAAGTAGCTGCTCAGAGCGGTTTTCAAGTAAGCCAATACAACCTTGCGATGCTGCTGAAGGAGGAAACTGCATTGTCTGATGCGAAGTATTGGTTTTCAATGGTAAAAGTAGGCGGAGGGGAGATAGGGCTCGACGCTGA
>JAABUZ0100005499.1_pt1 | contig 16573 bp, 14 predicted proteins | sample 5562091 | NCBI WGS metagenome assembly JAABUZ01 (sample SAMN12813069, study PRJNA571459) | rock metagenome | isolation source: Antarctica rocks | place: Antarctica: Victoria Land, Linnaeus Terrace sud | collected 2015-12-21
TCGCGGCCACCCGCGAGCCACCTCCCCGTCGAACACCTCACGCAGGTAGGCCGCTGGCAGAGCCTCTGCCGCCTCCAACTGTGCCTCGGCGGCGGCGCGGGCTCGGTCCACCGCAGCCATCTGGTCGGTGAGGACGGCGACGATGCGTCGCTGTTCGGTGATCGGGGGCACCGGAATGGACAGGTTTTCAAGAAACGTGTCCGGAACTCTCTGTTGTCCGACAGCACCCGTGAATTTCCCTGCTGCAGCTGACAATACGGCGGGCTGTCGTAGAAATTGATGAACCCACGCAGATAGGGCATTGGTCCCTGGACGGACGACGTGAAACTCTGTTGTTCCAAAACCAAATCCGCCGATCAGATTCTGGCTAACTGCGTGCTTTCCGTTCTGCATGCAGGGAGTGATCTTGGCAAAGAGCACGTCTCCTTCTTCAAAGTAGGTATAGCCGCGCCGGACTTCTCCAAACGGTCTGATCTCTGGACGCACAATCACCCCAGATTGTTCATCTACCGCTGCCATAGGTACAAACGTTGTTGGTGAATCATCTGCCCGATCAAGAATCTGTGCCCGCTGCGGATTAACCTGGCACACGTCACCTAACCGCACGCACCGCCATCCCTTAGGCAACTCCGGCAATTGGGCCACACTCACTGGCGCTGTCTCGGTCTCCACCACCATCACGCCTGCTCCAGACAACTGATCGCCACTTCGTACGTATCCGAGTCTGCCCGCTTCTCGCTGTACTGGCTCTCGCGTCGAGCCACATCGTCCTCACGTATCCAAACGTCATAGGCATGCTCGGGCCTTTGGTGCCGCCGCTGGATGATGTCCGATACCCCGTTGATTATCTTGAGCGCGTCGGCGTCGGAACGGCCTCTCCAGTCGTGCGGTGCCATCCGCAGTTTGACCCACCCGAACGGCTGCCGACGGGCCATCACATTCGTCATCTCGGCAAGCAGTGGAGCAACCCGTCGCTTACTCTGGTGGGTAGCTCCGCGTATGGCTTTGACCCCGTCCTTCGCAGTCGGGGCGGCGAAAACCCGGAACCGAATGGCGTCACTCACGGGGCGAAGATCCTTTCTTTGGCCTGGCGGAGCACGTCGGCGGGTTTGCCGAGGACGCGGAGTGCGGCGATGCCACCGGCCTGAGTGACGCCGGGTGTCTGGAAGACGCTAGGGTTTTCGAGTCCTTCGGTGCCTGCGACGGCGAACTGTGCGGCAAGGGCGTTGAGCACGGCACGGCCGGAGGAGGGGAAGGCTTTCAACCACGTTGCGTGCTTGTAGGTGAATGCGGCGGCGCGTTCGACGCGGGTATGGGGGGCCTGCCCGTAGCCAAGTTCGGCGAGGACATCGTACAGGTCGTAGTCGGCCCGTTCGTCGACGGCCTGGACGACGTGGGGTGACCGGCCGCCGTCGGGCATGTGTGACAGCATTATGTGCCGTTCGGACGGAGTAATCCAGTGGCGGCGGAAGTCTTCGAGGGTGGGGGCTTCGTCCACCAGCTTCTCGGCGATGCGTGCCTTGTACTCCTCGACGGTGACGGGCATGGCTTTGCCATCGACCATGGTGACGATGAACTTTCCGGTGGCGCTGACGTGGACGTCGATGCCATCGACCTGGATGATGGGTATGGGCTGATTGGCTCCGGTTGGTTCGCCTGATGGCTCGGCGGCTGCTTTGAATTTGCTGATGAATACCTCACCGAAGAGGCGGGAAGCGTTGGTGTAGTCGTAGACGCGGAACATGAGCTTGCCGCTGGTGGGATCGAGGCGGGTGCCGCGACCGACCATCTGATAGAAGGAGATCGGCGACTTGACGTATTTGAAGAAGACGATGTTGCGGATGTTGGGGACATCGACGCCGGTCGTCAGCAGGTCAACGGTGGTGGCGATGAAGTGGCTGCGAGAACTGCCACGGAGGTCAGCGAGGTATTCGCTGCCCTTGCTTTCGGCGGTGCATTTGAAGGCGTAGTTCTCGGCACGGGGTAGGTCGGATGTTGTACACCAGGCGGCGTACAGGTTGTTCATGGTGTCGGCGACGGCCTGGGCATGATTGTCGCGCACACAAAAGATGATGGTTTTCTGCTCGGCTCCGCCGGTTTCGAGCAGGTGGGTGAAGAGATCCTGGCACATGGCATGGACGCGGGGAGGGAGGAGGAGGCTGTCTTCGTACTCGGAGTGGATGTAGTAGGGTTTGAGGTCCTCGCGGAGTACCTGCTTCCCTGTGCGGGCGTCGGTGGGCCGGTGTTCCAAGATGGCGTCGATGGTGAGGCCCGATGCATCGACATCGACGCGTCCCTGGACCAGCTCACACGCGGCGAGGTAGCCGTCTTCAATGCCCTGAGCCATGTCGTACTCGTAGACGGGTTCACCGAAGTAGGTGATGTTGTCGGCGCTGAGGCGCTGGTCGTTCTCTGCCTCGGGTGTCCGCTGACCGATGTCGAGCTGGCGGGGGGTGGCGGTGAGGCCGATCTGTGCGGCGTTGGGGTTGCGCTTGAGGACTTCGGACCAGGTTCCCCAGGCGCTGCGGTGGCACTCGTCGATGATGATGTGGCTGAAGTAGTCGGGGGGGAAGTTTTTGGTGAGGAACGTGGCATCGGTGGTGTCTGTTTCGACGCCGAGTGTCTGGTAGGTGGCGATGACGACGCGTGCGTTCTTCGCGGGCGCTCCTGAGGTGATGCTGGCGGCGTTGTTGCCGAAGACGTTGTGCAACGCGCCGGTTGCCTGCCTGCGGAGTTCGTCACGATCGACGACGAAGAGGGCGCGGCGGAGTTGCCCGGCTTCGGAGATGCGTCGCAGGAGTGCCGTCGCAATGAACGTCTTCCCCGCACCGGTGGCGAGGGAGAGGAGGGCGCGTTGTGGTGTGCGGGCAATCTGGCATTGGGCGAGTTTTTCAAAGACGGCGCGGATGGCGGCATCCTGGTAGTAACGGCGGGTGGCTTCGCCGCCAGGGTAGCGGGCGAGGAGGGGGGCGGCGACAGGATCTTCGAGGTGAAAGCCGACCCATGCTTCGTAGCGCGTTCGTAGCTCGGCAGGGGTAGGGAAGTCGGCCAGCGGGCGCGGGGCACTGACGAGGCCGGTGCCGCGGTCGTATTCGACGAAGAGGTGACCGTTGCTGCTGAAGACGAAGGGGACGTTGAGTCGTTTGCTTGCGGCGTACGCTTTGCCCTGTTCCAGGCCGTGTGCGGGGAGGAGGTGCTCGGCTTTGGCTTCAATAATGGCGACGGCGACGGGCTGGGTGCTGGGATTGACTTTGACGCGGAGCGTGTAATCGACGCGGCCGTGCGCCTGTTTGTGGGGCTTGCCGTCGACAATGGTGATGGCACCGGCGGTTTCTTCACGGCGGATGAGGTCTTCGGTCCAGCCGCGTGTGTAGAGGGCGGGGTCGATGAGTTTGGAGCGGGTGTCGGCTTCAGAGAGTGTCATCCGTACCTCGCTTCTGTGGGGGATGGGTGGCGACGGCAGCTACGCCCCAGATGAGTTCCTGGGCGGTGGCGATGTAGAGCTGGTACACGGCCAGGGCGTTGGCGAGCTGTGACTTGAGGGCGCGGAGCGTCGTAGTTGACGGTGCCGCCGTCGTGGGCTTCGCAATAAGTGTGCGCGTCGTAGCTACGTAAGGTAGCTCCTCCAGGGTTTCGACACAGGTGCAAACGTAGGTACGGCTGCCGATGCTAATGTGCGCTTTAGACAATCTTGTTGATATCAACGTGGTAACCCGTCACCGCTAATTCCTGCAGTACAGCTATTCTCCAATTGCCTTGATCGTCGAATCTTTCATACAGCACTCCTTGGAAGTCAGAGGGAATATCCACCCCCTCCTTGTATAAAGCAATCACTCTGTCGCGTCCCAGTTTCGCGACAAAGTAGCCGAGTTCAAAAATGACATTTTGACGCGCTCGTGGTGTTAGCATTCCTGGTGTCTTGGCGCTCGCACCCACATCGTCAGGAGTCAAAAGGACGACCGCGAAATCTACGTCAGCATGGTGCTCAAAATTTTCAATTATAGTTCGACCACCTTTAAGTTGCTCACCCAGTATGATCGCCTGTATACCTTGTGCTTCTATCAGTCGTGCAACCTTGACCTTGGCTGTCTCATCATGCCCATGAACCACGAAAACCTTGTTCTTGATCACAGTGGAAAATGATGGGACAGTAATACCATGTGGTTCGGCAATTTTTACCCCCACATTTTCCATGGCATCTAGCAGAGATTTGAACTCTCCATCTAAATAAGCTCTCCTATCATGATAATTATTATGTTTCGGTTGTATAAAGTCCCAGAACTCTCGTAAGGTTCTTTGGTCCTTTACAAACTTCGGCAGGCGTTCTTTGACTCTGGAATCTGACATTAGGTCTTTACGGAGTTCCGCGTATTCCGCTTGTGCTTCACCTCTACCTGTCGCTCGATCAATGAGAATCTCTTTAAGTCGAACACACCGTGCGAATGGCTGATTGTCGATTGCAGCTCTTGGAGTGGCAAGAATTCGCTCCATTTCCTTGATGCCTTGATGGGTTAGAGCTATCCTGTCGTTAGAAGTGAAAGTTACCCATCCCTCATCATGCAAATAGCGAACGTTGGTCCGATATTCTATGAGGTTCAATCCGTGCTGATCCACGAACTGCCGCCACGTTATCGGCACGCCTGCTCTTCCTCCAGTGACATCGTAGAGGAGGCGTAGAAGTTCTTGTCGCCGTGTACCCTGCTCCGCAACTTTATCCACGTATTATCTCCTTCTACGGCCTGCTATAGTCGGTGCGGTCCTGATCCTACCCTATCATTGCAGAATTCACTTCGCCGATCTACCCCTGCAGTCGAGGTAAACGATGTCATGCTGTTCTACCCGCGCTCTCGGGTGTTGAACTGCTCACCAGGTGGAAAAATACCGGGACCGAAGCCGCTACGGGGCCCGAGTCGGGCAGAACGGCCGGCACAGCGTGCGACCACCTCATTAGTCGTTTAGTTGTTGCCGAGATCAACCACTGCTCGTAGCCGAGCCCGGTTGCAGGAATCCTACGATGCCAGCGACGCTACACGCTCCGACATTGATGGTGTGACCACGGCCACCAAGCGACGTACGGACTCCGCGCGTACTTGGAGTCAAAAGAGTGCTCGGTATGAACCGGCCTCAACTACCTGTCCTTGATGATCTTTCCATTTCCGGTGCGTGTTCCACGCAATACAGTTTCCTGATGTTCGGTGTGCTCGCTCTTTCCGAGTTGACGCTCTTTTTGCACCGCGAAACCTGGCACGGCAACTGGCCTGCGGGCGACTTTCTCCTCTTGGTAGTCGCGAACATCCTGGACGTCATAGTGCATGAAGTGCTCCGCGCGTCAGACGGGCGAGTCTGAGGTCGGGCACTGCGCCATACCCTGCGGTTTGGCGTTACGTGGTTCACTACGTATGTCCCGTGCGCGTATCCTGTGCTGTGGCAGGTCTGCCGATGGATCGTCGCCCTGCCTGGCGTCGTGCTCGGCATTCTCCCGTGTGCTGTCACACCTTAATCGCTAGGGAGATCATCCTCGCCTTAGGTCTGGCACAACTCGGTGCTGCCACAGGCGACGCCGTGACCCTCTGGCGAACCCGCGACCTCATCGGGTTGGCCCTGGTGCGGGATCACGGTTCGCGGCTTGGTTGTGTCGTGCTTGCAGAGCCCGGTACCCCGTGCCAGGTGATACACCGCCAGAAGCGGTCACTGACCGTGACGTGCCCCGCTTCGTAGATGGAGCAGGTTGTGTGCTCCAGCTACAGTCATTCTGGGTGTACACGCAGAATGTTCCGCCCTCCTGGTGATGCAGAGGGATCAATTGTCGGAACTTTTAGGAAGCTGTGCCTGGCTTGATGCGGCACCAACGCCTGTACCGAGCCTTTCTGCGCTCAACGTCGCAAGAATCTCTTCGTAGAGCGCTACGGTCTCGGGTTCCAGTTGGGACAGCTCCGGGTCAACAGTGGGATCATTGGCTTCACCGTAGATTTCACGGAGCCGCTGCTTCAGCCACTGGTGATCCCGGACGAGCGACACGCGGTCACCCATCTGCCGGTAGCACTGGTAGAGGCTACGGGCCGCACGTTCGACTCCGGGATCAGCGGTGAGTATGGCTCTGAACAGGGGTGCTGCCAGATCCGGTTTACCCCGTGTAACATAGGTCTGGGCCAGCCGACGGACGACCCGGCAATACTCTCGCAGGTACTGTTCCTGAAGGGATGTGCCGTTTTCCTGGCGCTCGTTGATCCACGGACACTCGAGTCGCAGATCCCTGAGCAGGTCACCCCGGTACAGCCGGTAGATGTGCAGTACCGACTGCTCATGTTGCTCGGACGGCTGTGTGCGTATCGACTGGCACAGCTCCCAGAAGACCTGGACGTCCGACCAGACGACCTGCCGGTTCAGGCGGTAGGTGCCGTCACGCTGCCATTGCACCACCTCGGTCCGGAGCCCCGGAATCTGTTCGGCCAGCACGGTTCGCAGACGATGTAGTGTCACATTGAGTCGATTGATAGACTTGTCCGCCGTGATGTCGGGCCAGAACGTTTGCAAAAGACGTTCGCGGGACGTGGCACCCTCCGGTTGCGCGGCGAGGTAGATCAGGATGCCCCACGCCTTATAGTGCGGCCCGCTCTTGCCGACCGGTGACAGTGTGCGTTCCCCACTCCGGATCTCAAGCGATCCGAAACAGCGGATGCTGATTAATGGCACCGGATCTGGTGGCTGGGATTCCGTCAGATCCCGTCCGTTGGACACGTCGTGCGCACGGGGAAGTGCCACATCCACCGTATGTCCGTTCGTGTGGTGCTCCAGTTCCCCCTGCACCGTTCCCTTTGAGGTGGTGGGCCCTGGAGACACGTCGGCTTCTTCAGGGTGCCCGTTGGTGTGGTGCTCCCGTTCCTCCTCCACTGCGGCATCTAACGCCGGGTATGCGAGCGGAACGTCTCCCTCCGGTGCGTGTCCGTTGGTGTGGTGCGCCCTGTCCGTCACGTCTGGGTCGTCTACTCCCATGTGCTCAGACGAACGGTGTGCTTCCACCTGCTGCCCGTTGATGTGCTGCTGACCCTCGGCCCGGATATCCTCGACGTCCGCGGCGCGGTCCGGCGCAGTCGTCTCACTCGGTAGCACGATTGTTGGCGCCTCGTCCTGCTCGGCGACCACCGCACCCTCGCGCTCGCTCTGTGGCACCGGGTTCACGTGGTCTACCTCGTCGTCGTCGAGATCATCCTCCAGCGACGACTCGCTCTCTGGATCCGGCTGGTGTGGCGGTGTGCCGTAGGCTTCGTGCATCAGCCAGAGCAGTCGTTCCAGGTGCGAGGGGGCAACCCGGAATCCACGGGCATGCAGAGGCGCTCGCCCGCTGATACGGACGAACATGTCACCACCACCACCCAGGTCGACCGCATCGGGGATCCCCAGCAACTGGATACTCTGCTCCTCATCCGCTGTGCTCAAGATGAGTCGGGTATCCATGAGCGGCAAGCGATCCAGGATCGTGTCGGGCTTATTGGTCGCGGACAGGATGTGGATGCCGTGTGCTGCGCCATACGTCGCCAGCATCTCACACGTGGTGCCGTCATCCGGCAGATCAGCGAGTTCGCCGACGACCAGCACCAGGAGCGGCGATGTCTGTGGTGTGCTGTCCGAAGCCTCGGTCTCCGCCTCCGTCGCTGTCTCTACTCCACGCTCGTGCTGACGCATTCGCTGCTGGAGGGCATCCCGCAAGGTCGCCAGCACGGCGCACACGCCTTCCTCGTCCTCCGGATCGATCCTGGGGCACGCCAGGTGTGGCAGGGATCGCATCTCGGCGGGGAGCACGCGGCGGTTAGCAATCGTCCAGAGGCGGACCTCGTCGGGTCCGCAGCGGGCCGCGAGTGCGGTGACCAGGCTTGCGAGGACCGTCTCTTCGCCACCACCGGGTTCGCCCGCCACGAGGACGTGCCCGATTTCCCGCCAGTTGACCAGGAACGTATCGCCATTGGGACGGACGCCGATGGGCACGAGCGGTGGGGCCAGCGTCTGGGGATCCACTTCCAGCGTCGAGAGCGTCAGGGTCTGGATGCGGGTCAGTTCCAGGAGCACATCGAGGTCCGCTGTGACGCTGGCACGCGCCTCCCCGCCGGTCCGTGCTCCGATGTCCTTGGCAAGGGCCAGGAGGAGGTCCTGCTCGGCCAGTCCGCACCGGAAGGTGATCGTGGCTTCCTTGAACCCATAGATCATCATCACGATGGCCACGCTGGTCAGCTGTGCGTCATCGAGGATAGCCTGAATATGACCGGCCAGGGCCGTAGCGGGATCGCGCTTGCTCCCCTGGACGCGATGGGCGAGCGTGCGCGCGAAGGCGGCGTCCACGTAGCCATTGCGGATCTTATACTCCACGGCTCCCGGCGCCGAGACGGGCCGACCGTAGAAGCTGCGGAAGTAGCGGCGGCCTCCAATGTAGGTGACCCCTGTCGCACCGACAGCGGCCAGACCCGCGCCCATCTTGAGGACGTGGGCGAAGGAGTCATCCGGTGCTCCTGAAGCGGCGGGTGGCGGAGCGATGGTGTCAGGGGGCGTGGTTGACGCCACCTGGGTCGATGCAGGTGTTGCCGTCATGACGGGAATGATCTCCGTGGGCGGTGGCGTGGGCAGTGTGGGTGCTGGTTCCACAGGGGTTATCGCATGGACAGGGGGTATCGGTACCGGTGGGTTGGGTGCCGGAGGCGTTGGGGCGGGCGGCTGCACACGGTGCTCCAGCGGTGGCGCCACCGGCGGTCTGGAGTCCCTGAGTTCCTGTGTGACCACGGGAAGCGTCAAGCGCAACCCGGACCAGATGAGGTCAGGATGGGTGAGCGTCCGACCATCGTCGAGCCGCGCGGTGCCCTGGTTTAGCTGATAGATCTCCGGCCAGCGCATCTCATCGCCCAAAAACCTGGCTGCAATGCCCCGCAGGCTATCGCCTTCCTCGACTACGTAGGTCGTCTGCCCCGCGTCGGTCTCGACCGCGTCACTGGGTGTGGGGATCAGTAGGATCCAACCGGGATGGATGACCGCCGAACGCGTGAACAGCTGGCCATCGGGCATCCGACGGTCGATATTGGCGGCGACGATGCGCTTGTATTCGTAGCCCGTACCGTAGAAGCGCTGCGCGATATCGAAGAGATTGTCACCGGGTTGGACGGTGTAGTGGACGCCGCCCTGATCCTCGCGTGGCGCGACGGTTGGCAGGTCCGCGCGTGGTGCCGCCTGGTGCTGAACGGACACGGCTGCCGGTGACGGCAGAGGCGCGGCCACGACGCTCATCGCGGGTCTGCCGACGAGATTCACGACCACGACGGTCGCCAGCATGCCATCGGCGGCGCGCCGGATGAACCGTGCGGTGAGCCGGTCAGACACGACGCGGAGCGACCGCACCCAGGCGGCTCCGCGCGTCACCTTTTCGGCCAGACCGATAACGACGTTGACCACCAGGGTCACGACGATCCAGAACCACAGGATCCAGCCCAGGGTGGTGAGGAGGTAGCCCAGTGCCTCGACCGGGATGTCCGAGCCGCGCATGGTCTGCACCACGGTGCTCGCACTGGGCAGTGATGGTGGCAGGTGTGGTGGTCCCGCGAACCGCGACAGCAGCGCGAAGGCGAGTGCCAGCATCAGCACGAAGCCGAGGGACCCCAGTCGGCTCTCCTGGTGCTGCTCCGTTGTCTCCGCATACGGTGGTCTGATGGTCTGCATGGGTGTGCTCCTTCGCATCTAGCGGCTCGTCAACACGGTCTGAATCTCCTGGACGCGGTACGTCATCTGGGAGGTGCGGGTGATCGGCGGGAGTCCCTGCGGTGCTCCCCCGTTGACGCGGTAGTCGGCGGAGAAGGTGATAGTCATACTCACGGGGAAGCCTCCGGGCTGCCGGACGCTGCTGTACTGGTAGGTGTGCTGGATGTCCGAGGTCGCTGGGTAGGGCTGCCCGAGGGAGTGGCCTTCCAGACTGCTCCCATCGCCAAAGCTCCACTGGTAGCTGGTCGGTGCGATCTGGACCTCGACACTGAACGACGTGCCCTGCCTGCGCGGATCGTCGGTTGGCACCGCTCCGGGCCCCTCGATGGGCACCTCGGCTCCGATCTCGGCGGGAATGTCTACCGTGCGTGACGCGCCGAATGTGTGACCGTCGTACCCTTTTACCCAGTACCAGGAGGGAATCGCCACGATCCCCGCTGGTGACGGATTGACACCGATCTGGATGTCGGGCAGCGGCACATGTCCCCGGATGTCCATCGCGATATCACGCGGATCAGGACCACCACCGCCCGACGGCGGAGCGGCAGCGACGGCTGCTGGCTGGGGTGCTGGTGCCGGAGGAATGACCGCGTCGGGAGTTACTGCGGCTGTCGCCGGTTCCGGCGCCCCTGGCAAGGTAACCAGTCCCTGGAACTGTCCATCCGCGGTGAAGGCAGGTACGGCACCGGTTGGACGGGATTGGAGGTCTGGTTTGGTAGGGTCGCCCACGCTGGTCGCAAAGGTACCAAGGTTGACGCCGGTGGCGCCGAACTCGTTCCCATTGGGAGCATGACCCGTGGGGGTAACGGCGTCATGGTCGTCCGGACGGACTGCTTGCGCCATTGACGACGGCCAGGTCGAGGTTACGGGCACGGAACTGACCGTAAGCGGTCCTTGAGCCTGTGGCGGTGTCACTCCAGATGCACCGGCAGTAAAACCTCCTCGAGGAGACGTTTCACCACCGGTACGTATCGGCTGTTCGCTCACGAGCGCCTGTTGACGGATGCTGATCTGGTAGTCCACACCGTCGGACCGACTTCGAATCTCTGCTTGCGCCTGCGTGGGGTAATTGCTCCTGACGGTTGGGTGGTCTTGATCATCCGCAAGCACGGAGTCCGAGCTCGCCAACGATGCGGTGATTGCCATACCTGACGCAAGTACCAGCAATGCGACTTTCATGTGGGCAACCTTCACTTGCGCTCGTCCCGCGTTCCACTTACGACCTTCCAAACCCCGTCCATCTTGTGCAGTTGGGAAGTTGCCACCACTGTGTCTGGTGGAGCCGTCCGTGGCACCAACTGACCGCTTTTTAGATCGATCCAGACGCTGTTGTCCGTATATTGGTCGTCGACTTCGGCGGTATCAGCAGTTACGCGACGGAGGAAGTAAGTGTGGTTGGTCCGAATATCTGCTCCTCTTCCTTGTGACTTGCGTTGGTTCAGTTCATCGGTGGTCCACTTCAACGCATCTCCCGCAAGCACCTCGTTCAGGTGAGACGTATCGTCGGTCGCAGCGGCCTGTCGGTATACCTCCCAGTACCTCAGGTAGGCTGTCTCAATTTCCTTTTCAAGCGGGGTTGTCGCGACCCTCGTTCCTGATGCACCATTCGTCGCCGGAGCGACGGAACCGGGGGTAGATGTAGCCGCTACTCCCGATGGTTTTGTTGTTGGCACCACGGTCGACGTCACGGTCGGTACCGTGGTCGCTGTGGCAAGAGCGGTGGGAGTCGCGGCTGCTGCCACGATCGGTACCGCTGTTGGCGGAACGCTGGCGGTAGGAAACACGGTTGCCTCGACCACGGTGGTTGCGTCCGAACGCGCGTGTCGGGTCAGGTACAGGGCGCCAGCCGTCACGGCAATGATGAGCGCCAGGAGTACCAGGGCCACCGGTATGTAGGGTAAGCGCACGACCTCCGACGGCGTCCCTGGTGGTCGTCCTGTTCCATCATGTGTGTCCATCATCGCTCCTTGCTCCTACGGCTCACTCGTGGCGACGCCGTGCCGGGGTCCGGCAACCGCCGTCGCGGTGATCTCCACCGTCCTGATCCCCGCCAGGCGAAGAAAGCTCGTCGGGACCGCCCGTTGTACCTGGACCTCGACGCGTCGCGGTTCGACCCCGATCTGCGCGCTCACGCCCCGTCCCTGGAATGCCACCTCGTCAGCGGCCGCCTGTCGTGCCCGGTTGGCATCCAGCACAATGGTCGTGTTCCCGGTGGCCCGCAGCATTGCCTGGTCTACCTGCATTGCCCCGGCACGAGCCGCTGCGTCGGCGACGTTCTGCAACTCGCGTCGGGCGCTGAACACCACGCCCCCATCCATCGCCAGACCGATCACCGACAGGAAAAAGGGCAGCATCACCGCCACCCAGATGATGGCCTGACCGGACTGGGTTGATGTACCTCCTGATGGAGCATGGCGCTGGCTCATCGTGCGCCTCCTGCCGACCACCGGCTGCGGTAGGGATCGATGCGCTCGCGGTGATGGCTGTTCACTGGCACATGCACCCATCCGAGCAAGGGCAGGTCATTGAGCACGACATCGTAGTGCGCACTGGCCTCGACTGCTCCGCCCCGGGCGAAGGACCCGGCATCGATGCCGAACTGGAGGGTGCCGTTGGCGAGGTGGTAGCCATCGGCTACTGCGCGTCCACGTACCGTCCCTCGAGCGACTGCCTCTGCCGCATCGTTTGCCATCGCCGCACTGGCGGCCGCTTCCCGCGCCACCGCGCTCACGGCCATCTGTGCCTGGGTCACGCGTCCCACTGCGACCACGCCAAAGGCCAGGAGCAGAAGCATCGGTACCACCAGCGCCATCTCGACGAGTGCCTGCCCTTGCTGGCGTGATCCGGTGCGACTGCGCCACACCCGTTGCTCGTTAGTGGCCACGGGTAGTAAACCTTTCCTTCTGCACAACCGCCTTCGCGCCAATCGGCAGGGTGGCATCGGCGACCCAGGGAACGATCAGCGTGAGATGACCGCGAGCCTCGATAGACACGGCGTCACCGCCATCGACGCCCCGAATCTGCACCTGTCCGGCTTCCTGGCCGAGTCCGCCACCCAGGAGTGCCTGGGTGTGCGCGACGCCATCACCGATGGTGCGATCCTCGCTTGCCGCGACCCGCGCCCCGTCCTGGACCGCTCCGGTCACGACGTTTTCCGCGTGGATGAAGAGAGCAAACTGCACCAGCGCCAGGGCGACGATCAGCAGCACGGGGAACGCGAGCGCCGTCTCGACCAGCGCCTGCCCCTGCTGGATGCGGCCCTGGGACACCACGTCATGCCCGCCAGACCACCGCCGACGAGGAGCGATGCACACCACCTTCATGAGGATCGACACCATGGTTACCGCGCGACGCTCTGGATATGGTTCAGGATGTTCTGGAACACCTGGCCGATGCCCCCACCGAGTGCCTGGATCGCACCCATGCAGACGATGGCAATCAGGGCCACGACCACGCTATATTCCACCATCGACTGTCCGTCCTCTTTACCCGTTCCACGTCCTCCCATAATTCCGTGACGCTGCAACCAGACGATCCCCTGTGTCACCACCTGATCCATCATGACTCCACAACCTTTCCTATAACACGCACACCACACCACACCACAACCACCTGCCTACCCACCGAGATGGATCAGTTCCACTGCGGCGGGAAACAACAGCACGACAAAGAGCACCGGGAGGATGAGGACCGCGACCGGCAGGATCATGCGCGTCGTCGCCTTGCCGCCCTCCTCCACGATGCGCAGCCGCTTCTGCTCGCGGAGTGTTTCCCCTTGCACTGACAGCGCCTGCACCACCGGAATCCCCTGCTCGAAGGCGGCCCGGAGATGGCTGACAAAACTCGTCATCTCCGGGACCGCCAGACGGTCCGCCATCGCCTCCAGTGCCTCCACAAGCGTTGCTTGGCCGAGGGCCAGTTCCCGGCTCACCCGCTGGAGTTCCTGCGCCACCGCCCCCTGGCTCTGCCGTGCCACGACCGTGAGCGCCTGCTCCAGCGCCATCCCGGCCGAACAGGCAATGATGAGCAGATCGAGCAAGGCGGGCAGTTCCATCAGACAGCGTGTCCGTCGTTCGGCAATCCGCTGCTCCAGGTACCAGTCGGGGGCTAGGAATCCGGCGACAAAGCCGGCGAGCCAGGCGATGAGTGGCCAGGTGCCAAAAGGGTGAATCCCGAGTGCCTGCATCAGCGGGAAACTGCCACCGCCGATCAGGCCCGAGACGATCTTCTCACCGAAGAACTGGCTCGGCTCGACATCGGGCCGCACCGCCTGGAGCTTCCGCTCCAGGTCCCGCACACCCGTGGCCCCGAGTCGGGTGAGCACCTGGCGCAGCAGGTGACCCAGGTCATCGAGGATGGGACGGAGCATCGCTTCGAGCAGTGGGGACGTAAAGATGGGACGCACATCGCGCCAGGCGAGCTGCCTGCGGATGCGCTCGTCGATATCGAGCCGTGCCAGCTGCTCCTCCAGGTCGGGCTTCGGCTTGCCGATGGGCTGTGCCGTGACGATGAGGTAGATGCCCACTCCCATGAGCAGCGGCCAGATTATCGCCCAGGGACTGTCAGGAGCGTGAAACGGGGGCACGATGCGACCGGCGATAAACGCGTTCATGACAGCACCCTTGGATCGGCGGGGAGGCGGGTCATCCAGAGCATCGCGGCGTAGCCGAGCGCGATGGCCACGAGGCACGCGGCCATCAACAGCTGGCCCGAGGCACTGCTGAAGACCGAGAGGTAGCCGGGGTTGACCTTGCGAATCCCCATCAGGACTACCAGCGGCACCAACGCTACGATGCGCGCGGTGAGGACGTTCTTGGCCTGGTGGGCCCGGATCTCCTGCTGCACCTTATACTGGGCACGGGTGGCACGGGCGAGCTGGTCGAGGACCTGGCCGACATTGCGTCCGCCCAGTAACTCATTCAAGAGGAGTGCGGCACATGCCGTGTCCGTGACGGGATCGGCGAGGCGCTCGCGTAGCCCGGACACCGCCAGTTCGAAGCCAAGGAGCGGGGTCTCGCGGACGAGCCGGGTGAACTCGGGACGCAGCGATGCGGGTCCATTACGTGCCAGTCCGGCCAGTGCTTCCTGGACCGACAGACCCGTGCGGATACTGTCGCGCAGCTGGGCGATGGCGTCGGCCATGGCCTCCTGGAGCACCTCGCGCCGTCGGTCATGGCGACGGACATAGTAGATGAAGGGCGCTGCCGCGCCCAGACCGGCGGTGACCACGCTCATCACACTCCACCCCAGAAACAGCTGTGCCGCCAGGCCGCTCGCCAGACCCGCACCGGTGGAGAAGAGGATGAAGTCGCGGGGCGTGACGTCATGCAGGCCGGCACGGGTGAGGAAGTCGGCCACCCGCGTCGTCTTCGTCTCTGGTGTCGTGGTACCCGTGCCCGCGCGAGCGGCATCGGTGAGGCCGTCATACAGAAGGTAGGCCGCGATGCCAAACGTGAGTGACAGGAACAGGGTCTGGAACATACACACCACCCCTTTCACGCGGGCCGATCACGACGATGTCCTCTTCATCATCCCCGACGCCACTTACATGGCACTTACATGGCGACTACATACGCTTGCTTCCGGCCCCTGTGTTGCCCACGGTACGGCGCTTGCACGTACGTGACGCTTACATGGCACGTACATGGGGACTACATGCGCTTGCTTGAGTCGACTCTGGTGCCCGCAAGGGCACGTTTGTGTCCCTCGTGAGGTGATGGCACGTACATGGCGTTTCCATGGCCACGGCCTATAGTTGCTTACGGTGCTGCCCTGCCTGGATTGCCCCGTTGTCTTCATGGCCGTGCCTCAGGAACGGGAGGGAGCGCATACCGCACTCCGCGTTCGGCAAATCTGGCCAGACAGCGTGGTTGGATCCCCGTCCACTCCAGCCGTCCACGCTCGCGTTCAAGGGTCCAGAGGTCGTGTCCCACGATGACCGGGGCGCCACCTGGTGGTGCCTCCATGCCCGTCACTTCGTAGATGCACGACACCAGGCGTTTGCCGCTGCTGGCGTCGAATCGCAGTTGCACGACCAGTTCAATCGTGTTCGCCACCATCTTCGCGAGCACCTCGCTGGAGAGCCGCTCTTCTGCCATCATGGCCATCGTCACGATGCGATCCAGAGCGTCGCGGGGTGCGTTGGCGTGCAGCGTCGTCATACTGCCCGGATGTCCGGTATTCATCGCCTGCAACATATCGAGCGTTTCGCCTGCCCGACATTCTCCCACCACGATACGTGTGGGCCGCATACGAAGGGCATTGCGCATCAGGTCACGAATGCTGATTTCACCCGCACCCTCGATGTTGCCCGCACGTGCCTGGAGGGCGATGCAGTCGGGCAACTGCCGTTCGAGCTGGAGTTCGGTGACCTCTTCAATCGTCACGAGCCGTTCGTCCAGCGAGGCGATGGAGGTGCCCAGGGCGTTGAGAAAGGTCGTCTTGCCCGCACCGGTCGGTCCACTGACGACGATGTTCACCCCTGCCTGGACGGCGGCATCCAGGAAGCGTGCCGCGCTGTCGGTGAGGGTGCCCAGGTCCACGAGCTGGCGCAGCGACTGCGCCCGCAGCGTGAACTTGCGGATACAGAGGCAGCACCAACGGGTGGTGGCGGGTGGAATGGCGGCGTTCAAGCGGGAGCCGTCGGGGAGACGGACATCGACCATCGGCGACGACTCGTCCAGTCGTCGTCCCAGCGGACCGATCAGCCGCTTGACCAGCTGCCGCACCTCGGCGTCGTCGTCAAAGAACAGGTCGGGCACGAGTCGCTTCTGTCCGTGTTGGAAGACGAACACGCGTCCGGGACCGTTCACCAGGAGTTCCTCTATGCTGGGATCCT
>JAABUZ0100005500.1_pt1 | contig 16572 bp, 15 predicted proteins | sample 5562091 | NCBI WGS metagenome assembly JAABUZ01 (sample SAMN12813069, study PRJNA571459) | rock metagenome | isolation source: Antarctica rocks | place: Antarctica: Victoria Land, Linnaeus Terrace sud | collected 2015-12-21
CACCCCATCGTTACCGATGACGCACGCGAGGATTGGGAACAGGCCTTCGGACACTGGCCTGATGGCAGCCTTTCGTCTGCCATGCTCATGCAGTGCGACATCGTGTCGCACCAAAGTATCTTGATAGATAGAGGCTCAAGTTAGGCGAGCAAGGATCGGTCGACGACGAGATCGTTGTACAAGCTGTCTATGCTGTGGGTTCGGACGCATGACATACGAACCGTATGGGGAGAATGTCCCCCACAGCGTCGGTGTAAGCCTTGCCCCGCAGCGTTACCCTCGTCCTGCACCATTAACGTCCCCCTTGACTTAGAGTCATCTCTAAGGGTTACGCTTCTTGTAGATAGGCCACGGAGTGACGAGGAGAGCGCATATGACTATTCAGGACGTTGCCGCGCAGACAGGACTGTCCGCCCATACTATCCGCTTCTACGAAAAGTCTGGCGTGCTACCACCCATCGCGCGTCTGCCGAATGGCAGGCGCCAGTTTTCCGAGGCCGATGTCGCCGTCCTGCGCTTCCTCCTCCAGATGAAGCAAACGGGCATGTCCCTGGAAGACATCACCGCATTCACCGAGGATGGCTGCATGCTCGAGCGGCTTCAGCGAGGTGACCAGATCCCCCACGTCGTGGCGCAGAAACGGTTGGCTCTGCTGCGGCAACACCAGCAGCGCCTGTACGACCAGCGGCGTACGCTCGATATGTTGCTCTTGGCCGTGGAGCAAAAGCTCGCCTTCTATGCGCCGTACCAGGGTGATCCGACGATACCGACGTCGTAAAAGAGTAGAAACGGACAATGGAGGAGCAACAGCGATGCGTGCGATTGTGATCCCGATGGTCGGAGGGCCGGAGGTCCTGACGGTGTGTGAGATGCCCGATCCCCATCCCGGGCCGCAGCACGTCGGCATCCGGGTGGCCTACGCGGGCGTGAATTACGCGGACATCATGGACCGTCAACGTGGCTATCACGTCGATCATTTCCCCTACGTGCCGGGGCTGGAGGTCGCCGGCTACATAGATGAGCTCGGGGAGGGGGTCGAGGGCTTGCGCGTGGGCCAACCCGTGGCCGCTTTCGTAAAGAATGGCGGCTACGCGGAACGCGCGCTCGCGCGGGCCGAGCTCACCTTCCCGCTCGATGGCACGCACGGGCAACTCGACATGGCCGTGGCCGCCGCGTTCCCGGCGGTGACACTCACCGCCTATGACGTACTCGTCCACGCGGCCCGCCTGCGGGCGGGAGAGACGGTGCTGATCCACGCGGCCGCCGGCGGCGTGGGCACCGTTGCCGGACAATTAGCCCGTTTCCTGGGGGCGGGGCTCGTCCTGGGGACGGTGGGGAGCGCGCCGAAGATCGCCTACGCGCGCTCCTTCGGCTACGATCATGTCGTCCTACGCGCTGGTTTCGTTGAGGCGGTGCGCGCGGTGACGGACGGGCGCGGTGTCGACGTGGCGCTCGATGCCGCAGGAGAGCCGACGCGTAGTCAGAGCCTGAGCCTCCTGGCCCCCTTCGGGCGCTTGGTCCATTTCGGCAACGCCAGTGGCAGTCCCGATATGCCGCTCGCGCCGGGCGTGCTCTTGACTGGCAACAAAGGTGTCATTGGGTACAGTGTCACCAACCTCAGTCGCGTCGCCCCGGGGCATCTGACGGCGACCGCACGTCACGTTATGGACCTCCTCGTGACGGGCCACATACGCATCGACATCACCGACACGCTCCCCTTGGAGCACGCAGCCCTGGCGCATCGCCGCATGGAGAGCGATGCACACACCGGCAAGCTGCTTCTGCGGGTACAGTTATAGCGCGGTCATAGATGACCTTGAGCAGGCGTCATGCGTCCGGCCGTTGTCGCGCGTCTGCCGTCGACGTATGAGAGGCGCGAGATGCTGGTAACCCTTGGGCTCGGGCGCTACGATCCCTGCGCCGAAGGAACACGAGGAAACGGGCGCCGTGGGGGGTGATAGGTCCGGTCCCTTATAGGGCTGCCCCCCACCCTAGGGCTGCCCGCCGCGAAATTTGCACTTGCGTATCGTTGACGCAGGGCTGCCCCCCACCCTAGGGCTGCCCCCACCCGTGGCCGGGGTACGCCACGGCGAGGGCCTCCCGCAGCCAGCGGCGGCCGTCGCCGTCGAGGTGTGGCGCGACCCGCGCGAAGTCGGCCTCGTCCTTCGGCCGCGGGGCTTTCGCCTTGTGGAGCAGCTGGATCTTGGGTGCCAGGTAGGGGATGCCCGCGCCCGTCCGGTGCCCGACGGCGGCGAACGCGCGACGGATGCGGGGATCGCGCCGGTAGACCCACGCGTCGCCCGCGCTCTCCCCCACCATGAGCTGCACGGCCCAGGGCGCGTCGCGGCGAGGGCGGCGCCAGACATCATGGATGGCCGGGGCGAGGTCCTCGCCGAGTCGCCACTCTTGGAACGGCCAGCAGTCCGGGCGGGGCGGCGGGAGCGCGCCCTGCACGTCCCAGTCGCGGAGGGCGGCGCGGATGTGGTGCAGGTCGCGCCGGAGAACCTGCACGTCGATGTCGTCGTGGGGGCGCGTCTGGCCGCCGAGGAAGAGGTCGAGCGCCCAGCCGCCGGCGACCCACCACGGGGCGGGCTGCGGCGCGAGCAGGGCGGCGACCTCATGCGGGGACAGCGGTCGCCAGCGGCCCAATGAGAGCGGTGTGCCGTCTCCCATCGTCGTCCCCCCATCGCCTACCGCCCAATTTACTCATCGCTATTCTACCCGTATATCGTCATCGGGATCACGGCGCGTCCTTTGGGCCCGGGCGCTACGATCCGTGCCCCGGTGCGTTACCCCTTTGATCGTCGCCTCGTTATGCTTAGTGACACTGCGAGTATGTTGTGGCATGAGAAGAAAGGTTCATGAACGATGCGGATATGACTCGTGGCCCTCGCCGGCTTGCTCGGTGCGGCCTGTTGCCTCCCGGCAGCCCCTGCGTCGGGGCCAGCGCGCGCGGCCGGGCCGGGCCTGGGCGAGTGCCGCCCTCTCCTCTGGCCGGAACCGGGCGAGGGCCTCGTCACCTGCTACCAACCGACCCACGCCGCGCTCACCGGGCGGGTCGCGCCCGTCCGGGCGATTGATCCCGCGCCGACGGTGCGGCGCGTGACCGCCAGGGGTATCGCCATCGGGCACACGGCCTATGCGTCTTTCGCCACCTGGTGCGCGACGGCCGCCGCGCGGGGGTACCACCTCTCTGTCACCGTCGACTCGAACACCGGGGAGGCCCAAGTCTTTCAGATGGCGTAGGCCATCGCACAATCCGCGTGAGGATTGAGCCGGCAGTCCGATCATCACGTCGGCCTCCGGCAGTCGCTACAAGGGGACGCGGCTGTAGGTCCCGATGGCGATACGATACCCGGCGGCCCCCACCAGCACCGTCCACGTCTCGTGCTTGCCGGCGATGAGGCTCGGCGGCGCGCCGATGCGCGTGCCCGCGATGGCGCGCCACGTCACGCTCGACGAGAAACCGGCGTGGTTGGCCCACACGACTTGGTGGATGACGAGGAGGGGCGGGACCGGCCCACCCGCGACCGTGACGGCGAGCGCCCGCCCCGCCGGGATCAGGCGCAGGACCCGATCCGATGGCACCACGGGCAGCACGCGGATGGGCACGCGCGGCGTGCGGCCGGCGAAGAATGGCCGGCCGCGGCCATCGCGCGCCAGGGTATCCCGCAGGGCAAGCGTGACGCCGCCGCTCATGGTGAGCGGCACGACGAACCGGCCGACCAAGCTCTGCCCCTGAGCGAGCGACTCGCCGCCAGAGCCCGGACAACTGATCGGCAGGAGGGGCAATACGTATGAGGGCGGCGACCCGCCGCTGGCCACGACCCACGTCCCGGCGCACCCGCTAGTGGTGGGCGGCCCCGCCACTGTCACCGCCGCGCCAGAACGGTTGGTGATGGTCGCGGTGATCGGCAGCAGTTCGCCGAGGAAATAGGGACCCGGCGGCGCCTGGAAGGCGACCCGGACGCCTCGGTCGGCCCCACTAGCCGTGACGGGGCTGGCACCCTCGGCGTGAGCAGCCCCGCGCGAAGCGCCGGCAACCGCCAGCAGCACGACGAGCGGGAAGGCGGCGCAGAGCACGTGGCGCATATACATGCGGATATCCATATATATGTCGTTCCTTTCCTTTTCTCTTGCATCTGTATCTCGTGAACGAGCGGTCGACTCGCACGGAGTCATCGCGTTCGACCTGATACATACAGCAAAACGTGCCGAGCGGCCGAATGGTAACATGGGCGCCCCGCGCCAAGCTTTCCCGGCATAGTGCCGCAGGCTGCCCCTTATGAGGGCACGTGTCCGCCTCATCACCTAACTAGCCCGCTCACGTTGTCGGGAGACATGTAGCGTGTGCATCATCGGGGCCTGGTGGGTAATCCTTGGGCTCCTCGATCACCCGGTGCGCGCGTCGTCACACCGACAAGGCGACGGGACGGGCGGCACGGTGCTCGGACGCCGGCCTTCAGGCGAACATGTTCGCCCATTCGCGGATGTGCCAACCGCTCACCTTCCGCTTCACGACGAACGGGTCGCCCCGGACATACTCCTCGGCGGCCTCGCGCGAGGCGCACACGGCCATCGTGCTCAGCGGTTCATCCGGCCGGTCGAGGAACGCCCCCGCCATGACCACCAGCCCGCGCCCGTGCATCTCTCGGGAGCGCGCCACATGGGCCGCGATGTCCTCGGGCGCTTGCTCCTGCGCCTCAGCGAACGACTCATAGGTCGTCGTGAAGAAAACGACATAGTACACGGGCTGCTCCATCGCCCCTGCCATCGTTGTTACCCCCTCCCTCGCGGTACAGACGTCGGCTCCACCATCTAGGCCCTCCCCTTAGGATAGTCGTCACCGCCCCTCGCCGCCGCTACTCCAAGCAACAGGTCTCAGCATACATAAGCGTTGGCACAATCACCCTTCGGGTAACCCTCGCGCCCAAAAGAAAGAAGGCATTGGGCGCGAGGGTTACCCTTGGGCTCGCGGATGACGCACGTCCCGCACTGATCGCTGTCATATGGCCGTGTCCACATCACTAGGATAGGGCACGAGGCGCTGCGGCGTGCCGGTTTTCCTCGCGGCAGCGGCACTTCGCCCCGACCAGGCCCGTTTTGGCGTGGATAACCTCCCCGCGTGCCGCCACACAGGCCCTAAACGACCGACACCACCTGGAGGTCTACTCCCGCCTCTTCATTGGCGCAGCCCAAGACGAGTACAACAATGTCATGGGACGGTTCCCGATCTGATGCCGGATTGCGGCTGGTGATAGCTTCCGTAACACTGGGCCGGATAGGGGAGAGGGCAGGGCAAAGAGGTCTTGCCGCCTATCCTTTGAGGCCCGTGGTGACGATGCCCTGTACGAAGAAGCGCTGCGCCACCAGGAACAGCACGATGACGGGCAGGGTGTATAGCACGGAGCCGGCGGCGAGCACGTTGGTCAAGATGGTGGTCGGGCTGGCCGGGTCGTTATAGCCGTTGCTCATGGCCACGGCCAGCGTGGTGTTGTCCTGGGTGAGGAAGAGCAGCGGCCGCAGCCAGTCATCCCAGGTCCACTGGAACGAGAGGATGGCCGCCGTGGCCAGCACGGGCTTAGAGAGCGGCAGGAAAATCCGCCAGAAGATGCGCCCGTAGCCGCAGCCGTCCACGATTGCCGCGTCCTCCAGGTCGCGCGGCACACCGGCGAAGAACTGGCGAAACAGGAAGGCGAGCACGGGGTTGGCGCCCAGCCCCCAGAGCACCCAGGGCCAATAGTTGTAGATCAGGCCCAGGCGCGCGAAGAGGGCGTACGTGGGGATGACGGTCATGATAGGCGGGAGCATCGTGGTGGCGAGCATCACGATCAGCAGCGGACGCTTGCCCCACCCGCGCAGCCGCGCGAAGGCGAAGCCGACCGAGGCGCTGGTCAGCGTGGTCAGGACCATGGAGAGCGCGGACAGGGTGAGCGTGTTGAGCGCGTAATGGCCGTAGTCGATCAGGGTGAGAGCGCGCCCGAAGTTGCTCCATTGCGCCGCGGCTGGCAGAAACTGGATGGGGAAAGCGCCGAGCTCGGGACTGGTCTTGAGCGCGGTAATTATAAGCCAGGCGACGGGTGCGACGAAGACGGCGCTCAGCGCCAGGAGCAGGACGATGGGGATGACGGACCCGAGGCGACGCGGGAGCGCCCGCGCGCGCAGGGTTGAAGGAGGGGTTTCGATGGCGCGGGCCACGGCTACTTCTCCCACTATCTTTGCACTTTTCGATTATGGTCAAGTAAAACGGCCTCTACGCTCTATATGTTGTGGTTTCGGCGCTTGATGAACCACAACATGTGGTAGGCAAACAAAAAGTGCAAAGATAGAGTTCTCCTTACCCTGCTCGACTTCGTAGTAGACCCACAGGCTGCCCGACCGGAAGACGACGAGCGTGATGGCCAGGATGATGACGAAGAGCAGCCACAGCAGGGCCGAGCCGTAGCCGTAGCGCTGATTGGCGAAGAACTGCGCATAGACGTTGACCATGTAGAGGTCGTTGGAGCGCGGCACGTTCGCGATTTGGCCGGCGGCGCCGCCAAAGGACACGCCCACCGTCAGCAGCAGCGGCTCGATCTGGCGTTGCAACGAGTAGATGACCCCGGTGATGACCTGAAAGAACACGATCGGCGTCAGCAGCGGGAGCGTCACGTTGCGGAACGTCTGCACGACGCCCGCGCCGTCTATGGAGGCCGCCTCGCGCAACTCACTCGGGACCCCTTGCAGACCGGCCAGGAAGATAACCATGTTGTAGCCCATCTGCCAGAGTATCATCAGCACCAGCACGGTGAAGACGGTAGGGTCGGTCAGCCAGGCGACGGTCGGCCCCCCCGCTCGCTCGATCAGGGCGTTGACGAAGCCGGCGTCGCGGTCGAAGAGCAGCTTGAAGATGAGGGCGGTCGCCACGATGGGCACGATCGAGGGCGCGTAAAAGATGGCGCGAAAGAGTCCGATACCGCGCATCCGGCGGTTGAGGAGCACCGCCAGGCCAAGTCCGCCGACGATGGCGAGGGGTACCGTGATCAGCGTGAGCAGCAGCGTGCGCCCGAGGCTGAACCAGGTGTCGGGATCGGACACCATCTCGCCGTAGTTGGCCAGGCCGATCCAATGCCAGCGCGGAGAGAGTCCGTCGAAGTCCGTGAAGGACACGCCCAGGGCGTAGGCCAGCGGGAGCACGGTCAACCCGAGGAAGCCGACAAGCAGCCAGGGCGCGACGAAGATGTAGAAGGTGCGACTGGAGTAGCGCGACCAGCCGCGGCGACGGCGCAACGGGGTGACGCGTGTCGCCCGTCCGGCAACCTGTCCGGTCTCTAATGCCATGTCATCAGGCCTTTCCGTCGCATGGGGACGGCCACGCGCGTCCCCCGCGTGATAGATGCGTGAGGGGCGGCCGCGCGACCGCCCCCCACACTGTACCGCGCGCGAACCGACGCGCTATGCCGTGCGCTAGCCGACCTGAGCTTTGCCCAGGCGCAACTTCTTGTTGTAGGCGGCTTCCATGCTCCTGGCCGCGTCCTCCAGCGAGGATTGGCCGGTCACGGCCGCCGTCATGTATTGCGTGAAGATCGCATCGAAGGCGTCGCTCGTGATGTACGGCGAGTAGCGCAGCACGGCGAAGTTCTTGAGCTCGTTCTGTTGAACCTGCACGGCCGCCTTCTGGTAGGGCGTGCTTTGCGGCAAGAGATTGAAGATCGACTTGAGGGTGGGCAGGCCGTGGCCGACGGCCACGCGGTCGCGCGCCGGCTGGCCGCCGTGGTAAAACTCGAACAGCTTCCAGGCGGCGTCCTTGTTGGGGCTGGCCTGCGGGATCCAACTGCCGGCCGGGCCGGCGCACCCGCTGACGCGGTGAGGACCCATCAGCGGCGCGGGCGCGATCCCGCTGTCGGTGAGCGGCTTGCCATCCTTGCCAGGAACATTGACGAGCCCTCCGAACCAGTAGCCCCACTGCGCGATAGCGACGCGGTTGACCGGATAGATGATGCCGTCCCAGTTGGCCTCGGGGTCGAGGGGCGAGGGACCGATGCGCGCCCGCGCGTAGTCGTAATAGAAGGTCAGAATCTTACGCGCCTCGGGGCTCGTGCAATCGATCTCGGTGTAATCGGCATTGAATAGCGGCTTCCCCTGCTGCGCCATCAGCTGCAGCATGTGGAACTCCATGTAGACGCCGAATTCGGCGTTGAGACCGTAGACCTGGATCTTGCCGCCCTTGCGCACCGTCAGCTTCTTGCCCAGGGTCAGCAATTCGTCGAACGTCAGGGGCTCGGTGGCGCTCGGGTAGGCGACGCGGGCGCTCCGGAAGAGAGCCTTGTTGTATCAGATCGTGCCGTCCTGCGACCAGTCTTTGCCCATCCCGTAGCGAGGTCCCTGGCCCTGCGTCTTCCCGTCGAAGCGATACTCGTCGTTGATGGGATGGAGGTCGGACACGCGCAGCACGGAACTCTTGGCGAAGTACGGGTCGAGGTTCGTGCAGAGGCCGCGGGCCGCGTAGTTCGGGATTTCCGGCCCGCCCAGCGTGCGCACAAAGTCGGGGGGTTGGCCAGAGGCCAGCGCGGCGGAGAGGCGGATCGGGTCGAAGGCCACCACTCGCAGCTTGATGCCGGGGTTGAGTCGCTCGAACAGCGCGACGTTTGCCGGATCGTTGTACAGGTCGATCTCGGGCGTCATGGCCGTGATCGTGGTCACGGTCCGTTCCTGGGCGGCCGCGGGGGGCGGCGTGGCCAGGCGGAGGAGGGCGGGCGTCGCCGCGGCCGCGGCCGCGCCCGCGAGCAAACGACGGCGACTCACTCGTTGTCCCGGGGCATCATCCATGATTGCGTCCATTGCATGTTCCTTTCGATGACGATGGCCGATGACGTAATAGGCGCGAGGGACATGAGACTATGAGACTCGCGCGGGGCGCCTGGCAATGCGCGTCCGGCAGTCCTTGCCGGCGTGCCTACCTCCTCTCCGCGGCGCCTATACTCCCGCGCCCCGCACGCTGTCGCTCGACACAAGCGCGCGGCAGCGGTTGATAGAGACTGTAGCATACCCGTCCGCAAGCTATCAACCTATCTGACAGCTATGTACGCTCTCTTGTACAAGCTATATGATAGGTTGACAGGCGCAGCGCGGCTATGTTAAGGTCCGATTAGGCCGCCCAACGTCCGATACTATGCGTCACGCGTCGTTGGATGACGCCGGCTGGGCATGTTCAGAACCGGTCCGGAGGCCGCGCGGAGCGCGCCTGATGGGGCGCCGTCTTGCTGGTACGCGGGCTAAGCGGGCTTAGCTAGTACAACGCGCTTTTGGCGATAGCAGGGGAGGTAGGGGAGACGATGGGCCTCTGGCGCTCGGACGACGACCTGTTCGCTCTGGCGCGCCGTGAACTCTTCACGGCGGTTGTCGGGGATGTCATGGATACAATGGACCTCCGCCATCAATTCCTGCCGCCGGCCATCATGCCCCTGGACCACGACATGGTGCTCGTCGGTCGGGCCATGCCCGTGCTGGAGGCCGATGTCTTTGACGATGCTGCGAGAGACGACGCCGCCAGTACTGGGGGCGTCGGCGCGCTGGGGCAGCGCTTTGGCCTGATGTTCCGCGCCCTCGACGACCTCCGCCCGCACGAAGTCTACATCTGCACCGGCGCGTCGCCGCGCTACGCCCTGTGGGGCGAACTGATGGCCACCCGGGCGATGAAGTTGGGGGCTGCCGGAGCCGTCGTAGACGGGTATGCCCGTGATACCCGTGGCATCCGTCGCCTCGGCTTCCCATCCTTCTGCCATGGCGCCTACGCCCAGGATCAGGGACCGCGCGGCAAGGTGATCGACTTCCGGACGCCGCTGGAGATCGGGCGGGTGCGGGTCGAGCCGGGGGACGTGGTGTTCGGAGACCTCGACGGCGTTTGCATCGTGCCGGCCAACGCCGTCGAAGAAGCGTTCCGGCGGTCTATCGAGAAGGTGCGCGGCGAACAAACGGTGCGCCGGTCACTCGAAGATGGCATGAGCGCCGCCGACGCCTTTGCGATCTATGGGATCATGTAGGGGGGATGAGACGGCCCGCGAACCTGACCACTCGGCCAGCGAAGGAGACAGTCCGATGACAGACGCTGCGGGCGATGGGGCCATGGCTACCGTCGCCCTGGACATCGAACAGCCCGAAGCCCTTGCCGCGTACTTGCGCCGCGGCGGGTGGATCGGTCCGTCCGAACCTGTCGCTATGAGTGTGCTGGCCGGCGGCGTCTCGAACCGCACCGTCCTGGTGCGCCGTCCGACGGGCGACGCGTGGGTGCTCAAGCAGGCCCTGCCGAAGTTGCGCGTCGCGGTCGACTGGTTCAGCGATCCCGCCCGCATCCACCGCGAGGCGCTCGGTTTGCGCTGGCTCGCCACGGCCGTCCCGGAGCGCGCCCTCGCGGCCTTCGTCTTCGAAGACCAGGACCGGCATGTGTTGGCCATGCGCGCCGTCCCTGAGCCGCACGAGAACTGGAAAGCCATGCTCCTGGAGGGGCGGGTGAACCGGGATCACGTGACGCAGTTCGGGTGCCTCCTCGGCACGATCCACCGCGTCGGGACGGAACGTCGCGCCGAGGTCGCGCGCCTGTTCGACGACCGCTCGTTCTTCGAGTCCCTGCGGATCGAGCCCTACTACGGCTACACCGCGTCGCGGGTCCCCGAGGCCGCCCGCTTCCTGCGCGCGCTCATCGACGAGACGCACGCCACTCGTCTCACCGTCGTGCATGGAGACTACAGCCCCAAGAACATTCTGATCCGCGAGGAAACATGTGTTTTGTTGGATCACGAAGTCATCCACTTCGGCGACCCGGCCTTCGACGTAGGATTCTCGCTGACGCACCTGCTCAGTAAGGCGCACCATCTTCCCGCGCGGCGCGCGGCCTTCGTCGAGGCCGCCGCCGTCTATTGGCGCGCGTACGGCGAGGCGCTCGGCGGCGTGGCGTGGGCAGCGGACCTGGAAGAGCGGGTGGTTCGGCACACCCTGGCGTGCTTGCTGGCTCGTGTCGCCGGGCGCTCGCCGCTCGAGTACCTGGCCCCCCTGGAACGCGGGCGCCAGCGCGCCGCTGTCGTGTCGCTCCTGTCGCGCGTCCCGACGCGCGTCCCGCACCTCATCGCCCAGTTTATGCACCTCATCACCCAGGATGAGGCGAGGGTCTAGATGCCCACGATCGAGCGCGTGTCCGCACTGGAAATCCTCGACAGCCGCGGCCGGCCGACGGTGCAGGCCACGTGCGTCCTGACGGGCGGGGTCAGCGGGACGGTCTCCGTCCCCTCGGGCGTGTCGACGGGAACGGGCGAAGCGGTCGAAGTGCGCGATGGCGACAGCCGCCGGTATCGTGGTCTTGGCTGCCGGACGGCCGTCGACCACGTCAATGGCGTCTTGAATGACGCCCTTGCGACGCGCTCCCTGGCGGATCAGGCGATGCTCGACCGCGTGCTGATAGAGGCGGACGGGACCACGAACAAGAGCCGTCTGGGGGCCAACGCGCTCCTCGCGGTCTCGCTCGCGTTTGCCCGCGCCGTGGCGGTGGAGCGCGGCGTTCCATTGTATCGGCACTTTGCCGAGATGATAGGCCGTCCGGTGAGCGTGCTCCCACGCCCGACGATTAACCTGTTCAGCGGCGGCAAGCACGCCGGCGGCCAGGTGGCGATCCAGGACGTCCTCGTCGTTCCCGCCGCGGCGCGCGCGATCGACGACGCGTTGTCGATGACGTCCGACGTGTACGAGGCCGCTGCCGACCTCGTCTATCGCAAGTACGCGATGCGCGCGCTGACGGCCGATGAGGGCGGGTTGGCCCCGCCGTTCCCATCGGCGGAGGCGATGTTGGGGGACGCGGTGGAGGCGATCCGCGCGGCGGGCCTGGAGCCGGGGAGGGACGTGGTCCTGGCCGTCGACGTGGCCGCCAGCCACTTCTACCGTGACAGCCGCTACCACCTTGACGGCGCGCCTCTCGACAGCGACGGCATGATCGCGCGCCTGTCCGCCTGGCTCGACCGCTACCCGATCGTCAGCATCGAGGACGGGCTGGCCGAGGACGACTGGGATGCCTGGCCGGCGTTGCGCGCCCGCGTGGCCGGCCGTGCTCTGACGTTGGGCGACGACCTTCTCTGCACGAATCCGGCGCGTGTCCATCGGGCCATCGCGGCGGACGCCGCCGACGCCCTGCTGCTCAAGGTCAACCAAATCGGCACGTTAAGCGAGGCGGCCGCGGCCTGCCTGCTGGCGCGCGACGCGGGGTGGGCGGTGACGATCAGCGCGCGCAGCGGCGAGACCGAGGACGACTGGTTGGCCGACCTGGCCGTTGGCTGGTCCGGCGACGCCATAAAGGTTGGCTCGATACGCCAATCCGAGCGCCTGTCCAAATACAATAGGCTGCTCGCCATCGAACGTGACGCGGCGCTACCGATAGTAGATTGGCCCACCGGACAAGCGAACCTGACGGGGTGACCGGACGCGCGCATCGTCAACCTCCTTGGGAATGCGGCGTGTTGGTGTCAGTACCCGCGGTAGCCGTCGGCGCCCTTGAGGCGCAGCAGCAAGCCAGCCAGGAAGGTCAGGATGATCGTGCCGGCGGTGCGGGCGGTCAGGTTGCGGAAATCAACCGTGGGATTCATTTCCACCAGATCCATCATGCCGACCTTGGGATGTCGCCCCAGCTCGAACACAGCGTCGAGCAAATCGGTCGCCTCCATGCCGTCGGGCGTGATGCTGCCGCTGGCGCCAAGGCAGTAGACCTGCGAGAGCGAGTCCAGATCGACGCTGAGGTAGATGGCGTCGGTCCCGCGCGACGCAATCTCCACGGCGTCAGCCAGCACCGCGTCGATGCCGCGCTTGCGCACCTGCCGCGCCGGGAAGATCGTGATGCCGTGCTCCTCCGCCCAGCGCTTATAGCGCGACGAGTTCATGAAGCCGTGGATGCCGACCTGCGCGATGTTTGACCCGGCCAGGTTGGGGCAGGTCTCGATGATGCCGCGGATGGGCGTCCCATTCAGTGGACCACCCTCCTCGAAGGCGCGCACGTCGTTGTGCGCGTCGAAGTGGATCAGGCCCACGCGCCGCTCCGGCCGCGTGCGGCAGAACGCGCGCACGGTCGGGGCGCTGATCGAATGGTCGCCGCCGATGACGATGGGCACGAACGAGGGCGTCAACCGCAGCAGGTCGGTCAGCGCCTCCTCGATGTGGTCGAGGCTGCCCCAGACGTCGGTCGAGGTGATGCGGATGTCGCCGAGGTCGCGCACCCGCAGGTCCTGGATGTCCACGTCGTAGTCGGGGCTATAGGTCGTGTTCTCCACGAAGCTGTCGCGGATGGCGCTGGCGGCGGCCCAGCTGGCGGTCGGGCGCGCCGTGCCGCTGCTGAAAGGGGCCGAGACGAGGCCCGCGTCGATCCGCTCGCCCTCCGCCCATGGCGCGATCCAGTTGCAGATGCGGTGGTCGTGGCTGTCTTCCCACGGCGTGTAGCGGCGTAGATCGGCTGGAAAGAGGTGACGGATACCGGTCGGGGTGCGCTCCACGAAGGCTTCTCCTCTATTGAGTGACGAGTGACGAGTGACGAGTGACGAGTGGCGAGTGAGGTGGGATAGGTACGTGAGCGTCGATAGGTTCTGGCCCCAGTCGCGCTCGCGCTCGTACCCGAACCTCACTCGTCACTCGTCACTAACCACTCGTCACTCGTGCCTAGCTCTTCCAGAGCGGGTAGTAGTCGAAGGTGTTGCCGTAGGTCGGATTGGAGGAGAAGCCGTGCAGGTTGGAACGGTAGACCGACTGGTAGGCCGTGTCCGAGATGTACACGGCGGCGGGGTCGGAGACGTCCAGGATGTACTGGATCTGGTCGAACAACTGCTGCTGCCTGGCGGGGTCGGTCGTGATGGCCGCCTGGGCCAGCAACTTGTCGACCTGCTTGTTGCTGTAGAGACCCATGTTCACGGCGCCGAGGCCGCCCACTTTGGTGTGGTAGAGCGGGGTGATCACGTCGATGGGGTCGCTGTAGTCCGGGAACCAGTTGCTGACCCACAGGTTGGGGCGCTGACTGATCGGCGCGTTGCCGGCCTGGGCGTTCTGGAACGCCGCCGTGTCGTACCCGGTCAGACGGACGTTGAAGCCGAGTTGGCCAAGCTGGCCCTGCGTGATCAGCGCGATCTGCTTGGCCAGCGCGTCGTCGGCGATATACCAGGCCGTGATGGTCGTGCCTGGCTTGACCCCGGCCTGGGCGAAGAGCTGCCTGGCCCGGTTCAGGTCGGTGTGGTACATGGGCAGCGCGGAGTCGTGGCCGAAGATGTGGTGGGCCACCGGTCCCTGCGATTGCTCCGCGAAGCCAGCCAGGAACCCCTTGTTCATAGCGTCGTAGTCGAAGGCGTAGGCCAGGGCCTGGCGCGCCAGGGGGCTGGTGAAGGGTCCGTACGCGGTGGGTACCAACTCCTCTTGCAGCACGCCCGGGGCCTGGTCCACGCGCAAGCCGGGGTTCTGCGCCATCTGGCGCAGGTTCTGGGGCGAGAAGGTGAGCGTGAGATCGATCGCGCCCTGCTCGAGCAGGCCGCGCCGCGTGGCCTCTCCGGTGACGAAGGTCATGACCACGCGCTTGACGTGCTTGCCGGGGAAGCCGCGCCAGTAGCGCGGATATTGCACCAGGGTGATGCTGCTGTTGGGGACGTACGAACTGATCATATAGGGACCGCTCCCGGCATCGTGGCCGTTCAACCAGGTCTGCCCCTGGTCGTTCTTGACCGTGTGCGCCCTGATCGTGGTGGGGCTAACAATCCAGTTGCCCCACTGCGAGGACATCGCGGCTAGCAGGCGCGGCGCGGGGACGGTCAGGTCGAATCGTACGGTGTACGGGTCCAGCACCTTGACGCTGTGCGTGTTCATGAACTGGCCCATGATGAAGGACGGCGACTGGTTGATGGTCAGGATACGGTTGATAGAGAACCGCACCGCGTCCGCGTTGAACGGCGTGCCGTCATGGAAGGTCACGCCATGGCGCAGGTGGAAGGTCCAGACCGTTTTGGCCGCGTTGGAGCTCCAACTTGTGGCCAGGACACCCTCGTATTGCGAGGTGCTGACGCCTTGCAGCCGCACGAGTTGCTCGTAGACGCTGCGGAAGACGGCCGGACCGACCTGGTCGTACGAGATGGCCGGGTCGAGGGACGTGGGGTTGTAGTTATTAGCCACCAGCAGCGTCTGGGTGTCGGTCGCCGCCGGCAGGGCGCGGGTTGAGGCGGCGCGCGTGGCGGGTGTGACGGCCGCGTACGAGCCCACCATAACGATGGTCGTGGCCAGGGCAGCGCGAATCAGGGGTGTTGGCTTCATCAATGAGTGCTCCTTACAATACGTACATGATTGCGTCCATCCTACCTCCCTCTCCCGCGCGCGGGAGAGGGGTTGGGGGTGAGGGGCCGGGGGTGAGAGGCGCTCATCTCCGCGGGTCTTGCGCATCGCTCAGCATGTCACCGCAGAGGTTAAAGGCGATGACCGCCAGCACGATGGCCAGTCCGGGGAACGTTCCCGCCCACCAGGCCGACTGGAAGTTGGGCTGCGCGTCGGAGACCATCAGGCCCCAGTCCGGCTCCGGCTGCTGCACACCCAGGCCGATGAAGCTGAGGCTCGACGCGGCCAGGATGGCGTAGCCCAGGTCGAGGCTCACCTGTACCAGCAGCGGACCCATTGTGTTGGGCAGCAGGTGCCGCCACATCACGCGTAGTGGCGGGACTCCCACCGCCCGCGCCGCCTCGATGTACTCGCGCTCGCGAATGGACAGCACCTGTCCGCGGATCAGGCGGGCATACCACGGCCACCACAGCACGGTCAGCGCCAGGACGGTGTGCTGGAGGCTCGGACCCAGTATCGCCGCGATGGCCACGGCCAGCACCAGTACCGGCAGGGCCAGGAAAACATCGGTCAAGCGCATCAATAATTCATCGACCCACCCCCCTATATAGCCCGAGAGCAAACCAACGGCGGTGCCCACGGTCGCTCCGACGCCGACGACGACGGCGGCGATAAATAGCGCGACCTGTGCCCCGCTTAGCACCCGGCTGAAAATGTCGCGCCCGCCCTCGTCCGTCCCGAAGAGATGGTGCGCCGACGGAGACGCGAACGCCGCGCCGTAGTCGGGGACCGTTGGCGAGTACGGCGCGACGAGGCGTCCGAAGATGGCCGCGAACAGGACGAGCAGGACGAGCACGGTCGCCACCAGATTGATCGGACGCGCCCACACGACCCGCAACGCCGCGAAGCGTCGCCGCGGCCCTACCGCGCCCTCGGCGTCGGCCCCATCGACGATCGGCAGGTCGCCCACCGCTCCCGGACGTGTAACCATCACTCTCCTCACTAGTAGACGGTGAGCAGTGGGCAGTTCACAGAAGGACGACAGGCGCTAATCATTGCCCACTGCCTGGGCGTGTGCGATACGCCCCCACTGCCCACTGCCCACTGCCCACTGCCCACTGCCCACTGCCCACTGCCCACTGCCCACTGCCTACTGCCCACTGCCCACTGCCCACTGCCCACTGCCCACTGCCCACTGCCCACTGCCCACTGCCCACTGCCCACTGCCCACTGCCCACTGCCCACAGCCCACTGCCCCCA
>JAABUZ0100005501.1_pt1 | contig 16571 bp, 14 predicted proteins | sample 5562091 | NCBI WGS metagenome assembly JAABUZ01 (sample SAMN12813069, study PRJNA571459) | rock metagenome | isolation source: Antarctica rocks | place: Antarctica: Victoria Land, Linnaeus Terrace sud | collected 2015-12-21
CGTTGCCGCGCCGACCGCGAACCCGTCACCTCGAAGCGCACCGCTACCTCCGCCACACCGGACATGGACGTCCCGGTGTCCACCACCCGGACGATCCACCCGCGACCCAATTCGGAGTGCATCACGTCCTGACCCGGCACCCACCGTGCGGCGGCCGCGACCTCCGCTGCCTCAGCACCACCGCTCGCATCGCCGGTGGGCACCGACCGCGGTGAACTGTTCGCCGTGGGGAGCAGGGACAGTTGGGTGGTTGGCGAGAGTGCACCAAAGGACACCCCCAGCAGGCGTGCGCCGGCACCGGACTCCTCATTGGCCTCCAACCCCAGGGCGTCGACCGCGGCGCCCAGCGCCGTGACCGCCGCAGCCCGCAGCACCTCAGGCTCGGTGGATGCCTGCGCCAAGGACACCGACCGGCCGAGTGAGGTGAAACGCCCATCGCGCAGCCGCACGGTCACCGTCCGCGCCCCCATCCCCGACTGGTGCAACCGGTCCGCCGCGGCGGACAGCACCACCTCGAGCACCGGGTCCAGCTGCGAGGCGGGCACATCGAAGTCGAAAGTGCGCTCCGCGCTGATGCTCTTCGCCTCCCGGGATGGTGCAATGTCCCGGGTGTCGTGGCCGACCGCCATGGCCGCCGCAGCTGCAGCCCCCGCTGCCCCCAGTAGCCGCTCCAGGAGCCGAACCGGCTGGGCTCGCAGCTGCGCCACCGTGGTGATACCCACCTCGAGGAGGCGGGCCGCGGCTACCGGGCCGATACCCGGCAGCGCAGCCACGGGCAGCGCGCCGAGGAACTCCTGCTCGTGTGCGCGGGTGACCAGCAGCCGCCCCCGGGGCTTCGCCGCCGTCGACGCCAGTTTCGCCACCAACTTGGAGCGCCCGGCCCCCACCGACACCCGCAAACCGGTGGCCTCCCACACCGCAGCGACCACGGTGGTGAGCAACTGCTCCGCTGATCCTGGGTAGGCGGCCACCACCAAGTAGGCCTCGTCGATGCTGACCTGTTCCAGGACGTCAGCGAAGCCACCCAGCACCGCCATGATGGCCGCGGAATGTTCCCGATACGCCCGCATGCGTGGGGCGAGGAACACCCCGTGGGGGCAGCGGCGCCGTGCCGTCACGGTCGGCATCGCCGAACCCACCCCGAATCGGCGGGCCTCATAGCTTGCCGTGGCCACCACTCCCCGCGGCCCCAGCCCGCACACCACGACCGGGCACGAGGCCGTCGACGGCTTCTGCCGCTGCTCCACGGAGGCAAAGAACGCATCCGCGTCAACGTGCAACACCACCACCTCGAAACGCATAAGCACCCACCGTCATCCACTGGGCGGCGCGCTAAGACCACCGGCCCGCACACAGTGAACCTCACAAGCCAGGCGCTGATCAGATCCACCCGCCGGCTAGGGACCCGGCGAGGATCCCCAGGGCCGCCGCCGGACTCGCGGACTTCGGTCAACCGGTAACCGAATCCCACCGTATGCGTCATCCCCGCCGCCCGGACGATGCCCTCTGCTTGTCTCGACGCTCCTACCCGGAGCTGCCAAGGCGGGCCGAGATCTTGTTTGTGCACTCGGAGACGTCGCGGGCCAGCACGTCCAGCAGCGCAGGCGACACCCGGAACCGTGGTGCGGAGAGCAGCGCCGCGGCGACGACCTTTCCTCGGTGGTCGCGCATCGGCGCGGCGACACCCACCTCCTCGACGAAGGTGCGTCCGTCATTGAGGTCGCTATTCACGCGTGCGCCGAGGTACTGGGCCCAGCGCTGTTCCCGGTCGGCTTCATCACCCGGCGCCGGGCGTCAGCGAGCTCGGGCACCCTGCGGTACAGAGTGGCGCGGCTGACCCCGAGGACCTGGGCCACCTCGGTCACCGGAGTTTTCTCCTCGATCATTTTCCGGGCCTGCTTCAACTTCGCTGGGCTCAAGGCAGTGGGCCGGCCGCCGAGGCGGCCACGCTCCCGAGCCGCGGCCAGCCCGGCGAGGGTGCGCTCCTGGATGAGTTCACGCTCGAAGCTAGCAAGCGCCCCGAAAACGTGGAACACCAGCCGCCCGCCGGGGGTGGTGGTGTCGATGCTTTCTGCAGCGACTTGAAGCCCACACTCCGGGCCTGCAACTCACCGATGGTCTCGATCAGGTGCGGCAACGACCGACCCAGCCGGTCCAACCGCCACACCACCAACGTGTCCCCCGCCCTCAGGTGGTCGAACACCGCCGCCAACTGCGGGCGGTCGGTTCGAGTTCCGCTGGCGGTGTCCGACCAGATCCGCCGACACCCCGCGGCCCTCAGCGCGTCCTCCTGCAACGCCGCGGTCTGCTCGACGGTGGACACCCTCGCATAACCCAAAAGTTCGCCCATGACCACGCACTGTCGCACAACCCGCCAACAACACGTTGGGTGACACACCGGTTTCGTACAGTGCTTCTGCAACACTCGGCGGCCCCGCTGACCTGCAAACCACTTCTCGCCACCGGGGTGTCGCTTTAACGATCATTTCTGCGACACCTGGGGATCCCGCGTCGCACGCACCCGCGCCTGTGGTCACTGGCCACCGGTCGAGGGTTGGTCGCTCAGGCGCTCCCGGAGCCCCGCCGCCATCATGGCGATTGTGAGGATGTCGAGCAGTTCCCCGGCGGTGTTGACCAGCCACTTGCGGCGGACGGAGCCGAGCCGGAGCCGCAGATGAATCCGAGTAAGCAGCGGCGCGCCGACTCCCCAATCGGGCAGCACGGTCAAGGTGATCGACCAGGAGACCTGCATGTGGCCGCGCTGAGACCGGTAGACCAACGCTGACGGTGGTTGCAGGATCGCCACCTGGAAGCTCTCGTTCTTCCCGCCGTAGTCGGGCACGACGTCACCGACCTCGAGATGCTGCCAGACCGCGATGATGGTGCGGGCGGGTCGCCTCGAACGCGGGATGAATCGTTCCAGCGAACGAGGCAGGTACCAGCCCGCCCGTTGTTTGCCGAGCTGGAGCAACCAGGGCCACGCCCGCTCCGGCGCAGCGGTCACAGTGAACGCCCGATCCATGACGACGTCGGCCTCGGTGACAATGTCGTCGCCCAAGCGTTGCGCGGCGACCTCATCGGGGCGGGCTCGGATGGTGGCGAACGGTCCGTTCATGACCCCATCCTCCCCGTCGGGTGAGGACACGCCTGGCGGCTTGGGCGACCCTGCGGGCACCCGAGGGAACACTGGCCACCCAGACCGGCGATTATCAGGCCGGTTGCAGCGGCCTCCGCACGCCGCCTCCTGAGTTCCCGTACGCCAGTTCCCGACCAACTACTGAGCGCTCGCCTCCGCGACGCCAGGCACACCCACCGCCGATGTGGCGCTCCGACGGTCCCCCACCTGACGTCGGGTTGGGGTGTCCCCCATTCCCACAGTGCTCATCGGCGGCGGCGTGACCCGGTGAGCGGGCCCGTCCGAGGTCGGTGCGGGTGAACGACGCTGAGGGTAGCGTCGTGCCAAGCGGCATGACTGGATGCGGTGGCGGCGGTGGAGGTTGAAGAAGATGCTTGGCTGTGTGAGCGACGCACACAACAGTGCTACGCAGACCGTGTTTTGAACCATCGGAGTAATTGAAATGCCATTCGGTGGCGTCACCATTGGATACGGGCGACTGGCTAGCTTAGACTGATGGTTTACGTTGTCGTCGGAAATTCTTGCGTATCTAGTAGGTGCCATAATCTGGTGGCTCGTAGATGACTCCCACACGACAGACGGCGGCATATGGTTAAAGGTCCGCGAAATTGCCTACCCGCGCCCATAGCCTGGGAAGTACACCCTCATGAAGACCTGCAATCACTGCGGAAAAGGCTTCAAATCACGCTCCCACTCAAAGTACTGCGAACCGTGTAAGGCGTGGCGCGCACGCCAGCGAGCCCTCGACTCCGCTGGCCGGCCGTGCAAGAGATGCGGGGCCGACAGGCCCAGATCCGCGCAGGGCGGCGAATGTGATCGTTGCCGCCAACGACGCGAAGAGGTGGTTTTGGGGGACGCCGAACGCTTAGCCGGTTGGAGGCGACCAGATCTTCAGGGCGGCCTACCCGGGCTCGGACAACGCCGGAAGTGACGGGTCGCCCCAGGGCACGAAACCCGACGACCATGGGCAGCGCGTGCCACCATTTGCACTCGGCAAGTAGGCAGTGGTTCACGCCGCGTTGTTGGCGGTCAGCTCGGGTCGTTCGAGGGTGGGCTCCACGCCGCATTGCTCTCCTTCGGATGGCTGCGGGTGACTCTTGGCGCGGTGTGTGGCGGCTCGGAGGGTGGCCTCGACGAGCAGGCAGGCGACCGCTGCGCCTCCGGCGCGGCGTGGACAGCCGGCCCAGCCGGGAGGTTGCCATCAGAGCGACTGGACGACGACTGCCTCAAGCCGCTCGACGCGTTCCGCACTAGCGGGGGTCATCGCGCTCATCCTGGCAATCCCAGCGCCTCGCCGCAAACCTTCTCCTGCTCTACCCGACCTCCGGCCGGATCTCCATCGGCGGCTCGGGGCGTGGTGCTGGAACGGCTCAGGGCGCAACTGGTAGGCGACGTGCAGGATTGCCTAGCGTTGTTGGTGCCGAAGTGGACCGATCCGGGAGTGTGCAGCCTGACGCACAGGGAAGGCCTTACGCTTGTCGGGGCTTCGTGAAACTGTGAGAGTCCGGGTGGCGAGGACAAGGGGCGCTTCGAGGTGAACACGGAGCCGGTTGAGCACGCGCGGAGTACCTCGGTGGGGCCGGTCTGCGAGGGGTCCTTGGTTCGCTGGCCCACGGCACCCGGCTGCCCGACCGGGGTCGTCAGAAGCTTCGGGAGCAATCAGGTCTCGGTTCTCTTCGACGGCGAAGACGAACCCAAGCTTTTCAGCGCTCGTGCCAGCGTTCTCGAGCGCGTCTCCCTAGCTGGCATGGTGAAGCGGGTCAGTACGGGAGATGTCGGAATCATCCAGGGGATGACGACTGCGGCTCCGCCCCGATGGCAGGTGTTCATCAAAAGCAAGGTGATCACTGTCGCCGAGGTCGATCTTCGCCCCCATGTACGCGACGACCCGCGCAGTCGCACAGAGGGGGGGCGGCTCGGCAGCGCCCGTCAGTTCGCGCTTGCAGTTACGGCCCGGCGGTATGAAATCGAGCAGCTGACGAACGACCTCGTCTCGCTCGGAGAGTCGCGCGTGGACCTAAAGCCGCACCAGGTCTCCGTCGTTCACCGAGTCGTGTCCGACTATCCGCACCGCTTTCTGCTCTGCGACGAGGTGGGCCTCGGCAAGACGATTGAGGCGGGTCTCGTCCTCAAGGAGCTCCGCGCGCGCAGCGGCGCGGCGCGGTGCATCGCGATCGTCCCGCCCAACCTGATCCGTCAGTGGCAGTTCGAGCTGAAGTCGAAGTTCAACGAAACTTTTTCGATCTTGAACGCCGACACCGTTCGCTATCTCAAGTCGTCGCAGGGGTACGACGGAAACCCGTTCGAGAAGTTCGACAGCGTCATCGTGTCAAGCCGGTGGGTCTCCGGCGAGCCCTGGTCGAAACTCATGGCCGAGGTGCCATGGGACATGGTCATCGTCGACGAGGCCCACCACGCACGGGTACGGATCTCAGGGAAGAAGCGCGAGGAGACGCGGCTCTATCGCGCGGTGCGCGCGGTCGTCTCACCCGAGGCGTTCTCAAAACGGGCTGCGCTGTTCCTAACGGCGACCCCCATGCAGCTCGACAGCAAGGAGCTCTACAGCCTCGTCGAGCTGCTTGACCCCGCGTTGTTCCCCACCGTTCAGCACTTCGAGCGGCACCAGGCAGACGTTCCTGGCCTCAGTCGACTCGTCCACGATCTGACGCTCCACGGCTTTCCGCCGCCCGGCGAGGACGCTGAGGAAATTGTCGACCGTGTGGCCGGCTGGCTCGACCGCGATGCGGAAGAGATCGCTGCTGAGCTCTCAGCCGGCGAGGAATCGCTCGCTCGTCTCTGCGAGAACCTGGCCAGCCATCATCTGCTGTCCGAGGTGCTGATCCGCAACCGAAAGAAGATCATCGGCGGCTTCATGCCGCGCCAGGCTCACCGGTGGGAGGTGAACCCGACGCCGGAGGAGCTCGCAGCACTCAACGCGGTAGAGGAGTACGTGCGCGAAGGCTTCGCGCGAGCAGAAGGCACACACGACACGGCGGTCGGATTCGTCATGGTCATCTTCCAGAAGTTGATGGCCAGCAGCATCCGCGCGTTGCGCGTCTCCTTGGAGCGCCGTCGGCAGCGCCTCGAGACCAGCGCCGCGAAGCCCGCCCTTGGCAAGCGCCGCGCTGCACTCATCGAAGACATTGAGGAAGGGCTCGACCGGGACGAGTTCGTGGCGGGTCTGCTTGATGAGGTATCTGCAGCGGACGCCGAGGAAGCGCATGAGCTTGCCCGACTCGTCGAACAGCTCGACGCACTTTCGACGGACTCGAAGGGGGACGTGCTCGTCCAGCAGCTGACTGAGCTCGCAAAGCATGAGCCGGCGCCGAAGGTCCTGCTCTTCACCGAGTTCCGGGAAACGCAGGAGTACCTGCGTTACCGCCTCGAATCGATGGGCTGGGATGTCAACCTGTTCCACGGCCAGTTAAAACCTGAGGCCAAGGACGCGGCGGTCGACGCCTTCCGGTCGTGCGCAGGTCCGAGCATCCTGCTCAGCACCGAAGCCGGTGGAGAGGGCCGCAACTTCCAATTCTGTCATCTGCTGGTGAACTACGACCTTCCGTGGAACCCCATGCGCGTCGAGCAACGGATCGGTCGCGTCGATCGAATCGGTCAAACAGAAACCGTCCAGGTCTTCAACTTTTGGGTTAAGGGAACGATCGAGGAACGCGTTCTCAACGTCCTGGAGCAAAGGATCAACGTCTTCGAGGAGACCGTAGGCGGCCTGGACCCAATCCTCGGCGACACGGAGCGCGACCTCGGCAAGATCCTGCGCCTCGGTGGTGAGGAACGTGAGCTTGCGCTCGCGCAGTACGAGGAGGACGTGGAACGCAGGTTGCGTCACGCTCGGTCGGCTGATGAGAAGCTCCGCGATTTCATCATGGAAACGAAGAGCTACACGCGGGAGATCGCTGAGCAGCTCGTTGCCGGCGCCTCGCCGATCAGCCCTGCGGATCAAGAGCGCTTCGTGGCACGTCTGCTGGCTGATGTGAACACTTACCTCAGCAAGAACGGCGACGGTACGTACGAAATCACCTTCCACGAGCCGTTTGTCAGCGACTATCCGCAGCACTCGAAGGAGCGGCCTCGGCGCACCGTCGCGATGCGCCCCGATGTCTGCACCGACAGCGAGCACGTCGAGTACCTGGCGATGGGCAACGCCGTCGTCGACGACCTGATTGCCCGCGCGACGAGCCCGTCCTACGAGGGCGGCGCCGCCGCCTTCGAGATCGAGGACACCGCCGGAGTCGAGGCGGGCGAAGGCTGGCTCGTGATACACGAGCTCGGCGTCCCAGGTCTGAAGGAGGCGCGCGAGCTGATGTCGCTGTTCGTCCGCGACGTTGGCAATCTTGACGTCGCAGCCGGCAGCGCGCTGCTCGACCGCGCAGCGACGTTCCCCAACGACCGCGCCCTCACGCCAGCGGATTTTGACCTCGATGACCTCGACGCGGCGATCGCCGCGGCTGAGGCCCGTTGCTACGAGCACCTCGGCGCCATCGAGATCCGGGTCCGCGAGGAGTCGCAGCGCGCTCTGGAGCGCGAGCGGGCCAAGATGGCGAACTACTTCGACTACCGCCACATTGCTGCGCAAGACCGGCTCAAAAGCTCTCAACAAACCTTGCGGCAGCAGGAGGCGGCCGACAACTCGGAGACGCGGCGCATCATCCCCGTCTGGAAGGCCAATGTGGCGCGCGACGAACGCCTCATCGAGCAACTCGTCGTCGAGCGAGCTGAACAGCTTGCGGCCTTGCAGCGCCGTGCGACCGGCTCGGGTGACCTGCGGCTCCTCGCGTTGGCTCGCGTCCACGTCATGCCAGGGGAGCAAGAGTGACTGGTTACGAGCTGCCGCTTCGGCACCTGTCAGTGCGGGTGCCCTGGCATGACACCGCCTATGACGGGCGCATCTGCGCTGACCCGTTGGCCAACGGGGCCTGTCTGCGTCTGCTACGAATCTCGGAGGGCCGCGACGACAAGCGTGAGGTGGAGCTCGCTGGCCGAGGCTGGCAGGACCTCGACACGCACGATCTTCCTCCGTGTGCTGCGGAGCGGGCTGGCTTCATGTCGACCCAGGCGCGGAGCGCGGTCAAGAACCATCCGTACACATCCTGGAACGACACCTACAAGAAGTTTCAGCCGACACCCTTCGAGATCCCGGCCTTCGCGGCAGACTGCATCCCGTACCGGTGGATGCTCCGCGACAATGCCGTCCAGATCGCCGAGGAATACCAGATCCCATACGAGGCCGAGCTCGAGGCCTCCGTCGATAAACAAGCGGGCCTTCGGGATCCTGCGTGGGTACAGCACGCGACGAACCAGCAGACGCTCCTGGACACGTTCTTCTCCGCCATCAGGCCGGAGAAGAGCCTTGTGTTCGTCTACGCCAAAGAGTCACCGCTCTCCACTGACCCCCGGCGCATCCTCATCGGCGTCGGCCGCGTCCAGAGCGTCGGCAACGTGATCCCGTACTCCCAGTCCGGCGATGGGTTCGGCTCGGTCCTGTGGGAGCGGATCGTTCGACATTCAATGCGCTCCGAGATGACCGACGGGTTCGTCCTCCCCTACCAAGAAGTCCTGCGGCTCGCCGGCGATGATCCGACACTCGATCCCGAAGAATTCGCGGTCTTCGTGCCGGACGACTTCGCGAGCCAGTTCTCCTACGCGTCCGAGCATGTGAGCCATGACGCAGCGCTCAGCCTTTTGCTGTCGCTCGAGAAGGTTGTCAACAAGTTCGCCAAGCATGTGTCAGGCACGTGGGATGTTGTGCGGCAGTGGTTGAGCGCCCGGGTCGCCGAGGTCTGGCAAGCGCGGGGTCCGTGCCCCGGTCTCGGTGCCGCGCTTTGCGCTTTCGGCGTCGGTGAAGGGGCGCTGCTCGCGTTCTCCGCGCAGGGCCAGCTCGCTGAGAATGAGGATCCGTGGCCACTGGTTGACGGCTGGCTGCGCAACCCAGCGTCCGACCCGGCAGCAAGCGGCCGCGTCTCGAACACTGTCTCCCAGATGTGGGCCAACCTCCCCGAACCGCGCAGAGACTTACTTAAGCTGCTGTCGCGATTTGCGCTCACGGCCGACCAAGCGACCCGGTTGTACCAGGAGACGGAGCGCACGAAGGCAGGGATACCGGTGACCGACGCCGAAATCCTCGCCAACCCGTACTTGATCTACGAGCGCGGTCGCCTGTGCGTGGCGCCCGTTTCCGTAGGGACTGCCGACCGCGGGGTGTTCCCTGACGATCGCATTCGCCACGCTCATCCGCTGCCCGAGCCCTCACGGGTGGATGGGCCCTTAGACCCCCGCCGCGTTCGCGCCCTCATGATCAACGTGCTCGAATCGGCTGCGGTAGAGGGCGATGCGCTTCGGTCCCAAGACCGAGTTATCCAAGAGATACGCGACGACGCAGTGCAACCCGCGTGCCCCATGAGCAACGACGCTATGGGAGTGGTGTCTGATCATCTCGCGCCCGAGATCCAGATCGCACAGATGGCGGGGGGCAAGCCCGCGTTGCAACTAGCTCGGCACGTCGAGGCGAGGAAGGCCATCGCCAAGGCCGTGATTCGGCGACGGGCTGGGAAGGCACTCGCGGTCACCGCTATCTGGCGGCAGGTGATCGACGAGCAGTTCGAAGGGGCTGTTGCCGACGATCCCGAGGAGGAGCTGGCCCGCCATGAGAAGGCTGCTGCGCTCAAGGTGTTGGCTACTTCGCGCATTTCGGTTCTAATCGGCGCCGCCGGCACCGGCAAGACCACGCTGCTGCGAGCTCTGTGCAGCCTTGAATCCGTCAAAGAGGGCGGCGTGCTTCTGCTCGCTCCGACGGGCAAGGCTCGCGTAAGGATGCACGAAGCGATTGGACAGCAGGTTGGATCCAGGGCCCAGACACTTGCACAGCTGCTGTTGGCAACTGATCGCTACGACCCCGATACCGGGCGCTACCAACGATCGGACCGTGACAGGTTCGACTCGGCACGGACCGTGATCGTCGATGAGTGCTCCATGCTCACCGAGGATGCGCTCGACGCGTTGCTGGATGGCCTGGATCGGTATGACCGGCTTATCCTTGTAGGCGATCCGCGGCAGCTCCCTCCCATCGGAGTCGGCCGACCGTTCGTCGACATCGTGACCTACCTGCGTGAGCAGGCTGGTGACATCACGTTCCCGCGTACAGCACAGTCGTACGCGGAGCTGACCATTCCGCGTCGCCAGGTTGGCACTGGTGATGATGATCGAGCCGATCTCCAGCTCGCGGAATGGTTCAGTGGGGGAGAGACTGGGCCGGGCGCGGACGAGGTGTGGGACCGTCTTCGGCGTGGTGAGGATCTCGGCACAGTTGCGCTGCGCAAGTGGGACACGGTGGAGGAGCTCACCGGCCTTCTGCGCGCTGTCCTCAGCACTGGCCTGGGGCTGATGTCCGGACCGGACGATGCGAACGGGTTCCAGGCGTCGTATGGCGGCACGCAAGTCGGTGACCATGTCTACTTCAGTCTCGGCGCCGCGGACATGGCCGAGCACTGGCAGGTCCTCTCGCCTGTTCGCGCGTCAGGAGGCGGGGTCAACGAGCTCAACCGCATGCTCCAGCGCACCTACCGCTCGTCTGTGCTCGAACTCGCCCGCTCGAAAGGGTGGCAGCGGAAGATCCCAAAGGCCGCCGGGACTCAGGAAGTCGTGTACGGCGACAAGGTCATCAACATCAGGAATCGCACGCGCAAGTTTTACTACCCGGACCCCGGGGGGGTTCTCGAGTATGTCGCGAACGGTGAGATCGGAGTCATCACGGGGCCGTTCCGGCCCAAGAGCGCAAAGGTTCCTTTGGATCGGCTCGAAGTCGAGTTTTCCACCCAACGAGGAACCGCGTACAAGTTCTGGTTGCGGGAGATGGGCGGGGACGAAGGCACGCCTCCGCTCGAGCTCGCCTACGCGATCACGATTCACAAGTCACAAGGCAGCGAGTTTGGGCGGACCTTTGTCGTTGTCCCGAGTCCATGCCGGCTTCTGTCCCGTGAGCTGCTCTACACAGCCTTGACTCGGCAGCGTGAACACGTGACGGTCTTGCATCAGGGCGACATCTCGGATCTCCAGCAGTACTCGAAGGCCTCCTACTCGGAGGCAGCGCAGCGCGTTACGAACCTGTTCCGAGACCCCGACCCGGTCGAGCTGGACGGCAAGTACCTCGAGGCAGGCCTGATCCACAAGACCCGGAAGGGGATTGCGGTCCGGTCCAAGTCTGAGGTCATCATTGCGGACCTGCTCTTCTCAAAAGACATCGACTTCGACTACGAGAGGCCGCTGGAGATCGCTGGGGAACGGAAGCTCCCCGACTTCACAATTGAGGACAGCGAATCGGGTGTGACGTACTACTGGGAGCACCTCGGCATGCTCCAGCGCCCGTCGTACCGCAAGAAGTGGGAAGCCAAGAAGGCTTGGTACACCACTCGCGGGATACTGGACGAGGCAGCGGGCGGCGGCGAGAACGGCGTGTTGATCACGACCAGCGATGGCGACGACGGCTCGATCTCGTCCGCCGCGATCGAGTTGCTGATCGACACGCTGTTCGCATGAGATGCCTCCGGGCGCTGGCTAGCGATGGCGGCCCGAATCGCGACCGAAACCGGCCGACGACGGTGTTGTGGTTGCCCCCCGGGATCGGGGACTTAATCGGACAGGGTTAACGGGACGCCCGGCTAGCCGACTGACCTCGATGAACGGTGCAACTCCAGAGGGAGTTGGGCCGTTCCGTTGAACGGGCCAATCGGAACGCGCCCTCAAACCACTAGGTGGTCCTTGGCGTGGGCTTCCCCGGAATTACCACAGTTCGGTCGGCTGCTCAGTCCTGTAGAGGATTGATCATTCGTTGTCGGTCTTGCGCTTTGTTCAGCTCGCCACGGAGCTTGGTATCGAGCCGACCGTCGAGCGGTTTGACGCCCCAAGCGCGGGCGCTGCACTGCACTGTCGCTGGCGTGACCGGCGCCCATGTCTCCTCCGGTGAAATCAGCGTCTTGCAGGCATCTCCCTAAGGCATCACCTTGCTGGACCTGCCGCTGGTACACTTTCAAATGCGATGAGCCCGTTATCCGCTCAGCGACGATGTAACGACACCTGCGCTTTATCCGACATAGCCCCACCATTCCCCTGCCGGTGAGCTCCCGGCCGTTGGGCTCGGGACGGTGCAGACCGTGAGCCTCGACGGGCACGAGCGCGCGCTCCCGGCCACAACCCTCTCTATATTCCCTATCGCGATGCTTCGAGCTCAGGCTTGCGTGGAAGTGCATTCCCCAATTCGTCATGTAGCAGCGCCTCGAGTGCCCGGGAACGGCCGGTCTGCACTGCGGTCAAACTCCGCTCCAGCTCATCACACACTGCCATCAATTCATCCACCTTGACGACGATACGCCCTTGCTCCACGAGAGTTGGAAGAGATAGCCGAGCACTTTCTACTTCTTTTGAGGAGATGTGCGGCACCCCGTTACTTCGACCCGGATCAATTTGTTCCACAAAATGAGGTGAGTTGACCCATAAAAACAGGTAATTGGGATCCAAGGCGTTACGATCGAATACAAAACGGCCTACGGTCTACGTCACCCCGCTGCGAGCTCTCTCCGCTCAAACCGAGCAGATTCTCTCACGGACCTTCCCCCCGTTGGGCATCCGCGTCTCATCCCTCTACGGCAGCATGGGGGCCAGCGACGTTGACGAGCACAACCTGCGCTCCAGCGAAATCGTCGTGGCGACACCGGAAAAGCTCGACTTCGCCCTTTGATCCGACCCGTCTGTGGACGACGTCGGCCTCATCGTCCTCGACGAGGGACACATGATCGGAGCCTCCGAGCGTGAGATCCGTTAAGAAGCCCAGATCCAGCGGCTGCTACGCCGCCCAGATGGCGCGACGCGGCGCATTCTCTGTTTGTCAGCCGTGTTTCCCTCCGGGACCGACCTCGACGACTTCGTCGCCTGGGTCACCGACGACGAGCCAGACGGCCTACACCGCGAGACCTGGCGCCCGACCCAACAACGCTTCGGCCTGGTCGAGTGGCGCATCGACCACGCACGACTAACCATCACTCTCGGACCTGAGCGACCGTTCATCCCCCGCTACTTCGAGGCAAAAGTGCCGACCGGCCGGCGCAGGAAAATGTTCCCGACGGACCAGCGCGAACACGTCATCGCCACCGGATGGCGACTGGTCGAAGAAGGCCAAACCGTCCTCGTCTTCTGCCCCCAGCGGAACTCCGTGGAGCCGTACGCCCGCGCGATCATCAAGCTCTACGAGCAGGGTTTGGTTTCCTCCGTGCTGCCGCCCGACGTCGACCTGAACGATGCACTCACAGTGGGCGCCGAGTGGTTCGGTGTCGACCATCCCGTACTGAGGTGTCTGCAGCTCGGCGTGGCGATACACCATGGAGCGCTACCCGGTCCCTTCCGGCGCGAGATCGAGCGACTTCTGCAGCTGGGGAGTCTGAAGGTCACTATTGCCTCACCGACCCTGGCCCAGGGGCTGAACCTGTCCGCGTCGGCGGTACTCTTCCACGGGCTTCGCCGCGGTAGAGACTTGCTCAAAGGCTCCGAGTTCGTGAACGTGATCGGCCGCGCCGGCCGTGCGTTCGTTGACACCGAAGGACTTGTCCTCTACCCAATCTTCCAGCCCACCGAGACCCGCCGGCGGGAGTGGCTCGAACTCACGCAAGGAGATGGCGGCAAAGCTCTGCGGTCGGGACTCATCGAGGTCGGCGTCGAGCTCCTGCGAAGGATGTACGCATCACTCGGGCGCGGGACTGTCGAGCCCTTCCTCGACTACTCACCGGGGGCCCAGAGTGGTCCCTGCCCATCGTGTCCAGGGAGACAGACGACGGGCGTGTCGCCGCTGCCGCAAGTTGGCAGTCGAACCTCGCGCTACTCGACGTCGGGATCCTGAGCATCGTCGGGGACGGCGACCAGGACACCGATGCCGACGCCGCTACGCAGATCGTTGCCAATGCGTTACGAGAATCGCTCTGGGAATGCCAGCTCCACCGCTTCAACGAGCCCGTCCCGGCTGCCGTGCGCGAGCTGGTTTCTAGTCGGGCCAGACACCTGTGGCAAACGTCCACGCCCGCCCAACGCCGCGGCTGGTTCCGGGTCGGACTCGGGGCAGACGCCGGGTCCGATCTTTCCCGGGCGTCGGAACGCATCATCGCCCTGGCGAACCACGCCGAACTTGCCATTCACGACGCAGATCACGATACGGCCGCTGACCGGCTCGTCGCGGTGGCTGACACCGTGTTCGCGGTCGAGGTCTTCGCTCCCGAGAAGGAGCTCGACAACTGGCACGACGTGTTGAGGCACTGGGTCCAAGGGCTAGCAGCTGTTCTGTCCTGAGAGGTTGGTGACGCGGCTGGCTGGTGTGGCGCCGCCGAGTGCGGTGTGGCCGCGGTGGTGATTGTAGAAGTGGAGCCAGGGTTTGAATGCGGTACCGCGGTCGGCCTCTGATTGGTAGACGTGGGCGTAGGCCCACTCGTCGAGCAGGGTGCGGTTGAACCGCTCGACTTTCCCGTTGGTTTGCAGTCGGTAGGGCCTGGTGCGTTTGTGGGCGATGGTGTCGCCGAGGGCGGCGGCGAAGAGCCGAGAGCGGTAGCAGGCGCCGTTGTCGGTGAGCACGCGGCGCACGGTGATGCCGCAGCTGGCGAAGTAGGCGTTCGCGCGCTGCCAGAACGCTGCCGCTGTCTCTTTGCGCTCGTCGGTGAGGATCTCGCTGTAGGCCAGGCGGGAGTGGTCGTCGACCGCGTTGTGCAGATAGGCGTAGCCGGGTCTGCCTAGGCGGTTGTTGCGCTTTCCCACCGAACCACGTCCGTGGACTTTCCAGCCGCCGCCGTCGGGGATGCAGCCGAGTTTCTTGATGTCGACATGTACCAAATCGCCGGGCGCTGCGTGCTCATAGCGACGGATCGTGCGGCCGGTGGCCCGGTCCAGCCACCGCAGCCGAGTCAGCCCGAATCGGGTAAGCACTCGGTGCACGGTCGAGGGATGCAAGCCGAGCAGGAACCCGATCCGGGCCGGTCCCCATCGCCGGATCACGCGGACCTTGATGATCCTGCGTTCGGCGCGGGTCGGGGTGCCGTCGCGGGCAGTGGTGCGGGCGGCTGGACCGATCGGTCATGCCAGCACCGCCCAGCTGCCGGTAGCGGGCAGACCACCGCGCCGCCGTCGTGACCGAAACCTGGAACCGCTCAGCAGCTCGCCGCAACGGCCAACCGTCCTCGACGATGCAGCGGGCCAGCTCCAGCCGACCACGCGGGGCAAGACGAGCATTAGCGTGTGACACGAAGACCTCCGAGTTAAGGAGCGGTTCTTAGACAGCTCCACACCTCACTCGGAGGTCTTCCCGATTCACCAAGCCATGCCGAACAGCGTCACCAACCTCCGTGGTCAGTACACCGCGCCCGGTTTTGCAGCGGTCACTGCGGAAAGCGTTCACAACGCGCCAGAGCGGCAAGAATACCGCCCCGAGCGAGCACCTCCGACGACCGTGAGGCATCCCCAAGCGAGCTGGAGCGAGCCACCATCCGCGAGTTGGAGGCGGCAGGTCGTCTGCAGACGGCAGCCGGACAAGTAGCCATCGAAATGGCCCACCGCATCGCGTCCCCTCACGAGACAGGTGTACCGGACGAATGTGCCCGGGTCATCGGTAGCCAACGGTTTGCGCCACGGTGCCAGCGCCGCGACAATCCCGCGGTTAGACCACTCACCGCGCCGATAGGTGTCCGTACACACCGGCCGGACGTAGGCACCCGTCGGGATCATAGGGCTCGCGCGAGTTCCGGACTAACTATCAGCGCAAACCCGACTTTGCCTTGACAGTGCCAGTAGCATTTTGGTAAGAATCGTGCCATAGCGCGATGAAAGGAGTGCCTGTGACCGTCGACAGCTATAAGTTCCTGCCACCCAAGCTGGCAGAAGTCTTCGCTGAATGGCCCTTGGCGGAGCCCGCTCCGCCGCCTTGGACGCCGGTAAAGCGCCCCCTTTCTCAACTTAGGCTGGGTTTCGTCACAACGGCAGGGATCTACGACTCGCGCGTCGACATACCTTTCGACGTCCAGAGGGAACATGAAAATCCATTCTGGGGAGATCCGAGTTACCGTGCGATCCCGCGGGATATACCGAGAACCGGAATAGGTACCAGCCATCTCCATATCAACAATGATCCCCTCCGAGAAGACCTGAATATCGCTGTCCCGCTGGATGCAGCTGAACAGGCCATTGCGGAGGGCGAGATTGCTGATGTGGCGGACCAGAACTATAGCGTGATGGGGTATCAACCGGATACTTCAGAGTGGCGCCGCAGGTCCCTTCCGCTCATGGCAGGGGAGTTCCGTTCAAGGGCTGTTGACATTCTCGTTCTGACGCCTGTTTGACCTGATTGCTGCCGAAACGCGCCCGTGCTGGCGCGTACGTTTGAAAGCCTGGGGTTTGCAAC
>JAABUZ0100005503.1_pt1 | contig 16569 bp, 13 predicted proteins | sample 5562091 | NCBI WGS metagenome assembly JAABUZ01 (sample SAMN12813069, study PRJNA571459) | rock metagenome | isolation source: Antarctica rocks | place: Antarctica: Victoria Land, Linnaeus Terrace sud | collected 2015-12-21
GTATCTCCATTCATATGATTGTTCGGATTCAGCCCGTTATACGTGTTGATCGTTCCGAGCGAGATCCCTTTGATCGGTGTGCTCGGTTCAGGTGCCGCTGTGGTCGACGACAGTATCGAAGTGGTGCTACCGAAGCCGTCCGACGAAATAATCTGGCAGTAGTACTTGGTCGAGGGCTGCAGTCCCGCGACGATGCTCTGGCGGGTGAGCGTGGCTGCAGTACGTCCATTGTCCACAGCCTGCTTCTCGTAGCTGCCGGCCTTCGTTCCGCAACTGAAGGATGCAATGGATTCCCCAAGTGTGTTCCAGGTGGCGACGATCGAGCTGGAGGAAGGGCTCAGAATTGCGCCGGCAGGGGCTGCCCTGTTCCCGCCTGGTACATCTGGTGTTCCTGACCAGCCAGCCGGGATGATGATTTGCCCCGCTACTATGAAGGCGACTGCTGCTAAGCGTTCTATAAGCATTCCGTAATCCAGAGAGATCGTGCTCGGTTCCGGCAATCGATATCCACTCGAGCTCAAGTGCATGGAGGGAGTGATGAGCGTTCGCCGGTCCTGCCGCGAAGTCCACTCATCTCCCGAGGCTGGCAATCTGGTGCGAGGGCGTGCGTAATTTAGCTAAGTGAGGCGTTAGGAGTAACCCATGGGAGACCATTCTAGTACCCTCCTCGGGCGCGGTAATCAGCAGCATGTGACTAGAGATCGGACGCGTCTTCAATCGGTTCGGGTACACTCTGCAGACGGGCCTTGTAGTTACGTCCCAGAGGTTGACCATGAGATGTAATATTCGGGTCCCTGCTCTGTCGAGAGCCGCTGCTCCCATTTCGTCTCATTTGAAACCGACAAGTCGCGTCAGGTCGACGTCTAGGTGCAATGCTCGTGGAGCCAGCCCCAAAGAAGATTCAACCCACATTTCTGCTTCCGCCGTATCTCGTCCGTGCTCCTCCGAGCCCTGCGTCCATGCGTGACATCGTTACAGAATCCCTAGCGTCAAAGCCTAGGTTTGCTCTCGAGTACAGGCTGGAATCCGCCGTCTACTGGGCCGAGCGCGTGGCCGCGTCACGCGCTCTGGTTGTGGCGATCTTTACAGTGTTATTTGTGGTTCCGACGGTGTTCCTGTGCCGATTCAAGTTGTTCTGGGACGATGAGTTCTTTACCCTTTACCTTGCCCGGACATCCGATTGGAAGGCCTTGCTTCAGGCTCTGGCCACGGGGGCCGATCAACATCCCCCAAGCTTCTACTATCTCACTCACTGGATCATCGGAATACTCGGGACAGGTCACGTCACCCTGAGACTGACGGCCGTCTTTGGGTTCTGGCTCATGTGTGTCTGCTTGTACGAGATTGTGAGATCCCTGACAACGCCTATGTGGGGGATCGTCGGCATGCTTTTTCCCCTGACAACGAACCTGTATTACTACGCAACCGAGGCCCGGGGATACGGGCTCGTTACAGGATTCGCCGCACTGGCTCTCCTTTGCTGGCTCAAAGCGACATCATACCGGCGGCGGCGGATCTATCTTCCCTTACTCGCGTTCAGTCTCGCGGCCGCCGTTGCAAGCCACTACTACGCAGCCGCGGTAGTCATCTGCCTGGCTTTTGGCGAGTTTGCGCGAACGATCTCCCGGAGAAAGGTCGATTGGCCTATCTGGATTGCGTTCGTCTTCACCGGGCTGCCCGTCATCCTGTTTTTCCGAACCCTTCAGAGTGCGAGAGGCTATTCCAGCCACTTCTGGGCATTTCCGGCGTGGTCGGACGCCCTGTTTTTCTATCCAAGTGAACTGACGCTTGGACCCGTTGCTTTGCTAGGCACTCTCGGCGCCGCTGTCGCCTTTGGGCTCGCCGTGGGGGTCGATAAAGAGGCCAGAGCCGACGGGGTGGACCGCCAACCAGCTCTGAACTTTTGGCAGGCGATCTCGATCTGTTTCTTAACCGCACTGCCCATCCTGGTGATGTTCGTCGCAAAATTTGTTACTCACGGTTTTACGGCCCGGTATGCGATCTCTGCCCTCGTGGGTATCACAGTCCTTCTCTCGTACCTTCTTTATCGGATTACGCCGCAAACAAAGGCCGCTGGGACAGCCGCCGTCATCTGTTTCATGCTCTTTGCGATGCAAGTGTATCTCTTTGGAACCAAGTTTCGTGACCAGCGTGAGTCCATGGCGACGGACTTGAGAGTGTTGTCGACCACCGGCGATCAACAAATCGCAGTTGTGCACATCACTGTCTTTCACCAGCTTTCTTTCTATGCTCCACGACAGATTGCTACGCGCATCAATTACGTTTCGGACCCCGAGTTGGCGATCAAGTACATGGGTCACGACACCATCGACCGTGGATTGATGGACCTTAATCCTTGGTTCCCGCTCAAGGTAGTCCCGGCGCAGTCCTTTTTGCAAGATAATCGTGAGTTCTTGGTTTACGGCAACATCACTGCATGGAGCTGGCTCACCTTCGACCTGCCTAAGTGGGGTGAGACAAGACTAGTGGAGAGGAACGGCCAACGTGTTTTGTTTTCCGTCAAAAATGTTCAGCGGACGGCAGAAGTGAGCGCGATGACAAAACACCAGCGTGATGCGGCTACTCAAATGTTGTACTTGACAACCCCTCAGACTGGGCCAGCCTTGTGCAGGGTGTACATGGGCCAGAATAGCTGCCCATACAACGATGTCATGTTTAAAGCACCACAGTGCTCAGGGGACTGCAATGCGTTCAGACTCGGGCACTCACAATAAGTCGGCAGGGTCCGGGAGCACAGTGCTTTTTTGGAGCAAGGAAGCCCCGCACACCAGGTTCGCTCGCTTCTGTCGGGCACTCTCGGCCGCGCGGCTCGCGTTCTCTCATGAGGAAGGCCGACGGCAGGCACTCGCGACGACGCATAAGCGCTCCTCTAGGCAACTGGGATCCCCTAAAGAAGACCTGACACACCATCTCTGCAATGCCGCGAATCATGGGACTAGCGCAGTTCCATCACGGGCCACACCAGACGGATTGGCGGAGCCGAGGTCAGCCGCCATCCTCAGGCCGAGGCGGACGCTTTCAGCAATCCCCCTGTCTTCCGGATAATAAAAGCATGTGTCCGCAATCTGGAGACCTTCGATGGGCGTCTGGACCGGCGGAATCTTTGAGGCAAAGTTTGCGTCACATACAGGTTGCCCGTAACGGAGACGAGCGACCTTCGTGTCCACAACGTCCTCACAAGTGAGAGCGGGGTTGATGCGTTGCAGGCAGGCGAAGGCGTTATTCACGAGATCCTGGTCGGGCCAGGAGAACTTCTCATTAGTTACAGGCATGTAGTAGGGAACGTAGACAATTCCGTGATCGCCGGTCTTCCGCAGGTTAGAGAACTCGATGATCCCAGGTATTTGGAGGTCGGCTTGCGAGATGTTGATCCAGAAATGTGGGCTGACGGATCTACGGAGCTTTATGATGACGCAGATGACGCCAATGTTCCGGATCGCGTCATAGCGGTCCCTCCATTGCTGAGGAAGATCCGGCACTAATGAAGAAATGTATGGCGTCGGAGCAGTACTGATGACGGCATCCACGGCGAGGTAACGCGACTTCGTATGGACGCCCGTCACCCGGCCATGTTCAACCACGACTCGGGTTGCTGGCTCGCCTAGACGGATGCGTCCACCGTGGGCGGAGATTCTCTCCGCCAAAGCGTTGACCAGGGTTATCGATCCGCCCTCTATATAACCGAGTTCCTCCTGCAGAATGCTTCTGCGCGACCGGCCCACGCGGCGGATGCGAGTCCAGATCCAGGCGGCGGAGATGTCGTCCCCATATTCGTAGAACTTGTAGTCCAGAAGAGGCTTCCAGAACCTCTCGTAAATGTCCGGACCACACCACCGGAGTATCCACTGGCGGGCCGTCTTGCGTTCCAGCGATGGCCACCGGTTCCGGCGAACGCAAACAAGAGCGAACACACCGTACCGGACTTTATTGAACAAACTCATCTTCGGGAAGCGTAGAAGAGAGAGCGGATCTCCCCAGGAATAGAGTCTGTCTTCATTGAAGAAACCCATCGTGGTGGGGACCCAGTGCAGCTTATCGGTAAGTCCAAGCTCATCAAGCAGATCAAATGTAGGTCGATCCGTCTTGCACACAAAATGGTAGAAACGCTCGATAGATACCCCACCAAAATCAAAATGACCTGCCATGCCTCCGGCTTCCGGCGCAGCTTCGACGAGGTCCACATCGTGGCCGTTGAGAGCGGCTCTGTATGCCGCCGCCAAACCCATAATTCCTGCTCCGATCACGACCACCCGAGACATCAAGCTCCTCTTGCAACCCACGTTACTCCGAAGTAGAGCAAGATGTCGGCCAATTGCCTCTGCTTTATGCAAGACTTATCCGAGCCCTTTTCACCGTGTTAATTCCGCGTTTTTGCGCCTCGCAATTGATCTAACGAGGTCTACGAAGGGCAGCCGCTTACCTTAAAAGTGGAATACCCTGCACGAAGTTGCAACACGAGCGCTAGGCAAAGGGTGATCTTCTAGTTCTTGGGCGGCCTTCCTCTTTCAATCGGCCCCGAGTCGTATCTGAGAGGCGATCGGGCAAGATGGGGCCGTCTTCGCTAGCTGGAGTGCGCGGATGACCGTGTGTGTGCAGAGTTTTTTCAACATGACGCAGGTGCTTTCGCTGCTGTCGCTCAGGACGGCTAAGTTGCGAACGAGCTACTTTGGATAAACGAGGACTCGGCCGCAGACCTCGCAGAACATTTCCCCGCTCCGCACGAACCTCCCTGCAGAAACTACCCAGTGACCGCGCTCGCTCTTCGCGGTGTCACATTCGAGGTTCTGCCAATCTGCGTTTACGGCGTTCTCCGGTAAAGTACGACACGCTCTCCTCCTAGAACAACCGTTATCCAAGGCCAGCGGGGGCTATAGGCCCAATTAAGTTTCGGAGCAGCGAGCGAAGCGGCAGGACAAAGGCCCGATCTTCTCGGGCCTCTGTGGTAATCGGATTTCCTACTGCTGGCGTGATTCCAGAACTGCGATGCGCTAATTCACCCGCACTACTCAACCCGAGGCTAGTAAGTTAATTCTAGGCTTTGAACTCTTCGAATGCGGTCATAACAAGCTGGGCATCTGGGCAAGACGACATTTCATCTGGTGGCACTCGGCGCAGCCGGCAAGGTGCTGCTGAAGAAGAAGTTCAGCCAGCGACAGTTGCTGACGTACACCGCGAAGGATGCAGACTTCGCTGGTCGGCTTGGAAGCTTGTTCAGGAGCGCACTTTCTCGGACGGGCGTTGCGGAAGCAGGGCCATGAGGTGCGGCTGATCGCAGCCCAATTCGTGAAGCCCTTTGAAGTCGAACAACAACGACTTCGTTGATGCGGAAGCTAGCGCCGAAGCCGTTGAGCGGAAGAACATGTGGTTCGTTCCCATCGAGACGGACGATCAATTGGATCTACAGGCTATCCACCGAGCTCGCCAACGGCTGATCTCCCGACGTACTGCCGTTATCCACCAACTGCGTGCGTTCCTGATCGAACGAGGCCTCGTGTTGGCGAAGACTCCATCGAAGGTTCGGGAAGCGATGCCGGACATCCTGGAGAACGCGGAGGCGGCCCTGACGCTGCAGATGCGGTACCTGATCAACATGCTCTGGGGTGAGTGGAAACTCATTGAACAGCAGATCGAAGAGCTCAGCGACGAGTTGGAGCGGAGAAGACGCCGTACCACATCGACGGCTTGAAGTTTACCCACGAAGTCTGCACAGGAGCAGCAAGGACGAACAACAGTCACAACGGCGTGTCCGCAGCCTGGTACCGAGAATGGTCTCGAAAGAGCAGCCGACCGACTTAGAAGGACAGACACGCGCGCGACTCATTCTGGCCAGGACAACTAGTCCTCACCCAAGGCCGAACACATTTGCGCAGACTTGTCTTCTGGACCGGCTTTTCTCTTGCAGTCGCGCGCGGCGGACCAACATACATTCCCGGTACTAATCCGCGCGCTCAGAGGCGAACGCCTGCCGTGCTGCCAGCACGGCCTAGTGAGCTCAGCAGCACGCCAACCGTGCTCTTGGTACCAAACACTTAGAGCCGCTAGCGTTCTGTCCGGTGGGTAACACGGGTTCGAATCCCACCGGTGAAGCCTAGGTTCACTTCACCGTGAGTTTGATCGAAACAGGTGCGGGGTTTGGGACTCCTTCTGTGTTCGTCGACGAGACGGTGATGAGGTAGTCTCCGGAGGTTGTGCCCGTTGCGGGGAGTGGTGAGGGTGGCGGAGTTGTCCCGCCTCCGGTACTTGCTGTCCCTCCTCCGCATCCAGCCTGACATACGATCAACATTGCGAACAACAGCGGGGAGAGCCTTGATCTGCTGCGAAGGCGCGGTGCGAGCACCCAGAGGAATACGGAACAGAGTACGAGCAGTGGAGCGTGGCGGCCGGGGATCTCTCGCTTGCTTGCAGCGCTGTTGGCGCCATGCGCCGTGGTTGACACAGTCAGGAGGGAGCTTGCGGTTCCAGCCGGAAACGGGATGAAGTTACCGGCGAAGGAGCAAGCGGGAGGGGCGTTGACGGTTCCGGTTCCCTGATAGGCTACTTTGCAGCTCAGGTTCACGTTACCAATTACGTACCCTGAGGAGTGCCGGAGGGTCTCTGGGGCTTTGAAGGGGTCTGAAGCCACTTCGGCTTCCCCTTTATTGGTATGTCAGATGTAGTCGCCAGTGAGGTTCGGCAGGGAAAGCTTACGACGGCAGGGGCCCCGCCCCGCTATTTATTGCTGTTGCTGCATCTGTTGGACGGCAAGGAGGGTGGTTACGGGAGGGAGCGGCTCGAGGGAGCGCTCCACGAGAACCGACCACTCGGGAGGCATGGGGCTTTCCCGGTCGAGGGGAGGCGGCTCGGAGGAGGTGGAGACGCGCACGGCGACCTGAAGCTCGCTCTCCGTCCTGCCGCGGTAAACGCCGCGCGTGGGAGGCACGTCGGTGTAGTCCCTGCCGAGTGCGGTTCGGATGTAACCATCGTGCGCGACTGCATTGTTGGTGGGGTCGAAGCCAACCCAGCCGAGTTCCGGAAGGAAGGCTTCGATCCAAGCGTGGGTCGCGTCAGGTGCGGACCTCTCCCTGTCGGCCTCGTTTCCGTCCTGTCCTTGGTGCAGGTAGCCGCTGACGTATCGGCACGGGATGCCCACGTGGCGCACGAGTGCGATCATGGTGTGGGCGAAGTCCTGGCAGACGCCCCGGCGGCTCTCGATGGCTTCGTCGATGGGGGAGTCGACACGAGTGCTCTTCCTCACATATTGGAAGTAATCATGGAGGGCGACATTCAGCTCTCGCAGGAGCGAGAGGGGATCATTTCTGCGGCTGACATGTAACTGGCTCGCGAGCCGAAGCAGTGTCGGCGTGGGCTTTGCGAAGTCGCTGGGGAGCAGCATTTCCCAGAAGTCATCCTTCTCGAGAATAGCGTCGAGCTGGGTCCAGGCGCCCGGCCCGAGGTCGAGGGGAATCTCTGCCACGGGCTGCTGTTCGACGACAGCCTCGGCGATGATGACCAGTTCGCGGTGCTCGCCGGGAATATCGAAGTGCTGAATGTTGTTGCCGAGGTGATCGCGGTAGGAGAAGACACGGCAGCGCGGGCTGACGGACAGGGAGAAGGTGAGGCAGCGCTGATTGCTATCAGTGCGGGGCCGCATGCGCGTCTCCATGACACTTTCGCTGACTCCGTGGTCGTAGCGGAAGTGGGTAAGGTGCCGGATGGAGTAGAAGTTCATGGAGCCTCCTAAGGGCCGAGGTCTAGAGGGCGAGAGCTGCTTCCACCGAGTAGTGAATGTAGACGGAGTAGATCAGGTCATGGATCTTGCTGCATTGGCGCTGGATTTCGCGGAGGTATTGTCCGGGATCGCGTTCGAGAACCTCGGAGATCTCGACGAAGCTGAGCGACGCCTGCAGGCGCCCGGCCAGACGGGAGAGTTCATCCGAGGGATGGGAGCCGCGTCCCGTCTGGATGCACTGCAGCGCGAGGCGCAGAGCGTCGATGGAGAAGCTGACGGAGTGGGGAAACTCGCGATTGAGGAGAAGGAATTCGAGGATACGTTCCTGCGTGAGGTCGGCGGTGTACACAGTGCAGTAGGCCTCGAAGGCGGTGCAGCAGCGGAGGAGGCCCACCCACTCGAGATAATGCGGTGGCCCGGTGCTATTGCCATCGGGAGCGGTAAAGGTGTCGGCGTGATAGAGGTCGAGCAGCGTCGCCGTGGCAGAGGCCCGCTCGAGGAAGCGGCCCAGCTGAATGAATTGCCAGCCTTCGCCATGGCTCATCGTGGTGTCGGTGATGCCCTGGAAGAGATGTAGGCCGTCCATGACGCGCGGGAGGAAGTTGGAGAGGTTGCGCTCGTAGTCCGCGCTAGCCGGGATCTCGGACAGCTCGTGGTAGATGCGATTGAGCTGCTGCCACTGCTCGGTGCTGATCTCGTCGCGGACCTCGCGTGCGTTTTCGCGGGCGGTGACGATGCAAGCGGTAATGGAGCGCGAGTGGGTTCCGTTGAAAGTCAGGGTGTGGGCGAGCTGCTGGTAATCGCCCTGCCACGGCACGTCTCTGGGATTACCAAGAGCTGCCAGGACCCGCTTCCACCGTCCTTCGACGCTGGTTGTGGAGCGGTCGAGCATGAGGCTCATGTTCACGTCGAAGAGGCGAACGGTGTGCTCTGCCCGCTCGAGGTAGCGGCTCATCCAGTACAGGCTGTCGGCGACGCGAGAGAGCATGTCGTTAACCTCAGTGGTTCAGAACCCAAGTGTCTTTGCTGCCTCCACCCTGGGAGGAGTTGACGACGAGCGAGCCCTTGCGGAGTGCGACGCGGGTGAGGCCGCCAGGGACGATGTTTACCTTCTCGCCGAAGAGGATATAGGGCCGCAGATCGACATGTCGGGCCTGCACTACCCCGTCGACGACGCATGGGGCCCGTGAGAAGTTGAGGGTGGGCTGCGCGATGTAATTGCGGGGCGAGGCTTCGATGCGCTTGCGGAACTCTTCCTGGTCAGCAGCGGAGCTCTGAGGGCCAATGAGCATGCCGTAACCGCCGGATTCGCCTACGGCCTTGATCACCATCTTGTCGAGGTTCTCGAGCGCGTGCTGGCGATGGACAGGGTCGGACATCAGGAAGGTCTCGACATTCGGGAGGATGGGGTCCTCGTTGAGGTAGTAACGGATGATGGCCGGGACGTAGGCGTAGATGGCTTTATCGTCGGCGAGGCCGGTGCCGAAGGCGTTCGCAAGCATTACGTTGCGGGCGCGGTAGGCATTGAACAAGCCGGCAACGCCTAGGATGGAATCCGACCGGAAGGCGAGTGGGTCGATGAAGTCGTCGTCGACGCGGCGGTAGATCACATCAACGCGGCGCAGGCCTGCGGTAGTGCGCATGTAGACGATGTTGTCGTGCGTGACCAGGTCCCGGCCCTCGACCAGTTCGATACCCATTTGGCGCGCGAGGTAGGTGTGCTCGAAGTAGGCGGAGTTGTAGACGCCCGGGGTCAAGAGGACAATGGTAGGTTCTGGTCGGCCCTCGGGAGCGAGGGACCGGAGCGTGCTAAGGAGGAGTTGCGTGTAGTGCTCGATCGGCTTGACATCGTAGTCACGGAAAATCTGCGGGAAAGTACGCTTCATCACGCGGCGGCTGGTCAGCATGTAGCTGACTCCGCTAGGGACGCGGCAATTGTCTTCGAGCACGACGAACTCTCCCGAGGGTAGGCGCAGCAGATCGGTGCCCGCGACCGCGATGTAGACGTTGCGGGGAACCTGCAGGCCGCGCATTTCGCGGCGGAAGTGCTGGCAGCTGTAGACGATGGAGCGTGGGACGAAGCCGTCGGCGAGTATTCTGCCTTCGTTATAGACATCGTGCAGGAACAGGTTGAGCGCCGTGATTCGTTGCGTGAGGCCTTTCTCGATGTGTGCCCATTCGGAGGTGGTGACGATCCGCGGCAGCAAATCGTAGGGGAGAATGCGTTCGGTGCCTTCCTCCGCTCCATACACGGCAAAGGTGATGCCCTGATTGAGAAATGACATGTCTGCGGTCTGCTTGCGGCGTTGAATTTCTTCGGGGAGAAAGGAAAGAAAGGTATCGAGCAGCGAACGATAGTGGGGCCGCACGGTACCGTTCGACGCGAACATTTCGTCAAAGGCTCCGTCGACGAGGTATTGCTTGAGCGCGGGTGAGGCCAGCGGTTCAGAGGTGGGGGTCCGCATGGTGGCTCCTTTCTAAGTGCGGTGAAGAGTAGGCTTGGACCGCGCGTGGAAGGGGGTTAGAGGGCTCAGACCGCGATGACCTCCGTGACTACTTCGAACCGCTGAAGCGTGGTCTGACCGAAGGATGTGGTCAGGGCGACGTCTGCAGCGTCCCGACCTACAGCCATCAGGACACGGCCGATGCGGGGTACGCGGTGGCGCGCATCGCAGGTCCACCAGCGGTCGCCCAGGTAGACCTCGAACCAGGCGCTGAAGTCCATGGGGTCTGGGGAGGGCGGGACGCCGATGTCTCCCAGGTAGCCGGTGGCGTAGCGGGCAGGGATATTCATGGCGCGACACAATGTCACAGCGAGATGCTGGAAGTCGCGGCAGACGCCCACGCGTTCGACGAAGACCTCGAGAGCGGTCCGGGTGGCCCGGGCGTGATGATAGCCGAAGCGGACACGGGCATTGACCCAGTCGCAGATGGCTGTGACGCGCTCCCATCCGGGTGCTGTATGCGAGAACAGGTCAATGGCGATGCCAGACATGCTATCAACCTCGCAGTAGCGGCTGCTGAGGAGGAACTGAAGTGTATCGCTGGGCAGGGCTTCGACCGGGAGTAGTACGGCTCCTGTGGCTATCGGGTCAGGTGTCTCCACGCTCTCGATGACGGTGGATCCGGTCAGGGAGAGGTATTCCCCCGACGCGAGGAAGCGGGAGCACCGGTTGCCGAAGCAGTCTTCGAACATCGAAAACCTTTCCACCGGGCTAGCGCTCATCAGGTCTGGTTCACGAAGGTCCCCGGCGCGTGAGGGATGCACGTGCAGCATGGCCATCATGGCCGTTGGAGCTGAGAGCGAAAACCCTATGTCATAACCGAGACGAATCAGCATATGCGTTGCCCGTCCTTATCCGGTGAGGTACGAGTGGCTCTGCCCTGTGAAAAGTAGAAATTGGTCCAAGTTTTACGAATGTAACAGAAGTTAGAATTCTGTCCCGTTGTGCCCGATTACCGTAAGACGCGGCAATCGATCGTGTCGTTCCCTTCGGCAAAGCCCGGGAGGTACTCTATACCATGATGACAAAGCACATTGGGGAGGTGGAATGACCTATTGCGTAGGCATTATGACCCGTGAAGGTCTGGTACTGGCTTCGGACTCACGGACGAATGCGGGCTTTGACCAAGTCAATATTTCACGTAAGCTGCACACATTTGTTGTGCCCGGCGAGCGGGCGTTTGTCGTCCTGTCGAGCGGAAGTCTTTCGATCACGCAGTCGGTTCTGACGCTGTTGGGGAAAGACTTCGATGCTGGTGAGGGGCTAGCCAAGGCAGAGAATTTCTATGCTGCGGCGCGTGCTGTGGGTGAGTGTGTCCGGCGCGTTGCGGATATGGATCGAGCCGCGCTTGAGCGCGACGACTATAAGTTCAATGTGCACTTAATTCTCGGGGGACAGATCAAAGGAGAAGAGACAAGTCTCTACCTGATCTACCCGCAGGGCAACCCCATTCGTGCCACTCCGGAATCGCCCTACCTGCAGATCGGTGAGTACAAATACGGCCGGCCGATTCTGGATCGCGGCATCGTGTACTCGAACTCATCCCTCGAAGTGGCGAGCATGTATGCGCTACTCTCCTTCGATGCGACGATGCGTTCGAATGTGACGGTAGGCCCACCTGTAGAGATCGTGTGTTACCACAATGATTGCCTTAATGTTGATCAGTACCGCAGCTTCGCCGCGGATGATCCCGAGTTGGTGGCGATCCATTCCGGGTGGGAGCAGGCGCTTCGCAGGAGCGTTCAGGAGCTGCCCCGATTCAGCTTTCGGCGAGATTGACCCTGTCAGCCAAGGCGCTGTGCAAGATTTCGACCTTATAGTTAACTCCATCGGCGACCCGCAAGTTCGATCTCTCCCTCCTACCAGGAGCATCTCCTTCCTCGAAGGAGTGTCCGCACGAACAGAAGACAGTTCGCGCAGCTTTCGCCGCGCTCGGGTGGAGTACCGCTGCCCGGGGCGGAGCGAAGATGCAGGTCGAAATGCTGCAGCTATCACGGGCGGTTAGATGCCGAACAATGAGCGGTTACCCGTACTTTTCTACAGAAGGGCCTTCACTGAAACGGCCTCCCACGGCCGGCCGCTCGACCGGGCTCTCTTGCAGGAGTGGAAGGCGGGATGGAGGGCCTCGCCCCCTCGACCGTCAACATCCGGCTTTGTGAACCAGCTCTTCCAAGTTGCCGCCTGAACTCTCGCCCGGATGCAGGCGAACTGCGCTCCAGCTAGTTAATGCAACAGTGCCGTTAATGTAGTAGTGCCGATCGAACCCGAGCCTGATGCTGATCGACGACGCGGACAGGCCGGCAAAGTGATATTTGGCGCGTTGAAGCAGGCGCTTGAGGGGCATTGGAGAGCATCCGCTGAGTGGGCCGGTTGAACTGCACTGGCGCAGCTGAAGGCGGAGGGCTGCCCGGGCGGGCGGCGATGCCGCAACTTTTGTTTGGCGGAACCGGCGATTTCGGTTACAGTACCTTAATTCCTAGCTCTAACCACTGCTTTCACCGGCTACGTAACCGGCGGCACTCCTGTTCTTATTCTCCGGGCGGTCGCGCAGTACCTTTTACCTGTCACTCTGTGGAGGTTTGGATGCTTCTGAAGAAAGCGCAACGTTTGGTCTGTTTCTCGGCGGTGTTGCTGGCGCAGGCCGCCATGGGAACGAGGATATGGGCGCAGGATGCGACGGCGAAGATCTTGGGGCAGATCTCGGATGCATCGGGCGCAGTGCTTCCGGATGCCCGGGTAACGGTGACGAACACGGCGACAACGGTGGTGAGCACGACGGAGAGCGACCGGTCGGGCAACTTCCAGGTATCGCAGCTGCCGATTGGGCCGTACACGGTGCGAGCGGAGAAGGAGGGCTTCGCGCCCACGACGTCGCCGATCTACAAGCTTGAGATCAATCAGTCGCAGCGCGTGGATTTCAAGCTGCCGATCGCCGGGAGCACGCAGGCGGTGGAGGTGACGATCCAGTCGGCGGCGATCGACACGGTAAGCTCGACGGTGGGGGGATCGGTGACGGAGCGGCCGCTGGTGGATCTGCCGCTAAATGGGCGCAACATTCTGGACCTGGCGCAGTTGCAGCCGGGAGTGACGACGGCGAACAACCCGGGCAACTCCAGTGCGGGATCGGTTTCGATTGCGGGCGGACGGACTGATTCGGTTACATATTTGTTGGATGGAGGAAATAACACCAGCCTGCTGAATAACGGCGTGGTGTTCAACCCCAATCCGGATGCAGTGGAGGAGTTCCGGATCCTGGAAAACAACTATTCGGCGGAGTATGGGCGGAACGGCGGCGGTGTGATCACGGTGGTGTCGCGGGGCGGAACGAGCCGGTATCACGGGACCGCCTTCGACTTCCTGCGCAACCCGGCATTGAACGCTAACGATTTCTTCAACAAGCGGAATGGACTGCCGCGCTCGAACTTGAAGCGCAACCAGTTTGGCGGAACCATTGGGGGCGAGATTTTTGTGCCGAAGCTGGTGCCGCGCAACAATCGAAACTTCTTCTTCTTTTCCTACCAGGGCCAGAGGCTGACCAACACGCAGCTGCCCGGTGTGAGGACGGTATTTACGACGGCCCAGTTGAACGGCGACTTTTCGACCGCGGGGACGGATGGCGGGCCTGACCCGGCGATTGTGGAGCTGCTGAATCTGAACCCTTATTTTCAGCCCGATCCGGCTAAGCGTAACCTAGCTATTATCGATCCCACGAGGACTGACCCGGTGGCCCGGAAGTATATTGCGGCAGGTCTGATTCCATCGAGTACGAATGGGACGATTGCGCCGGTGGGAGCGGAGCGGCGGCCGTATGACCAGTACAACGGCAGGTTTGATTTTGTGCTGACGGAGAGGGATCACCTGGCAGTGTCGCTGGCGCGATCGACGGCCCCGACCCTGCTGCCGTTCGCGAGCAATCCGACGGTTCCATTTCCGACGACCTCGTCCGCGATTGCGCATTTGATCAATGGGGCTTACACGCACACGTTTTCCCCGAGGGTGCTGAACGAGTTCAGGGTGGTGGCGCAGAGGTTGAACACGAACCAGGCGGTACCGGCGACGAGTCTGCCGACGCCATCGCAGCTGGGGATCGGGATCACGCCCGACCAGGCGACGGGGCCGACACGGCTGTTCGACTACAGCACGAACCTGACGGTGGGTTTTAGCGAGCAGGGGCCGACGACGCTGATCAACAATACGTTTGAGTACTCGGACAACGTGACGTGGCAGAGAGGCGGGCACAGTCTTAAGTTCGGGGTCTACTTTTCGCCGTACCAGAACAACACGCTGTACGACTATTTTGTGAACGGCGAGTTCGACTTCTATGGTCTGTCGTACACGGCTCCGAACAGCAACCCGCACCTTTACGATACGCAGGGGAGCGCGACGGGATTTGCGGAGTTCCTGACGGGATCGCCAGATGAGTACCTGCAGTTCGGGTCGGCTCCTTCGAATATCCGGAGCAAGGACATGGCAGGGTTTGTGCAGGACGAGTGGCATGCGACGAAGAACCTTACGCTGAACCTGGGGCTGCGGTATGAGTATGCGACGCCGAAGATCGACACGCAGGGGCGTTCCTTCTCGCTTCAATCGGGGGCGCAGTCCACACGCTTCACGGGGGCTCCGAAGGGCCTGCTATTTCCAGGAGACAAGGGAGCGCCGAATGGGGCGAATTTCCCGGTGAGGAATGACTTGGCGCCGCGATTCGGATTTGCGTACGACGTGAGTGGAAAGGGGTCGACGGTAATGCGGGGCGGGACGGGTGTGTTCTTCGATATCCTGAAGGGCGAGGACAATCTACAGTTCAACGGGCAGGGACCGTTCTTCGGGTACGCGGATCTTTTCTTTACATCGCCGACGGGCCTGGCGACCAGTGGGACGGGATACTACCGGGACCCGTTTGGGAGCACCGGGTCAGTGAACACATTTCCATCGAAGCCGCCGATGCAGAATATCGATTTCGGCGCGTCCGGATTTCTGCCCTTCGGCGGGGGCGGCGTGTACTTTGTCGATCCACACCTCCGAACGCCGTACACGATCCAGTTCAACCTGGGGCTGCAGCAGTCGCTGGGGAGGGGTCTGACGGGAGAGGCGGCGTATGTGGGCAGTGTTTCGCGGAAGTACACGGGGCTGGTGGATTCGAACCCGTTTGTGAAGGGGTCGGGAACGCAGCGGCTCTTTGACCAGGCAAACGGCGGCCAGGGGAACTACAGCTATCTGGACACGTTCCGGAATATCACAAACGCAAACTATAACAGCCTCCAGAGCAGTTTGCGGAAACAGACGGACAGACTGCCGTACGTGGGGACGACGTACTTTCAGCTGTCGTACACGTTTGCGAAGAACATGGATAACGTATCGGGATTTCGGCAGAGAAACGGGGAGGTTCCGTTCTACAACCCGAACCAGTTCTATGCGCCGGCGGACCTGGATGTGAAGCACAGGATTGTCTTTTCGGGCGGTTGGGATCTGCCGTTTGCGGAGGCGTTCTCGAGAGTTCCGTCGGCGATTACGAAGGGATGGAGCCTGTACCCGATTGCGAGCTGGCAGAGCGGATTTCCGCTGGACGTGAGCGCCAATCTCCCGCGTTCGCGAACGCGTCCGGGACCTTCGGGCGCGGGCGACTCGCAGCTGGTGCGGGCCAACCTGGTGGGGAGCAAGGTGAACCTTCTGAGTCCGCACCAGAACACGGCACCGGACGGCGGGGCGCGGTACATCAGCAAGAGCAACTTCAGTACGGCTGGGCTGACGAACGCTTCGGGAGTTGTTCCGGCGACGCCGACGTATGGAACGCTCGGGCGCAATGCGTTTCGCGGGCCGAGCCGGCAGAACATCGATCTGTCGGTTGCGAAGGTGACGCCGCTGTTCCGGGCCGACCACGCGGTCAGCCTGGAGCTAAAGGGGGATTTCTTCAATCTGCTGAACACGCCGGAGTTCGCGAATCCGAACACGACGATTACATCCTCGAAGTTCGGGGAGATTGTGTCGACGTATCCGGATTCGTTCCGGATTATCCAGGTTGCGGGCAAGCTCCGGTTCTAGAGATTGTTGAAATAGGTACTGATCCACGGGCGCAGGTGGCGTTGAGTTCGTCTTAGGGGTATGCGTGGAGATGAGCGTATTCAGGACGAGATGTTTAGCTGTGTGACGTTGGAGCAGCGAGTGGCGAGGGATCACCCGTTGCGGGGCACTGTTGCATTAACCGGGACCCGGCACCTCGGGGTGGGTACGATGGTTCATGTTCAGGCGTCGTCGCTTCCCAGTTGAGATCATCCTGGTTTGTCTCCGTTGGTACTGCAAATACGGGATCTCATACCGGAATTTGACGGAGATGATGAA